>ERZ773146.30-NODE-30-length-73701-cov-16.684708_pt1 | contig 73701 bp, 63 predicted proteins | sample MGYA00580847_ERZ773146 | MGnify/ENA primary metagenome ERZ773146 (study PRJEB29015, sample SAMEA2737830) | human gut metagenome | biome: human gut; feature: human-associated habitat; material: faeces | place: China | collected 2012 ...
GCCATGGCCGGGAACCATTGCAATTACTGCGTTTCTTGCGTTTTGCTCATGGCTGATCAATAAAAACAGGGGAGGGGAGCGCATGGCAAAAAAATCAAGCCGCAACACCAAGGCGCGCATCGTTTCGGCGGCGTGGAAGCTCTTTTACGAGCAGGGCTATGAGGAGACGACGGTGGAGGAGATCATCTTCGAGTCGGAGACGTCGAAGGGCTCGTTTTACCACTATTTTGACGGCAAGGACGCGCTGCTCTCGTCCCTCTCGGTGCTGTTTGACGAGCGGTATGAGGAGCTGATGCAGCAGCCCCACGACGAGATGGACTGCATCGAGCTCTTATGCTGGCTCAATCAGGAGCTGTTCACGACGATCGAGAACACGGTCTCCATCGAGCTTCTGGCGCGGCTTTTTTCCTCCCAGCTCGTGACCAAGGGAGAAAAGCACCTGCTCGACCGCAAACGCACGTACTATCGTCTTTTGCGCCAAATCGTCTCTCAGGGGCAGGAGCGCGAGGAGCTGACCGACACGCGTACCGTGAGCGAGATCGTCAAGGCCTACGCGATGTTCGAGCGCGGGCTGATGTATGACTGGTGCCTTTCGGGCGGGGAATATTCGCTCGTCCAGTATGCGCGCGAGATGATGCCGCTCTTTTTAGATGGCTTTCGCAAAAAATAAAACTTGTTTCAAAAACAGTCTACTAAATCGTCTTACAGAAAATGCAGTAAAATCAATCGAAAATTCAAAATTTTGCAGTGCCGTACAGGAATTATTCTGTACGGCATTCTGTATTTACGTCTACTTTCTTTTGTGCTATATTGTGCTCGTTTTAACGAAAGCTGAAGGAGAAATTCACATGACAAGCGCACAGATCATTATTGTAGTGACCATCGTGCTCTACCTCGCCGCGATGGTGTTGGTGGGCGTGTATTTTGGCAAAAAGGGCAGCGGCAGCAGCTCGGACGATTTCTACCTCGGCGGCCGCAAGATGGGCCCCATCGTCACGGCCATGAGCGCCGAGGCGAGCGATATGAGCAGCTATCTTTTGATGGGTCTGCCTGGCCTTGCCTACCTCTGCGGACTGCCGGAGGTGACGTGGACGGCCATCGGTCTGGCCATCGGCACGTATCTCAACTGGCTGATCGTCGCGCGCCGCCTGCGCCGGTATTCGGCCAAACTCGGCGCCATCACGATCCCCGACTTTTTCGCCCGCCGCTTCGGAGATAAGAAGCATCTGCTTTCCTGCATCGCGGCGGTCGTGATCCTCATTTTCTTCATTCCCTACACGGCGTCCGGCTTCAAGGCCATCGGCACGCTCTTCAACAGCCTTTTTGGTGTGGAGTACCACACGGCGATGATCGTCGGCGGCATTGTGGTCGTGCTGTACACGGTGATGGGCGGCTTCATGGCCGTTTCGTTCACCGACCTGATCCAGTCTATCTTCATGACGATCGCGCTCATCGTCATTGTGTGCTTCGGCGTGCAGCAGGCGGGCGGACTGGACACGGTCATCGACAACGCCAGCGCGCTGCCGGGCTATCTCAACATGACGCAGGGCTACGATGCTGCGAGCGGCACAGCCGCCTCGTTCAGCACGCTGAGCATCATTTCGACGCTCGCGTGGGGCCTCGGCTATTTTGGCATGCCGCACATCCTGCTGCGCTTTATGGCCATCCGCGAGGAAAAGGAGCTCAACCAGTCCCGCCGCATCGCGACGATCTGGGTTGTCATCTCCATGTTCATCGCCGTGTGCATCGGCGTCATCGGCTATAGCGTGACCGCCGCGGGCAAAGTGCCCTTCCTGGCGACGAGCGCGGAATCCGAGACCATCATCATTAAATTGGCAGACCTGATGAGCCAGCACGGCGTGCTGCTTGCCATCATGGCGGGCATCATCCTCTCCGGCATTCTGGCCGCAACGATGTCGACCGCGGACTCGCAGCTTTTGGCCGCGGCGTCCAGCGTGTCACAGGACCTCATGCAGCATTCGTTCGGTATCAAGATGAACCAGCGTACGACGATGCTGGCCGCGCGCGCCACGGTCATCTGCATCGCCCTTATCGGCATGGTGCTTGCCTGGGACCCCAACAGCTCCGTGTTCCGCGTGGTTTCGTTTGCGTGGGCGGGCTTTGGCGCGGCGTTCGGCCCCGTGATGCTCTTCTCGCTCTTCTGGAAGCGCGCGAACAAGCAGGGCGCGCTCGCGGGCATGATCACTGGCGGCGCGGTGGTCTTCATCTGGAAGTACCTCATCGCGCCGATGGGCGGCGCGTGGGCCATCTACGAGCTGCTCCCCGCGTTCCTTGCGGCGTGCATTGCGATCGTGATCGTATCGCTCGCGACGCCCGCGCCGGAGAAGGCCGTCACCGATACCTTCGACGAGATCTGCGGCAAATAAAAGGGAAGAACAGGCGAGGGCTGCGGCCCTCGCTTTTCTTTGTTAGCCAAATGGAGTGAAATGGAAAAATATGACAAAAAATCCGCATTGACTATTGAAAATGGAATGACTAACGTTTATTATTGATAACATCTATTTATGGGTGCTGACATCAGGCGGCGGGATACGTGCATTTGTCCTGCCGGCCGATACTACACTGATGGCAAGCAGTGAAAGGAGAAAACAGCAGTGTCAAGACTCGATATTATGACGCCCTCCCATGCCCAGACCGTCATCGACGGGCTGTACCGCGATGTGGAGCGGCGTATCGCCGCAAGCCCTCCGGGACTGTGTCCGGTGGACCTGGCCAAGAGCTTTCTGGACCTCTGCCATGCGCAGACGTGCGGCAAGTGCGTTCCCTGCCGTATCGGCCTCGGCCAGCTCTCTGAGCTGATGGAGCAGGTGCTCGAGGGCGAAGCCACGATGGAGACCATCTCGATCATCGAGCGCGTGGCGCGCGTGATCGTCAACAGCGCCGACTGCGCCATTGGCCGCGATGCGGCGCGCCTGGTGCTTGACGGCGTGCAGGGCTTCCGCGACGACTACGAAGAGCATATTCTGCGCCACCGCTGCCTTGGCGGCATGCGCGAGCCCGTTCCCTGTGTGGCGCTGTGCCCTGCGGGCGTGGATATCCCGGGCTACCTCGTGCTCATCAAGTACGGCCGCTACGCCGACGCCGTGCGCCTGATCCGCAAGGACAACCCGTTCCCCTCGGCCTGCGCGTACATCTGCGAGCATCCGTGCGAGGCGCGCTGCCGAAGAAACATGATCGACGACGCGGTCAACATCCGCGGCCTCAAGCGCTACGCGGTGGATAACGCGGGCTACGTGCCGCAGCCCGACTGTGCCGAGCCCACAGGCAAGAAGGTCGCCGTCATCGGCGGCGGCCCGAGCGGCCTTTCCGCGGCGTATTACTTAGCTTTGATGGGCCACAAGGTCACCGTGTATGAAAAGCGCGCAAAGCTCGGCGGCATGCTGCGCTACGGCATCCCCAACTACCGCCTGCCGCGCGAAGTGCTCGACGCGGAGATCGCGTCGATGCTGGCGCTTGGCATCGATGTGCATGTCAACGTCAATGTCGGCGACGATGTGACGTTCGACGAGCTGCGCCAGCAGAACGACGCGCTTTACATCGCGCTCGGCGCGCACACGGATAAAAAGACCGGCATCGAGGGCGAGGACGCTGAGGGCGTCATCTCCGCGGTCGAGATGCTGCGCGAGATCGGCGACGATTACATGCCGGACTTCCGCAACAAGGACATCGTCGTCATCGGCGGCGGCAACGTCGCGATGGATGTCTGCCGCAGCGCCGTTCGTCTCGGCGCGCGCAAAGTGAGCTGCGTCTACCGCCGCCGCCAGGAGGACATGACGGCCCTTCCCGAGGAAGTGGAGGGCGCCGTTGCCGAGGGCGTGGAGCTCGTGACGCTTCAGGCACCTGTCCGCATCGAGACCGATGCGAACGGTCACGCCGTCGCGCTGTGGACACAGCCGCAGATCATCGGCGAGATGGATAAAAAGGGCCGCCCCGCGCCCGAAAAGGCCAAGCGCAGCGAAAAGCGCATCGCGGCGGACGTTGTCGTTGTCGCCATCGGTCAGGGCGTGGAGACCCACGGCTTTGAGCAGACGAAGATCGCCATCAAGCGCGGCGCGTTCGTCGCCGAGGCTAGCGGCCAGATCGACAATATGGACGGCGTCTTCGCCGGCGGCGACTGCGTCACCGGCCCTGCGACCGTCATCCGCGCCATCGCGGCCGGCAAGGTCGCCGCGGCGAATATCGACGAATACCTCGGCTTCCACCACGAGATCGACCCCGGCGTCGAGATCCCCACGGCGCGGCTGAACAACAAGCCGCCCCACGGCCGTATCGACACCACCGAGCGCGAGGCAGGCGAACGCAAGCACGACTTCAAGTGCATCGAGTGCGGCCTCACCGATGAAGAGGCGTACTCCGAGGCGTCGCGCTGCCTGCGCTGCGACCACTTCGGCTACGGCATCTTCCGCGGAGGGAGGAAAGGCAAATGGTAAGAAACGTTACACTGACCATCGACCACAAGAGCGTCACCGTGCCCGAGAATACCACGATCTTGGAGGCCGCGCGCTCGGTCAATATCAATATCCCGACGCTGTGCTACTTAAAGGACATCAACGAGATCGGCGCGTGCCGCATCTGCTGCGTGGAGGTCGAGGGCATGGAGCGCCTTGTCCCCGCGTGCGACAATGTGGTGGCGGACGGCATGGTCGTCTTCACGAACAGCGCCAAGGCGCGCGAGGCACGCCGCATGAACCTGCGTCTCATTCTTTCGCACCATGATACATCGTGCACGAACTGCACGCGAAGCGGCAACTGCACCTTGCAGCAGCTGGCGAACGACTTCAACATGCGCGGCACGCACTTCCCCAAAAAGCTGCGTCACGAGGCGGTGGATTATTCCACGCCGCTCATTCGCGAAAACGACAAGTGCGTGCAATGCCTGCGCTGCATCCAGGTGTGCGAAAACGTGCAGAGCGTGAAGATCTGGGACCTTCTCGGCACGGGCTCGCGCACGGTCGTCGACGCGTCGTACAACCGCCGCATTCAAGATACCGAGTGTACGTACTGCGGCCAGTGCATCACCCACTGCCCGACGGCGGCGCTGCGCGAGCGCGACGACACGGGTCTCGTCTTCGACGCGATCGACGATCCGAATATCGTCACCGTGGCGCAGGTCGCGCCCGCGGTGCGCGCGGCATGGGCCGAGCAGTTCGGGCTCGACAGCGAGTTCGCAACGCCCAAGCGCATGGTCGCGGCGCTGCGCGAGCTGGGCTTCAACTATGTGTTCGACACTGACTTTGCCGCCGACCTCACGATCATGGAGGAGGGCAGCGAGTTTATCGAGCGCTTCACCCACAAGGATCAGTATCAGTGGCCGATGTTCACGTCCTGCTGCCCGGGCTGGGTTCGCTTTGTGAAGTCCCAGTACCCCGAACTGACGGACAATCTCTCCACGGCCAAGTCGCCCCAGCAGATGTTCGGTGCGGTGGCGAAGAGCTACTTTGCCGAAAAGGTCGGTATCGACCCCAAGCGCCTTTTCGTCGTCTCGATCATGCCGTGCGTGTCGAAAAAGAGCGAATGCGCGCTGCCGACGATGAAAAACGACGCGGGCGACCCCGATGTCGACGTGAGCATCACGACGCGCGAGCTGAACATTATGATGCGCGCGAATCACATTGAACCCAAGTACCTGCCCGAGGAGGAGTTCGACAGCCCGCTCGGCTCCGCGACCGGCGCGGCGGTCGTCTTCGGCACGACCGGCGGCGTGATGGACGCGGCGCTGCGTTCGGCGTACTTCCTCATCACGGGCAAGAATCCTGACCCTGACGCTTTCACCGCCGTGCGCGGCACGGACGGGTGGAAGGAGGCGACGTTCAACATCCCCGGCGCGGGCGACGTGCGCGTCGCGGTCGTGAGCTCGCTCGGGAAGGCCCGCAAGCTCATTGAGGCTGTCGAGCGCGGCGACGCAGCGTATGACTTTGTCGAGGTCATGGCCTGTCCCGGCGGCTGCGCGGGCGGCGGCGGCCAGCCCATCCACGACGGTACCGAGCTTGCCGAGGATCGCGGCAACGTGCTCTGGCGGCTCGATCAGGGTGAGCTTCTGCGCTTCTCACACGAGAATCCGGATGTCAAGGCGCTCTACAGGGACTATCTTGGATCTCCGCTCGGCGAAAAGTCGCACCACCTGCTGCACACCGACCACAATGCGTGGCAGATGCCGCAGAAAATGCTGTAAGAATGCAAAAACTCCGTATGAGGATTTCTCATACGGAGTTTTTTTATTGCTGAATTTTATCGGGTGTACGTGCCGTACTCACTGATGACGGCGCAGAGCTCGCTGAACACCTGCTGCGCGTCGCCGTCGATCTTGTAGGCGACGGCGGGGTGGGCGTCATCGTAGATGAAGCCCTCGTCCCAGTTGAGGTATAGGTCGTGCTTCTGTCCGTCTTCGGGGATCCACCAGACGGTGACATAGTTCCAGTTCTGCGTGAAGCGGGAGAAAAGCGAGGTGGGCAGGCGGTAATAGCGCTGCACCGAAATTTCAGACATAGCGCTGCGCAGAGCCGCGGCGGCCTCGCTGTCCGGATAGCCCTCTACCCGGCATTCGCCGGTGTCGAACGTGCCGTAGCCGTCCGGCGTGGGAACAATGGTCGAAATGCAGAAGAGTCCGTCGACGCGGGCGGTCTCAGGCGCGGGGATCAGCTCGCCGAGCGGCTGCGAACGGCGCGGCAGCAAAAAGATAGCCACGACGAGCAGCATCGCGGCGACGGCGATGAGCACGGTTTTTCTCTTTTTGTCCATGGAGATCTCCTTTCCAACATCAAACTTGCTTTTGTCGTCTAACAGGGGAGAGGGGAATCGCTTTCTAATAGTTTACCTGAGAAAGAGCTTTTTGACAAGCCCTTCTTCGGGCGTGACATAGAGTGTGCGGTAATTGTCGTAGGTCACCATGCCGGGGCGTGCGCCCGCGGGCTTTTTGACGAACTTCACGGGGCAGTAGTCGACGGGGACGCTGCTGCTTTCCTTCGCCTGCGAGAAGTAGGATGCGAGCATTGCGGCCTCGCGCAGATCATCGTCGCTTGGCGTGAGTCCCGCGCAGCGCAGGATGACGTGCGAGCCGTGAATGTGCTGGGTGTGGAACCAGTAGTCGCGCTTGTCGGCCTTTTTTGTCAGCTGGTCGTTCTGCACGTTGCTGCGGCCGACGAGGACCTCGAGCCCACTCGAGGTTTTGAATGTGCGCGGGGCGAAGGCGCGCTTCTGCTCTTTTTTGCCGGAGGATTTTTTGAGGTAGTTCGTCTCCTGCAATTCGCGGCGGATCTCCGCAAACTCCTGCTCGGTCTCCGCCTGCGAAAGCTCCTGCAGGACGCTTTCCAAGTACGCGCGTTCGTTTTCCGCCTTTTCGATCTGCTCGCGCAGGTGGAATTCGGCGGTCTTGAGCTTGTTGTACTGCTTGTAGTTCTTCGCGGCGTTCTGCTGGGGGGAGAGCAGCGGGTCGAGCGGGATGTCGATGGTCGGGCAGCCGTCTTCATAGTAGTTTTCCGCATGCAAGACTTTTTCTCCGCTCTTCATGCGGTACAGGTTTGCGGTGATGAGGTCGCCGCGCAGGCGGAATTCGTCGCGCTTCTGCGTCGCGGCGTAGTCGTGCTTTAAGTTCTCGGCCTTGCGCGCCATGCGGTCGCGCGCGACCGTGACCGCGTGCGTCAGCTCGCGGCCGCGGCGGGCGGAGAGCTCCTGCCGCTCACGCGCGTCGTAGAACTCGTCGAGCATTTGCGAGAAGCTCTCACGCGTCTCGACCTGCGTTTCCACGCCGTACTGCGCGATGGGACGGTAGGTGAAATCCACGGGCTTGCCGTCGCGGTAGAGGATGACGGGCATATAGTTATCTTCCTTTACAGCGTTGGCTGTATCGGAAAATTCCTGCACCAGCGCCCCGCGCTGCGCATCGTTCAGCGCGCCGAAGCGCACGTCGGTCTCGTGTCCCGCGCGGAAGGCGAATTCGCGCGCGATCAGCGGCGAAATGCCGGTGTAATGGTCGAGCACCCACTTGTCGACAGCCTGCTCCGCGTCGCCGCCGCGCTGCGCGAGGGCGAGAGAGTCCTCCTCCTGCGATAAAAGCGACAGCTTGTCGAGCGGTGTCGGCAGATGGTAGAAAAGGCCGGGCAGCAGTTGGCGCGTGGCGGAAAGGTCCGCGTCCACGCGGCGCAGACATTCGACGATACGCCCCTGCGCGTCGAGCAGGACGAGGTTCGACCGCCGCCCCATGCACTCGAGCACGAGCTGCTTTTGGCTGATCTCTCCGAATTCGTCCGTGCACTGGAGCGTCAGGATCACCATGCGCTCAAGGTCCGGCTGCTCGATGGACAGCACGCGCGCGCCGACTAAGTGCTTGCGCAGCAGCATGCAGAACATCGGCGGCTGGGCAGGGTTGTCGCGCAGAATGTTCGTGAGCTGGATGCGCGGTTGGTTTGCGCCCGCGTTGAGCAGCAGGCGCAGATTGCCGCGCAGCAGCAGAACGATTTGGTCGCGCGCGGGCTGCTGCACCTTGTCGATGCGCGCGCCGATGAGCTGAGGTCTCAGCTCGTGTAAAACTGCCCGCAGGCAGATCGCGTCAAGTGGCATTGTCGTCCTCCATCATCCGGTTGAAAAGCTCGTTGATGCGCGCGTGATCGTCGCGCAGATACAGCCAGCCGAACAGCGCCTCGAGGCCTGTGGCCTTCTGATAGTCCGCGCGGTCGGCGTGGTGGGGGATGGAATGGACATTCGCGTTGCGCCCGCGGCGGAACACAGAGGCCTCTTCCTCCGTCAAAAGGGGTAAGAGGTTTTCGGCAAAGCGCGCCTGCTGCGGCGCGCAGACGAGCTCGACCGTCGCGCGGTGAAGGCCCTTGCCCGTCGCCTTGCCGTGCACGCACAGATACGTGCGCACAAGCAGCTCATACACCGCGTCGCCCAGGTGGGCGAGGCCGATGGAGCTGATGGCGCGAATGGCGTCGTCGTTCATTTTGGCTTGTGTATAATCGTACATAAAAACTCCTGAGGTTTGAAAGTACACATATTCTATAACCTTGTCGGAATTCTGTCAATCGGCGCGCGCTGCCGCGCGCGAAAAGCCGTTGCGCTTTTGCAAAAATCCGCTATAATGACAGAAAAGACAAGACCTTTGAGATCGGAGAAGAGAAGCCTATGAAAAAACTGACCACCGCGCTGCTCACGGCGCTTTTGCTGCTGAACCTTGCCGCCTGCGGCGAAAAGGAGCCGGACGACACCCCGTCCGGCTACGACGATTCGCTCATTTCCGAGCTTTACAGCGAGGAGGGCGAGTACACGGACGCCGAGAACAACACGCTCGCATACAGCTACCATGTGCCAAGAATCGTGTCGGAAACGGCGGTCGCCGCCGCGCTGAACGACGAGATCGCCGATCAATTCGGCGCGCTCGTGCAGGAGCAGAAGAACATGATGGCCTCCCGCGTTTCGCTCACATGCCTTTCCGTCACGTGGACGAGCTACTGGAACGACAGCCTGCTCTGCCTTGTGGTGCGCGCGGAGATGGACGGCGACACGAGCACGACGGAGACCTACAGCTACGACTTTTTCGGCGGCAAGCGCCTCATGAGCGAGGACCTGCTGGCGCGCTGCAAGCTTTCAACGCAGGACTTCGTTACGGCGGCGCGCCGCACCGCGGCAAACTACTTTGATGAGACGTACCGAGATGCGCTCAGCGGCAGCATGGGCAGCGCGGACTTCATCGCGTCCTACGCCGAGCGCCGCGCGTGGACGCTCTCGGACGAGAACATCAACGCGGAAATGCGGCTCTATCTCGACGGCGGCGCGCTGCATATGATCGTGCCCGTCGGCTCGTTCGCCGGGGCGGAGAGCTACGACGCTGACCTTGCGCTCGACCTCTCCGCGCGCGAGACGGTCGAGAAGACGGCGCAGGACAGCTTTGTCAAGGCAGCGCTCTCGGGCGGCAATTTGACGGTCAGCTTTGAAAAGACGGCGGACTCCGCGTGGTACGCGGAGAATTTCCGCTTTGACTACGAGACCATCTACCCCGTGGAAGGCCTGTATTCCGACTACACGGATGTGTTCGTTGGCTCGGTGGGGCAGGGGTACTTCCCGTACATCTTCCTGCTGACGAGCGAGGGCACGGTGGAGTACGTGAACCTGCTCGAGGGCCTGACGGCGGGCTTCCTCTGCGACGGCGGACCGCTCGGCGGCGTGAAGGACATCGTTTCGTTCGAGTCCGGCGAGGTTGAGGAGGACTACGGCACGTATCAGACCGTGTTCGCCATTGATGCGGCGGGAGAGAAACACGATCTCTCCGGCGCAGTCAGCGACGCGGACTACACGATCCCGTCGGAATTTCTCGGCGAGTGGACGGCGACCGTGACGCACGACACGGCTGAGCAGGGCAGCTACGACAGCGACTATATCCTGACGCTGACCGATGGCGGCGGCCTCACAGTGCAGGACATCAACAGCGAGGTCGGGATTTACTTTGAGTACACCGGCCAGCTCAACTACCTTGGCACGAACGGCGAGGGCATGGTCTTCGGCTACCACTTGAACGAGAATGCAGGCACGGTGCGCTACGGCGCGTTCACGCTGCTGCGCGGCAGCGACGGCCTGCACGTCAAATCCGTCGCAGGCGAAAACTTCTTCGACGCGCCGAGCGGACGCTACACAGTGTTTGCGCGAGGGTGAAAAGTTGGGAATACCCTGCAAACAGAGCGCTTTTCGTACCTGACAAAAAACTTTTTGAAAAAGCAAAAATTTCCTTAAAAAAGTATTGACAGTTTCGACTCCCTGTGCTATATTATCACTTGTTCCGGGCCGAACGGAACGGTGAAAATAAAACGGCATGGGGGTATAGCTCAGCTGGGAGAGCGCTTGACTGGCAGTCAAGAGGTCAGCGGTTCGATCCCGCTTATCTCCACCAAAAAGCATCAAAACCGTATGGTTTTGATGCTTTTTTCTTATCTTTTCCAAAGAAAACTTTTTGCAAGATGGCGCCGAACGGCGCGAAAATGCCCTTTTGGTTGCAGAAAAGTTGCAGTGTAAACAGGAGCGTTGTAATGCTATGTCAAAAATAAAGCGTGCACATTGTGCACGCTTTATTTTCCGCCCATCAGTAACGCTAAAAGCTCTGCGAGCTTTGATTTGACCACGATGCCGCCAGTGGCGGCGCTCTGCGTTAAAATGCCGTCGCACAGCGGGGAGAACGCCGCGCTCCACCACTGAAGCATGGTCTGGCCGCGTGCGGCGCAGTAAAACAGCATGACCGCGAGGCCAACGGCAAGGGAAAGCTCCCATTTCGTCCATTTCATCGAAAAACCGCCCATCTCAAAGAATTTGCTTTGAGTATGGACGGTTTTCTGAGTTTTCAAACAAATTCGGCGCAGAAAGTTTTGACGCACTCGCCTTGCAGTGCCTCGCACGCTCTGCGGCAAGCCGCTTCGTCGGAGAAGAGGCCGAACACCACGCTGCCTGAGCCGGTCATCGCCGACGTCTTCGCGCCGTAGGCGAGAAGATCGCGCTTGATGGTCTCAATGCGCTCACGCTGCTCGCCGTCGAGCGCCTGCTCAAAGACGTTGCGCACGTTTGCACAGAGCGTGTCCGCGTCGCCGTGCTCGATGGCGGCGAGCAGCGCGTCCGTATCAGGACGGTCGGTGATCGTCACGCCGTCTACGCGCGCGAAGAGCGCGGGTGTGGAGATCGGGAAGTCCGGCTTGCAGACGGCGACAAAGAAGCGCGGTGCGGGCTTGAGGACGGTCAGCTTTTCGCCGCGGCCCTCGGCCAGCTGCGTGCCGCCGCGGATGCAGAAGGGAACATCACTGCCGACGCTTGCGCTGATCTGCTCGAGCCGCTCGTCCGTGAGGGTGGGGGAGACGAGCTCGCGCAGCGCGCGCAGCACCGCCGCGGCATCTGCGCTGCCGCCGGCCATGCCGGCCTCGGACGGAATGCGCTTTATAAGCGCGATGTCGATGCCACCATCGTAGTCCATCGCCTCGCAGAAGGCTCTCGCCGCCTTGACAGCGAGGTTGCGCTCATCGCAGGGAAGCGCCGCGCCGTCGACGCGGCAGGTGATGCCTTTGCCGTCTGTGAGCGTGACGGTCACGTCGTCACAGAGGGAGACGGTCTGCATGACCATTTTCATCTCATGATAGCCGTCGTCACGTTTGCCTAAGATGTCGAGCGTCAGGTTGAGCTTTGCATAGGCAGGAGTGCTTATACTGCGCACGGGCGGCTCGACCGGCGCGTCCAGTGCCTTGCCGCAGTAAGGGCAGTAAGCGACGCTGTCGCCTATGCGTCCGAGAGGTCTGCCGCAGTGCGGGCAGCGGTAGTAAAGCACCCCAATCACGATGGCAAAGAGCATGATCGCGATACCGAGAATAACAAGCGGTACGCTGACGCTTGTGCCGACGCCGCTGAGCAGCGCGCCGGTAAGAAGCAGCGGTGTTTGGAGCTTTTGGGCCCTGCGATAGTCCATCAGGGGCTTTTTGTCATGCATCGCCGTCTCCTTTTTTCTCAGTGCTTCTTTTTCTTGTGCTGAATTTTCTTCTTCTGCTCGGGTTCCGGCGTGCTGGCGAGCCATGCGCCGCACTTGGGGCAGCGCGACGGCGAGCCGCGGCCCAGATGTTCGCCGCACTTGGGGCAGCGGTAGTAGCGCCACCAGGCGATGATGGAAAAGATCATCATGCCGAGGCCGACGAGCATGATGGGCATGCTGTTAAACGCCCACACGCCGATGGCAGAGACCGCCGCACCGCCGAAGAGCAGTACGTTCTGCCAGATTCTGGCTGCTTTGTAATCCATTTTGGTATCCTCCTGAGCAAAAAAGCGCCTTGCGGCGCTTTTTTGCAGTAGCTTTGATATTTTAGCGGATCTTGCGTGCCTCGACGTAGTAGCGCTTATCCTGTGCATGACCCATGGAGAAGGTCTTGCGCGGCAGAACGCCGTCGGCCATAACGGTCTTGAAGAGCTGCTCCTTGCCCATCGCGGGAAGCAGGAAGCCCATGTTGCCCTCCTTGGAGCCGAGCTCGCGGGTGACCTCATCGCCGTGGATGTAGTCGACCTCGCCGCCGAACTGCTTGAGGTACTCGTCGATGAAGGCCTGCAGCGTGCCGACGGCCAGCTGAACCTTCGGGTCGGGGACAGTGACGAAATCGTCGTGGCCGTTCCAGCAGACCTCGATGACGTGGCCCTCGCCCTTGCCCTCGTGGGCGTTGGGGTAGAACTTCTTGAACTCTTCCATGAACTTCTCATGGTCGACGCCGAAGAGCACGCGGTGGATGGGCTCGAACTGGAGCGCGTCGTCGTGGTTGTTCACGACCTCGACAAGTGCGTAGCGGGAGGGCAGCGCGAGGTATTCCTCGGGAGTCTTGCCCTTCTTCTGCTCTTCATAGCAGGCCTTGGCGGTGGCGAGGGAGTGGTTGCCGTCGCCGACGGCGAACAGCAGGGGCGCGACGCCGGAGACGCCGTACTTGCTCTTCATTGCCTCGTCGGAGGTGAGGCCGGTCAGCGCGTCGGCGACTGCGTCGATCTGCGCAGCGGAGAGCTTGTAGCCCTTGATGTGGCCGCCGTTTTCCATCAGGTCGAAGTCATAAACGCTCTCCATCTTATCGGCCGCGGCGGTCAGGGGCTCGATGACGGTCTTCTCGGGGTCGTCAATGAGCAGCATGACGTGGGGCAGCTCGATGGGGGCGTTGCGGCGCACGCGGGCGCGCGGGGGGATACGGTCGAGCACGGTGCCCTCAGTCGCGCGGATCAGCGCGCCGGAGCCGGGGGTGAAGTCGTACTGGTCGAGGTCGACCATACCAATGAGGCCGTGACGGATCTTACCGTCGCTCTGGCCGCGCTCGATGTAGATGAGGGAGTCCTTGAGCGTCTCGAAGATGCCCTCTTCGAGGTACTTGCTCATCGAGGCGTTGATGTCGGCGATGAACTCGTCGACGTTGGGGGCCTTCAGGTTGGCCTCGGGCAGGATGAGGCGCAGGGTGGAGGGCGCGTCGCCGACGGTCTTCTCCACGCGCTCCCAGTACTCGGGCTCAGAGGTGAACTGGTCGCATGCGACGACCGCCCACTTGCTCATATCGACATCCTTCTTGGGCAGCAGAATGTCGGAAGGATAAAAGCCAAGCTTGGAAAACTTTTCGTTCATGGTGATTCCTCCGTTATTTGTTTGATAAGCGGAACGCGGGGCGCTCCGCTGGTGCGATTGTAAAACAAATTATACAATAGCCCACGCGGAAAAAGCAATGGAGAAAGTGAAAAAATGTCCAAAAGCGCTTTATGGAAATGCCATGATAGAGCGCTTCGCGGCCCGCTTGCTTGACGAACGCCCCGCGGCATGATATTCTAACAAGCTATGCGGAAAAATACGAAAGATTCAGGTGATGATTTTGGATAAGCGCGCAGATCTGAGACACGGGGACGTCAAAAAGCTGCTCTTTTCGCTCTCCGTGCCGACGATCACCTCGCAGATCGTCAACATGCTCTACAATCTGGTCGACCGCGTGTTCATCGGCCACATGCAGCCCGCCGAGACCGTCGGAAAACTCGCGCTGACGGGCGTTGGCGTATGCCTGCCGATCATCATGGTCATCTCGGCGTTCGCGTCGCTCATGGCCATCGGCGGCGCGCCGCGCGCCTCGATCGCCGAGGGCGCAGGCGAGAGCGAAAAATCCGAGCGCATCATGGGGAACTGTCTGACGATGCTCCTCATCACGGCGCTGGTGCTGACGGTGCTGTTCGAGTTCTTTGCCGAGCCGCTTTTACTGGTGTTCGGCGCGAGCGAGAACACCATCGGTTACGCGCTCGACTATATGCGAATCTACGCCCTCGGCACGATCTTTGTCCAGCTGACGCTCGGCATGAACGCCTACATTACGGCCCAGGGTTTCGCCACCGTGAGCATGAAGACGGTGCTCATCGGCGCGCTCTTAAATACCTCGCTCGACCCGCTGTTCATCTTCGCGCTCGGCCTCGGCGTGCGCGGCGCGGCGCTGGCGACGATGATCTCGCAGGCAGTGTCGGCCGTGTGGGTGATGACGTTCCTCACGGGAAAAAAGACGCGCTGGCACTTAAAGCGCGAGAACCTGCGCGTGGACGCGAAGATCGTGTTGCCGTGTATCGCGCTGGGACTTTCCCCGTTTGTGATGCAGTCGACGGAGAGCCTCATCGCCATCTGCTTCAACTCATCTCTCCTGCGCTACGGCGGCGACATGGCTGTCGGCACGATGACAGTGCTGACGAGCATCATGCAGTTTTCGAACATGCCGCTTCAGGGCTTGACACAGGGCGCACAGCCCATCGTGAGCTACAACTTCGGCGCAAAGAACGCCCAGCGCGTGCGCGACGCCTATTTCTGCCTGCTGCGCGCGTGCTTTACTTATTCAATGGCCATCTGGCTTCTGGTCGAGTTCTTCCCGCGCGCGTTCATCCTGATTTTCAATAATGACCCCGCGCTGGTCGAATACGCGGCGTGGGCCGTGCGCATCTACATGGGGTGCAGCGGTATTTTCGGCATCCAGATCGCCTGCCAGCAGACGTTTGTGGCGCTCGGCAACGCGAAGACGTCGCTCTTCCTCGCCGTGTGGCGCAAGATCATCCTGCTCATCCCGCTTATCTATATTCTGCCGTACTTTTTCGTGGACAAGGCGTTCGCGGTGTTCCTGGCCGAGCCCGTGGCGGACTTCGGCGCGGTGGCGCTGACGAGCTTCACATTCTATCGTCAGTTCCGCCGCTCAATGCGCGAGCTGGAAGGTGCGGAAGCGACTGGGGAGCGGAAAAGAAAATTTTTAACGCAAAAATAAAAGGAGAGGGAACTCCCTCTCCTTTTATTTTTTACGCCTGGCCGCCGCTTTCCATCGGCTCTTTCTCGCGAAACAGCATCGTGATACACCAGATGCCGGCAAGGCCGACGAGCGTGTAGATCACGCGGCTGAGCATGCCGATCTGTCCGCCGAAGAGAAAGGCAACGCAGTCAAAGCCGAAAAGGCCCACGCTGCCCCAGTTGAGCGCGCCGATGATAGCAAGCGTCAGCGCGATCTTGTCGATGACCATGAAGTTCCCTCCTTAAAAAGATGGTTTGGTCTTCGGTAGTCTTCCCGTGATGGGCGAAAATATGCGTACGGCGTTTTCTGCGTTGCCCGAAAAAGAAAACTATGATAAAATTAGAATAAAATATTGATAACTTTAAGAGAGAAAAAGGGGGAAGGGCGCTTGCTGCACATACTGATGGGACGCGCGCGCACGGGCAAATCCGAGCGCGTGCTGCAAAGGATCGCCGCGCTGGGGGACTCGTCGCAGCAAATCCTGCTCGTGCCGGAGCACGCCTCGCATGTGGCGGAGATGGACCTGTGCCGTGTTTGCGGCGACACCGCGTCGCGCCATGCCGAGGCCTTGACGTTCAAGCTGCTCGCCTCGCGCGTGCTGAGCATCTGCGGCGGCAGCGCGGACGTGACGCTCGATTCGGGCGGAAAGCTCCTGACGCTCCAGCGTACGCTCACGGAGCTTGCGCCGGTGCTCAAGGTCTACAAGCGCCCGTCGCAGCGCGCGGCATTTTTGGAGAGCCTGCTCGCCGTGATGGAGGAATTGCAGGCCTACGCCGTATCGCCCGAGCAGCTATCCGAGAGCGTAGCGCAGATCGAAGGCGAGAGCGGCGACAAGCTGCGCGACCTTTCGCTCATCTACGGCATTTACCTCAGCAAGCTCCACGCACCGGGGCACGACACGCGCGATGTGCTTGAAAAGCTGGAGGAAAACCTCGAAGCGTCGGGATATATTGACAATAAAGACATTTTCCTCGACGGTTTTTCGTATTTTACGGGGCGTGAGCTGCGCATTCTGCGTATCCTGCTGCGGCGCGCGAAGAGCGTGACCGTCACGCTCCTTGGCGACACGCAGGACCGCGAGCTCTTTTCCGAGAGCCTGCGCGTGCGCGAGCGGCTGTACGCGCTCGCGCGCGATGCCGGCGTCGCATGCGAGGAGGAAATTCTTCCGCAGGGCGAGGTGCGCGGCGCGCTCGACCATATCGAGCGCTGCTTTTTCGGCGCGGCGGACGAATTTACCCAGCCGACCGACACCGTCGCGCTCTATGAGGCGGGCAGCGCGTACAGTGAATGCGAGTGGGTCGCGTCGCAGATTTTGAAATTAGTGCGTGAGCAGGGCTATCGTTACCGCGAGATCACCGTCACGGCGCGTGATCTCGACTCCTACGCAGGTGCGATCGAGAGCGTATTCGCCCGCTACGGCATCCCGCTCTATTATGCCCACCGCAGCGACATTTTGAAAAGCCCCGTGCTGACGCTGCTGCTCGGCGCGCTGGACGCCGCGAGCGGCGGCTTTGAGTATGAGGATGTGTTCCGCTGCCTCAAGACCGGTCTCGCCGGCCTCAGCATGGCGGAGTGCGACATTCTGGAAAATTACGCGCTCAAGTGGGAGATCCGCGGCGCGATGTGGACGCGCGAGACGCCCTGGTCGGCGCATCCCGACGGCTACGGCGAAGAATGGACGGACGAGGCAAGGGCGCGGCTCAAGACGATCAACGCACTGCGCGAGCGCGTGCAGGGGGCGTTTGCGCGCCTAAAAAAAGGCGTGGGCGGCAGCGGCGAGGCCGAGCAGAAGGTGCGCGCGCTGTACGGCTATTTGGAGGAGATCAAACTGCCGGAGGTCTTGCAGACGCAGACCGAGCAGCTTTTCGCCGCGGGCGAGGCCCAGCGCGCCGAGGAAACGGCGCAGCTGTGGAGCATTCTTTGCAGCGTGCTCGACCAGTTTGTGGAAATTTTGGGAGACACGACCCTCGACGCCGAGGAATTTGCAAGCCTGATGCGTTTGATTCTCACACAGTACAGCGTGGGCACGATCCCCGTGACGCTCGACGCGGTGAACCTGTGCGAAATGACGCGAAACGACCGCCACACGGTGCGCGCGCTGTTCCTGCTCGGCGCGAACGACGGCGTGCTGCCTGCGGCGGAGAACCGCGGCGGCGTGCTGCGCGACGAGGACCGCGAGGCGCTCGAGAGGCAGCAAATCTTCCTCGCGCCGCACGGGATGGAGCAGTTTCATCTGGAAATTCAGAATCTTTACGCCGCGCTGGCCCAGCCGACGGAAAAACTGACGGTGTCCTATCCCGTTTCGGACGGAAAGGGCGCGGAGAAGCGGCCATCGTTCGTCATCGGGCGCATCGCGCGTCTGCTGCCGTCGATCAGCATCGAAACAGAGAGCGCTGACAAGGAATATCGCCTGTCAGCAAAGTTGACGGCGCTCGAGTATGCGGGCGAGCATATCGGCGGCGCGCTGTGGCAGTATTTTGAAGGACAGAGCGACGCAGAGCGTGCGCTTGCCGCGATGAAGGACGCTTCGCGCTATACGCGCGGGCATCTGTCGCGCGACGCGGTGCACGCGCTCTACGGCGGCGCGGTGACACTGTCCGCCTCGCGCATGGACATGGCGCGCTCATGTCACTTTGCCTATTTCATGCGTTACGGCCTGAAAGCCAGGGAGCGCACGGGCGCGGGCTTTGACGCGCCGCAGATCGGCACGTTCGTGCACGATGTGATGGAGCATACGCTGCGGCAGGCGAAGGAGTGCGGCGGACTGCATACGCTATCGAAGGACAAGCTGCACGCGCTCGTGCGCGCGTCGATCGAGGAATACATCGACCGCGTGCTGCCGGACTTGTGCGAAAAAAGCGCGCGCTTCCGTTATCTGTTCAACCGCCTGTGTGCGACGGTCGAGCGCATCATGGACGAGGTGAGCGAGGAGCTGCAAAGCTCCGACTTTGAGCCGCTGGCATTTGAGCTGGAATTTGGTGCGGACGGGCAGCTGCCCGCCATCACGATCCGCGAGGAAAACGGCACGGCGCGCGTTGTCGGCAAGGTCGACCGTGTGGACGGCTGGCTGCACGACGGCAAGCTATATTTGCGCGTCGTGGACTACAAGACGGGCAAGAAGAGCTTCGACCTCGCCGAGCTGCGCTACGGGCTGGGGCTCCAAATGCTGCTCTACCTCTTTACGCTTAAAGAAGAGGGACAGATGCTTTTCGGCGGACACGAGATCGTTCCCGCGGGCGTTCTCTATACGCCCGCGCGCGAGCCGATGCTGCGCTGCGCGCGCGACACGGAGCCCGAAAAGATTGAAAAAGCACTCAAAAAGGAGCTGCGCCGCAGCGGCATGGTGCTCGAGGACCCGGCGGTTCTGCAGGCGATGGAGCACAGCGCGCTCGAATCGCCGTGCTACCTGCCCATCGCGGTGAAAAGGGACGGCGCGGTGACGGGAAGCCTTGCTTCTGCCGAGCAGCTCGGAAAGCTCTCGAAATACGTCGACCATATTTTACATGAAATCACGCAGGAGGTCTTCGCGGGCAACATCGACGCCGACCCCTACGCGCGCACGCCGCAGCAGTCGGCCTGCACATACTGCGAGTTCGCGAGCGCGTGCCACTTTGAAAACGGCTGCGGCAGTGACCGTATGGAATACATCAAAGCGACGAAAAACGACGAATTCTGGCAGTACATCGACGAGGTGAACGGAGAGGGGGCGCACGAAAATGGCTGAAAAGCTGACAAACGAACAGCAAGCGGCGGTGGACAGCCGCGAGCGCAGTCTGCTCGTCTCCGCGGCGGCTGGATCTGGCAAGACAAAGGTGCTCGTCGAGAGGCTCTTTTCCTACGTAGAGCGCGAGGGCGCGAATCTCGACGATTTCCTCATCATCACCTACACGCGCGCCGCGGCGAGCGAGCTGCGCGGCAAAATCGCCAAGGCGCTCACCGAGCGCATGGAGCGCGACCCCGGCAACTACCACCTGCGGCAGCAGATGCTGCGCGTCTACCGTGCGGACATCAAGACGGTGGACGCGTTCTGCACCGCGCTTTTGCGCGAAAACTGCCATCTGCTCGGCGAGGACGCGCGCGGCCACGCGCTGCGGCCCGATTTCCGCGTGCTGGACGAGAACGAGGCGCAGGTGCTGCGCGAGCGCGTGCTCGCGCACACGCTGGACGATTTTTACGACTGTCTGACGCCCGGAGGCACACTGCTGGCCGACACGCTCGGCGCGGGGCGCGATGACAGCGCGCTTGAGGACTTAGTGCTCGAGCTGCACGCAAAATTGCAGGCGCAGCCGTATGAGGACAAATGGCTCGAGGCGCAGCGCGCGTTTTGGCGCGCCGTGCCGGATAAGATCGAGGACACGCCCTATGGAAAAATTCTGCTCAATGAGGTGCGACGCAAGGCACGCCACTGCAAAAACCTTTTGCAGCGCGCGGCGCAGGAGATGTGCGCGAATGACGCGCTGAACCAGAAGTATGCGCCCGCGTTCCTCGACGCGTCCTACCAGCTTGAAGCGCTGGAGGGGAAGACCGCAGAGGGCTGGGACGCCGCGCGCGGCGTGACCATCGCGTTTCCGCGCCTCGCCGCGGTGAAGGACAGCGACGGCGGCGAGATGAAAGCGCGCATGAAAAGCCTGTGGGACAACTGCAAGGAGACCGTCAAGGGCTTTGCCGAGATTTTTTCCGCCTCGTCCGACGAGGCGGTGGAGGACCTGCGCACGATGGCGAGCGCAATGCTCGCGCTCATCGACCTGACGGCGGACTTTTCCCGCCGGTACAACGAGGGAAAACGGCGGCGGAATTCTGCTGACTTCTCCGATCAGGAGCACGAGGCCATCCGCCTTCTCATCGGAGAGGACGGTGCGCCGACAGAGCTTGCGCGTATCGTCAGCGCGCGCTACCGCGAGATCATGGTGGACGAGTATCAGGACACCAACGAGGTGCAGAACCGCATTTTTGACGCAATTTCTTGTAAAGGAGAAAACCTTTTCACTGTTGGCGATGTCAAGCAGAGCATCTATCGCTTCCGCCTAGCCGACCCGCGTATTTTTTTGCAGCATTATAACACCTGGCCGCCGCTTGAGGACGCAGAGGAGCACGACAGCGCGAAGCTGCTGCTCTCGCGCAACTTCCGTTCGCGCAAAGAAGTGCTGGACGCGACGAATTTTATCTTCTGCAATATTCTTTCCGAGGAAATGGGTGAGCTCGACTACGGCGCGGATGAAATGCTGCGCCTCGGCGCGAATTATGTCGAATCGAGCGCGTGCGGCGCGGAGTTCCATCTGCTCGATCTGCCGACGCAGACGGGCGAGCAGCGCGTGCGCGCGAGCGAGGCTGAGGCCGCGTTCGTCGCGGACTATATCAGCAATATGCTGACAAGTGAATTTCCTATACAGGATGACAAAACAAAAGAGCTGCGGCCCGTGTGCGAGGAGGACATCGTCATATTGATGCGCTCGCCGAGCACGCGCCTTTTGGACTATCGCCGCGCGCTGGAAGCGCGCGGCCTCCACTGCGCCGCTGACGCGGGCGAGGACTTTTTTGCCTCGATGGAGATCGCAGTGCTGTTCGCACTCTTGCAGGTCATCGACAATCCGCGGCAGGACGTGCCGCTCATTGCCGTGCTGCGCTCTCCGCTCTTCGGCTTTACACCCGATGAGCTCGCGGCGATCCGCGCGCGGCAGCGCACGGGTGACTTCTACGATGCGCTGCTTTTGAGTGAGGACATCCACAGCGTAGAATTCCTCAGTACGCTGGACGCTTTGCGCAACAGCGCGGCGCACCTGAGCGTGCGCGAGCTGCTGAGTGAAATTTACCGCCGGTGCAATGTGCTCGGCATCTTCGGCGCGATGCGCCGCGGGGCGGAGCGCAAGGAAAATCTGCTCGCGTTTTTGGAGCTCAGCGAAGACTACGCGCGCTCGGGGCGGCAAGGCCTTTTCGACTTTGTGCGCACGCTGCGCGAGCAGCTTGCCGAAGGCGAGGCGGGGACGATGCAGACCGCGCACGCCTCTACGGGCGTTCGCATCATGTCGATCCACAAGTCGAAGGGCCTTGAATTTCCGGTCGTGATCCTCTCGGACCTCGCGCGGCGCTTCAGCAATATGGACTTTTTGAGTTCGGTGCTCGTGCACCCGCAGCTCGGGCTGGGGCCGGTGTGCGTGGACACGCAAAGGCACATCCAGTACCCGACGGTCGCACGGCAGGCGCTTGAGCGCACGCTGAGGCGCGAGGCGAAGGCCGAGGAGCTGCGTGTGCTGTACGTTGCGATGACGCGCGCGAAGGAAAAGCTCGTCATGGTGCACACGCAGGCAAACGCGAAAAGCCGCGTCGCCGACCTTCTGGCGCTGAGCGATTGTCCTGTGCTGCCCGAGGCTGTGGACAGCGGCAAGTGCATGGGCGACTGGATCATGCTGCCGCTTTTGCAGCGCAGCGAAGCGGCGTCCCTGCGCGAGCTTGCGGGGCAGAGCGGCGAGGGGAGATTCTATGCTGACGAAACGCCGTGGACGGTGCGTGTGCACGACGGTTTGAGCTTTGTGACGCCGCAGCAGCGGCCCGATGACGCGTCAGTGGATGCCGCGCCGCCGAAGGATGAGCTGCCGGTGGATTTTGCTGCGCTGTCGTACCGCTACCCCTACGCGGGGCAGACGGCCTTTCCCGCCAAGCTGACGGCCACGCAGCTCAAGGGCCGCGCGCTGGACGAGGAGATCTCCGAAAATACAACGCTCCCACCGCGGCTGCGCAGCCTATATAAACCAAAATTCCTTGCGGGCGAAACGACGCTCACGGGTGTGGAGCGGGGCACGGCGCTGCACCTTGTGATGCAGGACCTTGACTTTTTCTGCGAAGCAAGCGAGCAGAGCGTGCGTGAGCAGGTCGAAAAGCTCAGAGCGCAGCGCAAGCTGACCGACGAGCAGGCAAGCGCCGTCGATGTGCGCGCGATCGTCCGATTTTTGCGAAGTGATCTTGCCGTGCGCATTCGCAAGAATGCGCAGACGGTGCGGCGCGAGTACCGCTTCTCGCTGCTGCGGCCGGTGCGGGACTTTGCCACGCTGGACGCCGACGACGCGGTGCTGCTGCAGGGCGTGGTAGACTGCTTTTTTGAAGAGAACGGCGAGCTTGTGGTCGTGGACTTCAAGACTGACCGCATCGGAAGAACACAGATCGAAGAACGAGCTGAGCACTACCGCCCTCAGCTCGAGGCATACTCCATGGCCCTTATGCGCGTGATGGGCAAAAAGGTCAGGGAAAAGGTGCTGTATTTCTTCTCGGTCGGCGAAGAAAAGGTGCTGTGAATACATAAAAACACCCTCCGCGGGAAATCCGCGGAGGGTGTTTTACAAGATTTGCTCACACGATAAAATGCTCTAAGATCAGCACTGTCGCGCAGCAGACGAGCGAGACGGGGAGAAGTCCCAGTCCGCACCAGGCGGCGACGATGCCGATGACCATGGCCGCCGCGCCCGCGATGGGCGACTGCGTGGCGTTCATGATGGCGGGGAACGTCATCACCGCGAGCGTGACGTAGGGCACGTAGAAGAGAAACGAGCGCAGGAAGGGATTCTGGATCGGCTTGCGGATCAGCGTGAGCGGCAGGACGCGGATGAGATAGGTCGTGGCCGCCATGACGAAAAGATATAAATACGTTTTCATGCGACGAGATCATCCTCCTTGTGCGGGAACAGAATGGCGGCGGCAGCAGAGATCACGATGGTCAAGACCAGGATGCGCATGCCCTCGGACAGCTCACGCGTAAACGGCAAAACGCTTGCAAGAAGCGAGCAGAGAAAGCTCACGCCGATGCAGCCGAGCACGATGCGGTTCTGCTTGCCGACGGGGATGATGATGGCGAGAAACATGCCAAACAGCATCACGGAGCAACCGCTGACGGCCCAGACGGGCATGAGATTCCCCATCAGCACGCCGAGCACGGTGCCGATGCTCCAGCCCGGCATGGCCGCGCACATGGTGCCGAAGTAATACCACACCTCAAGATACCCAGGCTGCGCGATGGCGAGGCCGAAGATCTCATCCGTCAGGTCATAGGCGATGAGGAGCCGCCAGGGAAGCGGCGTATCGGGCGAGAGACGCTGGCTGAGCGCACAGCTCATCAGAAGATAGCGCGCGTTGACGACCAGCATCATCAGCGCCATGGCCCAGAGGCCGGAGTCGGCGGCGATGATGGTGATGCCGCCGTATTCACCCGACGAGGCGTTGTTCAAAAAGCTCAGCAAAAAACCCTGAAAAATGCTCAGGTGCGCGTTGTGCGCGCTGATGCCGATGCCGAAGCTGACAGCAAAATAACCAAGCCCAATGGGGATGCCGTCGCGCAGTCCCCGCAGGAAATGTTTTTTCGACATAATTCTGATGTTCCTTTACTTCCAATCATCCGTGCGCAAGGCGCGTAAGTGCCATTATACGACTGAAAACGGCAGAAGTAAAGAGAAATTGCATAACGAGTGTTAAAAAATTGACGATGAAATTAGGGAAAAGTGCTAAGGAAGAGAAAAGCGCGGAGAGGATCAAAAATTTCTCTTGCAATTTGACACAAAGCGTGGTAATATCCTATATGGCTTTTTTAGAAAAGTACATTTGGATCAGAAAGAGGTGAACACGAGCAATGAAGGAAGGAATCCATCCCAATTATCAGCAGACTACTATTACTTGCGCCTGCGGTAATGTGATTGAGACAGGTTCCACCAAGCAGAATATCAAGGTGGAAGTGTGCTCTAAGTGTCACCCCTTCTTCACTGGTAAGCAGAAGCTGGTCGATACCGGCGGCCGCGTTGCCAAGTTCAACAAGAAGTTCGGCCTGAACTAATTCAATCACAAAAGCAGCTCTGCTACGGCAGAGCTGCTTTTTTCTGCTTTTTTGGAACGCTCAGTTTTGCCCGTCGGGATATTCGACGATGAAGGGGAGCGGCTCACTGAGACTTTGGTCGAGGTAGTTTATCTCCTCGTAGCTGTCGCCGCCTGCAATGGCGCGCACCTGGAAGAGGCGGACGCGCAGTACTGTGTCGTCCGCAAGGTTGACGACAAGCTCGCAGACGAGCGGCGTTGCCCCGAGCGGGAGCGTGAAAGCCTCCGATTCGCTGCTGGAGGCATAGGCGAGGTCATAGTACGACACGCCCTCTATGACGGATGCGCCCACGGCTTCGGCGCTGTCATCGCCGACATAGGTGACGGCGCTGCCATCGCTGTACGATGCTTCGAGCGGCACGCGCCTGAGCAGCTGATTGGCGCGCGTGTATTCAAGACACGCGCTGCGGATGGACACATCGGACAGCGCGCCGAGCGAGATGGTGCCGAGCGGGATGCCGGCATTGCCCGGTGTGAACTGGTACTGCCATTTGCTGCCGGCCTGACGCTCGTAGGAGATGGGGGCTAGAAAGCTTTTGAGCTGCGGCTGATAGCGGGATTTGAGATCATAGATCGTGTCGAGATCCTCTGACTGTGTCTCACCGTCGTGCTTGAAGTTGACACCAACGCCGAGCTCGTCGCTCAGAGGGACGGTTACACTACCGTGCAGATACCCGAAGCCATCCTGCGTAAGGTCGGCAGAGTAGCCCGGCCGATAGCTGTCCAGCGGCGAGGAATTGCCATGGTCGATCACGCCGATGTTGACGATCGTGTTCTCACTGATCGTCTTCGGCAGAAGAGAAAAGGCAAGCGTGCACTCCTGCTTTTTGAGGTTGACGCTTTTGACCTCGCAGCTGTATTGCGAGATCAGGCTCGACTCGCGCGCCAAGATGTCCGAGACATTATTGCTGATGCCCGCGATCTGGTTCGAGAGGTTGTTCTGCACGTTGTAGAGCTGGCTGCGAAGGTCATTTACTTGCGTGCTGAGCGTGTTGATGCGGTCGTTGTAATGCACGCCGACGGCGATGAGCGCGGCGAGCGCCACGGCCGCACCGCCGATGATCTTCTTGTGCTGTATGCAGAAATCGCGGAAGCTCAGCTTTTCCGCGGGAGCTTTTTCGGCGTTGCTTTGAACCGGCGATTCGGCGGCATCCTGCTCGGGTTTGGCATGCTCCAGACTGAGCAGCTCGTCGACGGAAACGGAGTAGAGCTTAGAGAGTTCGATGAGCTTGCTAAGCTCCGGCTGCGTGGCGCCGCTCTCCCATTTGGAGACGGCTTGGCGCGAGACACCGAGCTTCTCCGCCAGCTCCTCCTGCGACATGCCGCTCGCGCGGCGCAGTTCGTAGAGCTTTTCATATAGTTCCATGAAAGGTTCCTCCTTTGGGGAATGATGCTGCGTTCGACGCCGTGCACTGCGCCTTTGCAGGAAAAGCATAGCAGGAAAACGGGAGAAAACACCACCAACCGGGCGTTTCTTTTTGTCAACCTGAGGTTGCGTCCACCCTATTTTCACATGAAAGGGGCGGAAATGTCAATGAAAAGCGTTTTTGCCTTTTCTTTTGGCGGAAAATACACTATAATAAAAATGATTTGTACAGCGCCGATTTCGGCGCGATAAGGAGAATCTATGGAAGAATTGAAAGAGAACAACGCGCCGCGCGACAGGGCGATTTTAGTCGGCCTTTCGTCGCCGCGGCTCGATCGAAAAGAGAATGCCGACGAGGAGAGCCTTGAAGAGCTCGGTGCGCTCGTCGAAACGGCGGGCGGCGTCAGCGTCGGCGTGGTTTTACAAACGCTGCCGTCGCCGAACCCGCACACATTCATCGGCGAGGGCAAGGTGGACGAGATCCGCGAGCTGGTAAAGTCGCAGGAGGCGACAATGGTCATCTTCGACAATGACCTCTCGCCCTCGCAGATGCGCGTTCTGAGCGAAGAATTCGGCGTGCAGGTGCTCGACCGCAGCGGCCTCATTCTCGATATCTTCGCCCAGCGGGCGAAGACAAAAGAGGGCCGGCTTCAGGTCGAGCTTGCGCAGTATCAGTACCTGCTGCCGCGCCTGATCGGTATGTGGACGCATCTGGAGCGTCAGGCGGGCACGTCGGGCAAGGGCCCAATCGGCTCGAAGGGCCCCGGCGAAACGCAGCTTGAGACCGACCGCCGCCACATCCACAGAAAGATCGACAAGCTGAAGGCGGACCTTGAAGAGGTGCGCCGCGTGCGCGCCACGCAGCGCGACCGCCGCAGCAAGAATGAAATTCCCGTCGTCGCCATCGTCGGCTACACGAACGCGGGCAAGTCGACGCTTTTGAACGCGCTGACCGGCGCGGGCATTCCCGCGAATAACCGCCTGTTTGACACGCTGGATACGACGACGCGCCTTCTCACGGTGTCCGACACGCTGGATGTCGTGATCTCCGACACGGTCGGCTTTATCCGCAAGCTGCCGCACCAGCTGGTCGAGGCGTTCAAGGCAACGCTTGAAGAGCTCGAATACGCCGATCTTCTGCTGCACGTCATCGACATTTCCGACCCGCACTGGCTCGAGCAGGCGCAGATCGTGGACGAGCTGATCGAAGAGCTCGGCGCGCAGCAAATTCCCTGCCTGCGCGTTTACAACAAGTCCGACCTCTACTTCGGCGATATCCGCCCGCACGGGGAGGACAGCGTCAACATCAGCGCCAAGACCGGTGAGGGCGTGGATGAGCTGCTTGCGCGCATCGACAAGCTCCTCGACAAGGGCACGCGCCGCGTGACGATCCACCTGCCCTATGACAAGGGCGGGCTTCTCGATATGCTCTACCGCGAGGCGAAGGTCGAATCCGTCGAATATGGCGAGACCATCGATATCGTGGCCGTCTGTGTGCCGCGCGTCATCGGCCAGGTCAAGGACTATATCGAGGGCTATCAGGAGCCGAAGGAGGACTGGGAGGAATGACGCTCGAAACGAAGCGCCTTCTCCTGCGTCCATGGGAAGAGAGCGACGCGGAGAGCTGCTATCGATACGCGGGGGATCCATTTGTCGGCCCCGCCGCAGGCTGGCCGGCGCATACGAGCGTGGAGAACTCCCGCGAGATCATCCGAACCGTCCTCTCGGAGCCGGACACATTTGCGGTCATTTTGAAGGAACGGCCAGACGAGCCTATCGGCTCTATCGGCGTGTTTCCGACGGAAGCGCCGGAAATCGGGAATGAGCCGGAAATCGGCTACTGGATCGGCCGCCCGTTCTGGGGTCAGGGGCTTATCCCTGAAGCCGTGCGCGAGCTGCTGAGGTACTGTTTTGAGGATAAAGGTGCACAGCGGGTCTGGTGTTCGCACTATGTCGGCAACAAGAAGTCAAAGCGTGTGATTGAAAAGTGCGGTTTTTCTTATGAGCTGACCTGTGAAAGGCCGGCGCTTGTGGACGATGCGCTGCGGCCGACGCTTTTTTACGCCCTCACGAAGGAAAAGTGGGAGAAAACCCGCTGAAAGGAACATTGAAACCATGACAGAGTACCTTGTCCCATACGAGAGCGCGGAGAGCGAGTTTGAAGAAAAGCGCTCGCGCTTCATCAGCCACGTTTTTCTGGTGGAGACGGAGGCGGAGGCTCGCGCGCGCATCGACGAGATGAAGAAGAAATACTACGACGCGCGCCACAATTGCTGGTGCTTCGTCCTGCACGACGGCACCGTTCGCTACGGCGACGACGGCGAGCCGCAGGGCACGGCAGGCCAGCCGATGCTGAACGTCTTCCAGCGCGAAAACGTCGAAAACGTCGTGTGCATCGTGACGCGCTACTTCGGCGGAATTCTGCTCGGTGCGGGCGGGCTGACGCGCGCCTACGCCAAGGCGGCGAAGGACGCACTTGACGCAGCGGGCAAGGCGCGGATGCAGCCGTTTTCCGTGCTGCTGCTCGAATGCCCGTATCCGATGTTCGAGCGCATAAAGCTGCTGATCGAGGGACACGAGGGAAGAATCGAGTCGAGCGATTACGGCGCAGCCGTGGTGCTCACGTTTCTTCTGCCTGTGCAGAAGGTGGCGGACTTTTCCGCCGCGCTCACGGAACTCTCCGGCGGGCAGATGAGCGCGGAAGAGGTCGAGCAGCGTTTCCTGCCCGGCGCAAGGGAGTGACGGCATGAGTTTGCGAAGAAAAATCTACGAGGTCATCGAGGTCGCGGACAAGGACGACCGCGACAGTCTCATTTACGACCGCTTCATGCTCGTGTGCATCGCGGCGAGTATTGTGCCGCTGTGCTTCAAGGAGACGAATGCGCTGTTTATATGGCTCGACCGCGCAACGGTCACGGTGTTCATCGTGGACTATCTGCTGCGCTGGTGGACGGCGGACTTAAAGTACGAAAAGAGCGGAAAATGGGCGTTTTTGCGCTATCCGTTCAGCTTTTTCGGTATTGTAGACCTGCTGTCCATCCTGCCGTCGCTGACGATGCTGTCGTCGGGGTTCAAGCTGTTTAGGCTTTTCCGCCTCAACAAAGCGCTCAAGGCGCTCAAATTCCTGCGCTACTCGCACAGCTTTGAACTTATTTTGAATGTCATCAAGCGCGAGAAACGAGCGCTCGCGGCGGTGTGTGTGCTGGCGGGCGGGTATATCGCGCTGTCGGCGCTCATCATGTTTCAGGTGGAGCCCGACAGCTTTGACACGTTTTTCGACGCCATCTACTGGGCGGTCGTCACGCTGACGACCGTCGGCTATGGCGACATCTATCCGACGAGCGAGATTGGCCGCATCGTGAGCATGACGTCGTCGTTCATGGGAATCGCCATCGTCGCGCTGCCGACCGGTATCATTACGGCTGGCTACATGCGCGAGCTCAGCCGTGAAAAGTGGGACTAAATAGAGAGGGCAGAACCATGGAGATCAGAACAGCAACGATGAACGATCTGGACGCGGTCGCGGCAGTGGAAGCCGAGTGCTTTCCTGTGGCCGAGGCGGCGACAAAAGAGGAATTTGCCGAGCGGATCAGATACTACGGCGACCACTTCTGGCTGATGTTCGAGGGCGGTAAGCTCATCGCGTTTCTCGATGGCTTTGTAACGGACGAGCCCGACCTGACCGACGAAATGTACGCGAAAGCATCCATGCACGACGAAAATGGCGCGTGGCAGATGCTCTTCGGTCTGAACACCTTGCCGGAGTACCGGAAAAACGGCTACGCGGGCGAACTGCTCCACCGTGCCGTTGAGGATGCGAGAAAGCAGGGGAGAAAGGGTGCAGTCCTGACCTGCAAACAGCGGCTCGTCGACTACTACGCGAAGTTCTGCTTTGTCGACGAGGGCGTGACAGACAAGTCCGTGCACGGCGGCGTTGTCTGGCACCAGATGCGCATCACATTTTGATCGAGACTGACAGAAGAAAGGGAGCACGCTTGCGCGTGCTCCCTTTTTGCGATTTTTATTGCTTTCCCGCGAGGTAATAGTCGCTTTGGCCCGGATGGTAGAACGGACAGGCGGTCAGCTTGCCGCGCAGGAACGACGCCATCTCGTCCTCATCGAGTTGCTCGTCACAGTAGTAGCTGTCGGACTCTTCATCGTAGCTGTAATAAACGCAGTCTTCGCACAGGCTGATGGACATGAGATCATCTCCCGAAAGAAATTAGTGCTGATACTCGAATTCGAGCTCGTACATGCTGACGATGTCGCCGTCCTTGATGCCAAGGTCCTCAAGCTGCTGGAAAACGCCGTTTTCTCGCAGCATCTTATCAAAGAACATCCGGCTCTCGTAGTCACCGAAGTTGACGTTGCTCATAAGGCGTTCAAGCCACTTGCCCTCGACAATGTAGGTGTTGTCCTCGACGGTGATCTTGAGCGGCTCGCTCGCGTCGATCTTCACGGGCTTGGGAACGTACTCGGGCTCATAGACCGTGACGGGCGGCAGCGTTGCGAGCTTTTCGGCGATCTTGAGCACGAGCTCGCGCGTGCCGGTGTGCGACGCGGCGGACAGGGCGAAGAGGGGATAGCCCATCGGCTCGATGTGCGCGCGCAGCTTTTCAAGAAGGGACGCATCTTCCATGATGTCGGTCTTGTTGGCGACGACGATCTGCGGGCGGGTGGCGAGATCTGGGGAGTACTGCGAGAGCTCTGCGTTGATGGCGTCGAAATCCTCGACCGGGTCGCGGCCCTCGCTGCCGGAGACGTCGACCACGTGGACGAGCAGGCGGCAGCGGTCGATATGGCGCAGGAAGTCGTGACCAAGGCCCGCGCCCTCGGCTGCGCCCTCAATGATGCCGGGGATGTCGGCCATGACGAACGAAACGCCCTCGTCGACGTACACGACGCCGAGGTTGGGGTAGAGCGTGGTGAAGTGGTAGTTTGCAATCTTGGGGCGCGCCTTCGACACAACGGAAAGAAGCGTCGACTTGCCGACATTCGGGAAGCCGATGAGGCCGACGTCGGCCAGCAGCTTCAGCTCGAGCACGACATCGTGCTCCTCGCCCTCAAGGCCCGATTTGGCAAAACGGGGCGCCTGACGCGTCGGCGTTGCGAAATGCGCGTTGCCCCAGCCACCCTTGCCGCCGCGGCAGAGGATGAACGGCTCGGAGTCGGACATATCCTTGATGATCTCGTTCGATTCCGCGTCGCGCACGACGGTGCCGCGCGGCACGCGGATCGTGAGATCCTTGCCCTGCTTGCCGAACTTGCGCGCGCCCTGACCGTCCATGCCGTTGTCGGCGACGTATTTGCGCTTGTAGCGAAAGTCCATCAGCGTGGACATGTTGTCGTCGACAACGAGGACGATGTTGCCGCCGTTGCCGCCGTCGCCGCCGTCGGGGCCGCCTGCGGAGACGTACTTTTCGCGGTGGAACGCCACCGCGCCGTTGCCGCCCTTGCCCGCGCGGCAGAAGATGCGCGCCTTATCAATAAAAGATGCTGCCATGTTGGCACCTCCTTGAATTCTTGTTATTCCTGAACAATTAGTGTATCCGTTTTTTGGCGATTCGTCAAGAAAAACGGAACGTTTCACAAAAAAGAAAAAATCGAAAATAGTTGGGAACTTTTTTGTGCTCCCTTTCGTCAAAGGAAAAGACACAACGGGAAAGGAAGCGGAAACCTTGAAAAGACTGCTTGCATTGATGATGGTCGTCGCCGTAACGGCGGCGCTTTTGGCCTGCACGAAGGGCGGGCGCGATAACGAAGACGGAAATGACACGCCCAATCCTGAGCCGCAGTACGCCGGCGCGGACACGATGACGCTGCGCGTCGTGGGCGACGGTGAAAACGGTACGCTCATTTTAGCGGGAGAGACGGAGGTCTACGCCCTGCCGCTCGAAGGCGTGACGCTGTACTTAGACGGCGGCAGTGTGTCCGCTTCCGAGATCGAAAGCGGCATGAGCGCCGAGGTCTGGTACACCGGCGGCGTGCAGGAGACATATCCTGCGAAGTTTTCACAGGTGGTGGCCGTGTCGCTCTCGCGTGAGGAGAATGCGCAGTATGACCTCTGCGGCCTCTACTTGCAGGTGCTTGAGGACCTGTGGAACGAGGACGACGGGCTCAACGGCGGTGCGGAGGTCGTGAGCGTCGATCTGAGCAAGGCACCCGGCGGGCTGACCGCGGGCGAAAAGGCGGCGGTCGCCTATGTGTTCGCACAGAAGCACGGCGTGCAGGGCCTGACGATGACGTTCGACGAGCTGCGCGAGGAGGGGTACCTCATGGGCGAAAAGCTGGAGAGCGGCAGCACGGCCTATTCGTTCACGAACGGTCTGCTCTTCACCATCACGCCCGATGAAAGCGCGGAGGGGGAGAGCTTTTCGCTGCCGGTGGTCTGCTTCAGCGCTGAAAAGTGGCGCTCGCCGCTCGGCGCGTATTACTTTACGAAGTGCACGGCGTCACGCGACGACAGTGGCTGGGAATACACCGTCGGCGCGGAAGCGATCTCTTAAATTACAGCAGGTTCTTTAATTTGAGCAGCGAATCGACGATCTGGTCGGCCTCGCAGCGCTCCGGAACGGGGCGGTGCGTATGGTTGTACCAGATCGTTTTCATGCCCGCGTTTTTGCCGCCGGTGATGTCGGCGGTCAGCGAGTCGCCAATCATCACGCACTCGTCCGCGGCAACATCGGGAAGAAAAGCGCGGCAGGCATCGAAAAACGCCTTTTCGGGCTTGCGATAGCCGAGCGACTCCGAGACGAACACATGGTCAAAGAAGGGGAGAAGCCCCGCTATCTTCAGCCGGTTGAGCTGCTGGTCGTGGAAAGCGTTGCTTGCCGCGCAGAGAATGTATTTCTCCTTGAGGTAGCGGCAGATCTCGTCCGCGCCGTCGACTGGGATGGCCGTCTCGTAGAGGAGGTCCAAAAACCGCTTTTCAAACGCGGCACCGTCGGCCTGGATGCCGAGGGCCTCGAAGATGCGGTCCCAGCGGAATTCAAAAAGCTGCTGCGTCGTGAGCTCGCCGCGCTCGATCATGAGCCAGAGGCCGTCATTGATGCGCGTGAACGTCGCGTAAGTGGAATCGTCATAGGGGAGACCCCATTCGGCAAAGCCGATGCGCATGGCCTGCTCGGCGCATTTGCCGAAGTCGAGCAGCGTGTCGTCGATATCCATCAAAACTGCCTTGAGCATGAAAAGTGACCTCCTGCGGAAAAGATAAAGAAAAGAGCCCCGAGCATTCGCTCGAGGCTCTTCATTGTGCAATTACTCAGCGGGGTAAACAGAAGCCTGCTTACGATCCTTGCCGAGACGCTCGAAACGGAGCACGCCGCTCTCCTTGGCGTAGAGAGTATCGTCAGAGCCGATACCGACGTTGACGCCCGGATGGATGTGGGTGCCGCGCTGGCGCACAAGAATGTTGCCGGCGAGAACGAACTGACCGTCAGCGCGCTTGGGGCCAAGGCGCTTGGCGTTAGAGTCGCGGCCGTTCTTCGTGGAGCCGCCGCCCTTCTTGTGGGCGAAAAACTGAAGACCGATGTTCAGCATGGTGATTTGCCATCCTTTCTGTAAGATGATCGGAACAGGGGGCTTACGCCTCCATGACTTCGATATTGTCCGGATATTCGCTGTGCAGCTCGGAAAAGAGCAACATCAAACCCGTTAAAAGAGCCTGACAGGTGCTCTCGTTCGTGGCGGACAGACCGCCGGGGAGCCGGAATTCCACAGCGCCGGAGCGTTCATGGACCTTGACGGAAGCGGCGAGGCCTAAAACATCGTTCACGGTGCTTTCCACAAGGCGGACCGCACTTGTGACTGCCGCGCAGACGATATCGCTGCCCTCTTCGCTGTAACCGCTGTGGCCCTTAGCATCAAAACCGATGATGCGCTTCCCCTCAGTGAGGAATGTAACAGTGGTCATGCCTTAGACGGAGATCTTGCCGATCTCAACCTTGGTATAAGGCTGACGATGACCCTGACGCTTGTGATAGCCCTTCTTGGCCTTGTACTTGTAGACACGGACCTTCTTGCCCTTGCCGTTCTTGACGACAGTGGCCTCCACCTTCGCGCCCTCCACCACGGGAGTGCCGAACTTGGTGTTTTCGCCGTCAACGATCGCCAAAACCTGATCGAAGGTAACGGCGTCGCCCGCCTCGACGGGGAGCTTCTCAATGAACAGGGTGTCGCCCTCGTTCACAACATACTGCTTACCGCCGGTAACGATGATCGCTTGCATTACTTGCACCTCTTTCCTTAATTACGGACTCGCTGTCGGGGGCGTTCGAAAAGTCTCGAAACCTTCCGAAACTTTAAGCCCATTCAAAGCGGCTGTTCAAGTATAACTTCTGACTTTGAAAAAGTCAATAGGTTTTTGGAAAATTCTCTGTGCAGTTTTGCTCAGGTGCAAAGTGAGTCGCGGCACGTGTGCCGCGAGGAAGCAGCGCCAAAGGCGCTGCACGGGTCAAAGGGGATATTCTCTTTCGCAAAAGAGAATATCCCCTTTGGAACCCCAAGAGAAAGACTTTGTATTGTCAGATTGCAGCTTGAAGAACTGCACGCGCTGCGCAATCAGGTGCCTGCTTGATGATGGATCTAAACGATTTGACTTTCTTCTATCTTCGCTGTCGCTTTGCCTGCGTGTCGAAGGTCTTACGCAATTTCCGTCTACTTTGGATTTTATCAATTCTGTTGTTGCCTGCCAAGGCGGCATTGCTGTGCTCGCCGCAGTACGCATTACCAAGACGATATGTATTGCCGATAGTAGGTGATTAGGCTGCACAAAAACAAGATCAGCAGAGCGGCAGCGGATAGTAGAAGTAGAGGCAAATCGTATAGCAAAAGTAATGGCGGCGAGCGTTAGCAATGCCGCCACGCAGGTGCTTCCATTCCGGAGGCATAAAGGCTATTCAAGCCTGAGACTGCCGATCAAAACCTTTCTCTTGGGGGTTCAAGGGGGCCATTCTCTTTTGCGAAAGAGAATGGCCCCCTTGTCCGCGTCCCCCTGCGCGGCGCGGGGAACAAGGAGCAGCGCTTTGCGCTGTAGAAATGCAATTTTGCATACTTTTCACCGCGCGGTAAACAATAACTCCGCAAGTTTTATTTGGAAGGAGAGCATTTCAATATGGAAAAGCGAAAAGAATTCTGGCGCGCGCTGCCGTTTGTGATGGCGCTGTTGTTGCTTACCCTCGTGCCGATGCAGAGTGCGTCGGCGCTGTTCGGCAAGGGAAAAGAGGAGGCGAAAGCTGTCGACGGCGCGCCGGTGGCAGAGAACATGGAGATCAAGGTCTACCGCGGCGTCGCGTATGAGGGCGAATTCCGCGCGGTGGACAACGAGGGCGACGAGGTGACCTTTGCCATCGCGCAGGAGCCGAAAAAGGGCATGGTCGCGCTGACGGAGGACGGCCTCGGCTTTGTCTACACGCCGGGCGGCAAGCTGGGGACGGACAGCTTCACCTACACGGCGATCGACGCCTACGGCAACATCTCGCTGCCCGCGACGGTGAGCATCACGATCGAAAAGGCGAATAGCGGCGTCTGCTACGCCGATATGAGCGGTGATCGCGCGCACACGGCGGCGGTCGATCTCGCCGAGCACGGCGTGTTTGTGGGCGCAAAGATCGGGGACAGCTATTTCTTTGAGCCCGAGCGCACGCTCTCGCGCGGTGAATTTGTCGCGATGGCGCTCGCGGCAATGGACGTGAGCGAGGAGGATGTGCAGATGACCGGCTTCTGCGACGATGCGAGCATACCGACCTGGGCGAAGGGCTACGCCGTGAGCGCACTGAATGCGGGCGTTGTGTCCGGCGTCAGCACGGCGGAGGGCGTTGCCTTTCGCGCGAATGACGCCATTACGCTCAATGAGGCCGCGGTCGTGCTGAACCGGCTGCTTCGCGTGACGGACGTGGACCTCTCGGACTACGACGTGCAGGACGCGGACAACGCCTGGTGCGCACAGGCGGTGGCGAATTTGCAGTCCGTCAGCGTGATCGAGAGTGGGCGTTTTTCCACTGACGAGATGCGCTCGGGCGTGACACGTGCGCAGGCGGCAGAGATCCTCAGCGCGGCGATGACGCTCAAGGACGGACGCGCGGGAAAGGGCGGACTGCTCTCCGGCATTTTCGGCTAAGGGCAAAAAGTGAGAAAAGCGAACAAAAGAGAGCGGTTTTCACGCCGCTCTCTTTTGCTTGTATTTGGGAAAAAGCTGTGGTAAAGTATAAATTAGTATAGTATGGATAAACGGGGACGGCGACGTTCCTTTCAAAAATAAGGAGGAAAACGGTATGCGTATCGTTGTTTTAGCAGGCGGCCTGAGTATGGAGCGCAATGTGTCGCTCTCGAGCGGCAACAAGATCTGCCGCGCGCTGAGAGCGCGCGGACATCAGGCCATTCTGGTGGATATGTTCATGGGCTTTGAGGACTACGACGGTAAGCTCGAAGATGTTTTCGACGTACCGAACGGCTTCTGCGGCGACTATTCCGTCGCCGAGGCGGAGCCCGATCTCGCCGCTGTGCGTGCGAGCCGCAAGGACCAGAGCAAGAGCCTTTTCGGTCCCGGCGTGCTCGATGTGTGTGCCAAGGCGGACGTCGTATTTCTGGCGCTGCACGGCACCTGCGGCGAGGATGGCCGCGTGCAGGCCGCGTTCGACCTGCTCGGCATCCCCTATACCGGCGCGGGCTACTTATCGAGCGCCATTGCGATGGATAAGGACCTGACGAAGCGTCTCGTGTCGGAATATGTCATCACGCCGCAGTGGCGCACCGTGCGCTACACGGAAGGCGACATCGCGCGCCTTGTGTCGGAAACGAAGCTCCCTTGCGTCGTCAAGCCGGTCGCCAACGGCTCGTCTGTCGGCGTCTCCATCGCGCATACGGGCGCGGAGCTCAAAAAAGCGCTTGAAGAGTGCTTAAAGTTCGGCGCGCAGGTCGTGCTCGAACAGTACATCTCCGGCCGCGAGATCCAGGTTGGTATCATCGCGGGCAAGGCACTGCCCTCCATCGAAATTATCCCGAAGACGGGCTTTTATGACTACGCGAACAAGTATCAGGCCGGCGCGGCGGAGGAAATTTGCCCTTCTCCCATCCCCGAGGACTGGGAGATGCGCGTGCGCACCGCGACCGAGACGGTCTACCGCCTGATCGGCCTGAGCGTCTACTCCCGCGCGGACTTCATCGTCACGCCGGACGGTACGCCGTACTTCCTCGAGATCAACACGCTGCCCGGCATGACGAAGACGAGCCTTCTTCCGCAGGAGGCGGCGGCGGTCGGCATCGGCTACGAGGAACTGTGTGAAAAGATCGTCGAAGAGTCGCTGAAGCAGAAAAGAGGGCTGTAAATGGAGGCCATCACGGTAAAGGAGCTGCTCGCGGCAGTGCACGGTGAGCTGCTGCAGGGCGAGGAGACGACGAAGATCCTCGGCGTGAACACCGACAGCCGCACCGTCAAAGCGGGTGAAGTTTTTGTGCCGCTCGTCGGCGAGCGCTTCGACGGGCATGACTATATCGAAAAGGCGCTTTCCGCGGGCGCGGAGGGCTGTCTGTGCGCCCGCGTGCCGGAAACGCTGATGCCCGGAAAGTTCTACATCAAGGTGTCTGACACGCTGCTTGCGCTCAAGGACTTGGCCGCGTGGTACCGTGCGCAGTTTTCCATTCCCTTTGTGCAGGTGACGGGCAGCGTCGGCAAGACGACAACAAAGGAAATGATCGCCTCGGTACTGGGCGTGAAGTTCCATACGCTCAAGACCGCGGCCAACTATAATAATGAGATCGGCACGCCGCAGACGTTGCTGGGCCTCTCCCGCGCGCATCAGGCGGCGGTGATCGAGACGGGCATGGACCGCGCGGGGCAGATCCGGTATCTTGGCGAGATGGTGAAGCCCGATATCGCCGTCATCACGAACGTCGGCGACATGCACATTGAATACCTCGGATCGCGCGAGAACATTCTGAAGGCCAAGTGCGAGATCTTTGAAAACCTCAAAAAAGACGGCCTCGCCGTCTTAAACGGCGACGACGAGCTTTTGAACACCGTCTCTCTGCCGCAGAAAACGTTGCGCTGCGGCCTGTCCGAGCACTGCGATGTCCGCGTCAGCGAGGTCGAAGACCTCGGCATCGACGGCATTCGCTGCGTCGTGACGACGGCAAAGGAGCGTTACGCGCTCTCCATCCCCGTGCCGGGAAAGCACATGGTCTACTCCGCGGCGATGGCCGCGGCCATCGGCGAGTACCTTGGCGAGACCAAAGAGGAGATCGAGCGCGGCGCTGCGGCCTACGAGCCCGCGGGCTCACGTATGCACGTCATCACGTTCTCTGAAAACCGCCGCCTGCTCGACGACTGCTACAACGCGGGTCCGCAGTCGATGGCGGCGTCGCTGCGCGTATTGGGCGCGAGCGGCGGCAAAAAGGCCGCCGTCATCGGCGATATGGCGGAGCTCGGAGAGCTCACCGAGCGTGCGCACAGGGAAATCGGAGCACTCACCAAAGAGCTCGGCATCGACACTGTCATCGCAATCGGTGCACGGGCAAAATACTTTACAGAAGGGAACCCCTCTGCGCAGTGGTTCGGGAGCGTGGACGAGGCGATGGGCGCCGTCAAGGCGGCGTTCACGGCGGAGACGGCGATGCTCGTCAAGGCCTCGCACTCCATGCACTTTGAGAAGATCGTAGAGGAACTGACCAAAGCATGATCGACATCAGTGTTACGGGACTCGTCAAGTCCTTTGACCTCGAAAAGAAAATACTGGACGGTATCACCTTTCAGATCGACACGGGCGAGCGCGTGGGTCTTCTCGGCAAAAACGGCGCGGGCAAGACGACGCTCTTCCGCATCCTGACGGGCGAGCTCGACTACGACGCGGGCGAGGTGAGCATCGCCTCGGGCCGCAGGCTCGGTCTCATCTCACAGATCCCTGTGTATCCCGAGGGCTACACGGTCGAAGACGTGCTCAAGAGTGCGTTTTCGCGCATGCAGAGGATGGAGGACGAGATGAACGCCCTCTCCCAGCAGATGGCAAGCGGCGACGAGAGCGAAGAGACGCTGCGCCGCTACGGCGAGCTTTCGGCCAAGTTCGAGGGTCTCGGCGGCTACGACACCGAGACGCCCATCAACAAGGTTGCCAACGGCCTTTCCATCCCGCCGGAGATGCGCGAGCGGTTGTTCGACACACTCTCGGGCGGCGAAAAGACGCGCGTGAACCTCGGCCGCCTCATTTTGGAGGATACGGATATTTTACTTCTCGACGAGCCGACGAACCATTTGGACCTGCACGCCATCGAATGGCTGGAGCAGTATTTGTCAACGTTCAAGGGCACGGTCGTCGCCATCTCGCATGACCGCTACTTTTTGGACCGTACCATCACGCGCGTCATTGAGGTGCTCGACGGCAAGGCGGAGTTTTACAGCGGCAATTACAGCTTCTACGCGGTGGAAAAAGAGCGCCGCTACCTGGAAAAAATGCGCCAATACGAAAAGGAACAGGCCAAAATCGCTCAGCTCGAAAAGAGCGCCGAGCAGCTGCGCATGTTCGCCTTCAAGGGCATGGACAAGACGTACCGCCGCGCGCTGTCGATGGAAAAGCGCATCGAGCGCATGCGCACGACGGACAAGCCGACGAAGGAGCGGGCGCTGAGTGCGCAGTTCAAGTCGCAGGAGTTCTACGGCGACGAGGTGTTCGCGCTCAAAAAGCTCAAAAAGAGCTTCGGCGACCGTGTGCTGTTCCACGACGTGGACTTGCAGGTGCGCGGCGGCGAGCGCATCGCGCTCATCGGCGACAACGGCACGGGCAAGTCGACGCTCATCAAGATGCTGATGGAAGAGGAATATCCCGACGAGGGCAAGATCAAGTTCGGCCCGTCGGTGCGCATCGCGTACCTGCCGCAGATCGTCGAATTCGACGTGCCGGAGCGGAACCTGGTCGACACGATGCTCTACTCCAAGCGCAGCATCACGCCGCAGAGCGCGCGCAACCGCCTGGCCGCGTTCCACTTCACGGGCGAGGACGTTTTTAAGAGCGTCAGCGTGCTCTCGGGCGGCGAGCTGAGCAGGTTGAAGCTCTGCATCCTCATGGATGAGGAAGTGAATCTCCTGATCCTCGACGAGCCGACGAACCACCTCGATATCGCGTCGCGCGAGTGGATCGAAGAGGCGGTGGAGAGCTACGACGGGACGCTCCTGTTCGTGAGCCACGACCGCTATTTCATCAACCGCTTTGCAACGCGTGTGTGGGAGCTTGAGAACGGCGTCATCACCGACTATCCGATGGGCTTTGCGCGCTACCGGCAGGTCAAGGCACTGGAGGCGCAGAACAAGATCGACCACACGCCAAAGGCTGTAAAGGAAAAGACGGTTACAGAAAAACCGAAGCCGAACCGCTCTGCCCAGCAGGCGCGGCGGCAGCTCACCATCTGTGAAAAGGAAATTTCCACGCAGGAGACCGCCATCGCCGAGATCGAGCAGCGCCTCGAAGAGGCGGGCGGCGACTACGAGCGCTACAGCGAAGTTTATAAGGAGAAGGAAGCCGCCGAGCAGAAGCTCAGCGAGCTGATGGAAAAGTGGGAAACGCTCGCCGAGCAGGCGGGCGAATGAGGAACATACCATGAAGAGACAGAAAAGACTGTGGACGGCGGCAGCAGCCTGTGCCGTGCTCGGCGCGGCGTGCCGGGCCGTCCCCGGCGTGCGCTTTGCAGGACTGCTGTTCTGGTGCCTGACGGCGCTTTTGATCGCCTTTGCGATGCTCGAGCAGTACAAAGAGCATGCATGGGCGAAGTGGGGAAAACGCGTTCTGCTCGCGCTCGTGTGCCTAGGCCTTGTCGCATTCGGGTATCTTGAATCGCTCGTTATTCGCGGCGCGCACACGGACGGGCGCGCGGAAGACGCGCAGTGCGTGGTTATTTTGGGCGCGGGCGTGAACGGCACGACGCCGTCGCTGATGCTCTCGTCGCGGCTGCAGGCGGCGCTTGACTTCATCGCGGACAAGCCGGACATCCCTATCATCTGCTCAGGCGGTCAGGGGCCGGGGGAGGATATCTCCGAGGCCGACTGCATGGCCGACTGGCTCATCGCCCACGGCGTGGACGAGAGCCGCATCTACCGCGAGGACCGATCGACCAGTACGCAGGAGAACTTTGCTTACAGCGAAGAGATCATGGCGGAGCTGGGGCTTGATGCGGGCGACACGTTCGCCTTTGTCACGAACGACTACCATATTTTTAGGGCGGGGCGCATCGCCGGAACAGATGCGGCCTGCGGCGTGGCGGCGACGCTGCCGCGCAGCGCCTATTACGATGCCTTACAGCTCAACTACTATGTGCGGGAGGCCTTTGCCACCGGTTGGCTCCTGCTGAGAGGAAACTGAGTATGAACGATAACATTTTATGCCTTTACTATTCCCGCACGGGAAACACAAAAAAAGCCATGGAGGAGGTCGCCGAGGCGCTGGACTGCGAATGTCTCGAAATTCGCGACAAGGTCGATCGCAGCGGCACGATGGGCTACCTTCGCTGCTGCTTTGACGCGATGCACAAGCGCACGAGTGCGGTTTCGCGCCCGAAATGCCAGAAGCCGCTGTCGGACTACAAGCTCGTCATCCTCGGCACGCCCGTGTGGGCGGGCCGCTGTTCGAGCGTGATCCGCGGCTTTTTGAAGCGCCGCGGCTATGAGATCCAGAACGCGGCGTATCTCATCACGCACAAGAGCGAGCAGGACTATAAGGACGTCTTCCGCCAGATGGACCTCTATTTGCAGACGCCGCACGTGGCGGAGGTCTCGCTCTGCCCCGATTCCGCGGGCTACCACTTCTGGCGAGACCAGTTCATCAAGGCCTGCTCTGACTTCATTGCGGAGGACAAGGCCTGATGTGGGAAAAGCTCAAACAGCTCGCGCGCCGCTATGACGAGATCGGCGAGCTGCTCGAAGTGCCGGAAATTTACGCTGACCCAAAGAAGCTGCGCGCGCTCACGCGCGAGCAGAAGGAGCTTTCCGCCGTGGTGGAGACCTACCGCGCGTACCAGAAGTGCGAGGACGACATCGTGCAGGCGCTGGAGCTTGTATCCGATCCCGAGCTCAAGGACATGGCGCAGGAGGAATTGAACACTGCCAAGGCGGAAAAAGAGCGCCTTTTTGACGAGCTGCGCGTGCTGCTCCTGCCGCGCGACCCGAACGACGACAAAAACGTCATCGTCGAGATCCGCGGCGGCGTGGGCGGGGAGGAGAGCGCGCTTTTTGCCGCCGACCTCTACCGCATGTATGCGATGTACGCGGAAAAGCGGGGGTACCGCGTGGAGCTGCTCAACTACAACGATACGGAGTTGGGCGGTGTTAAGGAAGCTGACTTTATCGTCAGCGGCGATGGGGCGTATTCGAGATTCAAGTTTGAATCCGGCGTCCACCGCGTCCAGCGCGTGCCGGAGACGGAGTCCGGCGGGCGCGTGCACACCTCGACCGCGACGGTCGCCGTGCTGCCGGAGATGGAGGAGGTCGACGTTGACCTCCGGCCCGAAGACATTGAGATGCAGGTCTACCGCGCTTCCGGCGCAGGCGGCCAGCACGTCAACAAGACGAGCTCTGCCGTGCGCCTCATCCACAAGCCGACGGGCATCGTCGTTTCGTGTCAGGAGGAGCGCTCCCAGCTCCAGAACCGCGCCAAGTGTATGGCGATGCTCGCGAGCAAGCTCTACGAGGCTGAGCGCGAGCGCGTGGAGGGTGCGATCACGAGCGAGCGCCGCGCGCAGGTCGGCAGCGGCATGCGCAACGAGCGCATCCGCACCTATAACTTCCCGCAAAACCGCGTGACTGACCACCGCCTGACGGGCGAGAACAAGAATTTCAACATCGACGCCGTGATGAACGGCGATTTAGACCCCATCATCGACGCGCTCACGATGCAGGAGCAGGCCGAAAAGCTGCGCGAGAGCACCGAGGGCTAAGAAAGAAGAGAGAACATTGGAGACAAAATGGTTTACCCTCCGCACGGTGGAGGATAAAGAGAGCATCGCGCGGGCGGCGGACATTCTGCGCCGCGGCGGGCTTCTGGCCATCCCGACGGAGACGGTCTACGGCCTCGGCGCGGACGGCCTGGACGAGACCGCCGTGCTGCACATTTTCGAGGCCAAGGGCCGCCCGCAGGACAACCCGCTCATCCTGCACATTCCGGACGCAAGCTGGCTTACGCGCTACTGTGAGGACGTGCCGGACGCGGCCTACAAGCTGGCCGAGCGCTTCTGGCCCGGCCCACTGACGATGATCTTAAAGAAAAAGCCCTGCGTGCCGCTGCGCACGACCGGCGGGCTCGAGACCGTCGGCATGAGATGTCCCGACCATGCGGTCACGCGCGCCATCATCGAAGCATCCGGCGTGCCGGTCGCCGCGCCGAGCGCGAACACCTCGGGCCGCCCAAGCTGCACGACGGCAGAGCACGTGCGCGAGGACATGTGGGGCAAGATCGACGGTATCGTCGACGGCGGCCCCTGTCAGGTGGGCGTGGAGTCGACGATCATCGACCTGACGGTCACGCCGCCGCAGCTGCTGCGCCCGGGCGGACTGCCGCTCGAGAGCCTGCGCGATGCGCTGGGCGAGGTGACGGTCGACAAGGCCGTGACGCAGAAGATGAATGACGGCGAAAAGCCGCGCGCCCCGGGCATGAAGTACCGCCACTATGCGCCTAAGGCCCCCGTCACGGTCGTGACCGGCGGGGCGAAGGCGAGCGCGCGCTATCTGCTCACACACGCGGGCGAGAAGTCCGGCATCATCTGCTTTGACGAGTTCGCGCGGCTCTTCGACGGGCACATCGTCCACCCCCTCGGTGCGAGCGACGATAAGAGCGCGCAGGCGCAGCACGTCTTCGACGCGCTGCGGACGTTCGACGAGACGAATGTGGGCGAGATCTGGGCACAATGTCCGGACAGTAAAGGCCTTGGCCTTGCCATCGGCAACCGCCTCAAAAAGGCCGCGGGCTTCCATGTGGAGGACGCGGACGACGGCAAGATCGTCATCGGCATCACCGGCGGCACGGGCGCGGGGAAGACGAGCCTTCTGCGCGCGCTTGAAAGAAAGGGCGCATGCGTGCTCGACTGCGACGCGGTCTATCACGAGATGTTAAAAGATGACGAGCCGCTGCTGCGCGCGCTGCGCGAGGCGTTCGGCGATGTCATTTTTCGGCAGGACGGCAGCGTGGACGTCCACGCCATCGGCCTGATCGTCTTCAAGGACAGAAAAAAACTCGCCGAGCTCGACGCCATCGTGCACGAGTGCATCCCGCGCGCGCTGGCGCAGAAAATGGCGGCGACGAACGCGGAGATCATCGGCCTCGATGCTATCAAGCTCATCGAGAGCGGCCTTGGCGCGATCTGCGACGCGACCGTCGCCGTAACGGCGCCTGAAGAGGTGCGGGTCAAGCGCATCATGGCGCGCGACAGCATCACCGAGGAGTATGCAAGGTCGCGCATCGCGGCACAGAAGGACGCGGACTATTTCCGCGCGCAGTGCGATTATGAATTTGTGAACGATCTGCCGACCGCTGAAAAGGCGGAACACGCGGCAGAGGTCTATATCAACACGATCATCAACAATTTGAAGGAGGAAACTGAGAGATGAGTGAAAAGAACAAGCTCGCTGAAAAACTGCTCTACGCCCCCAAGAATGGCTATGACCGCCTGAGCGCAGAGGATGAAAAAGCGATGGAGGCCTATTGCGAGGACTACAAGAAGTTCCTCAACAACGGCAAGACCGAGCGCCTTTGCGTGGAGTACTGCATCGAGCTGGCGGAAAAGAAGGGCTTCAAGGCCTACGAAGCGGGTATGAAGCTGAGCGCCGGCGACAAGGTCTACTTCAATAACCGCGGCAAGGGCATCATGCTCGCTGTCATCGGCAGCGAGGACTTGAGCCACGGCGCGAACATCGGCGCGGCGCACACCGACTCCCCGCGCCTCGACTTAAAGCCCCGCCCGCTCTACGAGGAGGCCGAGATGGCCTACTTCAAGACCCACCACTACGGCGGCATCCGCAAGTACCAGTGGGTGACGATCCCCCTCGAGCTACACGGCGTCGTCGTGCTGCGCGACGGTTCGAAGGTCGACGTCCACATCGGCGGCAAGGAGGACGATCCCCAGTTCATCATCAACGACCTTTTACCGCACCTTGGCCGCGAGCAGGGCAAAAAGCCGCTCAACGAGGCCATCCCGAGCGAGAGCTTGAACGTGCTGCTCGGCGGAAAGCCGTTTGAAGATAAGGACTGCTCCGACCGTTTCAAGCTCGGCGTTCTCCAGTATTTGAACGCGCAGTACGGCATTACGGAGGAGGACTTCATCTCCGCCGAGCTCGAAGTCGTCCCCGCCGGCAAGGCGCGCGACATCGGCTTTGACCGCAGCTTCATCGCGTCCTACGGCCATGACGACCGCGTCTGCGCGTACGCAGAGCTCGCGGGCATTTTCGACGCCGTTTCCCCGAAAAAGACCGCGGTCTGCATCTTCGCCGACAAGGAGGAGATCGGCTCCGAGGGCGTGTCCGGTATGCTGTCTCAGGCGTTTGAGTGGTTCATGGGCGACATGTGCCGCACGCAGGGCGTCGCGCTTTCTGACTGCTTTGCCAACTCCTTCTGCCTGAGCGCAGATGTGACGGCGGCCTATGACCCGAACTTTGCCGACGTGTACGACAAGCGCAACTCCGCCTTCGTCAATTACGGCGTGGCGCTGTGCAAGTATACCGGCTCCGGCGGCAAGGGCGGCGCGAGCGACGCAAGCGCTGAGGTCGTTGGCAAGGTACGCAAGCTGATGAACGACAACGGCGTCTTCTGGCAGATGGCCGAGATGGGCAAGACCGACGCAGGCGGCGGCGGTACGGTCGCCAAGTTCATGGCCCAGCGCAACATCGACACGCTCGACGCGGGTGTGCCCGTGCTCTCGATGCACGCACCGTATGAAACGGTCGCCAAGCTCGACTGCTACATGACCTATAAGTGCATGAAGGCCATTTTTGAGCAGGCGTAACGGCATTTCGCAAGTGCTCTCCCCATGCGGGAGAGCACTTTATCTTTCCGTAAAGGCATACAATGTTGAACAATATGTAAAGTTTCCCGCACTTTTGCTTGCATAAGTGCCACCGGCGTGATAAGCTGTCATAACGCTTATGGAAAAGAATCGAGAAGGGAAGTTTGTCATGCTCCAGTTATTCACCGATACGTCCGCGAACCTGCCGGTCGCGCTGACGAAACAACACCACATCACCGTCGTGCCGTTTTCCTACACGGTGGATGGAAAGGAGACGGACTATCCCGATGATGTGGATTTCGACGGCGCGGCGTTCTACGGCGCGATGCGCCGCGGCGCGGTCGTCAAGACCTCAATGGTCAATCCCGACCTGATGGCGAAATACTTCGAGCGTGCGCTCTCTCAGGGCGACGATGTGCTCTACGTCGGCATGTCCGGCGGCATCAGCGGCACGGCGCAGGCCGCGGTTATCGCCGCGGGCGAGCTGACGGAAAAATACCCCGCGCGGAAGATCGTCACGATCGACACCTACGCTGCCTCCCTTGGCGAGGGGTTGCAGGTGCTCGAAGCCGCGCGCATGATCGAAGAGGGAAAGAGCCTCGATGAGATCAAAGCGCATCTCCTTTCGAGAAGACCGCACATGTGCCAGTTTTTCACGGTCGACGACCTTGCGTACTTAAAGCGCGGCGGCCGCATTTCGAGCGCGACGGCGCTGATCGGCACAGTACTGAGCATCAAGCCGATTTTGCGCGGTGACGAGACGGGACACATCGTCTCCTGCGGCAAGGTGCGCGGCATGAAGCGCGCGTATCAGGAGCTTGCGAATTACTACGACGGCCGCGCGCTCGACAAGAGCGAGATGCTCGGCATCGCCCACGCGGACAATGAAGAGGGCGCGCAGGCGCTCATCGCGCTGCTGCGGGACAAGGGCTTCACCGGCAAATGCCTGAACGTGGTCTACGAGCCCGTCACCGGCGCCCATGTCGGCCCGGGAACGGTGGCGCTGTTCTTCTACGGCACGGAAAAGTGAATATGGGAACCGCCCGAAGACTCTCCCTTCGGGCGGTTTTTATGGTAGACTTTGCGCAAAAGGTCTGATATGATGACAAAAGAGAGATTTTGAGAGAAAAATGGGAGGGTTTTATGAAAAAATCGTGGCTCATCAGAGCGCTGCTGCTCACCGCCTATTGCGTACCGTTTGCATTTTTCTCTGTGAAGGGTGATATTACTTCGGGGACGATGGTGTATTACGGTGTGATGATCGTCAGCTTTGTGATTTTGTACCGGTGCGCGCTGAAAACAAACAACGTTCCGATCATTTTTATCGGGAATATACTGAGCTTTATGTCCTCCTATTTGACGGCAAAGCTGTCGCAGTTAGACCCGATGGAATGGTACTGTAAGCCGTTTACATCCCACTCCCAGATCGTCGCGATATCGGTCGCGTCCCTCATCATCCATGCGATCAGCGTATGGAGAAGAGGCAGAAAGCAGAGGAACGCACAGGGGTGTGACAGAACATGAAGAAACACAAAAAAGCGATGATCGCACTGCTGATCGTAGCCCTGTTCGGTATGATATTGGCCTGCATTTCTTCCCATCCTTTTGTTTCACGCAGGTGCGAGGTGCCGGAGGAGTATGTCGCTGAGATCCGCGCGCAGTCGGTGGGAGTTTACTCAAAGAAAGTGCCCTTGCTGCCGATTTACATTTCCATCGAGCAGTTTTCGGCGGGACGGGCCTATTATACGGTTCACTATTTCCCGTTTGGAACGCTTGGCATGTCCTATAGTTTGACCGACGGATTTTGCCAGGAAAATCCGCTGACGGGCCTGCAATAAGATGAATCGGCAGAACCGGCTGTTTTTCCACTGGATTTTTGCGCACGCTTCTGTTATGATAAACGCCAAAGAAACGCCGTGAATCGGCATTGCGTTCAAACCGTCAGCAAAGGAGAAACAAATATGGAAACGATACAGGCCATCAGAAGCAGAAGAAGCATCCGTAAGTACCTGCCAAAACCCGTTCCGCACGAGGTCATCGAGCAGATCGTCGCGGACGCGGCCTACGCCCCCTCATGGAAGAATACGCAGATCGCGCGCTATGTGCTCGTCGAGGACCGCACGACGATCGACAAAATGGCGGAGGAGATGGTGCTTGATTTCAAGCTGAACGAGAAAACGCTCAAAAACTGCCCCGCCGTTATGGTGCTTACCTATGTGACCGGTCGCTCGGGCTACGAGCGCGACGGCTCGTTCTCGACGCCGAAGGAGGCGGGCTTTGAGATGTTCGACGCGGGCATCGCCGCGCAGACATTTTGTCTTGCCGCGTGGGAGCGCGGCGTCGGCACGGTCATCACGGGCTACTTTGATGAAGCGAAGATCATTGACCTTCTGCACATTCCGGAAAACCGGAAGGTCGGCTGCGTGATCGGCCTTGGGTATCCCGACGAGGAACCCGCCGCGCCGAAGCGCAAGAGCGTGGAAGATTTGCTGACGTACAAATAAAAAGCTGCAAGCGCCCGAGGAAACGCCCTCGGGCGCTTTTTCACTTGATTCGGACAATGCTTTCTGGTAAAATAAGCAGTATAAAAATATAGAAAAATGAGAGATATGGAGGCCATAAGATGAAAAAATACAGCTTATCGGTTATTTGCGTAGTGCTTTTTGCCCTGCTGGCTGGATGCGGCAGCAAGGAAACGTCAAACATAACGGTCGATTATGGCGATTCGGCTGTCTACACAGAACAGGATATGGATGATGCGATAAAGGTGATCGAAGAGATGATTGGTTCGTGGGAAGGCTGCGAATTACATAGCATTTCATATTCGTCAGATGACGTCTGCACGGATGAAAAGAACCTTTCGTGGATGAATGATTTGGAAAAGGCAAATGACAACGATCTGGCTTTTACACAATGCATCATGTTCGACAGCAGCTTTCGCTCTCCGAAAGAGGGCGGCGGAGCTTGGGAGCCGGACACGGAATACACATGGTCCTGGTGGTTGGCTCGCAGCGATGGCGGGGAATGGAAACTGATGACTTGGGGATATTAAAGTGCTTCTCGGTTTGAGGCTCGTATTTCCGACGGCACAAAGGGTATGCTTTGCCCGCTTTCTGCAAATCCTAGCGAAAATGACTTTCGGGAGGACTTTGCGATGAGAAGCGAAACGAAACCCTCGCAGGACGAGGAGAAAAACGGGCAGGAGCCGCTGCTGCCGCCCATTCAGCCGGTCATCGACTTCGGCTCGGTCGTCATCAAAAATAGCCGCGCGGCCATCCACTGCCTGACGATCGCCGGACAGATCGAGGGCCACATGCAGCTGCCGAACACGCAGAAGGCGACGAAATACGAGCATGTGCTGCCGCTGCTGGCGTATTTAGAGGAGAGCGAGGACATCGACGGCGTTTTGTTCCTGCTCAACACCGTCGGCGGCGATGTGGAGGCGGGGCTCGCCATCGCCGAACTGATCTCGGGGATGAAAAAGCCGACGGTCTCGCTCGTGCTCGGCGGGGGACACTCCATCGGCGTGCCGCTGGCCGTTGCGCCGATGGTGACGATGATCGCGCCGTCGGCGTCGATGACCATCCATCCCGTGCGCACGAGCGGCACGATCATCGCCGCGCCCCAGACGTACCAGTATTTCGAGCGCCTGCAGGAGCGCATTGTGCGCTTTGTGACGAAAAACTCACGCATCGGGCGCGACGAGTTTCTGCGCCTGATGATGGACACGCAGGACCTCGCCTCTGACGTCGGCAGCGTGCTCTACGGGGAAGAAGCAGTGGCCTGCGGTCTCATCCAGCGTCTCGGCAGCCTCTCCGACGCGCTCGACGCGCTGTATGCGCTGATCGACGAAAAGAAGAAGTAAAAAGCCTCGCAGAGTTTGCCGACGGAAGTCGGCAAATAGAGTTAAATCATTTTCTGTCGGGGCGTGTACCTGACAGAAAATACAACTCAGGCTGCAAGTGTGCGAATTGTTCGCCGTAGGAGAACAATTCGCGCGCGCAGCAGACTGAAAAAGTTTGTCGGAAAAACCCGTTAGGGGTTTTTCGACAGTTTTAGACGCCTTCGGGCGTCTTTTTGCGCTTTGTTCATCGAATCCACTTGAAAAGGCGGCGGAAAAATGGTATATAGTATTAGTCAAAATGTGTCATTATACCCTTATCGTGGGGGATGACGCCTTTTTCCAAGGAGGATATCGCTCGTGTACTTAAAGGCATTGGAGATCCAAGGGTTCAAGAGCTTCCCGGACAAGACGGTGCTCAACTTCGGTGAGGACATCACCGCCATCGTCGGGCCGAACGGAAGCGGCAAATCGAATATTTCGGACGCCATTCGCTGGGTCATGGGCGAGCAGTCGAGCAAGTCGCTGCGCGGCGCGAAGATGGAGGACGTCATCTTCGGCGGCACGGAAACGCGCAATCAGATGGGCTTTGCGCAGGTGACGCTCGTGCTCGACAACACCGAGCACATCTTCCCCAGCATGGAGGAGACCGAGGTCGCCGTCACGCGCCGGTACTACCGCAGCGGCGAATCGGAATACTATATCAACAAGCAGTCCGTCCGACTTCGTGACGTAAATGAGCTCTTCATGGACACCGGCATGGGCCGTGAGGGCTATTCCATCATCGGTCAGGGCCGCATCGACGAAATACTCTCGCAGAAGAGCGGCGACCGCCGCGAGATCTTTGAAGAGGCGGCGGGCATTTCGCGCTTCCGCTACCGCAAGGAGGAGACGGAACGTAAATTGGAGCGCACGGAAGAAAACTTAGTGCGCATCAATGACAAGATCGCCGAGCTGGAATTGCAGGTCGAACCCCTGCGTGCGCAGGCAGAGACGGCGAAGCAGTATCTTATCTACCGCGACGAACTGCGCCTTTTGGAAATTTCCGTGTGGCTTGAAAATCTGGAAACGCTCAAGACGAACGCCATCAAGCTCGACACCGACCTGTCGCTCGCGCGCGAGGAGCTCAAAAAGGCGAACGCGGACTTAGAGGCGCTGTACGCTGCGTCCGAGCAGTTCTCCGCGCGCATTCACGAGAACGACATCACGCAGGAGGAAAAGCGCGCGCAGCTCTCGGAGCTCGACGCGCAGGTTAAAGAGCAGGAATCTGCCGTCGCGGTGCTGCAAACGGGCATCGCGCACAACGAAGAGAACATCGCGCGCGTGGAGGAGGAACTCAGAAGCCAGTCTGACCGCGTGGGATCGATGGATGCGCAGATTGCGCAGCAGCGCGCGCGTATCGAAGAGCTGGAGAGAAGCAAAAACGAAGTCGAAACGGCGCTCTCCGAGCTTTTGAAGCAGGCGGAGGAGCTGTCGAGAAACGCGGGCGAGGCCGCAAGCGAGGCAGAGACCCTGCGCGGGCGCGAAGCGCTCGCCCTGTCCGCCGCGGCGGACAGCCGCGCCGAGGTCGCGGCCCTGCGCTCGACGCTTTCGGAAATGGACGAGCGCGAGAGCGCCATCGCCGCCGAGCAGGAGAGCGGGGAAACCCAGCTTTCCGACATGCGCAAGAGCGCCGCGGAGAACCGCAGGGCGCTCGAGACCGCGCAGGAGGAGGCCGACGCCATCCGCAATATCATCGCGGGCCATACGATGAAGATGCAGGGGCGTGTTGAGCGCGAAAAGGAGACGGGCGAGCAGCACGTTTCCCTCACGATGGAGATGAACAACTTAGACTCCCGCATCCGCCTGCTCGGCGAGATGGAAAAGGAGTACGAGGGTTTCAATAAGGCGGTGCGCACGGTCATGCAGGCGCGCGAGCGCAATGCCCTGCGCGGCGTGCGCGGGCCGGTCGCCAATTTGATGAAGGTCGACAAAAAATACGCCGTCGCGATCGAGATCGCGCTCGGCGCGGGACTGCAAAACATCGTCGTCGAGCGCGAGGAGGATGCGAAGAGCGCCATCCAGCTCTTAAAGCAGCGCGACGGCGGGCGCGCGACCTTTCTGCCCCTTTCGACGATCCGCGGCGAAGCGCTGCGCGACGAGCGCGTGAAGGGCGAATACGGTTACGTCGGCCTTGCGAGCGAGCTGGTGGAATACGACCGCGAATACGACGGCATTTTCAAGAATCTGCTCGGCCGCACGGTCGTGGTCGAGGACCTTGACTGCGGCATCACGATCTCGCGCCGGTTTTCGAACGCGTTCCGCATCGTGACGCTTGACGGCCAGGTTTTGAACCGCGGCGGCTCGATGACGGGCGGCTCGATCTCTCGCAGCGCAGGCATTCTGAGCCGCGCAGGCGAGCTGCGCGAGCTGACGGCGCGGCGCGGCAGCCTTGCCGAAAAGCTCGACCTTGCCGCCAAGGCCGCCGAGGACGCCAAGCGTGAGCTTGCCAAAGCGCGCTACGAGCTGGAGGTCGCACAGGGCCAGCAGCGCGCGGCGGAGGACGCCGTGCTCAAATTGCAGGGCGATAAAAATCATTATGACTTATTGCTCTCGTCGCTGCGCGAGCGGCTCGAGAGTTTGGATACCGAGCGCGAGACCATCGCGCGCCGCCGCGGCGAAGTGAAGCGCGTGGCGGAGGAAAAGGAAGCGCTCGCGCTTTCGCAGGAGAAGGAAGCGGGCGAGCTGCGCGCGCAGGCGGAAAAGAGCCTTTCCGGCCAGAGCGAGCTGCTGCGTTCGACCTCGCGCCTCGGCGACGAGATCGCCGAGAAGAAGAGTGCGCTCGCAGGCTATGCCGCCGAGCGCGAGACGACGGAAAAGTCGCTTGCGAGCTTGGAGGGCCTGCGTGCCCAGATGCAGGGCGACGAGCAGAGCAGAAAAGCGCTCATCGAGCAGTACAGGGCCGCGAGCGAGCAGTCGCAGCGCGAGATCGGCACACATGAGACTGAGATCGCCGCGCTGAGCGGCAAAATGACGGAAAAGCGCGCCGAGCTCGAAGCGCTTTCCAAAGCGAAGCTCGCGCTCGAAGCCGAGCGCAGCCAGAGCGACCGCCGCGGCCGCGAGCTCAACGAAAACGTGCTCAACGTCGAGCGCAGCGTCAGCAAGCTCGAACAGAAGCGCGCGACGAGCGCGATGGAGGAGCAGCAAATTCTCGACAAGCTGTGGGAAAACTACGAGCTGTCGCACTCCGCCGCGCAGGAGCAGCGCATCGAGCTCGAGAGTGTCGCCAAGGCGAGCCGCCGTATCGGCGAGCTCAAGCGCGCCATCAGCGGCCTTGGCGCGGTCAACGTCGGCGCGATCGAGGAATTCGAGCGCGTGAATACGCGCTACACTTACCTCACGACCCAGCGCGACGATGTGGAAAAGGCGAAGGGTGAGCTTGTCGGCGTGATCGACAGCATCACAAGCGAGATGACCGTCATCTTTAAAGAACAGTTCGCGCTGATCCGCGAGAGCTTCCAGGAGACGTTTTTGGAGCTGTTCGGCGGCGGCAAGGCCACGCTCGAGCTCGAGGACGAGAACGACGTGCTCTCCTGCGGCATCGAGATCAAGGTTCAGCCGCCGGGCAAGGCGCTCAAGACGATCACGCTGCTCTCGGGCGGCGAAAAGGCGTTCGTCGCCATCGCGCTGTACTTCGCCATCCTGAAGGTTCATCCGACGCCGTTCTGCGTCATGGATGAGATCGAGGCGGCGCTCGACGAGCCGAACGTGGTGCGCGTGGCCAATTACATGCGCCGCATCACGAGCAAAACGCAGTTTATCGTCATCACGCACCGCCGCGGCACGATGGAGGCAGCGGACGTTCTTTACGGCGTCACGATGCAGGAGCGCGGCGTGAGCAAGGTGCTGACGATCAATATGAATGACATGGCGAAGGAACTCAACATTAAGGAATAAAGCGCGAGGAGAAACAAATGGGTATTTTTGCAAAGATCAAAAAGGCGTGGTTCGACACCATCGTGTGGGAGACCATTGACGACGAATTCTATGACGAGCTTGAGGACAGCCTCATTATGGCCGATCTCGGCGCGATGGTCGCGCACGACGCGGTGAAAAAGCTGCGCGACGTCGTGTACCAGAAGAGCATCCAGCGCGGCGACGATGTGAAGCAGGCGCTGCGCGATATTTTGATTGAAAAGCTGAACGTGGGCGACACCGCGCTTGACCTGTCGACCAAGCCGAGCGTCGTGCTGGTCATCGGTGTGAACGGTGTGGGCAAGACCACGTCCATCGGCAAGATCGCCCACCGTCTGAAGGGCGAGGGCAAGCGCGTGCTTTTATGCGCGGCGGACACGTTCCGCGCGGCGGCGGCAGATCAGCTCGAAATCTGGGCGAACCGCGCCGAGTGCGAGATCGTCCGCTCGAAGGAAGGGGCAGACCCCGGCGCGGTGCTGTTCGACTCGCTCGCCGCGGCGAAGGCGAGAGGTGTCGATGTCGTCCTCTGCGACACGGCGGGCAGACTTCACAACAAGGTGAACCTGATGAACGAGCTCTCGAAACTCCGCAAGATCATCGACCGCGAGACGCCGGACGCCGCGAAGGAGACGCTTTTGGTGCTCGACGCGACGACGGGGCAGAACGGCCTTCAGCAGGCGAAGGTCTTCCGCGAGACGGCGGGGCTCACCGGCATCATCTTAACGAAGCTCGACGGCACGGCCAAGGGCGGCATCTGCGTTGCCATTGCGCAGGAGCTCGGCGTGCCGGTGAAGTACGTCGGCCTCGGCGAGGGCATCGACGATCTCCAGCCGTTCAACGCGGAGGAATACGTCAAGGCGCTGATCTAAGACAAAAAGCAAACATTTCGCGAGATAAAAAGGAGACGAATATGGAAATCACTTCTGTTTGCCCCTATTGCGGAAAGGAAATGCGAGATGGAGCCATCCCTGTCTTGCGTGATATTTACTGGTGTCCAAGAGGTGAGGACGGCATGCTCAAAGACGGATTTGGCGACGAGAAGGAACAGGTCTGTCTTGGCAGAGCGGGGCTGTTAGGAGATTATTACACGCCCGCCCGTTACTGTGAGAGCTGCAAGGTGGTCATCGTGCCCGTGCCGGAGATCGAGTGGCCGCTCGATAAGCTCGACAAAAAGTTCACGGCATGGCAGGAAAAGATGAGCGCGCAGCGCGAAGAGCGCAAGGCGCAGCGCGAGGAAGAAAAGCGCGAAGAAAAAAGCAGGAAGAGACGGGAAAAAGACCCGTGGGAGGTTTGACGATGAAATTTGTTTTGGCAACGCAGAACCCCAAGAAATTGAAGGAAATGAGCGCCATTCTGGGCGAGCTCGGCGTGGAGGTCGTGTCGGAGGCCGACCTCGGCGTAAAGATCGAGGTGGAGGAAACGGGCGAGACCTTTGCCGAGAATTCGCTTCTCAAGGCCAAGGCCGTCATGGAGGCGACGAAGCTGCCCGCCATCGCGGACGATTCGGGATTGTGCGTCGACGCGCTGAACGGCGGCCCCGGCGTGTACAGCGCGCGCTTTGGCGGCGAGGGGCTGGATGACACCGGCCGCTACCGCCTGCTTTTGCAGATGCTGCACGGTCAGGCCGACCGCCGCGCCCACTTCCACACGACGATCACCTGCGCGTTCCCGAACGGCGACGTCTTGCAGGACGACGGCGAGGTCGAGGGCACGATCGCGTTCGCGCCGATGGGCGAAAACGGCTTCGGCTACGATCCCGTGTTCTTCGTGCCTGACAAGCGAAAGACCTTTGCACAGCTTTCGGCAGAAGAAAAGGCGGAGATCTCGCACCGCGGCAAGGCACTGCGTGCGTTCAAGGAAACGCTCAGGAACTATCTTGCGGAACATCAATAAAAAAGGATAAGGAAATACTATGGAATTAAGCAGCAAACAGCGCGCGTATCTGCGCAGCCTTTCCAATGACCTCGACGTGATCGTCCACATCGGCAAGGACGGTATCGGCGACAACCTCGTCAAGCAGGCGAACGACGCGCTGGAGGCGCGTGAGCTCATCAAGTGCCGCGTGCTTGAAAACAGCATGCTCACCGCGCGCGAGGCGTGCGACGAGCTGAGCGCCTTGACGCGCAGCGAGCAGGTGCAGGTCATCGGCACGAAATTCGTGCTCTACCGCCCCTCGCACAAAAAGGACAAGAAGGACAAGATCGTGCTGCCCAAGGCAGCGAAGAAGACCGTGTAAAAGAGAAAAAGAGGTCGAACAAACTTGAAGATCGGAATTTACGGCGGCAGCTTCAACCCGCCGCATCTGGGTCATATGGCCGCAGCCGAGAGCGCGGCAAAATATCTGGGGCTCGACGAGCTCCTGCTCATCCCCGCCGGCATCCCGCCGCACAAGATGCTCTCCGCCGACGCGGCGGGGGCGGACGACCGCCTTGCGATGACGCGCCTGATGGGCGAGCAGATCGCGCTCGACACGGGCGTGAAGGTCACAGTCTCCGACATGGAGATCGCGCGCGGCGGTAAGAGCTACACCGCGGACACGCTGCGCATTCTGCATGAGGAGCATCCCGACGATGAGCTGTGGCTTCTGATGGGGACGGACATGTTCTTGACGTTCCAGTACTGGTACAAGCCGGACGAGATCGTGCGGTATGCGGGCCTGTGCGCCTTTGGCCGCACGGCAAAGGACGGCGAGGAGCTTTTCGCCCCGCAGCGCAAGTACCTCGGGCAGCGCTTTCCGGGCAGCCGCGTCGTGACGATGACGCTGCCGAACCTTGTCGACGTCTCGTCGACGGAGCTGCGCGCGCGCATCCCGAAGAGGGAGACGGATGGGCTTCTGGCCCCCGCGGTGCTGGGATATATTTACCGCAAGCATCTATATGGAACAAATCTCGATTTAAAACGTCTAACCTTAGAGGACCTGAGACCCGTCGCGCTCTCCTACCTCAAGGCCAAGCGCATCCCGCATGTGCTCGGCACCGAGCAGACGGCCAAGGCGCTCGCGGAAAAGTACGGCGCGGACGTCGAAAAGGCGCGCTTTGCCGCGCTCCTGCACGACGCGACCAAGCGCCTTTCGATGGAAGAGCAGCTCGCGATGTGCGAGCACTACCACATCGTGCTCGACGAGCTGGAGCAGCATGCGCTCAAGCTGCTGCACGCCAAGACCGGCGCGGCGCTCGCGCGCGACGTGTTCGGCGCGGACGACGAGATTTACAATGCGATCTTATGGCACACGACGGGCAAGGCAAATATGACGTTACTTGAAAAGGTCATCTACCTTGCCGATTACATCGAGCCGAACCGCGACTTCGACGGCGTGGAGGACCTCCGCAAGGTCGTGAGGGAAGACTTGGACAAGGGCCTTGAAATGGGCCTTGCCATGACCGTGGACGAAATGGAGCAGATGGGCAACCCCGTTCACCACAACACGCTGCAAGCGCTGGAATATCTGAGAGGACATACCCATGAGTGATCAAAGAGAGATTTACGAGAGAGACAGGGAAGACCCCTATTACGAGGGGCGGCACACGCACCGGAAAGAGGGCTTTTTCGAGCGCAACTGCGACGAGGCCTGGGAGCAGGTCAAGGAGACCTTTTCCCACCCAGGGAGGCTCTTTGCCAAGGTGCTGCTCATCGCGCTGCTGTGCGGTGTGGTCGCCGGCGGCAGCTATCTGCTGAAAATCCGCGCGCCGGAGCTGCCGAGCAAGGACACTGACAGCAAGAATAACAATAGTGAGCAGATCGACGATATCGACTATGGCGACGGCGTGCGCCCGAAGGCGGGCGGCGAGCGAAAGAGCAAGGATTTCTACACCGTGCTCATTCTCGGCCGCGACACGGGCGGCGGCGGCAACACCGACACGATGCTGCTCGCGAGCTATGACGTGACGAACCAGAAGGCGACCGTCATGTCCATCCCGCGTGACACGATGGTCAACGTCCCGTGGGATATCAAGCGTATCAACTCCGTCTACAACTACTACGGCGGGGGCGAAAAGGGCATCAAGGCGCTTTACAAGGAGATTTCTCAGCTCGTCGGCTTTGAACCGGACTATCAGGTCATTGTCGAATGGGACGCCGTCGGCGAGATCGTGGACGCCATGGGCGGCGTCTATTACGATGTGCCGCGCAACATGAACTACGACGACCCCTATCAGGACCTGCACATCCACCAGACGAAGGGTTACCGGCTTCTCAGCGGCAGCGATGTGATGCAGGTGCTGCGTTACCGCCACGACACCGATATGCGCTATGGCTATCCGGACGGTGACCTTGGCCGCATCAAGACGCAGCAGTCGCTTTTAAAGGCGATGATCGAGCAGCTTTTGCAGCTCAAGAACGTGACGAAGATCGGCGACTTTGCCCGCGTGGTGAAAAACAACGTTACCTCCGACCTGACGTTTGAGGAAATGCTGTGGTTCGGCTCGCAGGCCGTCATGGGCGGGCTCAAGATCGAGAATGTCAACTTCGTCACGATGCCGAACACGAACAAATCGTGTTACAGCCGCGCGTACCACAGCATGCAGTCTTACGTGACGCCGAACGCGCAGGAGCTGCTGGACCTCGTCAACAACGAGCTCAGCCCGTTTGTCGAGAAGTTCACGATGCGCGACCTTGACATCATGTCCGTCAACGCGGATGGCTCGGTGTCCTCGTCCACGGGACATGTGGAGGACAGCAAGGCCGCCCAGCCGCAGAACCACCATTCCTCCTCCGGCTCACAGACCGGCACAGGGGACAGCGGCACGACGACCGACCCGGGTACGGCCACCGATCCCGGCAATACCGGCGACAACAGCGGCACGACGGTCGACCCCGGCAATACCGGTGACAATAACGGCGGTACGACCGTTGATCCCGGCAACACGGGCGATAACAGCGGCACGACCACGCCAAGCGAACCCACCACGCCTGTCGATCCCGTGCCCCCGACCGACCCCAGCACGGGAGAGAGCGGCACGACAGGAGACAACAGCGGCACGACCGGCAGCGACGAAATGCCGGAATGGCTGCGCCCGTAACGTAAAAGAATAAAAAAGATCAAAAACTCAAAATAAGAAAAGGAGACCCCTATGTTACCTTCCAGAGAATTGGCCGAGATCGCCGTCAAGGCGCTCGACAGCAAAAAGGGTAAGGAGATCAGACTCATCCGCATCGACAAGATCACGACGCTCGCGGAGTATTTCGTCATCTGCACCGGTACGTCCAACACGCAGATCAACGCGCTGGGCGACGAGGTGGAAAAGGAGCTGACGCTCGCGGGCGAGGAACCGCTGCACCGCGAGGGTTATCGCGGCGGCACGTGGGTGCTGCTCGACTACGGCTGCGTCGTCGTGCACATCTTCAACGACGAGGCGCGCAAGTTCTATTCCCTCGAGCACCTGTGGGCCGATGGCCAGGAAGTCGACCTGAGCGCCATCCTGCCCCACGCCGAGGAAAAATAACGCTTGACAAGGCGGGACAAAACGCCTAAAATAGTTATGCTGAATTTATGCAAAACGCGATGACGGAGCAAAAAGACGCGTGATTTTCACCTGAAGAGAGCCGGCGGTCGGTGCGAGCCGGTGGGAGAATGCGCGTGGATGACTCACTCCCGAGCAGTCCGCCTGAAAGGGCGGAACGGTCGCCCCCGTTACGGGCAAGGCTATGAAGCCGCTGAGGGCTCACGGGAAACTGTGCGCTGAATCAGGGTGGTATCGCGTAATGTGTTCGTTACGTCCCTGACCGTTTGAAAAACGGTCAGGGACTTTTTTCGCATCAAAATACTATTTCACATAAAGGAGAAGATCCATGAAGTACGATTTCGCAGCCATTGAGAAGAAATGGCAGGACAAGTGGGAGCAGGAAAAGCCCTATGCCGCCGTGACGGGGGACAAGCGCCCCAAGTTCTACGGCCTGATCGAATTCCCGTACCCCTCCGCCGCGGGTCTGCACGTCGGCCACCCGCGCCCGTTCACGGCGATGGACATCATCTGCCGCAAAAAGCGCATGCAGGGCTACAATGTCTTGAACCCCATCGGCTTTGACGCCTTCGGCCTGCCGACGGAGAACTTTGCCATCAAGAACCACATCCATCCCGCCATCGTCACGCAGCAGAACATCAAGAACTTCACCCGTCAGCTCAAGATGCTCGGCTACGGCTTCGACTGGGACCGCGTGATCGACACGACCGACCCACAGTATTATAAATGGACGCAGTGGATCTTCCTCCAGCTGTTCAAGCACGACCTTGCCTACAAGACGACAATGCCCGTCAACTGGTGCACGAGCTGCAAGTGTGTGCTGGCCAACGAAGAGGTCGTCGAGGGCGTGTGCGAGCGCTGCGGCGCGCCCGTTATCCGCAAGGAAAAGAGCCAGTGGATGCTGCGCATCACGAAGTATGCCGACCGCCTGATCGACGATCTCGACGACGTCGACTACATCGAGCGCGTGAAGACGCAGCAGCGCAACTGGATCGGCCGCTCCACCGGTACCGAGGTCACGTTCAAGACCAACACCGAGGATGATATCACCGTTTACACCACCCGTGTCGATACGCTGTTCGGCGTGACGTACACGGTCATCTCTCCCGAGCACCCGCTGCTCAAGAAGTGGAAGAGCATCATCAAGAACTGGGACGAGGTCGAGGCATATCAGGCTGCCGCCGCCCGCAAGAGCGACTTTGAGCGCGGCGAGCTCAACAAGGATAAGACCGGCGTTCGCCTCGACGGCATTGAAGTCATCAACCCCGCGACCGGCAAGGTTGTGCCGATGTTTGTTTCGGACTACGTTTTGATGGGCTACGGCACCGGCATCGTCATGGGCGTTCCGGGCCACGACCAGCGCGACTGGGACTTCGCCAAGGCGTTCGGCCTGCCCATCGTTGAGGTCGTCGAGGGCGGCGACATCACGAAGGAGGCCTTCACGCTCAAGGATGACACCGGTATCATGGTCAACTCCGGCTTCTTAAACGGTATGACCGTCAAGGAGGCCATCCCCGCGATGAAGAAGTACGCCGTCGAGCAGGGATGGGGACATGAAAAGGTCAACTACAAGCTGCGCGACTGGGTCTTCTCCCGCCAGCGCTACTGGGGCGAGCCCATCCCCCTCGTCAACTGCCCGAAGTGCGGCTGGGTGCCCGTGCCCGAAGAGGAGCTGCCGCTCGTCCTGCCGCAGGTGGACAGCTACGAGCTGACCGACGACGGCGAGAGCCCGCTCTCCAAGATGACCGACTGGGTCAATACCAAGTGCCCCAAGTGCGGGTGCGACGCCAAGCGCGAGACCGACACCATGCCCCAGTGGGCGGGTTCTTCGTGGTACTTCCTGCGCTATATGGACCCGCACAACGACCAGGCGCCCGTCTCCCACGAGGCGGAAAACTACTGGGGCCCTGTGGACTGGTACAACGGCGGCATGGAACATACCACGCTGCACCTTCTCTACTCCCGCTTCTGGCACAAGTTCCTCTACGACATCGGCGTTGTCCACACGAAGGAGCCCTATGCCAAGCGCACGAGCCACGGCATGATCCTGGGCCAGAACCCGCACTACGTCGGCAACGTCTCCACGCAGGAGGAGAAGGACGCGCTGATCGCCAAGTACGGCAATCAGGCGCTGCACCCGGCGGTCAAGATGAGCAAGTCCCTCGGCAACGTCGTCAATCCCGACGATGTCGTCAAGGCCTACGGTGCGGACACGATGCGCCTTTATATCATGTTCATCGGCGATTTTGAAAAGGTCGCGACCTGGTCGGACGATGCCGTCAAGGGCTGCAAGCGCTTCTTAGACCGCGTGTGGAACCTCGCCGATCAGGTGACGGACGAGGAGGGCGTTTCGGAAAAGAACGCGCCGATCGTCCATAAGACCATCAAGAAGGTCACGGACGATATTGACACGCTGAAGATGAACACCGCCATCGCCGCCCTTATGGCCATGGTCAACGAGTTCTATTCCAACGGTCTCAGCCGCGGCGACTTCGAAGCGCTGCTGCTCATGCTCTCTCCGTTTGCGCCCCACATGGTCGAAGAGCTGTGGGAGCAGAAGGGATTTGCCGCCAAGTACGAGGGCAAGATGGCGATGCAGTGCGCGTGGCCGGAGTATGACGAGAGCAAGACCGTCGCCTCCTCCGTTGAGATGGCCGTTCAGGTCAGCGGTAAGTTCAAGGGCACGATCATCGTCCCCGTGGACAGCGATCAGGATACTGTTGTCGAAGCGGCGAAGGCGAGCGAGAAGGTCGCCAAGGCAATCGCCGGCATGCAGATCGTCAAGGTCATCCACGTGAAGAACAAGCTCGTCAACCTGATCGTGAAGCCCTGCTGAGCAGATTTCGGATTTTTCGGATTTTTTTGAAAATATGAGAAAAGATTATTGACAAGCCGTGATTTTTCTCATATAATACCACCGTTAGTCATGTGAATGACTCTTAAAGAGCGCCCAGGATCAAGCCGGGTGTATCGGAGGGAGGGAAAACATAAATGTCCGAGATCCACGTCAAGGAAGGCGAATCTCTCGACAGCGCGCTCAAGCGCTTCAAGAGAAGCTGCGCCAAGGCCGGTATCGTGGCGGAGGTCCGCAAGAGAGAGTGCTATGAGAGCCCCAGTGTTAAGCGCCGCAAGAAGAGCGAGGCCGCCCGTAAGAACCGCAACAAGCGTTATTACTAATTAGTTCAGAAAAAGACCTGCCATGTCGTGGCGGGTCTTTTTTCGCGCCCACAGGGCGCGGGAGGGGTGCAGCCCGAAAGGGCTGCTTCTTTATTTCTCCCGCAGTGTGCGGGAGCTCGCAGTAAGGGGACCATTCTCTCACGTGAGAGAATGGCCCCCTTGGATCCCCAAGAGAACGCGAGGGGAGTACCCCTCGACCCCCAATATTGGCAGTTTATAGCTTGAATGACTGCACGCGCTGCGCAATGTAAGTGCGGTGTACATGGCTTCGCCATGAATCCCTGCGAGTTGTTACTACGATCAACCGCGCCTTACTATCGTGAGGCGCGAGTGACGTTTTCTCGGCGGCAGACTGCTTACCGAATGCGGCATTGCTGCGCTCGCCGCATTGTGGAGACTGTCGGTAGACGGAAATTAGTCCGCACTCCTACAAGATAGGCAGAGCGGCAGCGGATAATAGAAGCAGAGGCAAATCGTCTTGCAGTGCTAACGCGGCGACGCCGCGCTATGGGCAGTGCAATCGGCAAACATTGCAGCTCTTCAAGTTGCTCGCTTGCAATGTGAAAACCTTTCTCTTGGGGGATTTAAAGGGGGCCATTCTCTTTTGTGAAAGAGAATGGCCCCCTTTGACACGCTCCCCTGCGCGGCGCAGGGAAACGATGCAGCGCCATGCGCTGCAATTCTGCCCTTTGGGACAAAAGATAGCGTAGCGGCGCTTTTTCGCCCTTTTCTCGGGTGGGTCACAGCTATAATGAGAATCCATCAGGGGGAGGTGTGCCATGGTCATCTACATAGAAAGCGTCTTCGCGTTTAACGTTCTCGTCGACTATCTGTTGTTGTTCGGCGCGGCGAGAGTCGCAGGGCGGACAGTCGCGCGGAGAAGACTTTTGCTCGGCGCGGCGGTCGGCGGTATTTATGCGGCAGTGCAGCTCTTTTTGCCGAAAAGCGTCGTTTTGTTGCTGCTTGGGCTCGCTTTGATGGGCGCGGCGGCGTATCGCGGCAGCGGGCGGGCGGTCAAGCTGACGCTGCTGTTTTTCCTTGCCTCGTGCGGCCTCGCTGGCGTGGTGATGCTCTTAGGGCAGAGTCTGGGGTTGATGGCGCGCCTTGCGCGCGGCGTGGTGACAGCAGACCTGCCGTGGGGCGTCTTCCTGATCGCGGCGGGGACGGCGTATTTGCTGCTTTCCGTCGTGTTTCGCTACGGCGCGGCGCGGACAGGGAGCGAGACGGCGGATGTGGTCATCGCCTATCGAGGAAAAACGGCCCGCGTGCGGATGCTGCGCGACACGGGCAATACGCTCTGTGACCCTGTGACGGGCCTCGGCGTGCCGGTCATCGACCGTCACGCACTGGGAGACCTCATCAGCGAAGAAGAGACCGCGACGCTGCCGCATATTGCGTATTGCAGCGTGGGCAATGCGGATGGAACGCTGCCGCTGCTGCGCTGTGAAGCAATAACGGTTGACGGAATAAAACTCGGCTCGCGTGCCGTTGCCCTGGCAGAGCACCCGCTCGGCGACGGCGGTGCATATGCGGGACTGTGGTGCGAAGGATGCGAAAAGGGGGAGAAGCATGGAGAGCTTGCTCAAAACGCTGTGGCGTAAGCTGCGCTTTTATCTCATCGACTGGGGGATCATCGCGCGGCGGGGGATCTTCTACATCGGCGGCAGCGATACGCTCCCGCCGCCGCTCGAGCGGGAGAAGGAAGCTGAGCTCATCGCGCGCATGGATGAAGGCGACGAGAGCGTGCGCGGCACGCTCATTGAGCACAACCTGCGGCTTGTCGCCTACATCGCGCGCCGGTTTGAAAATACCGGCATCAACATCGAAGACCTCATCTCCATCGGTACGATCGGGCTCATCAAGGCAGTGAACACGTACCGCAGCGACAAGAACATCAAGCTTGCGACCTACGCCTCGCGCTGCATTGAAAATGAGATACTCATGCACCTGCGCAAGACCGCGCCGCAGAAGTCCGAGGTCAGCTTTGACGAGCCGCTCAACACCGACTGGGACGGAAACGAGCTGCTGCTCTCCGACATTCTCGGAACCGACGAGGACCTTGTCTTGAAGCCCATTGAGGACGATGTCGACCGCCAACTCCTGATGGACGCGGTCGACAAGCTCACCGCAAGGGAGAGAACAATCATCACGCTGCGCTTTGGCCTCGGTGGACGGGAGGAAAAGACGCAGAAGGAGGTCGCCGACCTGATGGGCATTTCGCAGAGCTATATCTCGCGCCTTGAGAAGCGGATCATCGTGCGGCTGAAGAAGGAAATCCTCAAAATGAGTTGACAAGCGGCGCAAAAAACGGTATGATTCAGCGTGGAAATGCGAAGAAGAGGAGCAGTATCCGCATCTGAAAGCGAAGAGAGAGGGCGGCCGGTGTAAGCCCTTGTGCAGGATGTGGGGAAGTCGCCTTGGAGCTGCCGCGCTGAAAAGAGAGTAAGCCGGACGGGAACTCCCGTTACAGAGGCATGAGTGTCCGCACAATGCGGGAATCCAGGTGGTACCACGGTCATTGATCGCCCTGAGCAGTCAAAGCTGCTCAGGGCGTTTTTCCTGTCGATAGGAGGCAATCATGGAACAGTACATCTTTACCCCCACGACCTGCGAAGCAGGGATGGAAGAAGAGCTTGCTGCGGCGCTTGAAAAGCGGACGGAGATCGTCTCCCGTGCGGAATATCCCAAAATGTGGAAGGCAACGGATGCATTGAACCGCTATGCGGCACGAGGCGGGAAGAGAAGAGGCCCGCTTCGCAAGGTCCTTTCGTGGGTGCTGATCCTCGCAGGGCTGTTTTTGGCGATCCCGGGAATGATGGAGCCGAAAGAGCTGCGCATACCGCTTATCACGGGAGTTCTGTCTGTGCTGCTGGGAGTTCTGTATCTGCTGAGTACGCGGCCCGTAAAAAAGAATGACTCGTTTCGTCAGGCAGCGGTAAAGCTGCTGCAAAGCATGAGCCATGCGGAGACAGCAAACGTGCAGGTCGTTTTTGACGACACCGGGATGCGGGTCGATGCACAGGGCAGTACAGGCAGCGTTTCGTATGCCGACATGGAGATGCTTGTTGAAACGCCGCACCTGTACCTTTTGACCTATGGCGGTCAGGTGACGGTCCTGCAAAAGAAAGACCTCACCGGTGATCCGGAGGCGTTTGCCGGCTTCCTTGCCGCGCAAGCTGTCGGCGTATACCGGACGAAAAAGAATTAAAATCATTATTAGATTTCAAGATAGGAGTAAACCAATGAAAGAATTACCGAAAGTGTATGAGCCCCAGCAGGTCGAGGGCCGCATCTATCAGATGTGGATGGACCACGACTGCTTCAAGGCCGAGCCCGACCCGGACAAAAAGCCGTTTTCCATCGTCATGCCGCCGCCGAACGTCACCGGCCAGCTGCACATGGGCCATGCAATGGACTCGACGCTGCAGGACATCCTGACGCGCTTTAAGCGCATGCAGGGCTACTCCGCCCTGTGGCTCCCCGGCACTGACCACGCGGGCATCGCCACGCAGATCAAGGTCGAAGAGGAGCTGCGCACCAAGGAGGGCCTGACGCGCTACGACCTCGGCCGCGAGAAGTTTTTACAGCGCGTGTGGCAGTGGAAGGAAAAGTACGGCAACCGCATCGTCGAGCAGCAGAAGAAGATGGGCGCGAGCTGCGACTGGTCCCGCTCCCGCTTCACGATGGACGAGGGCTGCTCCAAGGCCGTGCGCGAGACGTTCTGCGAGCTCTACGATAAGGGCCTGATCTACAAGGGCAGCCGCATCATCAACTGGTGCCCGCACTGCCTGACGGCGCTCTCCGACGCGGAGGTCGAGTATGTCGACAAGCCGGGCCACCTCTGGTATATCCGTTACCCGCTCTCCGATGGCAGCGGCGATATCGTCGTCGCCACCACCCGTCCTGAGACGATGATGGGCGATACGGGCGTTGCGGTCAACCCTGAGGACGAGAAGTTCAAGCACCTGATCGGCAAGACCTGCATCCTGCCCATTATGAACCGCGAAATTCCCATCGTGGGCGACGAATACTGCGAGATCGGCTTTGGCACGGGCGCTGTTAAGATGACCCCTGCACACGACCCCAACGACTTTGAGGTTGGCCTTCGCCACAACCTCGAGGTCATCCGCGTCATCGCCGATGACGGTACGATCAACGAAAACGGCGGCAAGTACAACGGCATGGACCGCTATGAGTGCCGCAAGGCCATCGTCAAGGATTTAGAAGAGCAGGGCTACCTCATCAAGACCGAGCCCTACTCCCACAACGTCGGCACGTGCTATCGCTGCCACAACGACGTCGAGCCCCTCATCTCCGCGCAGTGGTTCGTCAAGATGGAGCCGCTTGCCAAGGAGGCCATCCGCGTCGTGAACGACGGCACGATCAAGTTCGTGCCTGAGCGCTTCACCAAGACCTATATCAACTGGATGGAGAACGTGCATGATTGGTGCATTTCCCGCCAGCTGTGGTGGGGTCACCAGATTCCCGCGTGGTACTGCGACGAGTGCGGCCATATCAACGTCAAGCGCGAAGACCCGACGGAATGCGAAAAGTGCGGCTGCAAGCACCTGACGCGCGAAGAGGACGTGCTCGACACTTGGTTCTCTTCCGCGCTCTGGCCCTTCTCCACGATGGGCTGGCCCGACACAAACGCAGCCGACCTCAACTACTGGTATCCCACGTCCGTCATGGTCACGGGCTACGATATTATCTTCTTCTGGGTCGCGCGCATGATCTTCTCCGGCATGGAGCAGATGAAGAAGGAGCCGTTCAAGACCGTCTTCATCCACGGCCTCGTTCGCGACGACAAGGGCCGCAAGATGTCCAAGTCGCTCGGCAACGGCATCGACCCGCTGGAGATGGCCGAGAAGTACGGCGCGGACGCGCTGCGCTTCAACCTCATCACCGGCAACTCCCCGGGCAACGACATGCGCTTCTACGTCGAAAAGTGCGAGGCGATGCGCAACTTCTGCAACAAGATCTGGAACGCGAGCCGCTTCGTGATGATGAACCTGACGATCGACCACGTGGAGCTGCCCAAAAAGCTCGAGCTCGAGGACAAGTGGATCCTCTCGAAGCTCAATACGCTCATCCGCGAGGTCACGGACAATATGGACGCCTTCGAGCTCGGCGTCGCGTCCGCAAAAATTTATGACTTCATCTGGGACAACTATTGCGACTGGTTCATCGAGCTGACGAAGAACCGCCTCAACAGCAACGATCAGACCACGCGCGAGAACGCACAGAACGTCCTCTGCTATGTCCTCATCGAGACGCTCAAGCTCCTGCACCCGTTCATGCCGTTCATCACGGAGGAGATCTGGCAGGCGCTTCCGCACGAGGGCGAGTTCCTGATGCTCTCCAAGTGGCCGGAGTACAACGAAAAGTTCAGCTTCCCAGCCGAGGAGGAGGCGATGCAGACCGTCATCGAGGCCATCACCGCCATCCGTGCCCGCCGCAACGAGATGAACGTTGCGCCGTCGAAGAAGGTGCACTATACCGTCGCCACTGCGCACGCCGATACATTCAGCGCCGGTATCCCGTTCTTCACGCGTCTGGCCTCTGCCAGCGATGTGACCATCGTGCCCGCCGATGCCGCCATCGACGCCGACGGCAAGGTCGAGGTCGACACCCACGCCGCGCGTATCTTCATGCCGCTCGCCGAACTCGTCGACTTTGAAAAGGAGCTCGCACGCATTGCCAAGGAGAAGGCAAACGCCGAAAAGCAGCTCGCCGGTATCGAGAACAAGCTGAAAAACGAGGGCTTCCTCGCCAAAGCGCCGGAGGCGGTCGTCAACGGTGCCCGCGCCGATGCAGAGAAGCTCAAGGCGCTCATTGAGAAGCTCGATGCTTCCGCTGCGGCGATGAAGAAATAATTACTTTCCTTTAGGAAACGGATTTGGTTCCCTGCGCCGCGCAGGGGACGGATAAAGGGGGAGGTTCTCTTTCACAAAAGAGAACCTCCCCCTTTTGATCCCCCAAGAGAAAGGTTTGCATTGCAAGCGAGCAGCTTGAAGAGCTGCGGCGCTTGCCGAATCGAGTGCCTGCTATTTTTGTTGCTATACGATTTGACTTTCTTCTATCTTCGCTGTCGCTTTGCCTGCGATTCGTTACCCTTACGCAATTTCCGTCTACTACAGATTTTCACTGTTTTGTTTTTGTCTGCCGAGACGGCCTTGCTGGCACTCGCTGCAATATGGAGGCTGACGGTAGACGGAAATTAGTCCGCACTTCTACAAGCTGGGCAGAGCGGCAGCGGATAATAGAAGTAGGCCAAATCGTCTAGCAACGCTAACGCGGCGACGCCGCGCGCAATCATCTTCATTCCGGAGGCATAAAGGTCGTTCGAGCCCGAGACTGCCAATCAAACGCCTTTCTTTTGGACGGCCACACCGCCCGTTTTCTTTCTCGGGAAAGAAAATGGGGGGTGTGGTGCTGCGGCGTGCATGCCGCATACCCTCCGCACCTGTGCGGAAAAGCAGCTGCAATTTGGTAACAAACTGTAACTTCTTTTCCCCTCACCTTTACAAGGCGAACGATTTTCGCTATAATATCTCCGTATTACAAAAAACCAAGCAGCCTTCGCTGCGTTTTGCCAATAGGAGGCATGATGAAAGCAATAAAGAGGATCACAGCTCTGGCGCTCTGTGCGCTGATGCTGTTGGGCCTTCTCTCCGGCTGCGGGGAGAAGAAGCAAGGGGACGAGAAATTCGTCCTGAACGTGAGCGTCTGCAACGTGATCGACTCACTCGACCCCGCGATGAACACCGACGCGGATGCCGACAGCGTTTTCTACGCGCTCTATGAAAACCTGATGCGCGAGAGCGACGACGGCAGCGGCGAGGTGACGCTGACGAACGGCATGGCCAAGGAGTACACCGAAGAGACAAACTACGACGGCAGCGTGACCTACCGCTTCACGCTGCGCTCCACTGCGCGCTGGTCGGACGGGGAAAAGGTGACGGCGGATGACTTCGTCTACGCCTGGCAGAGACTTGCCGACCCCGCGACGGATTCGCCGAACCACGCGCTGATGAGCGTGGTGGCGGGCTATGACGACGTGCGCGAGACGGGCGACAAGACGAAGCTCCAGGTCTCGGCCAAGGATGAATCCACGTTCGTCGTCACGCTGAGCGCGCCGTGCGCCTATTTTATCGAGGGCATCTGCACAGCGGTCGCCACGATGCCGCTGCGCCGCGACCTGACGGAGAGCGGCGGAGGCTTTGACACGCCGGACCTTGTGAGCAACGGCGCGTACCATGTGAGCGCGTGGACGAAGAGCAGTGAGCTGACGGCGGCGCGCAGCGACGAGTATTACGAGGCACGTCTCGTCGGGCCCGACGAGCTGAACTTTATCTTCACCGCCAACGCGGACGAGGCGTGGCAGCTCTACGAAGCGGGCGAGATCGACTACATCGCCCACCTGCCCAACAGCGTGATCGCCGAGCTCTCACAGGACGAGAGCTGGAAGTCAACGGCGGTGTACGCGACGGCGAGCGTCCTTTACAACAACGAGAGCGACACGTTCTCGAACGAGCACATCCGCAAGGCCTTTGACCTTGCCATCGACCGCGCGGCCGCCACGGCGGCGGGCGGCGCGGAAAACAGCCCCGCAACGGGCCTTGTTCCCTACGGCATTCCGGATTCCGGAGAGACGGAGGACGATTTCCGCACGACGGGTGGCGAGCTCTGCGCCATCGATGAAGAGGGCATGAGCGCGCGGGCAACGCAAGCGCAGGAGGAGCTGACCTACGCGGGCTATTACAGCACGAGCATGTTCCCACCGGTCGAGCTTCTGTACGTGACCGGCACGGAGAATGACGCCGTGGCGAGCGCGCTGCAAAACATGTGGAGCACGACGCTCGGCGTGAACGTGATGCTGCGCGGCGTGACGCAGTCAGAGTACAACGCGCGCATGGAAGCGGGGAATTACGAGCTCGCGCTGCAAAAGGTCACCGCGCTCTACGACGACGCGATGGGCTTCCTCGACCGCTGGTGCAGCGAGGATGAGCAGAACCTGATCAGCTATGAAAACGGCACCTACGACGTGCTGATGGGCGTCGCCAAGGCGTCGGAAAACCCCGTGGCGCGCACAGCGTTCCTGCACGATGCGGAGACGATGCTGCTCGGTGAGACGGCGCTCTCGCCCGTGTATTTTGACGGCACAGCGCACATGCTGCGCGACACGCTGCGCGGCGTCTACACCGACGGCTTTGGCAACAGCTACTTCGCCGGTGTGCGCGCGAACACAGACTGAATTGTGTGAAACGAAACAAAATGGCAGCTTTTGCCCAAAAAGCTGCCATTTTTTCTTACTTTGACAGGAAACTTGCAAAATAGTGCTTGCTTTTTGCGAACAAACAGACTACAATATGGACCTTGGGCGGCTCTGTTCGCCCGTACTTTTTCTGTTGTGAAGGTGTAACCATGACTGCGATTTTGAATCTGGCCGTTGCGCTGCTCGCAGGGCTTTTGATGACCCGTATTTTCAGCCGCTGGCATCTGCCTGATGTCACGGCGTTTCTTGTGACGGGCGTTCTGATCGGGCCGTTCGTGCTGGGCCGGCTCGGCATTCCGGGCCTCGGCTTTGCAAGCTACGACCAGGTCGAGGCGCTGAGCATGATCTCCGATGTGGCGATGGGCTTTATCGCCTTTTCCATCGGCAATGAATTCCGCCTGAGCCAGCTCAAAAAGACTGGCAGGCAGGCGATGATTATCGGCGTCTTGCAGGCGCTGGCCGCGCTGGCCTTTGTCGACGTTGCGCTCGTGATCTTCCACTTCCTGCGCCCCGACGTGCTGTCCGTCCCTGCGGCTATCACACTCGGCGCGATCGCCACGGCCACCGCACCTGCGACGACGCTGATGGTCGTGCGCCAGTACAAGGCCAAGGGCGAGCTGACGGATCTGCTGCTGCCGATCGTCGCGCTTGACGACGCGGTGGGTCTCATCGCATTTGCCGTATCCTTCGGTATTGCCCGCGCGATGGACAGCGCACAGTTCAGCCTCGCAAGCATTTTGCTCTCTCCACTCATTGAGATCGTCGGCTCGCTGCTGCTCGGCGCGCTTGCGGGTTTCGTGCTCACGAAGCTTGAGACTATGTTCCGCTCGAACTCGAACCGCCTGTCGCTGAGCATCGCGTTCATCTTTCTGATGGTCGGCCTGTCCGCAGTGGACTTCACCGTCGCGGGCGTGGACTGCGGCTTTTCGCCGCTGCTCGTGTGCATGATGCTCGGCACGGTGTTCTGCAACATCTGCCCGCTGTCGGACGATTTGATGAACCGCGCGGACAAGTGGAGCACGCCGATGTTGGCGGTGTTCTTTGTCGTGAGCGGCGCAAACCTGCGCTTGAGCGTCTTTTCTCAGGGTGTGCTCGTGCTCATCGGAGTTGTGTACATCATCGCGCGCTCGGCCGGTAAGTATTGCGGCGCGCGCTGGTCGGCCAAGGCGGTGGGCTGTGACCACACGGTGCAGAAGTACCTCGGCATCATGCTGCTGCCGCAGGAGGGTGTGGCGCTCGGTATGTGCGTGAGCGCACAGGCGCTCGGCGCGGATGGCGAGCTGATCCGCAACATCATCCTCTTCTCCGTGCTGATCTACGAGCTGGTCGGCCCGCTGGCGACAAAGGAATCTCTCAAGGCCGCCGGCGCGATCACCGAAAAGCCCAGGGAAGTCCTCGAGCGCCGCGAGCGCAAGCTCGCCGAGGCCGAGCCCAAGGAACTCCTCGAGCGCCGCAAAGAGCGCGCAAACAAAAAGTAAATCCGCTGAAAGGAGATGGCCTTGGTCATCTCCTTTTTTTGCACCGGGCGGGAACTTTTTGTGAATTTGCGCGTCTAAAGAGGAAAGGCACTTGACATAACTTGTGAAAATTATGTACAATAAAGGCGAACAAACCGATAAGGGGGAATCATTATGGAAGGACGTCGGGTCAGCCGCCGCAAACCGCGGCGCAATCCGCTTTATGTGCTTTTTATGGGACTGCTGGCGCTTTCGCTGGTGCTCCTGATCACGGTGGTCGTGCTGGGCTTCAAGCTCAAGAGCGCGCGCAGCGACCTCGCCGCGGCGCAGACAAAGATCGAGCAGCTGCGCGGCGGCTCGCAGACGGGCGAGGACGGCCAGACTGTGACCGACGAAGATGGCTCGATCACCGGAGAGAACGATGTGAGCGAACCCACGCAGGGCGATAATCAGACGGGCGGCGACACGATCGACTGGCTCGACCTCACGGGCCATGACGAGGTCTCCGTCAAGCCGAGTACTGTGTACGACAAGTATTACATCTACTACACCACCGGCGGCGTGAATCTGCGGAGCGGCCCGGGCACGAGCTATGACAAGGTCACGACCGTGTCGCTCGGCAGCGAGGTACAGGCTGCGGCCAAGCAGGATGGGTGGACGTTCGTCAGCGTGGACGGTAAGTTTGGCTGGATCAACTCGGACTTCCTCTCCACCACGCGCCCCGCATCGTAACAATATCAACAAAAAAGGAGCAAGCCGAAAGCTTGCTCCTTTTTGCTGTTCAGTTGCCGCCGCAGCCGCCTTTATCCTTCAGGGAGCACGCTCCTTTGAAGCCGCAGGCGTTGCAGTGGTTGTTCGGGTCGGACACGACGCTGCCGCTCAGAAAGCGTAGCGCGGCATCGTCTGCCTTGCCGGAATAGCCGGGGAAGAGCATGATGCCTGCCATGCCGACAGCGGTGCGCTCGGTGTCGTCGATCGTGCCGCAGAGCAGCGCGTCGATGCCGTAACGCTCCAAAAGGCCGACGGCAGCGTCGGTGCTGCTTTCTTCCATCGGCTCGAGGAACTCGCGCACGATCTTTCCGTGGTCGTCCTCATAAAAATGGAAGGCTTCGGCATTGGCGAGCGGGGAGAAAACCTCCCCACTCACAACAGGGATCGCGATACGCATTGCTTTCCTCCTTTTACACCTCAACGCCCTTGCCGTCGTTCCACTTCCACGCGCGGACCTCGGGCAGATCCACGCCGTTGTCCTTGATATACTGGCGGTGCTCAACGAGCTTGTCGTTCATCTTCTGGATGAGGTAAGCACCGCGGTTGCCGAGCTGCGGCAGGCGCTGCACCGTGTCGATGACGAGATCGAAGCGGTCGATATCGTTGAGCACGCGCATGTCGAACGGGGTCGTGATCGTGCCTTCCTCCTTATAGCCGCGCACGTGCAGGTTGCGGTTGTGGCGGCGGTAGGTCAGCTCGTGGATCAGCGTGGGATAGCCGTGGTAGGCAAAGATGATGGGCTTGTCCTTGGTAAAGAGCGTGTCGTACTCTGCGTCGGTCAGGCCG
>ERZ773146.34-NODE-34-length-69668-cov-5.817879_pt1 | contig 69668 bp, 72 predicted proteins | sample MGYA00580847_ERZ773146 | MGnify/ENA primary metagenome ERZ773146 (study PRJEB29015, sample SAMEA2737830) | human gut metagenome | biome: human gut; feature: human-associated habitat; material: faeces | place: China | collected 2012 ...
GAAAGTGCCCAAAAAGTGCCCAATTATTATAAGGAAAATATCCCAAAATACTGTTAGATAGTATTTTGGGATATTGAAAAGGTACCCGGAGCCGGGATCGAACCGGCACGGATTGCTCCATTGGTGTTTGAGACCAACGCGTCTACCGATTCCGCCATCCGGGCATAGACGGTTACGACCGTTGAGCGAACAAAGATAGCGATAAATTCATTATCTGCAAATGCAGAGTCTAAATTGAAGCGCAATACATGAACTGTAATTCGGCGGACTATCGCTGCGGAGACTGAAACGAAGCTCTCTAAATTTAAATAGGGGATTAGGAATAAAAACAGCCAAGGAGCACCAGTAAGGGTGCTCCTTGGCTGTTTCGGCCGAACGGATGGAATGTTCGGTTGTTATTGGAGGGATGACTACTCGTCCAACAAGATTTCCAGGATTTTGATCGCAGCCGTGGCAATCGGCGTGCCGGGGCCGAAGATGGCCGCTGCACCTGCTTTGTACAGTGCGTCGTAATCTTGGTGCGGAATCACGCCGCCTACGATTACTACGATGTCTTCGCGGCCCAGCTTCTTCAGTTCGCCGACGATCTGCGGTACGAGTGTCTTGTGACCCGCAGCCAGTGAAGATACGCCGACTACGTGTACGTCGTTCTCGACAGCCTGTTTTGCCGCTTCGGCCGGAGTTTGGAACAACGGGCCCATGTCGACGTCGAATCCGATGTCTGCATAACCGGTTGCAACTACCTTGGCGCCGCGGTCGTGACCGTCCTGACCCAGTTTAGCCACCATGATACGGGGTTGGCGGCCCTCCTTTTTCGCGAACTTCTCGGCCAAAGCCTTGGCTTCGGCAAATCTTTCGTCGTTTTTCACTTCTGCAGAATATACACCTGAAATGGAACGGATAACGGCTTTGTAGCGGCCTACGACCTCTTCGCAGGCATCGGAGATCTCGCCCAATGATGCGCGGACTTTGGCGGCTTCGACGGCCAGTTCGAGCAGATTGCCTTTCTTGGTCTTCACGCACTCGGTGATTGCGGCCAATGCAGCTTTTACCTTCGCTTCGTCGCGGTTTGCGCGCAATTCGTTCAGGCGTTTGATCTGCGACTCGCGTACGGCCGTATTGTCCACGTCGAGGATGTCGATCGGATCTTCCTTCTCCAGACGGTAGCGGTTGATGCCGACGATCGTGTCGATGCCCGAGTCGATGCGTGCCTGCTTGCGCGCGGCTGCCTCCTCGATACGCATCTTCGGAATGCCGGTTTCGATGGCTTTGGCCATACCGCCCAGTTTCTCGACTTCCTGAATCAGGTTCCATGCCTTGTGTACGATCTCGTTGGTGAGGCTCTCCACGTAGTAAGAACCGGCCCAGGGATCGACCTCGCGGCAGATATTGGTCTCTTCCTGGATGTAGATCTGTGTGTTACGTGCGATGCGGGCCGAAAAGTCGGTTGGCAGCGCGATCGCCTCGTCGAGAGCATTGGTATGCAGTGATTGGGTATGTCCCAGTGCGGCGGCCATGGCTTCGATCGCGGTACGGCCCACGTTGTTGAACGGATCCTGTTCGGTGAGCGACCAGCCCGAAGTCTGCGAGTGGGTACGCAGTGCGAGGGATTTGGGGTTCTTCGGGTCGAACTGCTTAACGATCTTCGCCCACAGCAGACGTGCGGCGCGCATCTTGGCGATTTCCATGAAGTGGTTCATGCCGATGGCCCAGAAGAACGACAGGCGCGGTGCAAACGTGTCCACGCTCATGCCGGCGTTTACACCGGTACGCAGGTACTCCAGACCGTCGGCCAGCGTGTAAGCCAGCTCGATATCGGCCGTGGCGCCCGCTTCCTGCATGTGGTAACCCGAAATCGAGATCGAGTTGAATTTGGGCATGTTCTTCGACGTGTATTCGAAAATGTCGGCGATGATCTTCATCGAGAATTCGGGCGGGTAGATGTAGGTGTTGCGCACCATGAACTCCTTGAGGATGTCGTTCTGGATCGTGCCGCTGAGCTGGTCGAGCGTGCAGCCCTGCTCGAGGCCGGCCACAATGTAGAAGGCCAATACCGGCAGTACGGCGCCGTTCATGGTCATCGACACGGACATTTTGTTCAGCGGAATGCCGTCGAACAGCACTTTCATATCCTCTACCGAGCAGATCGATACGCCGGCTTTGCCGACGTCGCCCACTACGCGCGGATGGTCGGCATCGTAGCCGCGGTGCGTAGCGAGGTCGAACGCCACCGACAGGCCTTTCTGGCCCGAGGCGAGGTTACGGCGGTAGAATGCGTTGGATTCGGCGGCGGTCGAGAAGCCGGCGTACTGGCGGATCGTCCACGGACGCATTACGTACATCGTGCTGTAAGGGCCGCGCAGAAACGGTGCGATACCTGCCGCATAGTTCAGGTGCTCCATTCCCTCGAGGTCTTCGGCCGTGTAGGTGCCCTTGACGGTAATCTGTTCGGGGGTTACCCAGGGCTGGGCCTCCCCGCAATCTTTGGCACTGCAGCAGCTCTTAGCCGTGGTGCCTTCGTATGTCAAATCTGAAAATTTTGCTCTCATAATACTCTTCGGGATTAGATGCCCAGCTCTTTAAGGTAATACTTCAGTGTCTCCAGCACGTTCGACTTAACGTGGATGAAGTTTTTGATCCCCTGTGCCTCGAGGTCGGCCATGCAGGCCGGTGCGCCGGCCACCACGAAGATTGCCTTGTCGCCGATCATTTTGGCTGCTTCGGGAGCGAGTGTCGCATAATCGTCATCTGCGGCGCAGATCACAACGATGTCGGCTTTGGCGTCGAGTGCCGCTTTAACACCCTCTTCGAGGCTCTTGAAGTAAGTGTTGTCCTGTACGCGGATGCCGGCGCAGGCGAAGAAGTTGCAGGAGAACTGCGCGCGGGCGCGGGCAAATGCCAACGAGCCGCAGGTGAGCATGAACGCTTTGGGCTCTTTTCCGCTGCGGTCGACGCTCAAGCGCATCTGTTCGAATGCCATGGCGCCGCGGTATGGACGCAGCGGGCGCACGCCGCCTTCGACCGGTTTGCCCGAGCAGCAGCATTTGGCTTTGTCGCCCGGAGTAACCGTTTCGGCAGTGACCTCTTGCCCGGCTACTTCGAGGAAGTTCGGGAATTGGTTGGTCCCCAGCAGGGTTTCCCGGCGGGTCGCGATGTTTTTATCTTTGGTCGCGGCGGAAGCCTCGATCTGGTCCTGGATAAATCCGGCTTCGAAAGCCGCGATATAACCGCCTCTGTCTTCGACCTCTTTGAACAATTTCCAGGCTTGTTCGGCAATCGAAGCCGTCAGGTTCTCGATGTAATACGATCCGCCTGCGGCGTCGCACACCTGGTTGAAGTGCGATTCCTCTTTCAGCAGCAACTGCACGTTGCGGGCGATACGGGTCGAGAAGTCGGTCGGTTTTTCGTAAGCCTCGTCGAACGGGCGTACCTCGATTGAGTGCACGCCTGCGATGGCGGCGCTCATCGCTTCGGTCGTACCGCGGAGCATGTTGACGTAAGGGTCGTAAACGGTCATGTTCCATTTCGACGTTACAGCGTGGATTTTCATTTTGCTCGCGCAACCGCGGGTCGGCTTGTACTGGGCTATGATGTTGGCCCACAGCATACGTGCGGCGCGGAACTTCGCGATCTCCATGAAATAATTCGAGCTGACCGACATCGTAAAGCGGATCGAAGGAGCCGCTTGGTCGATCGTGAGCCCCTGCTCCATCAGTTTTACGACATATTCGTGGCCTACGGCCAGCGTGAAGGCCAGTTCCTGGACGATCGTCGAACCGCAGTTGTTGAACTGCTGGCCGTTGACGCCGACGAAGCGGACGCGTTTGTACTGCGGAACCTTTTTAATCAGGTCGGCAATTGTGGAGAAAGCTTTGGGGGCACCTTCTTTGCATCCCAGTTTGCCTTTGAGCGTGAGTTTGTTGATGATCGGATCGATCACGAAATTCACCTTCACCTCTTCGGGATTCAAGTCCGAGTTCTCGAGTTTGTCGGCGAACAGTTCCGCAACGGTTTTCACACCGCAGCCACAGAAGGTGAGTTCGGTGGTCTTCAGCGAAATTCCTTTGAGTAGCGTGTCGAGGTCGGCTGCCGAGAACTCTTTGCTGGCAATGCAGAAACCGATCGACTCGGCGCCTTTGGTCAGCGCGCGGGTGGCTTCGGCATTCGCCTCTTTGGGGCATTCCACGCCGATAGTCTGGTGTATCTGCCAGTTGTTGTCCTTTTTCGTGCCGCGCACGTAGGGGAATTCCCCGCACTTGCTGCCCAGGAAGGCTACGTCCTTGAGATTCTCGGCGCGGTAATACGGGCGCACGTTGAAGCCCTCGGCCGTTCTCCATACGAGTTTGCGCTCGTAGTCGGCTCCTTTCAGGTCTGTTGTGATCGCTGCCTCCCACTGCTCGGTGGTGACGGGAGGAAACAGGCCAAACAGCTTTTCTTCCTTATTATTTGCCATAATAAAAATGAGTTATTTGAAAAGTTATCGAGTTGTACCAAATTCGGAAAAGACCCCCAAAGTTACTGTTTTTTTATTAACAATGTTGAAAAAGGGCGTTTATTTTGGCAAAAGCGCCCGTCGGCACCGGTTTTATCAGAAGAAAAAATGTAAATTTGTCTGCGGCCGGAAGATTTATCTCTTCCAGGTCGAACCATATGGACTGTCGTGCGGGACGTTTGTCCGAACGATATCGTGTTGTTATGTATAAACCTAAAAAGACCAAAACAGAGATGAAGACCGGCTTACTCTCCTTGTGCTGCGCGCTGATGCTGTTTGCCTCCTGCGGCAAACGGATTCCGAAGTCCGATGCAGTCGCGATTGTTCCCAAACCCGTTTCCGAACAGCTCTCGGACAGCACGTTCGACCTGACCAAACGCACCCGTATCCGGTTGCTGGCCGACGATTCGACGCTGCTGCGTTCGACCGACTTTTTTAACGGCGTGGTATCAAAGGCCTTTGGCAAGGGTCTTTATGTCGCCCAAGGCGGACAGGCGCAAAAAGATGCGATCAATGTACGGCTGGACGATTCACTTCCCTCCGAGGGTTATACGCTCTTAATCACACCCGATAGCATCGATATCGCCGGAGGCTCTCCTGCCGGGGTATTTTATGCGTTCCAGAGTTTGCGCCAGCTGCTGCCTGCAGCCGCCCTGGCGGGCGAACGGGCCCGGGTGATCGAACTGCCTGCGGTCGAAATTCGGGACGAGCCTCATTTCGCTTACCGCGGTGCGATGCTCGATGCCTGCCGCCATTTCTTCAAGCCGGATGAGGTTAAGGAGTACCTCGATCTACTGGCATTGCACAAGATCAACCGTTTCCACTGGCATCTGACCGATGATCAGGGTTGGCGCATTGAGATCAAAAAATATCCCGAATTGACTACGGTCGGTTCGGTACGGGAGAAAGATTTGCTCACGAACGTACTCGACACTGTGCGTAAATTCGACGAAAATCCTTACGGCGGCTTCTATACGCAGGACCAGATCCGCGATATCGTGAAGTATGCCGCCGACCGTTTTATTACCGTTATCCCCGAAATCGAAATGCCGGGGCATGCCACTGCCGCACTCGCTGCATATCCTTATTTGGGTTGTGTAGGTAAAGATTATAAAGTGACGACGCTTTACGGCATTCAGGAAGACGCGTTTTGCGCCGGAAAAGACAGTACGTTTGGTTTCCTCGAGGATGTACTCAGCGAGGTGATCGATCTTTTCCCGTCCGAATATATCCATATCGGCGGCGACGAGTGTATGAAGAACCGCTGGAAAGAGTGCCCGCACTGCCAGCAGCGGATCCGGGACGAACATTTGAAAAACGAGACAGAGCTGCAAAGCTATTTCGTGCACCGGATCGACCAGTTCATGAGCTCGAAAGGGCGCAGGATTATCGGATGGGACGAGATTCTCGAGGGTGGCGACCTCTCCCGTAATGCCGCTGTTATGTCGTGGCGCGGCACGCAGGGCGGAATCGCCGGTGCCAAACGCGGCAACGAAGTGGTCATGTCGCCTTATACATACTGTTACCTCGATTATTACCAGACGGCCGACACCGCCGGAGAACCGCTCGCCTACGGCAACTGCCTGCCTGTGGACAGTGTTTATAAATTCGATCCTTATGCCGGTCTGACCCCTGCCGAACAGAAATATATCCTCGGCGTGCAGGCTAACCTTTGGACCGAATATATCCGTGATCTCGATTACCTCGAGTATATGACGCTGCCGCGTCTGGCGGCGATTGCCGAGATCGGTTGGACTTACGGCGGGAAGGATTATGCGGACTTCAGCGACCGGATGCATTCGCTGGCGAAAGTATACGATGCCGAAGGGTATAAGTACGGTAAGCATATGTTTGTTCCGGAGACCGGGAAAGTTCCCGAAAGCGTCGGCGGCGGCACCGGCGCAACAGGCTCGGCTACCGGGACCGCAGAGTAATTACAAACAGGTCAGGAATGTTCCCGTTGCGACTTTGGGTCGGCAGCGGGAACAACCGGTTTTTAACTGAGGCTGCCGGAAAGCCGTAGCTGCCGACGGGTGCCAGTCCGGAACCGGCGGCGGGTAAATTTTTGGACTGGATAAACACGCGATGTAATCGAACCGCGGTTGTCGGCAAACGGGCTAATAAAAAGTTATGTATAAAACGTTAAGCGAATATATTGCGGCGTTGGAACGCGCGGGAGAGCTGGTACGGGTCAATGTTCCGGTCGATCCCGTATTGGAAATCGCCGAGTTGACCGACCGTGAAGCGAAGAGTCCCGGCGGAGGGCGTGCGCTGTTGTTCGAAAATACCGGGACTCCGTTTCCGGTGCTGACCAATATGATGGGTTCGGACCGTCGTATTGCCATGGCGCTCGGTGTGGAGTCCGTGGATATGCTGACCGGCCGTATCGAGGAACTTTTTGCGGCGCTGACTTCACCGAGGCCCGACCTGTTCGACAAGTTACGGATGCTGCCGTTGCTGGGGCGCATGTCACGCTGGCTTCCCCGGGAAGTCAAGGGCCGCGGGGTGTGCCAGCAGGTCGTTTTACAAGGCGATGCCGCGCGGTTGGACCTGTTGCCCGTGCTGAAATGCTGGCCGCAGGACGGAGGGTGTTTCGTGACGCTGCCGTTGGTGCATACGCTCGATCCGGATACGGGAGTGCGCAATGTGGGCATGTACCGGATGCAGCTTTTTTCGCCGCAGACGACCGGAATGCACTGGCACCTGCACAAGACAGGCGAGCGTCATTACCGGGCTTACCAGAGACTCGGAAAGCGGATGCCCGTGACGGTCTGTCTGGGCGGTGATCCGGCCTATACGTATGCGGCGACCGCGCCCATGCCTGACAATATGGACGAATACCTGTTGGCGGGCTTCCTGCGTGAGCGGCCCGTCGAACTGGTAAAGTGCGTGACCAATGATCTGCGCGTGCCGGCCGACTGCGATATCGTCATCGAGGGATATGTCGACCCTTCAGAGGAGAAGGTGATCGAAGGTCCTTTCGGCGATCACACCGGCTTCTATTCGCTCGAAGATTACTACCCGTTGTTCCATGTAACGGCGATTACCCATCGGCGGGGAGCGGTTTATCCGGCCACGATCGTCGGTGTGCCGCCGCAGGAAGATGCCTATATTGCGAAAGCGACAGAAAAGATATTTCTGGCACCGATCCGGGCGGCGATGCTGCCCGAGGTACGCGACCTGTGGATGCCCGAAGCGGGCGTTGCGCACAACATTGCAGTGGTCGATATCCGCACCGATTATGCCGGGCAGGCGCTCAAAGCGGCCAGTTCGCTGTGGGGCGCGGGACAAATGATGTTCAATAAATTTATGGTGGTGACGGCTTCCGGCCGTCCGGTACGCGACGTGGCCGCACTTGCCGATCTGCTGCGCCGGATACGGATTCCCGACGACCTGATGTTTTCACGCGGTCCGCTTGATGTGCTCGACCATGCTGCGCCCGAGACAGGCCTCGGCGGCAAACTGATGTTCGATGCGACGGGTGTCGATCCCGCCGCTCCGCTCGAGACCGTGCAGCTGCCGTTCCCGTTCGAACTTTCGGACGGTATCGTGCGGGTCGATTACGCGCTTTCCGAATCGTGGAGGGTATTGCTGCTGTCCGCGCCCCGGGGTGTCCGGCCCGATGTATTCGCTTTCCTGGAGAAAAACCGGGTCGAAGGAATCAAATATGTGATTTTGCTCGACGAGGAGGTGGATACTTCGCGACCGGGGGATGTGTTGTGGATCGCCTCATCGGACTGTGATCCGTCGCGTGATGTGACGATACGGGACGGCGTCGTGCTGTTCGACTGTCGGTCGAAAGCGGGCGGCGTGAACGGGTTTTTGCGGCGGTGGCCCAATGTGGTCGCCTCATCGCCCGAAACGATCGCGCGTGTCGACGGTCGCTGGAACGAATATGGCCTTGGGAAGTTCATGCTATCCCCATCGCTGCATTACAGCAGGCTGCAGTACGGAGAAGGAGCTGCGGTACCTGCCGGTGGGCCGCTTCCTGGAAAAACGACAGAGGATACCCATGCGGAGAGCGGCGGTTCCTGTCGGAATCCGAAACAGAATCCGTCGGGTTAAACTGATAACTATTCAAAGGACATGAACGACTTGATCCTCTCGTTACCCCCTCGATCCCAATCCCCCCGATTGAGGACCTCATTCCTACGCAGGAGCCGGTTTGCTATGCGGTTGTTGGCTGTCGTGTCGTATTTCGCGTTTTTTTGTAGTGGAACCGCTGTTGCCCGGCAGGGTTATACCAATCCGGTCCGTGATTCGAACGGGGATATGGTCCGGGTGGCCGACCCGTTCGTCTACCGCCATGGCGGGGTTTACTACCTGATCGGTACGACCCGTCAGCACAACGGGTTCGACTGTTATACTTCGCCTGACCTGGTGCATTGGACTTTTGCAGGCGCCGCTTACACGAAGCCCGACGGACATTACGGTACCGGGTCGTTCTGGGCTCCCGAGGTGAAATATTACAACGGTAAATTTTACCTGACTTACAGCGCTTACAATCCCGCTAACCGCAAATTGCTTTCGTCGTTGGCCGTGAGCGACCGGCCCGAGGGTCCGTACAAAGACCTGTATGCTCCGTGGTTCGATTTCGGTTACAGCGCGATCGACTGCCACCTGTTCGTCGATCGCGACAAGGCGCATACGCCTTACCTTTTTTTCAGCCGCAACACGTCGATTCCCGGCTTCGCTTCGGGTGAAAATTATGTGGTGCAGCTGACGCCCGACCTGTCGGGATTCGTCGGCAGGCCGCAGATGATCTCGCAGGCCTCCCAGGAGTGGGAAATGGTCGACTGGGCCCACTGCCGCGGCAATGAGGGTCCGTTCGTCTTTTATCGCAAGGGACGCTATTACATGACCTATTCGGCCAACAATACCGGCTACTCCCATTACGGCGTCGGTTATGCCACTGCCAAACATCCGCTGGGTCCGTGGCTGAAAGCCGATGAAAATCCGATCCTCACCACCGATCTTTCCAAAGGCGTATCGTCGCCAGGACACAATTCGATCGTTGCGTCTCCCGATGGCAGCGAGATGTTCATCGTTTATCACCGCCATGCCGATCCCGAGGGGACAAGACCGTCGTTCGACCGGGTGGTTTGTATCGACCGGATTTTTGTCGACCGGCAGGGTCGGTTGAAAGTGCAGGGACCTACCTCGACTCCGCAACCGATGCCTTCGGGTGCGGAGTGAAGAAGTATATGCCATGCACGAGCGAATGGGATGACCGATAGTGAAAACGGTCCTTTCCGGGAAAAAGGGAATCAAACCTGACTAAAACTGATATCTGAATGATGAAACAGCTATTGCGCACGGCGTTTTGCCTGCTCTCGGGGTCCGCACTTTTCGCCTGCGGCCCGACCAAAGAGCCGCTGACGCGCCAAACCCTCGAGGCAGGGTTCGTGACGCCGCCCGACTCGATCCAGACCAGCGTCTATTGGTACTGGATGTCGAATAACCTCAGCAAGGAAGGAGTGGTAAAGGACTTACAGGCGATGAAAAAAGCGGGAATCAACCGTGCGTTCATCGGCAATATCAAGGATGGCCGTATTCCCGACGGGCCGGTTAAAGTCTTTTCCGACGAGTGGTGGGATATCCTGCACACGGCGTTGAAGACCGCCGGGGAATTGGGTATCGATATCGGTATTTTCAATTCTCCCGGCTGGAGCCAGTCGGGCGGCCCGTGGGTCAAACCCGAACAGGCGATGCGTTACCTGGCTTCGTCCGAAACCCACGTTACGGGACCCCAACGGCTGGTAGCGAAGCTGCCCCAGCCGAACGAACTGTTTCAGGATGTCAAGGTGATCGCCTATCCGGCGCCTAAAGACGCCGGGGTAAAGATGGCCGCCCGAATCGTGTCGCAGCCGCAGGTGGCCGGGATAGGAAACCTGACCGATGGCGATGCGACTACCTCGGTCGTACTTCCTGCGGCCGGGACGCTGACGATCGACCTGACCCCTCCGGAACCGTTTACCGCCCGCGCCCTGATCGTACGTCCGACGATTAAGCCCCTTGAAGCCGCCTGCTCGCTGCAGGTAAAAGAGGGTGACGGCTATCGCACGGTATCCGATTTCAAGATCGACCGCCGTTCTTCCGAATCGCTGACTGTCGGTTTCGACCGTGCCGCGCCTGTCGTGATTTCGATTCCGGCTACGACCGCTTCCGATTTCCGGCTGATTGTGCAGAACACCGGCCAAGAGAGCGCATTGAACGAAATCGAACTTTCGGCTGCTCCGCGCGTGGAACGTTACAGTGAAAAAACGCTGGCCAAAATGTACCCCGCGCCGCTGCCCTATTGGCAGGAGTACCAGTGGGCGGCCCAGCCGGCCGTGGAAGATTCGGCGCTGCTGATTTCTCCCGCTTCGGTCGTGGATATTTCGCAGTATCTGGCTTCGGACGGTACGCTGACCTGGAACGTTCCCGAAGGAGAGTGGGTGATCCTGCGCACCGGCATGACGCCTACCGGAACGACGAACAGCCCTGCGCCGCCCGAAGCGACCGGCTATGAAACCGACAAGATGAGCAGGCCGCATATCGAGGCGCATTTCGATAATTTTATCGGACAGATTCTCGAGCGTATCCCTGCGAAGGACCGCAAGGCATTCAAGGTGGTGGTCGAGGATAGTTACGAAACCGGCGGCCAGAATTTTACCGATGATTTCCTCGAATCGTTCCGGAAGCGGTACGGCTATGATCCGCTGCCTTACCTGCCGGCTTATTACGGTTATGTGGTGGAATCGCCCGAAGCGTCGGACCGTTTCCTGTGGGATGTGCGCCGTCTGGTGGCCGACCGGGTCGCTTACGACTATGTGGCGGGCCTGCGCGAGAAGAGTCATAAGTATGGTCTGACCACCTGGCTCGAGAATTACGGCCATTGGGGATTTCCCGGCGAGTTTTTGCAGTACGGCGGCCAGTCCGATGAAATCGGCGGCGAGTTCTGGGCCGAGGGCGATCTGGGGAATATCGAGAACCGTGCGGCGATCTCGTGCGGCCATATTTACGGAAAAAACAAAATTTCGGCCGAATCGTTTACTTCGTTCCAGCACGAGTTCGAGCGCCATCCGGCGGTGTTTAAGTACCGCGGAGACCGTTTTGCCGCCGAAGGGATCAACAACAACCTGCTGCACGTTTGCATTTCGCAGCCTTATGATTCGCTGCCGGGTATCAATGCATGGTTCGGGATCGAATTTAACCGAGGGAATACGTGGTTCTCGCAGATGGACCTCTTCACGACCTATCTCAAGCGGTGCAATTATATGCTGCAGCAGGGATTGAACATTGCCGATGCGGCCTATTTCATCGGCGAAGATACGCCGAAAATGGCCGGGGTGCTCGACCCCATGATTCCGGCAGGTTATCAGTACGACTTTATCAATGCCGAAGTGATCGAGCGCGATATGAAGGTCGTGGATGGATTGCTGACATTGCCGCACGGCACGCAATACCGGATTCTGGTATTGCCCAAGCTCGAAACGATGCGGCCCGAGCTGTTGAAAAAGATCAAACAACTGGTTGCCGACGGCGGTGTAGTACTCGGTCCCCCGCCGACCCACTCGCCGAGTTTGCAGAACCAGCCTGCTGCCGATGCCGCCGTAACGGAGATGGCGGCCGAGCTGTGGGGCGATGTGGACGGTGTGAAGGTTAAATCGGCCAAATACGGCAAGGGGATGATTCTCAATGGCCTGACGATGCAGGAAGCGTTCGGACTGATCGAGTGTGCACCGGACTGTCAGTTGCCCGAGGGTGTTCCGGTCCTGTACGGCCACCGCCAGGCGGGTGATATCGATATTTATTTCATTACGAACCAGAGTGACAAGCCGTTGCAGGTGGCACCCGTGTTCCGTGTGGGCGGCAAGCAGCCGGAGCTGTGGCTGCCGACCACCGGTACGACGCGCAAGCTTCCCGATTTTACGCAGCAAGAGGGAACGACGACCGTTCCGCTGAACCTCGACAGTTATGAAAGCGTGTTCGTCGTTTTTGCCGAACCTGTCAAAGCGGGTAAATCCCCTAAGGTGGGATCCGTGACGAATTATCCGTCCCCGGCGTTGCTGACCGAGATCAGCGGCCCGTGGAACGTATCGTTCGACCAGAAGATGCGGGGCCCGGTGAATCCGGTCGTGATGCCGCGTTTGCAGCCTTGGAACGAAATGCCTAACGATTCGGTTAAGTATTATTCGGGGACGGCGGTATATACCACCGGGTTCGATCTGGTCAAACTTCCGGCGAACGAACGGATATTGCTCGATCTGGGTAAATTGTCCGCGATGGGTAAGGTCTATGTCAACGGGCAATATGCCGGAGGCGTATGGACGACCCCGTACGAGCTCGATATTACGCAGTGGGTGAAAGAGGGGCGCAACGACCTGTGTGTCGAGGTGGTCAACACGTGGGTAAACCGCCTGATCGGCGATAGCCGCCTGCCTGCTTCGCAGCGCCGTACCTGGACTGTGGTCAACCCGTGGCGTCCCGATTCGCCGCTGCAAACTTCCGGTTTGCTCGGGCCGGTGCGGGTGACAGCCGTGGCGTACGAGCAATAAAATTAAACGGGACGGACCGTTTGCAATAGTTTTGTAATCCGGGTCGCTTGACTTGGATGTTAATGGAAAAAGAGGAGCTCGTCAATCGACGAGCTCCTCTTTTTCTGATTGTATTGATGAAAACTCTCCGCTGCAGATCCTTGCCGGATGACGGGCCTCCGGGGCGATCTTCGGAAGCGGAATATTGCGGTTACTGGTTTTGCTGTTTGTATGCGTCGGCTTTTTCTTTCATGCGGACCGCGCGTTTTTCGCTGTCGGGATGCGACGCGAACATCTTTTGGATCGCATTGGCCTTATCTCCCCCCGATTTGGAAAGTTCCACGAGTTTGTTCAGCGCATTCGACATCGCATAGGGATCGACGTTGTTCGCAATGCAGAAATCGAAAGCGTAATCGTCGGCCTGGCTCTCCTGTTTTTGCGAGAACTGTGCGCTGGTGAAAGCGGTGGTCAGTTCCCCCAATTGGGAATTCGAGAGTTTCGCGGCGGTGCTTCCTTCTACCGATCCGGCAGCGTTGCGCGCGGCCGAGGCGAGATAAGCGTTTTTCATCGCATCTTTCACGTCGGTATGTACGACATGGCCGATTTCGTGGCCGATGATCGCCATCAGCTCATCGTCGGTCATCAGGTCCATCAGCGAGCTGAAGACCCGGATGCTGCCGTCCCCGCAGGCAAAAGCGTTGACATCTATAACATCGTATACTTTGAAGTTGAGGGGCAGCCCGTCCACCTGGATGTGCTCGGTCAGTTTTTTCAGCCGTGCGCCGTATTCGGTCGTCTCGTCGGCAACCGGATTGTTTTCGTCCATCCAATCCACAGCCTCTTTGCTGAGCCGCGCGATATCGGCGTCGGAAAGCGTGATCGCTTTCACTACGTCGCTGCCGGCCTGAATGGCTTTGGCGGCATTGATATTACGGCCGCCGATGCGGATTTGTGCGGAAAGATCGGTATGCAGGGCCGTCAGCAACAGCGCTGCAGAGAACAAAAAAATATGTTTCATCTCTGGAAATTGGGTTAGCGGATTTGAATAAAGGTGTTTATTTTATTCGGCTGACACAGAGGTTGCAGGCGTTACGGACGTCTCTTTTTTCAGGGTCTCGTAGAATGCTGCGTACGCCGTATATATATAGGGAATCAGCCACAGGTAACCGATGCCGAACGTAATCGAGGCGAGAATAGCCCAGCCGATAAAGCTCAGTGACAGCAGGAACAGGTCCATTTTGTGACCGTCCATCATTTTCTGGCTGGCGGTGATTGCATCGCCGGCGGTCATTTCCGGGTTTTCGCGCAGGATGTAGAAGGTCATCGAATAGGAATAGGCCTTGATGATGCCGGGGATGACCAGCAGCAAGGTCCATAGCAGCGTATACACGAAAACGAGCAGGACAGCTCCGACCGTACGTGCGTACTGTTTGAACGGAGCGAAGAGTGCTCCTGCCTCGGGAAGTGTGCCTTTCGTAAAGAGGTCCCAACAGGCGTATAGCATGCCGATTGCGACGATGGATGCTCCGCCCAGATAGGCGATCAGATAGAGCAGTGCATTGACCCGTGACAAAGAAACGGCAACGCCGAGCAGAATGCAAAAAACGAGCGATGTAACCACGGCGGGTGTCCATTTGCCTCTTAAGGCCTCGTAGGCTTGGTTCCGGAGAACGGTAGGTCTGAAATTTTCGGTCATAATCTTTAATGTATTGGGTGAATCGAATATGTGTTCAGGTTATATGGCGTTTGCAGTTTAAAGTCAGAGGCTATTGGTAAAATATGTTTGTGTCGCGTGTCCGCAGTGCTGAATGGTGCTGTAAAGATAAAGGATTCCGGGTTAACGGCGTTCGCCGGGATTGTCGGCCGGTTTCGACAGAAATTTCCGGATTTCGCTGATCTCTTGCCGGAGTTGTTCGATGTCCCGGCTCACGGCATCGTGCCGCTCCGGGATATTTGCGGACAACAGGCACTTGACTTCCCATATTTCCGCGATTTCATGTTCCATTAGATTGCGGTCGGGATATTGTCCTTTGTCGGGATTGTCGCACGTGCAGGCGATGAATTGGTAGTCGCCCAGCCGGTTCTTGATTCGGCTCAGGTGCGGATTCCCTCCGGTATCGATGACCAGGTAGAGCTGTCTCTCCCGAATCTCAGGCCAGTCGTTGCGTCCGACCTGTGCCGTTACGACGAAATCCCCCTCCCGAAGTGTCGGGGCCATGGCTTCTCCGCGTACCCGGATGCATTTGTGCGGCCCCTCTCCGATCACCCCGGCCGGAAGGCGCAGGATCGGCGGTAGTTTCCGCGGGGCATCCTCCGACCTTTCGGAATTCTCTGCCGCAGTTTCGAGCGTTTCGACCTGCAGTTCGTCAGGCAGGGCGCCGTCGCGCGTGCCTTCGTAGAGCAGGCGGTTGTCATTTACACGGATGACGCGATAGGTGAGGTTGCCGTAACCGGCCGGAACGGTCGTTGGAGAAACAGACCTTCCAGCGTCGGGTGCGGTGGCTGCCGGATTGCCGCTTGTCAGCATGTTGCCGTTGCCGGTGAGCAGCCAGACGGGATTGATATCCGGATATGTGGATAGAATATTCTCTAATTTGTCGGTGCCGATCGCACCGTTGTTCTTGAGCGCTTTGCCGAATGCGGCGTTCGACATTCCTGCTTCCCGTTCGAAAGCGGCGATGGTAATGCCTTTCGCGTCGATATATTGTTTCAGTCGCTCTAAAATCATCCGAAATTAGTAAAAATTCTAAAAACAGGCTTGAAGGTAGATAATATTCTATTATATTTGTGTCCGGGACTGAACAAATGTACGAAAATTTTCAGTCGCCCGGCCCTGTCAGTCATGTAAAAAAACGAGAATGAGAAGCCTGCAGTTTGATTTGCCCGATGCGAATTTGTCGGAATTGAAACGGATCACGGGATTGATCCGTCAGTGTGCTTCACCCGATATGATCGTTCTTTACGGCCGTTATGCGGGCGGTACGTTGGCCAGCGCTTTGGGCGGTTATGAATTGTTGTTGCTGACCGCAAAGAATCCCCCGGCCGCAACCGAAGGGGTGATGCGCTTTCTGTGCGAATATTTCCCCTGTCAACAGCGTGTCGAGCGGTATCTTGCCGTGCAAAGCCATGCGATCGGCTTGGTTACGGACCTGCTGCCCCGCAGCTATTTCTTTTATAAGGTGTATCAGGAAGGGGTGCTGCTTTATGATAACGGGGTTTGCCGGTTTCCCCGACAGGTCCGGTTCAAACCTGCACTCGTGTTCAAAAGGGCTGTTTCCGATGCGGAGCGGTGCCTCGGATTGGGCAGCGGATTTCTGAACGAGGCGCACCGGCAACTCGATGCACAACAGTTGCGGTTGGCGGCGTTCGGACTGTTTCACGGGTTGCGCCAGTTCTTGATGGCTGTGGCCTGGGTGCATTTGGGGTTTTTGCCGGGGGCGGACAATCTGACTGCACTGTTCTGTTGCCTTCGTCATCGTTCGGCTGCGCTGAACCGGGAGCTCGATATCGGGGTGCCGGAGAACAAGCGTTTGCTGCGCCGGATGGACAGGTTGTGCAACCGTCAGGCTTATTTCGGACAGCGTTTCGAGATGGGAGTGTCCGAATTAGCCGGATACCTGGATCGTTTGCAATCCGTCCGGCTCGTCGTGTCGGCCGAATGCACGGACAGGATAACTTTCTACGACCGGTTGCGTTTCGATTGATATCCTCGGGTGCTATTTTCCGGCAGATAATCGTTTTATCTTTAGCGGATTCGGCATCAGGGCATAGGCAATGCTGACCGGGAGTGTTTTCAGGGTCAGGCAGAGGAAAGGTATTTAAAGCAATAAGCCCGGTAATCTAAAATCTAGATTACCGGGCTTATTGTGGTCCCCGTGGGGCTCGAACCCACGACCCCAACATTAAGAGTGTCGTGCTCTACCAACTGAGCTAGAGAACCAGCATTGCGGTTATTGTGGGTGCAAAGATAAGGGTAAAATCCTTTTTATGCAAAAAATATTTATGAAAAATTCATTTTCACCGGCTTCCTTGGCGGTCACCCTTACATGCCGGACGGGTCGGACACTCTTTTGGCAATGCGCCAGATAGACAGCGAACGGGACGGATGAAAATCCGTCCCGTTCGATTATTGCGGCATCGCCTACCCTATTCGTATTCGCCGCTTTTGAGCATCGAAACTTCACGCGGGGTGAGGAAACGCCATGCACCGCGTTTCAAACCCTTTTTGGTCAATCCGGCGAAGTAAACCCGGTCGAGCTTCTGTACCGAATAACCGAGCGCTTCGAAAATGCGGCGCACGATACGGTTGCGGCCCGAGTGGATTTCGATTCCGATCTCTTTGCGGGAGTCGCTTACATAGCTCACCTCGTCGGCATAAATCATCCCGTCTTCGAGCTCGATGCCGTCGGCGATGCGCTGCATATCCTCTTCCGAAAGCGGTTTGTCGAGAGAAACCTGGTAGATTTTGCTTTTCTTGTAACTCGGATGGGTCAATTGGCGCGTCAAATCGCCGTCGTTGGTAATCAACAGTACGCCCACGCTGTTTTTGTCGAGCCGTCCTACCGGGTAGACCCGTTCGGTGCAGGCGTTTCGGACCAAGTCCATAACGGTTTTGTCTGCGTGGGGGTCTTCGAGCGAAGTGACGTATCCTTTGGGCTTGTTCATCAGGATGTAGACGTGTTTCTCGCCGTGGATCACTTCGCCGTTGAAGCGGACTTCATCGCTGGGGTAGACCTTGGTGCCCAGTTCCGATACGACCTGGCCGTTGACGCTTACCACTCCGGCCGTAATCAGGTCGTCGGCCTCGCGACGCGAGCAGATGCCCGAGTTTGCGATAAAGCGGTTGAGACGGACGGCTCCGGATTGCTTGGGTGCTTCGAAGCGCGGATAGTTCGTGGAGTCGTATTTCTTGAAGCCTTTGTGATTCCCGTATGCGCGTTGGCCGCCTTCCCGACGGTCGCCGTACCGGTCACCGGAATTTTCCCGGCGGTCGCCATATCCGCTGCGGCGGTCGCTGTAGGAGCCCCTGCGGTCGTCATTGCGGAACGGGCGTTCCCCGTCACGGGAGTCGCGGCTGTCTCTGCGCGGGGCGTTGTCCTTGCGGTAAGCGTCTTTACGGAAAGAATGCTCTCCGTCGCGGGAATCTTTGTGATAGGAACGGTTCCCGCCGCGGTCGTTTTCGCTGCGGTTATTGCGGTAGGGCCGCTCTTCATCCCCATAACTGCTGTAAGGCTTGTCGTTTTTACGGAACGGTTTGCCGGAACGGCGGTCGTCATCTCGTCCCGGACGATCGTCGTCCCGGCGGAAACGGTCGTTGTAACGAGCCGAACCGTCGTCTTTGCGGCGGTTGTCGCGTGTGAAGTTGGGGTTGAACGAACGGCGCGGAGTTTCATTTTCCTCGCGGGGCGTGTTGCCCAGACGCGGGCGGCGCTCTTTGCGCTGGTCTTTCATAAACTCGGAAGGCGAGTCGTAATCGTTGCGGCTGCCCGAGTCATCGCGACGGGGGAAGCTTTTGCGGGCGGGTTTCTCACTGTGGCTTTCGCCGGAGAAACGTCCCTTTTTCTCTTTCGGATCGAATGTTTTCATCGGTGTTTTCTCAGTTGGCTTTACGGGTTGAAATCTGAAATCATAGCGGCGGAAGTCCTCCTTATTGATTAAAGAGATGCAAAAGCCCCGCCGAAAGTTCGAATTTGCCTGTAAAAGTGCTCAAAGGTATCGCTATTTTTCGCAAATTCCATACCTTTGATAATCTTTCCGTTTTATCCGTGGTATAATTTGCCGGGGAACGTAGTCGGCGCGGCATCCGGTTCTGTCTCAGCGGACAGGGGGGGCAGGCCGGCATGGTATGAAACGAACGACTTAAAATTCGAGTACGATGAAATACGATTTTGACGAGGTAATCTCCCGCGAGGGAACGAATTGCGAGAAGTTGGATGCGAGGGAGCGGCTTTACGGGCGCGGCGATGTCATTCCGTTGTGGGTGGCCGATATGGAATTCGCTGCGCCGCCGGCAGTCCTGAATGCGATCCGTAAACGGGCCGAACATCCGATCCTGGGCTATTCCTATCGCAGCGATCAATATTGGAATTCCATCATCGGCTGGGTCGAACGTCGCAGCGGATGGAAAATCAAGGGGGAGTGGCTCGACTTTACACCCGGTGTCGTGTCGGGAATTGTTTTTGCATTGCGTGCTTTCACCTCTCCGGGGGACGGGGTCGTGATCCAGCCGCCTGTTTACCATCCGTTTGCGCGACAGGTACGCCTCAATGACCGAGTGGTGGTGAATAATCCGATGCGTGAAGTGCAGGGGCGCTTCGAGATCGATTTCGAAGATCTCGACCGAAAACTTTCCGGTGCGAAAATCTTTCTGATGTCGAATCCGCACAACCCTACGGGCCGTGTTTTTACGCGCGAGGAGTTGATCCGCATCGGCGAGTTGTGCGTGAAGCACGACGTGTTGATTTTATCCGATGAAATCCATTCCGATCTGGTATTCGACCCGCACCGGCATCTGCGTATCGCGGCACTCGACGAGCGGTTTGCCGCCCGTACGCTGACCTTTATCGCTCCGAGCAAGACTTTTAATCTGGCGGGACTTTCGACTTCGGTCGTGATCACGCCGAACCCGACGCTTTATCGGCGGTTACACGACGAATTCAATAAGCTCCATGCCGATCAGGGGAATATTTTCGGTACGGTTGCACTCGAGGCGGCTTACACGTATGGTGACGATTGGCTCGATCAGCTCCGGGTCTATTTGAAGGGCAATATCGATTTCGTCTGCAATTTCCTGCACGAACGCATCCCGTCGGTACGGTGTACCCCGCCCGAAGGGACTTACCTGATGTGGCTCGATTTCCGGGAGTGGGGCATGACGCATGAAGAGGTGTACCGTTTCCTGATCGATAAAGCCGGCTGGGGCGTCAACGAGGGTTCGATGTTCGGTGAAGAGGGCCGGGGTTGGATGCGCATGAATGTCGCGACGCAGCGCAGCGTGATCGAGCGGGCGATGGAACAGCTTTATGCAGCCTGGAAAACACTTCGGGCGGAAGGGAAAGCCCGGTAGTGGGTTGTCGGCACAATTCCTGTGATCGGGGGTGTGCTTGGCTTAAGAGTATTATAAGAAAATAAGAGCGATCGCGGAAAATTGCCGTTTCGGGAGTCTTGCCAGGGTCGGGTGCAACGGTTACCATGTACTCAATTGATAATTGATAAGGGGGATTAATTTATGGATGCAAAAAATGAAATGATCCGTAAGGGAGGAACACTGTTGGATGCGTGTGAGGTGATTACGGTGGCTTCTGTGGATGGTAAAGGCTATCCGCGTCCGGTTCCTGTGGTGAAATTGGCGGCCGAAGGATGCGGTCAGATTTGGTTTGCAACCGGGGCCGGTTCACGTAAAACTGCACAGTTCCGGGCCAATCCGAAAGCAGGAGTGAGCTTTTTTGCCGGACATGACAGTGTCGTGCTGACGGGGTTTATCGAAGAGGTGCCCGATCCTGCACGACGTGCTTTCTGGCAGGATTGGATGCTGGAGCATTTCCCGCTGGGGGCGGACGATCCCGAATATTGCCTGTTGAAATTTACGGCCCAGTGCGGAACGTTCTGGATCGGCGGCGAATTCGTGACGTACGACCTGTAATCCTATCCTTGTTACAACAGATATGTTCCGGGCCAAACCATGACGTAACACAAGAGACTTCAATAGTACGGCAACGGGCTTGCAAGAACAATAAATACCCCCGGCCATTCGGCCGGGGGTATTTATTCGTGAAAGTGCGGACATTCACATTCGGACGGGTAAACGGGTGCTTGGATTATGGTGAGCCCGTATACTGTCAGTCCTTTGCTGCCGTCGGATTACTCTTTTTGATGTCTTTGATCCGGAGTTGGGCGAAAACGGCGCCGCGGTAGTGATTCTCGACCACCGAATAGCAGACGTCGATACTCCTGCCTGTCCGGACATATTCATAGAGTTTCGGCTGCTGGAACGCAATGGCCGGGATCACCGTATTGGGCTTTTGTCCCTGAATCAGATCCATCTTGAGGTGTTCCCGTTCGGCACCGACCAGCCGCGCATCGCCCCGGTTGCTCACATTCCGTGTGACGAATACCGGCGCGGTATTGCCCGGGCCGAAAGGCTGGAAACGGGCCAGCGTCGCGCGGAAATGGGGCGTGATATCGCTGAAGAGCAGTTCCGAATCGATATCTACCTGCGGGATAAGCATTTCCGGATCGATGTGCTCCTCGACATAGTCGTTGAAGCGCTTCGTGAACATCTCGACGTTTTCGGGCTTCATCGTCATACCCGCCGCATACATGTGTCCGCCGAAATTTTCGAGCAGGTCGGCGCATGATTCCACGGCCTGGTAAAGGTCGAATCCCGGGACGCTGCGGGCCGAACCCGTCACGAATCCGTTGCTCATCGTCAGCACGACGGTGGGGCGGTAGTAGGTTTCGATCAGCCGCGAGGCGACGATTCCCACGATCCCTTTCATCCACTGAGGGTTGTAGATCACGGTGCTTTTGAGCTCCTTCATTTGCGGATGGTGCTCGATAAAATCGTGCGCCTCCTGCGTGACGCTGCGGTCGATGTTTTTTCGATCCTGGTTGCTGCGGTCGATAAAGGCACCGTATTCGGTGGCCACCTCTTCGTCGCGCGCCACCATCAGATAGACGGCCGAATGGCCACCCGAAGGCGCCGCGTTTTCACCTTCCGCATCGACCTCCATACGGCCCGCGGCGTTGATGCGCGGCCCGATCTTGAAGACGATGTCGTCGATCGTGATCGCATGCTTCTCCAGTCCGCAAATCTTAATGATCGACTGCAGCCCCTTGCCGGGCTTTTCGTTCAGGCGTTTGAGGCCGTAATAGGCCAAAATCCGGTTTTCGCCCACCAACGGGACGATGTCCGAGGCGATGCTCACCACCACCAAGTCCAACAGACATTCCACTTCCGAGAAAGGCAGCCCTTTGTAAAGGCAGTATCCCTGCAACATCTTGAATCCTACCCCGCAACCCGACAACTCCTTGAATGGATAGGGGCAGTCGGCCCGTTTGGGATCGAGTACCGCCACCGCTTCGGGAATCTTTTCTCCCGGCAGGTGGTGGTCGCAGATGATCATGTCAATTCCCCGCTCCTTCGCGTAAGCCACTTTTTCGGTCGCTTTGATTCCGCAATCGAGGGTGATGATCACCCCGACGCCTTTGCGCTGGGCATGGTCGATCGCCTTGTACGAGACGCCGTACCCTTCGGTGTAGCGGTCGGGGATGTAGAACATCAACGCTTTGTGACCGAGCCGGCGCAGAAACGAATAGACCAGGGCCACAGCCGTGGTGCCGTCTACGTCGTAATCGCCGTAAACCATGATGCTCTCGCCCCGGCTGAGGGCCAGATCCACCCGTTCGACCGCCTTCCGCATGTCTTTCATCAGGAATGGGTCGTGCAGGTTTTCGAGCTTGGGATTAAAGAATTGCCATGCTTCCTCTTCTGTTTCGATGCCACGCTGAACAAGCAGGTTGGCAAGGACCGGAGGAATCTCCAGCGCGGTGGCCAGTCGGGCCACTTTAGCCGGTTCCCCCTGCTCCTTGAGAACCCATCTTTTTTCTGCTGACATAACTTTATTTATTTTAATTCGATTTTTAAAATCTCGCCAAAGTGCGCAGTAAAGCGCTGCCCCACCTCTTCGAGCGACGGCTTCAGCCCGGTTTCTCGCTCGATGGAGGTCACTCCCTTGTCGGTAAAACCGCAGGGGTTGATGTGGGAAAAGTAGTTCAGGTCGGTCGTGACGTTCAGTGCGAACCCGTGCATCGTCACGAAATGCGATGCTTTTACACCGATCGCACAGATTTTGCGTGCACGGGGCGTATGCGGGTCGATCCAGACCCCGGTGGCTCCTTCGAGCCGGCCGGCCGTGATGCCGTAATCGGCTACGGTGCGGATAACGCTCTCCTCGAGCGAAAAAATGTAGTCGCGCAGGCTGACCCCGATCCGTTCCAGATCGAGAATCGGATAGCCTACCAACTGGCCCAGCCCGTGGTAGGTAACATCGCCGCCGCGGTCGGTACGAAAGTAGGTAGCGCCGATTTTAGCCAGGAACTGCCCGTTGACGAGCAGGTTCGACTCGTGGCCGCTTTTGCCCAGTGTGTAGACGTGGGGATGTTCGACCAGCAGCAGGTATTGCTCTTCGGCCGATCCCTGCTGTTTCTGCAGCAGGAGCTGTCCGAAGAACCGCTTCTGTATCTCCCACGCTTCGGAGTACTCCGTGCGGCCCAGATTCTTTATGCTAACGTACTCCATCGGTGTTTTGTTATTGTTCGGATCGGACCGCTGCGCGGCATGTGCCGCCCGCGACCGCGTCGGATGAATGTTCCGCACCCGCTTTGTTCTCTTCCCGGCAGCGTTGCATGGCCCGTTCGGCCATGTACGAAGAGCGTACCATCGGGCCGCTTTCGACATAGGTGAAACCGCGCCGGAGCGCTGCTTCCTTATACCACGCGAATTTTTCGGGGGTGACGTACTGCGCTACGGGCAGGTGTTTGAGCGTCGGGCGCAGGTATTGGCCGATCGTGAGAATCCGGCAGCCGTTTTCCAGCAGGTCGTCCATCGTCGCGAGGACTTCCGCTTCGCTTTCGCCGAGGCCCAGCATCAGGCCGCTTTTGGCCGTGGCACCCCGGCCGGCGATGTGTTTCAGTACGTTGAGGCTGACCCCGTATTTGGCGCGCGAACGTACTTGCGGCGTGAGGCGTTCGACCGTCTCGATGTTGTGCCCCACGATGTCGGGCGCAGAGGCGAGAACGATATCGATCAGTTCTTCCTTGCCGTCGAAATCGGGGATCAGTACCTCTATGGTGGTATCGGGGTTGGATTCCCGTACGGAACGCACGGAAGCGGCCCAATGGGAGGCACCCCCGTCGGGCAGGTCATCCCTGTCCACGGAGGTAATTACGCAATGCTTCAGTCCCATCAAAGAGACCGAACGGGCGAGCTTGCGCGGCTCGTCGCTGTCGGGTGGTAACGGTTTCCCGGAGGCTGTTGCACAGAACTTACACGAACGGGTGCAAATTTCTCCCAAAATCATGAAAGTGGCCGTACGCCGACTCCAGCACTCCGCCTGATTGGGGCACCTGCCGCTGCTGCAGATCGTGTGGAGTCCATGCTCCCGGACGATATGAGCTACCTGGCTGTACCCCTCGTTGTTGTGGAGTCTTATCTTGAGCCAATCGGGTTTTTTATGTTTCGTTACCTCATCATGCTGTATGGGCATTTTAGGTTTTATTTACTTTCCAACTGGTACAAATGTAACGATTTTTTTGATATTATTTTAACTCCGTATCCGAATCGTGTGGAAATTGGTTCACAGCGGGTTTTCCTGTTGTTTATCCCGCAGAATATCGTTATTTTTAACCGTATTAACCCTAACCTCTCCCACTGACTTTATGAGAACACTGTTGACATTGGCCTGCCTGGGGCTGGCTATCCAGCCGCTTGCGGCGCAAAATCCCCAAAATCCGCTTACGGCACAGACTTCCGCCGAATCGGGAGTTATCGGTACACCAGCTGCTGTCGAAGCGAACTATTCGGTGACCAAGGCGGTGCCCGAAGATGCACGCCGTGTCCGGCTGAATATCCATTTCGACAATAAAAGCACTGCGATTCGCCCGGGAACCGTCCGGGTAATCGTGCGCGATCCGCAGGGAGTAGCCTGCCACGAGAGTTCCGCCCCGTTTGAACTGAAACCGGGCGACGGGAATATCTTTTCGACCGATGCGGTGCTGCAAGGCGATCGAGATTATACGGTCGACTATACATTTACGGGCCGGGACGGTCAATCCGCAACGGGCAGTTTTGTGTGGCGGACCGAGCCGGTCAACTTTTTCTATGCGTTCACGACTCCGCACCGCATGACGGTCGCGTTGCCCGACAGTAGCGACAAAACGCTGCTCGATGCCGAGGACGGCAAGCTGACCGTTTCGTGGACCTATGACAACCTGGACTTCTACCCTTATGATTCGATGCGTGAGATCAAAGCGAACTGGCGTATCGAGATCGTGCCGCAGTTGAACGGCCGGCCGTTCGGTCACAGCACCTGGACGCGGGCGATGGGCTGGCTGCCGGTGCTGGAAAACCGTTATGAACGGGATGGCGTATCGGTGCTGCTCGAGGCTGCGGGCGGTGAAAAAGCAGGGATCATCCGGGTGACGGCCTGCAACAGCACCGACCAGCCGCAACAGGTGCGGCTGCCGGTCGTCTGCCCCAAAAATTTCAAAGGCTACAATCCCGGTTGGATCGATCCGACGCTGCCGACCGATCATTTGTTGGCGGGGTGGGATGCTCCGGCGGACAAGGTGGTGGTGCTGGGACTCGGTGCCGCTGCTTACCCGCTCGATCCGGTGATGAATACGCAGGTGAACATGGAGTGGACGGTCGCACCCGGCCAGACCCGCACGGGTTGGCTGATCCGTCCTTACGACAGCTATGTGCGAAACGGGGATGTCGAAAAATTGCGTGCTACCGACTGGGCGGCCGAATATGAGAAGGCGGTCGGCGTGTGGGAGGAGCTGCTTGCTCGTGCGAGTCGGGTGATCGTACCCGATCAAAGGGTCGTGAACGCCTATTATGCCGGATTGTCCGATATTTTCATCATGCGCGAGCCGGTCGGCCGGGGGTATATCGCCATTGTGCCCGGGACGAACGGTTATCGCACGGGCCCCAATGCGTTCGAGTCGTCGATCGCCACCATCGCTCTCGATCAGGCCGGACTGCATGACGAAGCCGAGAGCGGTTACCGGGTGAACTGGGATTTGCAGACGCCCGAGGGCGATTGGACCGAGCCGGGCGGATGGGGACACCTGATGTGGGCCGGGGCGGGTTACAAGGCCTGGTCGCTGATGGAACATTTCGCCCATACACGCGATACGGCTTTCCTGAAACGGCGCTATCCGCAATTGCTGGCTAATTCGCGCTGGCAGCATGAACAGCGCAAAAAGACCAAGATATTGCAGCCCGACGGCACGCGCCCGCTGACATGGGGCCTGATGCCGCGCGGGATGGGCGACGGAGGGCTGCGGAACGACGGCAGTCACTACGGTATTTACTATACGCACAACATTTGGCCGGTATATGCGGATTCGCTGGCTTACCGCGCGGCGCTGATTCTGGACAAAACCGACGATGCCCGCGAACTGAAGCGGATTTACGATGAAGCGCGCGGAGACCTGTTGACGGCGATGGAACTCGGGGCGGTTACGGATTCGGCCGGGAACCGTTACCTCACTTCGATACCGGGCAAAGCGACCGGAACGGGAAGTTGCTGGGGGCTGTTGGCGTCGGTTTATCCGACCGGATTGCTGCCGGCCCGCGATCCATTGATGGAGAATACGATGAATCACTATAAGAAACGCGAAAGTCCCGGCGGGTTGCCGGTTCACACGGGATGGATGGCCGACGGTATGTGGGTAGCCATTACGCTGAACGATTTCGGCCAGGTACACCTGATGCGCGATGAGCCGGACCAGGCCAACGCTTACCTGTATGCGGTGCTGAACCACGCTACCCCGTTTTATTCGTGGTGCGAAGAGCGCGGGCAGTTTCCGGGCGCAAAACAGATTTCGGGGGACCTTCAGCATTTGTGGACGCCCGAGGCTGTGGTGCGGTTTATGCGCGATATGTTGGTGATGGAACAGGATAATGTGTTACATTTGGGGCGTGGTATTGCACGGGGCTGGCTCGGCAGCGGGGAGGAAGTGGGCATCGAGCGCGCTTCGACCCGTTTCGGGGATCTTTCGTACCGGATGCGTTACGACAAAAAAAAGGGGGCAATCGTCGGACGGATCGATTTTCCGACAGACGGCGCACCGGTACAAACCGTAGTCCATTGCCTGTTGCCCGATGGGATGAAGGTCGTCAAATGTTCGGCCGGCGTCCCGCTCCGGGATGGTTCGGGTTTCCGGATCGCGGCGGGCCGCGCAGCGGTCGATTTCGTGGCGAAGGTCAAATAGCGGCGGTGCGAAATCAAACGGGACAGCCGGAGAATGTTTTTGGGGAAGCGCTGGACCCAAAATAAAGCGGGCGTTTCCGCGTTTCGGATAATAAGGCCAAGAGGCAGGTATGTTCTTGGCGGGCAGGATAAAATACAAAAGAGATGCTTATGAAGCGGGTATTACGATGGGTTTGTTGCGCGGCATTGTGTGTGCTGGCGCTCTCCGAAGCCGGGTGGGCCAATGACAAAAAAGAGGGCCAGACCTTCACGCAAAAACAGCCGGAGAACTATTATCTGGCCGGAGCCGTTCCGGAAGTAAACGGTAAAGTGGTGTTCCGCCGGGAACTCGAGTTGCCGGGGTGGTCGCAGGACCAGATTTTCGATAAGGTGAAAGAGTGGCTCGTCCGTTCCGAGCAACAGGATCAGGATATTATTCTGAATCGCAATATCGTGCGTGAAGACAAAGCCAAAGGCGAGATCTACGTGCAGAACCAGGAGTATCTGGTTTTTGTCGATCGGGGTCTTTCGCTCGACCGGGCGGATTTTTCATTCCTGCAACGTTATATCTGCTCTCCGGGGAAATGTGTCCTGGAGGTTTCACGCCTCAAATACGTCTATGATAATGAGACGCATATGGCGGAGGGGTGGATTTCCGACGATTACGCGCTGGATAAAAATAAAACCAAAGTCTATCCCGGAGTGCGCCGCCAGCGTATTAAAACGGTGGATCGCGTGGATGAACTGTTCGCCGGACTAACCGGATCGTTCATGGTTTTACAGCTTGCACAAACTCCGGTTCAAGCCGGGATGACGGGGGCGCCGAGCGTCATGTTCCCCGCTTCGCAAACGGCTCCGGTACAGTCCGGTCAGGTTCCTGCCGCTCCTGCGGCAACGGTTCCCGCTCCTGCTCCGGTTGAAGGGGCTGTCGCAACCGCTCCGGCAGTCGTTCCGCCCGCTGTTCCCGAGAAAAAGGGGCATTGGGTGGCCGAAACGCCGCTGCCTTTGCCCGAAACACAGACGGAACCGGCTGGCCTCGCTGACACCCAAACCGGTGAAGGGACGGCATTACCCGGTTATAAGCGTATTGCCCCGCAGCAGATTCCCGGCAATATCATCAAGATGCTGAACGATAACTGGATGTTGGTGACGGCAGGGAATGACGCGAAGTTCAACATGATGACGGCCAGCTGGGGCGGTTTGGGCGTGTTGTTCGGCAAGCCGGTGGCTTTCTGCTTTGTTTCGCCGCTGCGTTATACCTGGCAGTTACTCGATAAAGGGGATACCTATACGCTGTCGTTCTATACCGAAGCCTACCGGGATGCATTGCAGATTTGCGGGACGACTTCGGGCAGCGATACCGACAAGGTAAAGGCGACGGGACTGACTCCCGTCACGACTCCGTCGGGCGCCAAAGCTTTCGGTGAGGCGTGGATGGTGGTAGAATGCCGCAAACTGATGCAGCAGTCGTTGTCTCCCGGTGCGATTGTCGATTCGGCGGAACGTGCCAACTGGAATACGAAACCGCTCAATACGATGTTTATCGGGGAAATCATAAATGTCTGGATCAAATAACAGATAGCGCACAGGCGTTCCGAATGGCATTCCGGGGTTTGACGTCCGGAGTGCGGCCCGTGCCGCCCCGCAGCGGATGGAATCGGCTCGGGGCAAAAGTTGAAAAAGGAGACCGTCTGCTTACGACCGCAGCATTTGCGTTGGGCGATGCTCTGATCGGCGGACCGCTGTTTGCCAATGCGGAGGATGTTGCGGGTCTTTCCCGTGTTGATTTTCGGGGAACCGGAGAACCGCTTTTGGAGAAACCGAATAAAACCGTTAATTTTGCGGCGCTTCGAAGTCGAAGCCTGTAGGGTCCCGTAGCTCAGTTGGATAGAGCAACAGCCTTCTAAGCTGTGGGTCGGGCGTTCGAACCGCCCCGGGATCACGATTGTATTAAACGCCTGTAGGTATTGATCTACAGGCGTTTTTCGTTGCTGTCACTTTGGGTTTCATCTTCGATTTTTTAAGTTGTGTTCCGAACTTTCTGCACGATTTAAGTATATTTACGGGTAAATGTTGACGGATAGTTGACGGAAAAATAAGAGGTATGGCGACATTTAAAGCGATCGTACAAGATAAACGGAAAGACGGAACCTATCAGGTGAAAATCCGGATTACCCATAATCGGGAAGTCCGTCGACTGGCTACGAATATTTTTGTCGAATCGAGAGGAGTGACGCGCGGACTTAAAATCAAGGATCAGCAGGTAATCGATCAAGCCGACGATCTGATCCGGAAGTGCCGTAAAATTTGTAATGACGTAGGTTTTGGGATAACCACTATGTCCGCTGATGATCTGGTCAACCGTATTAAGCTGAAATTACAGGATGGTGAGGGATGGCGATTGGATTTCATCGATTACACCCGCAAAATAGCCACTACAATGAATCCGGGAACCGGAGGATTGTATCTTACAGCTATTCGTGCATTAGGACGCTTTATTGGTCGGGAAACTCTCGATATTTCGGAGATCAACACGAATTTCCTAAATAAGTTCGAGGCTTTTTTAATGAATGAACCGTCCCAGCGTGGCAAAAAACATAATCAAGAAAAAGGGGGTAGGGCGGTATCTTTGTACATGGAGCGTCTGCGAGCCGTTTACAATCGGGCCAAAGATGAATTCAACGACGAGGATGCAGGGGTAATTCGTATTCCGTGGTCGCCGTTCAAGAAGTATAAAGTCAAATCGGAACCACGGACACAGAAGCGGGCTATTTCGGTTGAAACGATGCAGGCGATTATCGATTTACCGATTCCAGAACAGGATAATAATACGGGGAATTTCAAGCGGGAAGAACTCGCCCGAGATTGTTTCCTGTTGTCGTTTGGTCTGATTGGAATGAATAGTGCCGATCTGTTTGATTGCCTACCGGCTAAAGGAAAGGAATTGATCTATTACCGACGTAAGACCGCCAGTAGGCGGATAGATAAAGCGGAGATGCACGTTCTGATTCCTGATGTTTTGGATAACCTGATTGAGAAGTACAGGGATCAATCTGGCCAGAGGCAATTCTGCTTTTATAGGCACTATGCCAATCATCAAAATTTCAACCGGGCGCTCAATAAAGGTTTGGCTTTAATTGCCGAAAGGGTAGGGATGGATTCTCTCACTTTCTATGCGGCCCGCCATACTTGGGCCACCATTGCCCGATCTGCAGCCGTCGGTATCGAAAAAGCGACCGTACACGAGGCATTAAATCATGTTGATCGGGATATGCGCGTGACAGACATCTATATAGACCGGGATTGGTCGGTAATTTGGAAGGCGAATGAAAAGGTGCTGGAACTATTTGATTGGAACATCCTTAATCAGTAGTAAAATCATAATTGATAATTTCATGAAGAAAATCCCTTCTCCATATAGTGTACAGGGGTGTATTAAAGTGTTAATTAATAATGAGTTGTGGTTTGTTCTGTTGCGTAAAGTTAATTTAATGAAGGTAAATTTTTATCACATCTTTGTGCGTTAGCGTGGGCTAAAACTCTACCAACAGAAGTAATGTTAAAAGCACGGGGGAGTTGATCCCACCATTCTTTTAATTTAGATAAATTCGTATGTTTCATCCATTCTGTCATAAAGTTTTTTTGCATTTCAGCATTTAGTTCATTATCTTTTGAATATAAGTCTAATATAGATTTAATGGCTTTTTTCTGCTCTTTTGTGATCGGAATACTATATGAGTTACCATTTCTAAGTTCTTGAAAATGCAGGTCTTCAATATCCTTAATGCAATTAACATTTAACCTAACATATCCCTGTTTCAAGGGGTTTTCTATTAATATTGAATGATATGGCAAACCATTCTTGTGTAAAATAGTTTTTGCTGTTTCATATGGTTCTGAATCTATCTTGATGCCAACAACAGCTATTCCGTCCAATACATCTGTATAACCTTTTTCTATAGATTGAAAACTTCCAACTGGATTTATGCGAATGGCATTTAAAATATCCAAATGATCTATCCAATCAATTCCTAAAGGTAAATCCGAATCAATGATTTTGCCAAATAAATCATTTAACTGATTTAATGCAGAATTAATATTTGGAGTTCGAGGGAAAAATGTCTGTACAGAATGTACTATAGTTAAACCCAATAACGCTTCATCTGAAATATCTTCCACTATTTCGACTGCACGATGTATGCCGGCCCTTATATGCCTATCATTACCTTTGTTAATTCTATGAATCAATAATTCAGACAATAAATCATAGTCTTCATGGCGTTCAGTTGCCGCAGCGGTTTTTTGTGCTTTAATTAATAATAATTGAAAGCTAGGGTCTGCAAAAGCTTTTAAACCACCGGATATTGCTTGTATTTGGGGAATTAGTCTATTCTCAAGCTCTTTGACCCTTTCATTAGATATTCTCCGGGCTTCTTCTGTAAAATCTCTTTTTGCTATGCTATAGTTTTCATCATAAATTTCTTTTGCACGCTTTTCGTCAATACCTTGCTGTATAGTAAGATTTTGAATTTGGTATTGTTGAGAATTATTTCCTGCTTTCTGAATCTCCATTATTTATGATATTTCCAATTTGTATTTGATTTACATGGTCTCTTCCTTTTTGGTGTTGTGAAACTTTGTTTTTAACACCAATTTTGTAGCCTATGGCACCACCCCCGAGAAGTCCTATTACCAAAGAAATTAACATCGTTCCTATGCCATTGAATATCCAGTCCATACATATAAACAGTTTTTTAAAGGTGCGATAATTATAATGCTGATATTAACATAGTTAAACTTCACAACTGCCTTCTATTCACTTTTCCTTTTACAAGGAATATTTTGAGTACATCATTGCGCGATATGATCGTATCTCCGGAATAACGAGGGTTTGTAGCGCGTAAAATGAAATATTGCCGATCCTCGGATAAATAAACATTCTTGATCGTGCGCAAATTATCGCAATTTGCATTGGTAATCACCAGATAAGGTTCGCCCCACAACATGGAATCGACATTGGTGATCTCTTTCACCAACACCACTTCTCCTGCAAAAAAATCCGGCTCCATGCTTTCTCCGAATACGGGAAACGCTGCTGTACAGTCATTCAAAGGAGGAAAGTCAATATAGTATTGCGGTATTTCAGGTGTATCGTGGAATGCTTCGGCAATGGAAGCAGTCACATCGATGTCGTAAAATGGGATACTTGTATTCGACTTTAATTCTGTAGGAGATTTATGTTTTAGCATTGCACCTTCGCCAGTAAGCATTGATGTATCCCACTGTTTGCTTGCTAATAACTTGCTAATATATTCGGATGGTATAGGCCTTCCTCCTTTTTCTATTTGAGAAATAAAGGGCTGTCCGATGCCTAAGTAATCAGCTAATTCCGACTGAGTTATTTTGTTTGCTTTTCTAAATAACTTTAAATCAATCATATCTGTAAAATATATGCAATCCATTAAATTTTTATTCGCAAATTATTTGCACAATATTAGCAATATGCATATATTTGCAATACAAAACAAACACAAATAATCAAAAGTAACAAAAAGCCATGAAAACGCAAGTCAACAAGAGCAAGTTAATGAAAAGGGCATGGGCTATATATAGAGGTGTCAACCCTTATTCTTATAGCTTTTCGGCCGCTTTGCGCCGGGCTTGGGAGGTTGAGAAAGCCACGTTGGAATATGAAGCCTGGGAGGCGCGCAAAGCCGCTATCGAGGCAGAGAGCTCGGCAGCGAGGGCTAAACGGACGGGTATCGCAAATGTTTCATGGATGGCCGGAGCGGTAGCCTATTACAGTAATGTTCGTCCCGGTCAGTATTTCGGAGATTAAATAACAGTGACAATGAGGACAAATAAAGTTGCAGTAAGCGAGACGAAAAAACGGATCGACTATCCGGGAACTTTACGTAGCCTAACTGTAGGAGAGTTCCGCGCATTTAAAATGACCGGCAGGCTGTATCAGGGAATGTATAGCGCCCGGTGTCAGCTGAGGAAAAAGGGATTTGACTTTCTGTTTGAAACAGATGCGGAAAAGAACCTGATGCACATTACCCGGACTAAATAAAATTTTCAACAATGGACTTATTCACCCTCAAGCAAAACATAATGGAATCAGCAGAGGCCGGGGCAGCGGCGATTATGAAATTGCAAAGTCCGAAGTCTGACGAGCTGACACAGCGGCAGGCGTATGAGTTTGCAGGGGAGGGGTGGATCGACCGTCATACGAGAAACGGCAACCTGAAACCCGTGAGAATGGGGAAGGCTCAGAACTCGCCAAGAGTATACAGTCGCTTGGAAATTATCGCTTTAAAACAGGCGGAGAAGTTAGGCGCAACTTTAAAATAATTAGGACATGAAAGACTACCTCAAAGCCATTCCCGGCGCATTAGGGATGATCGCTTTCTTCTTCGCCCTTGTATGGGGATTTTGGTTGCTGAACGAAATGATGCATTAGAGACATGATACACATTACTCCTGAGCAATACGATTTCATCCTTCGTGTGTTCGACGACGAGACTTTCGGCGGAACGGATGATCTGCGGCAAAAGAATGGCGCCCCGGTCGATTTTGAGGTGATCGGATGCGGTTTGGATGCTTCGCTCGAAGTCAGTGCACGTGCCTACCAAAGCGATCACGGAACGGAGTATTCATTTACCTACGTCAATCTGCTGACCTATGTAGACGGCGGACACCGGGTGGACAACAATTTCGAACAAGACATATTCATCGACAAGTACAAGCAAGCATCATAGGTTAGGTTCATTATGGTTAGTATTTGGTTAGACGAGTGTTCAAATAATGTTTGGGAAAAACTTAGCTGACACACTCACCCCTCCGTTCAACCGTGAGGCGCGGCGGAGGTTTTCAAAAAAACACGAGTAAAGATCATACCATGAGGCCGGCAGACGACCTATCCCGGACAGACGGGACAGTTTCGGGAAGGTGCTGGGAACCCTCGACAGCGATTATAACGAAGGATAAGCCGCGCTGTTAAAAGGTCTGCTGACAGCCCGGAAAGACGGGCAACTGGACAGGTGGCGGAATTGGTAGACGCTACTTGATTGACTGACAATGATCCATACGAAGCACGAGAGGGGTAAGACTTCGTTAAAAGCCCCTCACAGGTATCGCCGAGGTCAGTTAAGTAAAACCGATTGCAACGGTTGCAGGTTCGAATCCTGCCCTGTCCGCCAGCGCAATGGCATAAGCGAGTAAGATGCCGATAAAAATGATTAAAGATTATGGGACTTAACGAAGGAACAAACGCGACGTACATTGGAATCAGCGACGGAAAAATTTCGCTGCGGGTAAAAGAGAGCACGCCGGGAGCTATTCAAATCGTCAACAAGGAGAGCGGGAAAGTCAGTTGGATGAAGTATTACCGCTCCATTACCGGTTACCTGGCGGGAATCGTCAATAAGCCGGACAAGTTCAACGACAAGGCGTACAATTGGCACCTGACGATCGTGGACGGCGACGATACCTACATCATGCAGGTCAGGGAGCGGAGCGGTTACGGTCGTTCACTGATGAAGTCGTTACCCAATGTGGACTTCAACGAAAAGATCACCTTTTCGCCTTATGTGAAGGTTGTAGACGACAAGAAACGCGGAACGCTTTACCTGCAACAGCGCGGGGAGAATGTCGATTGGTATTTCACACAGGAACATCCGAACGGACTTCCCGAACTGGAAAAACGGATCGACGCCCGGGGGAATGTCACCTACGACGATTCGGCGGTGCTCAATTTCTTCCTCAAATATGTGGAGAACGTGATCCAGCCTCGGATCGAAGCGGCGAACCATAGGCGGCTCGGCGAGCTTCCGAAAGAAGAGCCGGTAACGGACGGGGACGATTCCACGGCATGGATGGAGCGTGAGCATGAGCGACAGGTTGCCGCTATCCGCACCGAACAAGCGGCGTCGGGCAGTCAAACTTCCCCCGTGCGCCCCTTTATGCGCAACCAATCATCCCCCCGGACCTTCTCGGATGGGATGCCTATTCCGGACGATATGCCTGCCGACCTTCCATTCTAAAAATGCACGATCATGGGACGCTTATTTCACAATCCGTCGGCCAAGCAAATTACCTTTTGCGACGAACGGTTTTACGAAACTTCGGAAGGCAATTTTTACCCTTCCGTGACTACGGTACTCGACCTATACCCGAAAGGCAAGGAGTTTAACGAATGGCTGAAACGCAACGGAACGGATGCGGATGCAATCGTGACGATGGCCGCCGACAGCGGATCGAAGGTGCACGAGGCTATCGACAAGCTGCAACAGGGCGCCGAGGTTTTTTGGGACGACAGCATCTACACGCTTCGGGAATGGCAGATGATAAACAGGTTCATCGACTTTTACACGCGGTTTCAGCCGGAGATTATCAGTTCGGAATTTACCCTCGTATGCGACAAACACGGGATTGCCGGTACTGTCGATATGCTCTGCAAGTTGCAGGGTAAACTATGGCTGATCGATTTTAAGACCTCGAATTATGTGCACGTCACACACCACATCCAGGCGGCCACTTATACCACCATGTTTAATGAGATCAACAAGGGTAAATACCCGGCCATACAAAAGACGGGTATCCTTCACCTGAATGCCAAAACGCGCACCGCTGGGGCCAAAGGCAAAATACAGGGTGCCGGGTGGCAGCTGATCCCTGTTGTGAACTGCCCGAAACACTTTGCCTCGTTCCGGCACGTTCGGGCCATCTGGGATTTGGAGAACCCGAATCCCCGGCCTAAGAACCTCGTTTATCCCGATCGCTTAAAACTTTCCGACTATGGACACCTTGCAACGTCTGCTATCTGAGGCGGAAGAGTATCAGCGTTATGCGGAACAAAAATGCGGTTCCGATCCGGCCCAAATTGCCGAACGGATCAGAACCTTGCAGGTCTATGTTGCCCGGACGGGTCAAATGCTGGCCGAAGGCAAACTGCTTTTGAACCGCAAAAAGAGTTCACAGATCGCAGAAGTGGTGACGAAGATAGCCAAAGAAGGGCATTTGTCGGCTAAGGCTCAAAACGTCCTTGTGGACAGCATAGCGGCAGAGGAAAAGTATTTGGTAGACTGGCTTGACCGATTGAATGCGGCATGCACACATCAGGCAGATCACATCCGCTCGCTTCTCTCCTATGAACGCGAACATTTACGGTTGACTAAAACAGGGTATTAAACAGATGAGATCATGGAAAAGAACAAAGACGATCCGCGCCGGGAATTTTACCGGCTGCTTGACGAAGAAAAGAGGCTGATCGGTCAGCTTGGCAGTACCGGCAGGCATTGTACCTCAAAACTCAAAGAACTTAGCCGTATTCAGGCCCGCAGGGCGGAAATAGGCAGGGCATTAAACATCGGAAGACTCAGTAATGGATAATGGATTCATCCCACTTTACCGGCGGATATTTGAGCACCCTTTATGGTGCGAAGATCGGCCTTATTCGAGGTTCGAAGCTTGGATTGACTTGTTGCAGTCGGCAAGATTTGAGGACACGACAACCAAAAAGATCATTAATGGTAAGGTGATTTGTTGGAACCGAGGGCAACTGCCCATCTCGATCAGTTATCTGGAAAAGAGATGGAATTGGACAACAAAGCGGGTGAGAGTATTCCTAAAAATGCTTGAAAACGAGGGAATGATAACGAAGGGCATAGCAAAGGGCAACCCTACGACAATCTTAAATATCTGTAATTACGAGTATTACAATGGTACAGGGCAAGGCAAAGGGCATAGTAAGGGCACATGTGGGGCAAGGCGAGGGCAACAAGTAGTAGAACAAGGAGAACAAAGAAAAGAAATATACCCCCCTTCCCCCCCTGACGGGGGGCCTGGCGGTGTAGCGGAGAATGGGCGAAGCCCGCTTATATCTTCTGATTCTTCTACTGATTCACCGGGCCGGGCGGCGGGCGGCGGCAAGGGCTATGGGGGCCGGTTTCAGAAGCCGACGCTTGAAGAAGTGGGTGCCTATTGTGCAGAACGCCGTAACTGCGTTGATCCTTCCTCCTTTGTAGATTTTTACGAATCGAAGGGTTGGATGATAGGTCGCAACAAAATGAAGGATTGGAAAGCCGCCGTGCGAACCTGGGAAAAAAGCCATCCGAGTGTACCGACAGAACAACCGCAACGTAAACCGATCCGGCTATGATCGACGAGATGCACATACCGCAGGCTGAGAAGCTGGAGCAAACAGTACTCGGGGCACTGTTGATGGAGCCCGGCTATTTACCGGAGGTCGTAACGGAGCTTACCCCGGATAGTTTCTACGATCCGTTCAATGCGAAAGTGTACGGGGTGATCCGCACCATGTACGACAGCGGGGAGCAGATCGACCTGTTCACCGTTTCGCAGCGGTGTAAGCGGGACAAGGAGCTTGCCGGGGAGAATGTCGTAGCGAAGCTATCCGGCTATACGATGCTGGTCGGCTCGGGTGCCGGAGTGGTCGCCCATGCGAGGATTGTGCGGGAAAAATACCTCTCCCGCCAGATGATCGCGGTAGCGACGAAAGTGTTGGGATGTATTCAGGAGGAAGGGGATATTTCGGGAATCATCGACGAGTTCAACGCAGGCATGGATCGTATTTCGATGGCTATTGCCGGTGGCCGGGGTGCGAAACATATCGGTGAGTTGCTGGAGGAATCGTTGCGCGACGCGGAGCGCCGCCAGGTGCTTGCCAAAGAGGGCAAGACACCGGGCGTGCCTACCGGCCTTTCGCGTCTCGACGAACTGACGACCGGATGGCACAGCGGAGAATTGATCGTACTGGCTGCCCGGCCCGGCATGGGTAAAACGGCTTTCATGCTGCACAGCGCACGTGCCGCAGCGCAGGCAGGTTATCCGCCCTGTATCTACTCGTTGGAAATGAGCGGGACATCCATTGCCGACCGGCTGCTGCTTTCTGAGTGCAATGTCGATCCGGACGCTTACCGCTCGGGAAGGATGGATGCGGAGGACTGGCGGGAGGTCGAGCGTGCGACCGGGGAACTCGGCAAACTGCCGATTTATATCGATGACAATCCGGTGGTGTCTATGCGCTATATCCGCTCCCATGCGAAAGTGATGAAGAAGCGGAACAAGTGCGGGATCATCTTCATCGACTACCTGCAGTTGGCCGATACGACGACCGACCAGCGCAACCGCAACCGGGAGCAGGAGATCGCGCAGGCCAGCCGACAAGCGAAGATCATAGCCAAAGAACTGGACGTTCCGGTGGTGCTACTCTCGCAGCTCTCCCGCAAGTGTGAAGAGCGGGGCGGTGCGTACAAAATGCCAATGCTTTCCGACCTGCGGGAATCGGGGGCTATCGAGCAGGATGCGGATGTGGTAGGATTCATCTTCCGTCCTGCTTACTACGGAATCACCGAGTGGCCGACTTCTTTGGGGAACGTGAGCACGCACGAGTTCGGGATTATCAACATCGCCAAACAGCGCAACGGAGGGACGGAAGAGGTGGCTTTCCGGCACAACTACTCAATGACCAGGATTGTGGATTACAAACTCTACGACAATGTGCCAAAACGGGATACCCCTTTCTGAGCGGGTTTACGAGGCGATACGGGAGGTAGAGCGGAAGAAAATAGCCGATAGGATTTTTCCGGATCATGCGCTACTGATAGACGACCTGTACGAAATACTGAATATTCCGACGATAGACATCTATTGGGCTTGTGTGGAACTGTACAACCAACACCGGATCATCGGAGGGAATACGATTAACGATAAATATTTCAAGATACTATGATTCACACAAATATAACGGCCATCAAACGCAGTGAAAAAGAGGACAGTATTCATCTGGTAGACGACGAACGGCACATGCGGGCCAGCGCGTTGTTGGCCTCGATCAAAGCCAAACATGCCAAAATGCAATTTGTCCGTGTGCCGCTCCAAAATGGGAAGGGTTACCGGGAGATCGAAAAAAGCAAATATGAAAAGCTATGCGGAAAGTCAGTTACCCCAAAAATATGACCGTAGACGAGTTTAAATCGTTCAGGCATGCAGTTGCCCCACCGGGCAACCGAAAGATCAGGAATGCCCGGAAAATCGAGCGGGACGGGGTGAAGTTCGACAGTCGATTGGAGATGTACATGTACGATTTGCTGACAATGGCCGGCATCCGGTTCGAGTTTCAAAAACGCTACTGTGTACAGGAAGGGTTTCGCTATCGCGGCGCAGCGATCCGACCGGTCACCTACACCGTCGATTTTTTCCTACCGGAACACGATACGGTGATAGACACGAAAGGTTACCGGACCCAGCAGGGCGACCTACGGATCAAGATGCTCAAAAGGCTTTTTATCGGGCGGGGAATTTCCCCACGTGTAGCACTTCCAAAAAATCAGGGCGAATGCCGGGCACTACTGGCCGAAATATCAAAGTGAAACCGTCCCGTCCGGGGCACAGAATGAAGAGAAATGAAAAGCAAACGAGCAGAACAGGTATTAGACGTAGCTTCTTTTACCGATGAATTTGATTATCGATATGTTCATTTTGAAAATGCTTGTGAAGCCGTCGAGCTTGCCGAGCAGGACGCAGAAGAGAAAGTCAACCATTACCGCAAAGAGCTAGAGGAATCCAAGAGGCGTGAAGAGTTGGCCCGAAAGGTAATCGATGACCAAAGGAAGAAAATCGAGATGCTGAAAGCAAGAGCGGTATGCGCGTTCGACAGTCTGGATTTTACGGAATTGATGACGGCTGAATGTGTGCAGGATTTTGATAACGTTAAGTGCAGATTACGAGGATTATTCCTTCAAATACTCAACGAGCAATGACCTTCACTACCCCCTGCTTTGTTCGGGTTGAGAATCCGGAGAAGCGAAAAGAGTTGATCGAGTGGCTGGAAGGGATTGGATACAGGCTCGAATATCTCCGTAACGATGGCGTTATTGTGCTGACTAGTGAAAATCGAGTATATGTATACGGGGAGGCACTCTATAGGGTAATTAAGGTCGATTACGATACTATCGACTGCGGCGAAAACACCGAGCTATTCAAAGCCCTGGCGGCGATGAATGAATGGAACGACCGGAAACAATGGTATGCATACACAGAGTATCCGACCAATGAGGGTAAAAACGGTGTTCGGAAGTTTGTTTTCAATGAGCCTGCGCGATTCGATTCTTTTGTAGACGTGCCATCAGGTTATTACCGCAAAGCCACCGCCGAAGAGATTGTCGAATACTTCAAAAATAAAGAGCGATGAAAACACCCCAAGAAGCGGCCAGAGAGTACGCCGAAAGCAAACAGGCTTTTCAGAATAAAGACATTATTACCGAAGCAAGCGCCGCTTTCCTAGCTGGTGATGCTTTCGGCTACCGCAGAGGCATGGAAAAGGCATATCGGTGGATCAGTGTGGATGATGAGCTTCCAGATTACGACACTCTGATTCTTGCAAAAGATACTGATTGTCATATAGATTTAATCCGTGGATGGCAGTTGAAAGAACGCATCAAACCTTATGCTGTACAAAATTTCTACACCCACTGGCGTCCCATCTAACGAGTAAAGGAGTAAGAAGATGAAACCGATTTTATTGATTGTTATTGGTGCTTTGGCGCTTGTATGCAGTTATTTCCTTGGCCAACAGTCAACCGTCGAAGTCTCAGAAGGCATGAAATTTTGGTTTGGTTTTTTGTGCCTCGTCGGAACAATAAGTGGGCTTTTTATGCTTGCAATAGGAATGCTTGAAGTATTTGATGATTAACCCGCCTTCGGGCAAAACAAAAGAAGATGAAACCGCAATTTAAAGGCACGCCGGGACCCTGGAAGATTTGTTGTTATGGGCATGAGTATAAAGAGCTGGTAATAGAAAAAGATAAGAAACCCGAAACAAGAGTCGCCAATGTCGCTATACAAAAAATATTCAAGTCGTTGGCCAACGCCCGTCTTATCGCCGCCGCCCCGGAACTGCTGGAAGCCTTGCAGAAAACCAACGATCTACTCAAAGACCTGGACAACACGCACACCGGGGATAGTAGGTATGCTGACTTCGCGATTCAGTACTCGGAAAACAGAAAGTTGATTGAAAAAGCATTGGAGGGTTAGCGATGTGGACAAATGAAAGTCAACAAAAGGTACTGATTCAGGCTCTCGAAAAATTTGGAGCACCGGCGCAAATCAATATGGTTATAGAAGAATGCGCCGAATTGATCCAAGCCATTCGAAAACACGACCGGAAGCCAAGTGGCGCAACCCGAAACAACCTACTGGAAGAGATGGCTGATGTACTGATCTGTGTCGAGCAATTGGTTTATATCAGTTACGCTTACGAGGACATTCCAAAGATCATTGCCCGTAAAATTAACAGACTGTCCAAGCGGATGGAGAAAGGAGAATATTAGCCATGACAACAATCAAAATGTGGGCGGTGTTTGATCCGGAAGGGAAACCGTTATGGTGGACTATATCAAAACATGAAACGGTAAGTCAAGACAAAACCATACACTTCCTCTCTTGGGAAGTTGCTGCTAAAATTGGTTACACCTGCCGCCCTGTGAGGGTGACGATTGAAGAAATAGAAAAACCTAAAACGAAAAATGATGAGTAAAAACCAATACACGTGGTTTGATCGCTGCGAGAACTGTGAGAAAGAATTGCCGAACGATCAAATGCACTATGACCGGAACGGGTGTCCTATTTGTCCGGAGTGCTGGGCCTTGCTGAAAGATGATCCGGAATTTAAAGTAGAGCCCGAAAACAAAGAAAAATGAAAGTCAAGGAGATCATTAACCAGCTTCACTATTTCCAGAAGTGGAGACGCGGAGCGGATATAGAGCAGCCCAATCCCACCGAGATAGGCAAGGCCATAGACGGGGCTATTCGGGAGCTGCGGAACTTCCAGAGGTTGAAAGTGAAAATTGAGAAAAAGGAGAAGAGATGAAAACCCTTGAAGATGTACGGCATGCAGCTTTAGTTTTTAGGGAAGCATTTTACCCTGAATGCGAAGAAAGTTACGACGACATTATAAAGGCAGACAGCATTAAAGCAATGCGGCGTGTTGCAATTAAATATAGATGTCAAATAGTCGAACATACCGACGATGTACGCAGGTACTACAATGAAGAATTAGATGCACTTGGCCTGTTTATTCAGCGATTGATCGGCGTGGATGGTGGCAGATTGTGTATTCAGAATGACCCACTGCCGCAAGGCGAAAAATAAAAACGGAGGGTGTCCGCCTCACCCTCCTACCTATTTACTACTAACCCAAAGCCAATATGAAATTTGGCAATGCAAATATAACAAAAACCTGAAAAATGAAAAGAACCTTATTTTATTTTCTTCTTGCCTTTATAGCCGTGATTCTTGCCGCCTGTGAGCTCAACAAGACCAAGCCAGGCAAGATCATCTTCGACCGTGTCCCCTTCGTCTATGCCACGATAAACGGCCAAAGGGAGCTATTCTTAATAGATACCGGAGCGTCTACATCTATGCTGGATAAAAATCTCTGTGACGAAGTGAAAATCTACTACATGGCTACCGGCTTAGAGGTAATCGGCGTAGACGGAACCTCGATCCCTTTAAAGACCACCGGAAGAATCCCGTTTACGCTCGACAGCATCCCGTATTCGGCCAGCTTCGCGGTACAGGACATGACCAGTCTGCGGCGGGCTACCGGAAAGAACGTAAGAGGGCTGATCGGCTCGGATGTGCTGGGATTTTACCGGTTGACGGTGGATTTTAAAACATGTGAATTGAGATAAATTGTCCTAAAGGTAGACAAACCCTATAGGGAAAACAGTAATAAATGCGGTCTTGATTGGATTAAAAGTCAAAAAAAAGAGCGCGCCGTGCGGCAACGCCCCCTTTGTCCTAACAAAACAAAGATAATAAAAAACGCACGGATGCAAAGCGAAAATTTAAATTCTTACATCACGAAACGCTATGATCGTTGGTTGGACTATGCCATGTACCATTGTCGGCGCTCGGGGTTGAACCTCGAACCGGCCGAGGTTCTGAACGACGTGTTGTGTCAACTCTTGCAACGTAATCCTGTGAAGCTCGAACGGCTGCTGAACGAGCGGCGCGATAAATACTCCCGGCTCGACTACCTCGTATTGCGGGTAATCCGTATCAGCGTAATATCTCCCCGGTCGCACGTCCGATATACGAAGGGCCAGCACTGCACCCGCACGGTGGATTGGGATCTGTCCGGGCTCTCTGAAGTACCGGCCACAGAGAGCGAAGAGATCGATCCGGACAGTCGGTTACGTGAAATTCGGGCGGCATTAGACGATCTCGATGCCCCGCAATGGGAAAAAGAAGTATTTGCATGGAAATTTTTTGAAGGAAAATCATTACTACAATGGCCGGGGCCAGAGCACATTAGAAGGCTGAGGCGTATTTATAACCGTATTTTCCTGAAAATTTCTTGCAAAATGAAGGTCAAAAACGACTTCTGATTCTACTTTAAGCAAAGCGTGAACACATGAACATCAAAACAGACAGCAGAAACTACCGGATTCACGGCGATAAAAACAAAGCTCTAATCAACAAGAGCCTGACCGAATGCGGGGCCGGACGGTCTATCCTGATCGACAAAGACGATGTGATTATTGCCGGTAATGGCGTGTACGAACAGGCGCAGGCACTCGGGCTGAAAGTACGGGTAATCGAATCCGACGGATCGGAATTGATCGCGGTAAAGCGCACCGACCTCACCACTGAGGACGAACGCCGCAAGCTGCTGGCCTTTGCCGACAACCAAACCTCGGACACCTCATTTTTTGATGTCAATTTGTTGCTGGACGATTTCAATACGGACGATCTCGCCGTATGGGAACTCGATACCGGTCTTTTTAGTGACAACACCATTGATGACCTCGAAACAAATGCTTTTGCAGGAACAATAAAAGAAAATTCAGATGTTTTTACCGTCTCGTTTTCCTTTCCAAAAGAGAAACAGGAGCAAGTAGAAGGGTATATTAAAACCAACGGTAAAACAGGAATTGTAGATTTAATCCTCAATCTCGTATGCCAAAGTGTGGAAGCCAAATAACGATCTGCGACCTACCTATTCGGTTCGACACGTACCAAGGATGTACCCACATGTGCCAGTATTGTTTCGTGCAGATGAAGTACGACATTGCCAAGGTAGAAACCGGGGAGAGCTTACAAAGCCTTCAACGTTTCATCGGCGGACAGCGCCCCGGCGAAGTTAGCTGGTGTGATTGGGATATTCCGATTCATTGGGGCGGCGTTTCCGACCCTTTGCAACCCGCCGAGAAGATACACCGCCGCTCTTACGCGGCACTCAAGTTATTCGCCGAAACCGGCTACCCGTTCGTGATAAGCACGAAAGGAGCTTTGCTTGGAAAAGATGAATACCTTGATTTGCTGGGGCGTTGTAATTGCGTTGTGCAAGTGTCGCTCGTAAGCCCTCAGTTAGACAAGTTGGAAAAAGGTGCGCCGACGTTCGCCGACCGCCTTCGGATCATTGAAAAGGTTGCCCCGCGCGTGAAACGTCTTATTGTTCGGGTTCAGCCTTACATGGTGGAAGTGTTCGGGGATATTCTCAAACAGATTCCAACCTATCGTCAGATAGGCGTACACGGTCTCACGGTAGAGGGAATGAAGTACAAACGCAAGCGCCCGGGACTGGAAAAGATCGGCGGGGATTTTTGCTACCCGGTATCAGTTCTCAAACAGCATTTTGAAGTAATCCGGGACACTTGCCACAGTAATAGACTCAGGTTTTATGCCGCTGAAAACCGATTGCGTAAAATGGGCGATTCCCTTTGTTGCTGCGGTATCGACGGATTGGATGGATTCACTCCGAACACGTACAATCTGAATCACTATTTGCATGACCGGGAATCATTTGTTCCGACGCCGACCATGTCACAGCCCGGCAGTGCGGCATGCTTCACAGCCATTTGTCAGGATTCATGTAGTAACAGTGCTTTGCGAAAACTCAGTTTGAAAGAAGCGATAGAAGCGGCTACGAAGGATCGGGGCATGATTTCACAATTATTGGAAAAACGATAACTTTAGCATCCTAACCAATTATCCCCGGATGCTATGAAAACGACACTCTGCATGATCTACAAGGAAGTAATAGAAAAGCGCCTCGCCCGGAAACGGGAACAACTCGCTACGTTGGAACACATCATCAACAGCGAAGGTGTGCCAACCCCTATTGAAAAGCGAAAATTCATAGAAACCAAAGCAGTTGTAACCGAGTTGGAAAATGTACTCGACATCGCAGATACGATGTTCGAGCATGCCGACCCGAAAGTCTGCATGAAAGAGTAAACCAACCCTATGGCAAAGTACGGCGATGAACTAGTGAAACGCATCTGTGAGTTGATCCGCGCGGACAGCTACACAATCCCGGAGATTTGCCGCCAGGTAGGAATTTCCGAAGATACCTACCATACTTGGAAGAAGGAGAAGTCCGAGTTTTCCGAGGCCATTAAAAAGGCTGAGGATGATTTTTTGGATACGCTCCGCACTGAGGCTAAACGCTCCCTGATGAAGAAAGTGTGCGGATACGAGGCACAGGAAACCCGTACCGTGTACGTCGATTCCGGAGAGGAAGAGAAAGACCCGGCTACCGGCAAGAAACGGCAAAAGCCAAAAGTCAAAGAAAAGATCATCACAACGAAGCACATCGCACCGGACACCGCCGCCGTGATTTTCACGTTGACCAACCGCGATCCGAAGCAATGGAAGAACCGACAGTCTCAGGAGATCACCGGAAAGAACGGCAAGGACCTGCTGGCCGGGGCGAAACTCATTACCGGGATGAGCAAGGATGATATAGCTAAATTCCTGAGTGATGATTGACGCGAAGCAATTAGCAGCGGCGCAACAGGGCGCCCGGCAAAGTTTCCCGCTGTTTACGGCGATGATGAAGGGTAAAGATTTCTTTACCCCTTTTCATTTGGTGTACTACAAAATTCTGAATGCTTTTGCACATGGCCGGATCAAGAGGCTGATCGTATCTATACCGCCGCAACACGGTAAATCCGAAGGTTCTACCCGGTTATTGCTGGCTTACCTGTTAGGCATCAATCCTGACCTAAAAATTGCCGTTGCATCCTATTCTGACCGGTTCGCGCGGAAATTCAACCGCGATATACAACGCAACATTGACGATCCACGCTTTTACCTGCTTTTCCCGGAAACAACCCTGAGCGGTACGCCGATGGCCGAAGATTCCGCCGGGTGGGTTCGTACTGCGGGAGAGTTTGAGATCGTCGGCCACAAAGGATCGCTTACCGCCGTGGGCCGCAGCGGAGGCCTGACCGGGCAGCCTGTCGATATTCTCGTTTTGGATGACCTTTACAAGAATGCGGCCGAGGCCAATTCTCCGTTAATCCGCGATGCCGTTTGGGATTGGTATCTATCCGTCGCGGAAACCCGTCTACACAACGATTCGCAGGAACTTATTGTTTTCACCCGTTGGCATGAGGACGACCTAATCGGGAGAATCGAGAAGGCAGAAAATGTTGTAGAGCTCACCTCTTTGAAACAGTTGGCCGGCCACGATCCGGACACTTGGTTAAAAGTCAATTTTGAAGCGATCAAAGAGAGCGCCCCGACGGAACTCGACCCCCGCAAGCAAGGAGAGGCGTTATGGCCGGAGCGTCACAACCTGAAAAAACTTTTACGAAGCCGGGCACTCGATCCGGTTGCTTTCGACTGCACATACCAGGGGCACCCGGCCACAAAAGAGGGCCTTTTGTACGGTGACGGATTCCAGACATACGATGTTCTGCCGGGACCCGATCAAATCATCAAGAGGGCGAATTACACCGACACTGCCGACATGGGGAATGACTATCTGTGTTCAGTCTGCTATGAGGTGGGCCGGGATGGGTTCGCCTATGTGACGGACGTACTTTTTACGCAGGCCCCGATGGAAGAGACCGAACCGGCCACCGCGAAGATGCTCCTACGCAACGACACCCGAATTGCGTACATCGAAAGCAACAACGGAGGCCGGGGATTCGCCCGAGCCGTAAAAAAATTAGCTCCTTCGGTTCGTGTCGAATGGTTCCATCAGTCTGGTAATAAGGAATCAAGAATTTTAACAAACTCTGCTTCTGTCTTAAATAACATAAAATTTCCTTCGGATTGGTCCCTACGGTGGCCTTCATTCTACTTTATGCTGACCACCTACAAACGGGCGTTCAAAGCGAACCGTTCCGATGATGCACCGGACACACTGACCGGGATCGTCGAAAAAGAGGTGCTCGACAAGAACAATAACCGGATTCTATACATGGGATAGGATCGCAAAATTTACAATTATGGCAAGACCGAAGAACAATCCGAACGGGGCCGGGAGTCAGAACCGGCCCGAAAACCAGAACACCGCAGCCGTTGCAGATTTTCAAGTAGCTACGAACCCCGAACCGGTGGACACCGGAGAAGTAACCCCCGAAGCAGAAGAAGCGGAAAATACCGGGGCGTCGGTTCCGGCAGAATCTGCGGACACTTTCTACTACCGGGCCGCATACGAAGCCGAGAAAGCGAAAAACGGGGACTTGCAGGCCCTTGTTGCAGAGATCACCGCCTGCAACAAAAACGAAATCGAGAAATTGCAAGCAGAAAACAAGCGACTGCAAGAGGCGGCCAGCGCTGCGAAAAAGCTGAAAGATACCCGCACGCCGTATCAAATCCTGCTCGACCTGCTCAACGCGGCGGAAAGTACCGCCGGGGAGATCGTAAAATCCCAGATCGCCGCCGGTGGGCCGATCATCCGCATGCGCCGCATTCAGGGTGAAATACACAAGCTCATCAAAGAGGCTAAAGTCTATGTTTAGTTTCGCTATCGATCACGAAACATACTCCTGCCCGACCCGGTGGCAGGAGTTACCTGTTTCCGACGCCGTGAAATTGCAGGCGCTCGTGAAGGAACTACCGGATGCGGTGGCGGATCATTTCCGTTCATTGGTCGGCCCGGCGGAAGAAGTTACCCCGGTTCAGGGGGATGACGTAGGGGCCTTGCTCGACTTCTGGCGCAAGGCGCTGCACGCGCTATCCGGATGCCCGTTGCCGGTACTCGACAAAACCGCCGATACGGATGTACACGCGCTCGGGGAACACTGCCTGACGCTGTTCGTGTTTTCGTTACTGGCGGCTCCCTTGTACCACCCGGAGGGGATTGAAGCCTTCAATACGAACGGGGAACGGTTGGTTATCCCCGCAACCGGCACCGACGCGCTGGGTAATGCAGTGCCGCTGGAAAGAATTACGGCAAAGGAGTTTTGCGATGCGTCGGATATTACCGCTACCGGAGATTTGACCCTCGCGCCGCTGCTGTTGGCCGTTTTGTGCCGCCCGGACGGGGAACCATACGACGAGGAGGGAGCCAAAACCCGCGCCCGAAAGATGGGAGACGTGCCGATGAGCATTTATCTGGAAGTATACACCCGCCTGATGGAAATGCACGCCTATCTGAGAGGGGAATTTCCGAAACTCTACGGATCGGACAAAGGCGGGGATAAATCGAACGACGATCCCTACACATGGAGCGACAAACTGCTGTTCGTGGCGGACGATAAACCCAGCGAACTGCCGTATGCAGAGGGGCTGAATGCCTATGAATTTGTCCGCATACTGGACGCGAAACTCAAACGGGAGAAACAGAAATGGGAGATAGTAGCGGCGACCAGAGGATTGTAAAATGGCGGGCATGCGTGGCCCTGCTCGACATGCTTTACAACCGGGAATGCCGGTGCGACCGGGCCAAATGTGCCGGGCATTTCGAGTACCTGCGCCGGTTGAAATTCGAATACGAGTGTAAAATCGAAGAATATGAGGAAGAAATTAATAGAGGCGATCAAAGCGGCATTTCTCAGTGAGGGATACGGATTCTTTCAGGGGTTCGCAGACAAAATACAGGGCAGCGAATTGACCCTGCCCGCGCTGTGGCTTACACCGATTGAGGTGGCCGGAATAAGCGGACGTAACGACGGCAAAGTGACCTACAAAATCGTCCTGTACCTGTTCGTGCAGAACGAACAGTACGACGAGCAGCAGAAAGAGGAAAAATGGGAGGAACTGGAACGCATCGCGCGCAAAGGGATCGCTACGCTTCCGATGATCTCCGATGTCATTTCCACCGACAAAGTGACGATCAAACCGGACGAGTTCGCATTCACCTCGTTCGGGGAGCTTTCCCAGACGGTAACATTCCTCGCCGACGTGTATTTCTGCAATGAGTAAGCCCCTCGACATACTGGACCAGTTGGCCGAACACCTGAAAAAAGCCTTGCAAACGGAGCTTTCGGTACAAATGCGCGTAGTCTCCGGGACACTGATAAACAGCATCGAGGCCGTGGTAAAAGAGACTATGAGCGGTTTCGAGATCGTCGGTTCGGCGGTCTATTACGCGAAGTATGTAGAGAACGGACGACGGGCCGGGGCGAAAGGGGTGCCTATCGAAGCGCTAATCGAGTGGATCAGGATAAAGCGGATTATGATAGATGGCCGCAGCGAACGTTCTACGGCTTTTATGTTCCAGAGCTCGATCCGTCGCAAAGGAATCGCCCCGTCGCTGTTTATCACGCGCACCCTGCAAAACCAGGAAAGCACAATCGACCGGAGTATTCACGCGGCATGCGGGGAATTGGTCAACTACCACATCGAAACCATGTTTAACGAAATCAAACAAGCAGCATGATAGACCTGACAGCAAAACCGGAGAAATTCAGCAGCGTATATCGTCCGGTAATCTATACCCTGACCAAAACCGGCACGGAGAAAGAGACCGTGCAGATTCTCGACGGATCGACGGTACTCGGAATGAAACAATTTGTGACCGCGGGCAGGATCGCGGTAAACGTATCGGAATATTACCGTAACCTGATCGAAACGGCACCGGTGATCGATGACAGCCTCTCGTTTGTCCATGCCGTGAAACGGACGGTAACGGCCCGGATCGACGTGACTGCGGATTCCTCGGTGCTGCTCACTTCGGGGATTACCGATCTTGCTTTGTCCACCCTGCTGTCAAATGCGCCGGGGCCGCGGATACTCCGACCCGGAGAATGGGACGAATTGAGCTATCTGGTAGATGAACAGGTATTGGCCGGGGCAATTATCGTCACGATGAAAAACGGGCAGGAAATCACCCTGCAAATGCCTAATTCGTCTATCGACGGAGTGGCCGTACTGGTGGTGCATTACGATTCCATCGCCGAGGCGGTGCAGCTCAAAGGTGCCGATCCCGCGGGCATGGCCGGAATCAAAATAAAACCCACGCTCGGGTGTTACGACCTGCCGGAAGTGGAGTACCGGATTGTCCGCTCCGGGTGCGGTGTCCGTATCGCGTGGTGGAACCGCCGGGGCGGGATCGACTATTATACGTTCCGCTCCGACCTCGATAAAAGTTATACCACCGAACGCACGAAGATCAAAACGGCGGAAGGCTGGCGGACGGTTTCCTCGGAAGTGGAGGACGAACGCAATATCTCTTCCGGGGGGCTTCCGGGTTTCATGCTCGAATGGCTGGGCGAGATCGTCAGTGCGCCGAAAGTGTGGCTGATTGACGGAGACCAGGCTATTCCCATCGACATTACCTCGGACGTGATTACGACATTCGACCAGGCGGAGATGCCGCAGCTTGAGTTAACCTTCCGATCCATCGACACCGAAAAAATGCAAACGACATGATCGACCTGTACATAGACGGCAAACGCCTCGATACGGATCAGCAGACCGACGCCGCAATTACGCTCTCCATCGGGAGCGTGGAAGATCCATCCCAGAGCCTGACGGCCTTTTCGAAGTCTATCGAAGTTCCGGCCACCGCCCGCAACAAAGAGATCATGCAGTTCGCCGATCAGCTTCACGGGGTCGAGCAGTTCAACAACGCCAAACACCCGGCCCGACTGGAGGCCGGGGGCGTGGTGGTGATGACCGGCACCGCACAAATCACGAAGGTAACGGTAAACAACCTGCTGAATGCCTCATACGAAGTGAACCTGATCGGCGCGGAGTACGAATGGGCGAAAAAGGCCGCCGAAGCGAAACTCAACGAAACGGACGGATTAGGTAGCTGGGTATTCTCTGCCGCCACGATCAAAAGCCTGTTGGAATCCAATGGCGGGGTGTATTTGTTTCCGGTCTACCGGGGACAGTACGTGCGCCGGATCAACGACGAGAACACAGACAGGAAGAGCGGCACGAGCGGAACGTTTGTTCCCCGGCCTTATACCACGCTGGCCGACTACCTGCCTTTCTTCAACGTGCGGCTGCTCATGGAGAAGATCATCGGCCAGTACGGGTACTCGATCCGTTCGGATTTCTTTGAAAATAACGCGCTTTTCGGACGTTTGGTCGTGGCCGGGGAGTGGGAAGAGTACGACACTTCGGAACTGGAGGAAAAATACGACTTCCTCGCGGGTAAGTTCGCATCTGGAGAGCCTTATTTCATCGTGACGAACCAACGCTATGAGTTCGGATTTAATGAAATCGGACGTATCGTAGACACTGTTAAGCCGGAGGAGGAATCCGCCGACGAAGAGGTGCTGGAGGATGTGTACGACAAGGGAGGGTGCGTAATATTCCCTGCTGTCACCGAGCCGGTATTCATGGCTAAGGAGGACATGGTGATAGGCTTCGAGTACAATCTCGAATATGTCACCGGGATCAGCACCGAGTACGCCGCCGAAGGTGATAAATACGGCAAACTGATCTGGTTTGACACTGTGGACGGGGAAGCGGTGCCGGAAGAGTGTATCGAGGCCGACCGCACGGACATATCGAAAAACACCCCGCAGGGCGAATACATGTATATCTACCGGCTGACGAAGGGGACTATCAACGACGACAAGCACTATATCCGGTTCCGGCATAACAAGGACGGAGAGTACGATGAAAACGGCGAATACGACGAGACATACGTTAAAATCGGCCAAAGCGGCTCTTTCGTCTGTACGGTCAACGTGTCAAGTACCGCCGAAGTATTTATCGGGGAGCCGAACCCGATTTTCCCGTCCCGGATGGTCTGGAAAAAGACGAATATGGAGATCGAGATGTTCGCCCTCGACAATTCGGCCACGATCAAACTGAAATATATCGTAGAGCCGAGGTTTTTGAGTGCCGGGGAGACAATGACGATCAAAACACCGGTATTCTCCAGTTCCAACGCGCCGAATATGGCCGACGGAAAAACGCCGTATATCCAACTGGCCCTGACGAATAACACGACGGTCAAGGCGTATTTCTGTAAACGGCCCGGCTACGGTACGGCCCTCAGTGCGAAAAACATGCTCCAATCGGGTATTACGCAGATGGATTTCATCAGCGCCGTAAAACAGATGTTCGACCTGATGTTCTACACCAACGCCGAGACCAAAGAGGTGTATATCGAGCCGCGGGAGGCATTCTACACCTCTACGCCGATAGACTGGCGGGGGCGGATGGACTACTCGCAGGAGATCGAGATCGAGGACGCGGGAAACGATATTGGAAAGACGGTGGTGCTCGGCTATCAGACCGACGATGTGATAGAGCGGCACAACGAAGAGACCGGAACCGAGTTAGGCACCTACAAAGAAGATATTTTGAAGTACCACGCCGAGGACGAAGAGGATTTGACCAATCCGCAATTCGTAGCGACTACCGTAGTGGAGGAAAAAATCCCGGGTGCGGCGGCTATTTCGCTGATCGACTTCTCCCCGGAAGATGACGAGCCGTCCGACCCGTGGGAATTGGATTTGGATTCTTCGATGAAGGTGTGCGAATACCTTGGCATGAAGCCTCTGCCGGACGGCACAGACCCCAATATACCCCCGCAATATCTCCTGATCCGGGATAAAGGCGTGAATACGGCGATTAACTCGTTTCCGGAGGTGTCGTTCGACAACCTGCATTTCGAGGGCGCAAACGGCCTGAAATCCTACTATGCGAAAACGATAGAATCGTACAACTACGGTAAGCGGATCACCGCGCAGGTAAAGCTATCCCCGGCGGACGTGGAGAACCTCATGCTGCCGAACGATCTGCGGCGGGATTTCCGCGCCCTGTATCGCCTCAGTATCGGCGGGGAGGATGTCTATTGCCGCCTGGAAGAGATCAACGACTACGACCCGGCCAGCGCCGAGCCGACAGAATGCGTGTTTTTGAAAGAAAATTAACTTAAAAATCAATATTATGGCTGACAATGTAGAGGTATTCAGGATCGTAGTAGACTATCAGACGGCGATAGACAACCTAAACAAGGTCGAAACAGAGCTACAGGCTCTGAAAAACGAGCAAAAACGGTTGACGGAGGAGGTGAAAAAAGGCACTCTTTCGGAAGCGGAATACAATGCACAGTTGGCAGCGGTCAAAACGCAAATCAGGGCCAAAACCGAGGAAGTGCGGCAAGCTGCTAAAGAGGTAAAAACTATTACGACACTGAATAAAGCTGAGGAAGGCTCCCTTGTTGCTTTACGGGCGCAATACCTGCTGATGGCTGCCGCCTATGACAGAATGAGCAAGGAGGAACGAGAATCCGCACACGGGACACTCCTTTTAAAGCACCTTAAAGAACTCAGCGACGAAATGGTCAGTGCGGAATCGGCAACAGGCCGGTACAGTCGCAATGTCGGTAACTATGCCAGCGGGTTCAGTCCTCTGAATTTTCAAGTACAGCAACTGGCCCGTGAATTACCGTCTTTGACTGTCTCAGCGCAGCAATTTTTCCTCGCGATCTCGAACAACCTGCCGATGCTGGTGGATGAGATGCAACGGGCAAGGGTGGCTAACGAAGCCCTGAAAAAAGCGGGTGAAACCACGGTACCTGTGTGGAAACAAATGCTAAAATCCATCGGTTCATGGCAAACCATGCTCGTTGTGGGGATCACCCTGCTTACTGCCTACGGTAAGGAGATCGGACAATGGGTGAAAGAACTGTTTAAGGGGAAAAAGGCGATCGATGAGGTTGCAATTGCAATGGAGATCGCCAACGAAAAAGGAGAAGCGTATAAAGACGCTTTCAAAAGCGCCAGTTCGACGTATGGACAGAACCTCGTATTGCTGAATCAGCTTCAGGATAAATGGAATCAACTCGGGGATGATCTGAACGCAAAGAAGCGATTTATTGACGAGAATAAAACCTCCTTTTCGAATCTGGGCGTATCAGTAACCTCGGTAAAAGACGCTGAAAATCTTTTTGTAGGTAATACGGCCACTTTTGTAGAAGCCATGAAAATCCGCGCTCAGGCCATAGCCAGCCAATCGACATTGGCCGAGTTGTATGCAAAACAATTACAGGCCAGCACGGAGGCTGAACGGCTGGGAATTATGGCTGATTGGAGAAAGAACCATATAACGCAGAATGACCGAGATGAAGCCAGAAGAATAGAATCTAAATTAAATGCTGAAAGCGGTACTCGTTCGCGTAGTATTGTGGTTGATCCGGCCGAAATAGCAGCCAAACAAGCCGAAAAATTTACCGAATACCAGAAAGAGCAACTTGCAAAGGCCCAGCAGTACGATACCCAGATTAATTTGGTGTACAAACAGATGGCTACCTCCTATAAGCAGCTTGAGGCCGAAATGAAAGCCGGGGGGTTCAAACCGAATGCCGGGAGCGGATCATCGGGTAAAACGGAAAACGCCTATAAAAAAATTGCCTTCGAAGAATTGAAAGCGGCGCAAGAACTCGCTTTGTCCGAACAAAATTACGCGGCCAAAATGAACGAGGCGATTTTGAACGATGAAAACCAATCGTATGAAAACCGCATGGCTGCTCTGGAGCAGTTCACATCGAATAAACAAAACGTGATCCTGCAAGGGGCCGATGATGAAGTAGAAAACCTTATCCGCAGCAAAGCAAAAGAGCTGAATCTCGATGCGGACAATAAAAACGACCGGGTAAAAATCGAAAAGATTTGTGCTAACCAAATCGGCGTTATTCGGGATGAAGCCAATACGAAAGTACTGGAGCTTGAGGAAACCAAAAACAAGAAAGAGATCGAGCTACGGGATAAAGCCGCCGGAGACATGATCGCACTTATGGCTGATGGTTCAGCAAAAGAAATGGCTAAACTCAATCTGCTGTACAATCAAAAAGTACGCGCAGCACAGGGTAACGCCGAAAAACTCCTGGCTATTCAAAAGTGGTATGAGCGCGAAGCCGCAAAAATCACTCCCGAAGGTAAACTGGCATCCGGCATGTCTGAGGCAGACCGAACCTATGAAATGCAAATGGATCTGATCGATCAAATGGAGATCAAAGAGGAAGAGAAAGACAAGAAACGGATCGAAGCCGAACTCACATTCCGTAAAGCGCAGGCGAAAACATTTGAGGACTACATCAAGGGGCTGCAAACTACCGGCCAATTATCCGAAGGCGAATACCAAGAGATGATTTCCGAGCTGGGCGGGATGTATACCGACATAGCGAACTTGCAAAACCAACTCGACGGCACCGCCTCTGAGGGCAAAGGCAGCAATTTTATTCAAAAACTCTTTGGCATAGACACATCTACGAAGAAAGGAAAAGCCGAATGGAAGGCTAAGAAAAAAGAGATGATTAGCCAGGTGACGGATTTTGCCAAAGAACTTACATCGTCTGTTATTGACATTCAAAAAGAAGCCTCACAGCGCCGATTGAAACTGGAGCAGGAACGGATCGACGCGGAGCGGGACTCGGAGTTGAAATCCCTTGAGCTCCGGTACAACAAGGGTCTGATGTCCGAGAAAGCCTACAACAAAGCAGTAGACGCAACCAATGCCGAAGCCGACCGGAAAAAAGAAGAGGCCGAACGAGCTGCATTCGAACGAGATAAACAGCTAAAAATTAAACAGGTGATGATTGAAACCGCCTTATCTATTGCCAAAACATTTGCGATGTATGGATGGCCTTTAGGTATTGTTCCGGCGGCTTTTGCTGCTGCTGAGGGGGCTGTACAGGTAGCCGTTATTTCAGCTCAACAATATGCTAAAGGCGGCATTATCCCTATCGGGGACGGCAAAAATGGTGTTTCAATGGGAATGTTGCAAGGCCCATCACATTCGCAGGGAGGAATCCCGTTGATGGTGAACGGACAGCCCGTGAATGCAGAGGTGGAAGGCGGCGAAATCCTCGCGGTAATTAACAAGCGATCAGCCGCTCAGTATCTTCCTCTATTTTCGGCGATCAACGCGACGAACGGCGTGAAATTCGAGAACGGCGGGGTTATCGGCTCCGGGTGGACATTACCGACACCGGCACCACTTCCGCCCAGCAACGGACAAATGTTGGCTTCTATGCGGGATGATCTGAGGACATATTACCGGCAAACTGAACGTATGATAAAGGCTACGACCGAGAGAATTGACAACATCAAAGTCCACGTAGTCGAAAAGGACATAACCAAAACCCAGAAAAAAGTTGCAAGCATCAGAGCGAAAGCAACCATAATCGGAGGGAAATGATTATATTAGCGGTATAAACTAATTGCATTTGATTATGGAAGGCATTACCCTTTTGGTTAGCATCATTCTCATTGTTTTCGGTGTTTTGCAAATAATTCTATTCTTTAAACTATGGGGAATGACAAATGACGTAAGGTCGCTCAAAAATCATTTGATCTCGCAATTAGGTGCAAAGCCGCACACACAAGCATCAACCTCACCATCAGAACCTGTTCCCGGAGTAATAAAAAACAATGGAATTACCTATACTGTTACGGGCAAAGATGTTGAATACTCAGACGGAACCAAAGGTTCCCTTAAAACATATCCCGGATACCCTGAGTGTGGTGTAATCACAGATGATGGTTTTGAATTATTATACAATGATGTGTATTATGCTAGTGAAGCCCTGTATCAATATATTACAAGAAAAACTGAAAGCCCTAATGGTTTATATGAAAAACGACAAGCTTCTTAATGAAGTGCAAAAAAAATCAGCCCGTCAGAAATGACGGGCTTTTTTCATTCCAACATCAAAGTCCATGTAGTCGAAAATATGCTGTTGTTTGAAACAGCAAAGAGGAAATCCCGATTTCGGGATTTCCTCTTATAATTCATCTAATGGGTCGATTTTCGTTTGCTCGACATGTTGTTTCGTTAATTTATCATTCATATAACACAACCGAATCACACTTTCTGAACTCGATAATGAGATAGTGTGCTTGCGATCTGACCATATATTCATTGAGCCGTTACATAAACTTGTGCCTTGCCCATATTTGTCATTTAAATCATCCCACAATTTACAATAGTCATTGCCTCGATCATCAAACGGAAGAATAGTGATGGTACTTGCGAAGAAAAGATTATCGACAAAGCCAAACTCTATATCGTCGCATAGATATCCTGCGAAGGTAGGGGTTTGTACGATAATTTTATTATTAGAGGATCGAATGGAGGTGATTTCAATATCGACTTTTGATTTTAAAACGACTTCGGCATCCTCCTTAGACGTACCAAATTTAATACCCCAAAAGGAATTGGGAATAGGTGCTTTAGTGAAATTCTGAGGAATGGGCGGTTCTTCGGCATTATTATGTAGATGATATAATGTGAGCTTTAAATATCCTCCCATATTGTCAGCCCACACGGACTTCCACATTCTACTGAACGAATACCCTGATCTAAATCTTGCCTCTTCATCGTCAGAAAATCCTCTATTTCCTAACGAATCAGGACCGTACATGCGTGCAAGGTCGTTGATGAAATTTATAAATTTACGAATCGATGTTGTATTCCGAGCTTTAAACTTGAGTGTATAATTTTTGTCTTTTCGAAAATAGATAACTTGAACAGAATCAAAAATATCTAATTCAGGCTGCTCCAACTTTAGCAGATAATATTCTATCTCTTGGTCTGAGTCCTCAGAAACTTCAGAGCTAATGCATCTCGGCGAATATTTAAAAATGTCGTGAATATCGATATTAAACCAATCCTCTATTGTTTTCGTAGGAATACTCGTCCTGACCGATTCTTCAGGTGTATATGTAAAATCTTGTTCGTTCTGATTATTTCTCGTAAAAACTATCACGAGAACAACCACCGCTACGATAATGATTATAAAAGCTATCATATTATCTAATATTAATAAGAACATCTAATTTATGGTTTTTGATTCGCTTCTCAAAATTGAAGGTTGTATTTATAATGCATTCTAACCTGTAAGGCAAGTGATGCCCGCCGATAGCGGGCTTTTTTATTGCCTTCAAAAAATATTTTCATTTTTTTTCATTTCAGGTGGTCAAAACGGGTTGCTTATTCTACTTGTAAGCAAAACCCAGTTTTATGCACTCACTCGGAGAGATCAAGATCACCAATAAAGCCGCCGAAGTCATTATCGACATCGAGGGAATCATCGGCATTCCTGAATGGTGGCAGTTCGACAACCCGGACGAGCGGGTTGCCACCTACGACAAGTTCAAAAAGTCGGTAGGAGAACTCAAAGACATCAAATCCCCGGCCATCACGGTTAACATCCGCTCTCTGGGCGGCAGCGTTAACGACGCTTTGCTGATCCACGACACCCTGTCGGGGCTCAAAGCCACCGTTACGACCAACTGCTACGGCTATGTGGCCTCTGCCGCTACCATCATCGCACAGGCCGCCTCGTCCGGACGGCGCAATATCTCGGAAAACTCCCTGTACCTGATCCACCGGGCCAGTGCCTACGCAGAGGGAAACTCCGCCGAGTTTGAGGAGGCCATCCGCATGCTGAACAAGACGGACGAGCTCATTGCGGGTATCTATGCGAACCGCTCCGGCAGGTCTGCCGAGGATTTCACCGCTCTGATGAAAGTCGGCGAATGGTTGACCCCCGAAGAGGCCAAAGAGGCGGGTTTGGTGGATAATATCACCAAGTCATCGGGCATCACGAACCTCGACGCTACTTCGATCCATAACCTGAAATTGCCGGATATTCCGGCGGACAAACAAATCAAAAACGACAATAGCATGAAAATCAAACTGAAAGAGAGTTGGAAAGGGATTCTCAACTTCTTCGGACTGGAAAAGGACGCGGAAATGGAGATCACCGACGCCGAACTGGAGCGCATCAACAACGAAATGGAGGCGCGGGACAAGAAGATTGCCGACCTGACGGATAATGCCGCCGGAAAAGACGCGGAGATCGCAAACCTCAAACAGTCGGTCACCGACAAGGATACCGAGATTGCGAAGCTCAAACAGCAGGTAACAGACAAGCAGTCCGAGATCGACAAACTCAAAGCCGCGCCGACGAAAACCAAAGACTGCGAGGACCCCGATCCTGCGGGTGAATCGCTCAAAGGTAACGCCGCCGCTTACGAAAACGACGTCAAAAACTTCAAATAATTCTGAATCATGGGAAAAGTAATCAAAAATCCTAAAACTTACGAAGGACGTGAGTTGGAGCAAATTTTCTTCCGTCCGATGCTCACCGGCCCGGATGCGGCCGACCTCGGCGTGAAGATCATGTACAACATGCCGGTTCCCACTACGCTCAATTTCTGGAAACGGGCCGTAGACGTACTGAAAGCGTACAAGAAAGGCTGGGACGGAGGGGCAATCGCCGACAAATTCCAGAAAACGATCAATTTGTCGAAGGTAAAAAGCGAGATGGGTTACTCTGCCTCGGATTACTTCTCGATGATCTACGAGCTGATTACAAACCGCTCGGACGTGAATCTCGACGACCTATCCGGTACCGAATTGGAAGCCGCCGAAACCGCGCTGTTCAAAGAGGCCATTGCCGAAGCAATCCGCGTGACGATGTGGTGCGGCGACACCTCGCGCGAATCGGGCTTCAACTCCTTCGACGGCTTCCTCAAGCGGATCAAAGCCGACATCGGCACCGGCGAGGACGACGTGAAATCTATCGCGTGTCCGTCGATGGCGACCCCGGACGCTGCCGAAGCGGTGCTGAAAAACCTGTTGGACAATGCGCCCCTCGTGCTCAAACAGTTCAAAGACCAGGGTAACCTCGTTTATCTGGTCACTTCGGACGTTTACCAGAACTACGAGGAATCACTCGACGCCGTGGTGCTGGAATCGGCCTATGCCGCCAAGCAAAACGGACGCCCCGGCCTGAAATACAAAGGCATTCCGTTGGTGGACGTGAAACTGGCCGGGTATCTGCCCACTATGGCCGACATGCCGCAGTCGTTCGCCATCCTGACGGATCGCCGCAACCTGGCAATGGCCGTCAACACGTCCGATTTCCCCGGCACCGAGGTGCGGATGTGGTACAACCCTGATGAGATGGAGAACCGCCAGCGTGCGATCTTCATGGCCGGATGCGACTACCTGCTTCCCGAGCTGATCGTCATCGCGCTGCCCGTGGCCGTCACGGGGGTGACGCTGGACAAAAACACGCTGTCGGTCGCTAAAGACGCTACCGCTACGCTGATCGCTACCGTTTCTCCCGATGATGCAGGCAACAAAACCGTGATCTGGAGCTCTTCGGACGACACCAAAGCGACCGTCGATGCAACGGGTAAGGTCACCGGTGTGGCGGCAGGATCGGCTATCATTACGGTGAAAACGGTGGACGGAGCAAAAACCGCGACCTGTGCCGTAACTATTACTGAATAAACCAACCTCAAACAAAAATTATGTCAATTCTTACAGGTTACACGAAAGTGTGCAAAAAGACTTCGGGCGGTGTGCTGACCATCGGCCTGATCGAAAAGGAAAATTTCAAGGGTGCGACCCTCGATGCCGACAGTGACGCCTATTCGGCGATCACGCTCGCCGCTCAGTCAGCATTCAGCAAGTACGAGTTCCTCGAAGATGAGGCGGAGTTCAAGGAGGACACCAAGCGCGAGAACGGCTCGGTGGTCATCACCAAGTCACTCGTATTCAAGCTGCCGACGATGAACGCCGCCTCGCGCAAAGCCGTGCAGGAGATCATCGACGCTTCGTACTGCGGTCTGGTGGCCGTAGTGATTACCCCCAACGGCGATGCGTTCGTGGTGGGCTATGGCGAGGACGTGAAACTGGAACGTCCGCTGCGTATCTCACAGTCTACCGGCACGACGGGTAAAAAGTTCTCGGATGCCAATGGCGACGAAGTGACGCTGACCTGCGACCACACCGAGAAATCGCGCATTTACTCGGGTGACACGGACGCGCTGTTCACCGCAGCGCCGGGAGCGTAAATCTTCCCATCCATCATGTTGCATGAAAGGGAAGTCCCTGCGGCTTCCCTTTCTTTAAAAACCGAAACTATGGCAAAGAAATACAGCATCAAACCCGGCTATGAAAACGCCGAAATCGTGGCGTCAAAGCCTCCGCACCCCAGGACGGACGGGGCGCGTTTCATCCTGTCCCGCTGCACGCAGAAGGATTTGAAATACCTGCACGATGTAGTGTTATTCGAGGGCGTAACCGTTTCGAGCGATGAGAAAGCAAAAACAGACGAACAAGACCGTTAAAGCCTTCGTGACCGAAAACCGGGTCGATCCGTTCGTTTCGATAGGTTCGACGATGGCCGCCACGGGTAACTGCTGGAGGTGGGGAACCGACAATATGTTTCCCTATGCCCTTGCCATCCTTGCACGACGTTCGACGGCGCACCGGCGGATCATCAACGACAAAGCGGATTATATCTCCGGCAAAGGGTTTTCCTTCGATGAAAACCGACCGGAGTTGGAAATGATCGTGGAGGCGGCCAACGGGACAGGCGAAACGCTGCGGCAGGTGCTCAACAAGCTGGCATTCGACAAAGCCCTGTTCGGGAATGCTTTTCTTGAAATCGTAACCAACCGCAAATGCTCGTTCGTCTCATTCTACCATCAGGATGCGACCAAATGTCGCCTGTCGAAAGACAAATCACACATTATCCTCTGTCACAACTGGCGGGAATACACACCGATGCAAGCGCCCACCTTGCCGCTTTATCCTCAGTTCGACGAAGCCCCGGACGGTACGCTGCGCTCGATTATCCACTACAAAGATTATGAGCCGATGTTCGAGAACTACGGCGTGCCGCCCTATATCGCCGGGTTGAATGTGTCGGCCATCGCCTACAAGACGGACAAATGGAATATCAGCCGTCTGGACAACTCGTTTCAGCTTTCGGGTGTGATGACCCTCGACAGCGATGTGAACAACGAGGAAGAGGCCAAACAGATCGCCGAAGCGGCACAAAATAAGTTTGCGGGGAAACCGGGGCAGGTATTGTTCCTGGTAAAAAACAGCGGAGGCGAGGATGGGTCGAAATTCATTCCGATCACTTCGTCGAACGAGGGAGACTGGCAGGCACTGCACGAGCAGTCTACAACAGATATTGTTGTTGCTCATTCGTGGTTCCGGTCACTGAGCGGATTGGACTGGACGTCGGGATTTAATTCTGACCGTATCCTGCATGAGTATGAAATCGCACTGAATACGGTGATCCTCGGCGAACAGGCCGAACTGATGGAGCCGATCCGGAAAGTGTTGGAAAATATGGCCGGAATCGACACCTCATCGCTGCAAATCATCAACCGGCCCCCCATAACCCTGAAACCCTCGTACATGATGGTGTGGGAGGCACGCAAGGCCGACGGGCTGGATTACGACGAGAACGACCCGAAACAGCAGGTTTTCCTGGCAAACCTAAAACAGTCGAAAAATGGTACTGATAACGAGTAACGAGGTTATCGACCTGGCATTCTCCAGTGTGGAGCAGATCACGCCGGGGATTATCAAGGAGACGAAAATCGAGGCGGCGCAGGAGCGCTACATCCGTCCCGCGTTCGGCGAAATGTATAACGCGATGACCGAAGGGAGATATCCGGAGTTCGTAAACACTTACCTCAAACCGGCCCTCGCGTATTTTGTCCGGCACGACGTGATCCCGGAGGTATCGACACCGGTAGGCAACACCGGCGCGATGCTTCCTTATACGAACCATGCGAATGCCGCAACAGACAAACAGCGGGAATTGGCGATGGATAGTGCGCTGAACAGTGCCAATGCTCTTTTGGGCAAAGCAATCCGGCATATCGAGGCGCACCGGGAGGATTTCCCGGAGTACAAACCATTGGTAAAATGCCCCTCGATCCGGGGCGGGATGATTCTTTAAGACATGGCAACGGGTAATAATTTCTATCAGGGAGAGACCATAACAGTCGGTTTCGCCGCATACGAGGACGATGCAGACGTACCGGTGGACATCACCGGGTACGACATTACAGCGATCCTGTACAACGCTTCGCGCGGACGTATTCTCACGATGAGTACGAATGAGGGCGGGTATCTGATCGTGAACCGCGTAGGAACCTCGGAACTGACCGTAACCGTTCCCGCTGCTTTTACCAGTAAAATATACCCCGGACTGCTCAAAATCGAAGTGAAACTAACAGAGCGGGAAACCGGGAAGGTAGCAATAGCAATGACCGATGTAATCTATTTGATGGGCTGTAAAATCGGAGGCATCAACCTATGAGGCTTGTGACGACATTCATACAAAATACGGAATCTACCGATCCCGATCTTTCGTACCTGAACCGCGCACGGTTCGTTTTGTCCGTGGCCGACGGACATGGTTCCGACGGTGTGGGTATTCTGGACGCGGTGATTCGTAACCGGCACCTATTCCTGTCGATGACTTCCGGCGCGGAGATCGACGCGGGGAGCGTATTTACGGAGGACGATTTACCGGTAGCTTCGGATTCCCGTCTCGGTATCGCCGCGTTCGACCCGGCCTATTTTTCCATATTGGCTGGGAAAGTGTCGCTACGTGGTGATTTGGATTTCGGATTGAATGAAACACAGCTTGCCGAATACCTGACCGCCAACAAATACGCGACGCAGGCATGGGTTGCCGCACAAGGATTCATCGGCAGCGACGGGTTGGCCCTGTACGCTACGAAGGAATGGGTGCTCGGACAGAATTTCGCCAAAGCATCGAGCCTGGGCAATTATCTGCTGAAATCCGTCTGGGACGAGGTATTCGAGGTGACTACGGTTAACGGCGTGCGGGTATTGAACGTGAAGTTGGATATTGCGGGCCTCAAAGGCATCAGCGCTTACGGTCTGGGTCCCACCTCCGGCGGCGGTGCATCCGGTTCCCTCGGAGAGTTGGTCAACGTCGGGCAGTGGGCCGACGAGGTACCTACCGCCGACCGGGTGATGGTACAACTAGCCGGGGCTACACATTGGTCTGCAAAGCCGCTCGCCGATCTGGTCGGTCTCGATACTGCGGCCCTTGCACAATACCTGACCGCAAACAGCTACCTCAAGGCAAGCGATATTTCAAGTTATCTGACCTGGGCCAACCTTTCCGGCAAGCCTACGGTTTACCCGACGAGTTGGGAATTGGTGGTGGGCCGGCCAACGAAACTCTCCGATCTAACCGATGACGTTGTAGCGGGCAACTATCTGCCTAAGCCAACATGGGATGCCGTATTCGAAGTGGTCACGGTGGACGGCACACCGGCGCTGAAAGTCAAGTACGATATTCTCGGGCTCAAAGGCATCACAGCCTATGCGGACGGCTCCCTCTCCGGCGGGTTCTCCGGTGCGTTGGTCGATCTGGTGGACGTGGCAGTGACTAATCTTGCCTCCGGGGACATTCTCAAGTACAACGGGACGCATTTTGTAAACGTACCGGTCTCGTCCATCGCCGGGGCTTCGTCGTGGGATCAGATCACCGGAAAACCGGAGTATTACCCGACCCGGTGGGCGGACGTGTCCGGTGCACCTACATCTCTTCCGGCCTCTGACGTATACCCGTGGGCGAAAGCGGCCTCGAAGCCGACCTATACCGCCGCCGAGGTCGGGGCGCTGGCTTTGAGCGGAGGCACCCTAACCGGTAATGTAATCACTATCGGCTCGTTCATCCTGGCGAATAGCGGTGCATACCCTCAGTTAACTTTTCGCGCAACAGCGGATAATTCAGAGAGGCTGCTTTTTCGGCATGGCAACGATCTGAAATGGAGGTACAATGGCACCAACGACGGAATAATATACCATTCCGGCAACTTCAATCCGGGGAATTACCTGCTACTTTCCGGCGGTACGATGACGGGGGATATCACCTTTGGATCGAATGGCAGGTCTCTAAGGGGTTCCGATGGGGGTAATATTGCCGGTGTGTTATATGATACACCTAATGCAAGATATGTTACGGCTATCGGGACAGGAAGTAGACGTTTGATTTTGGTTTCTCCGGCTTCAATATACAGGGGGGCAGGCGGAGTGGCTGAAAACTACATGATTTACGATTCCGGTAATTTCAATCCCTCGTCCAAGCTGGATAAGTCCGTTTGGGATGAAGCCTTCGAGCTAAAAACGGTAAACGGTGTGCGGGTGATCTCGGCAAAGCTGGACTTTCTCAGCGTTGCAGGCATCAGCGCTTATGCTACCGGCCCATCTTCGGGCGGCGGTGGCGGCGGATTGGATTACGACCTGCTCAAACAGGCCCTGACCGGCGCGATCACCCCGGACGGTTATCCGTTCACGATCTCTACTTCATTCCTCGGGGCGATCAGTAAAACGTACCTTACAGGCAAACTGGCGAACACATACGCGAACAAGGTACACACTCACCTGTGGACTGATATTACCGACCGGCCTACGTCCCTTCCTGCCAACGGAGGCAACGCCGACACGGTGGATAATTTGCACGCCTCGTCTTTCGCCCAAATCAAAAGTTACAACTTTCCCAGCGGCGGAATAAACAACATTACGGACTTAGATTTCACCGGGAATATACAGGCGCATTTCCCGGGTGCTGAATACTCCTGTATCTGGCAGGGAAAGGATTTTGCGGGTACGATTTTGCAACTCAAGTTACGGGACTATGCCGGAAAGCAATCTATGATGTATCGGGGTAGTCTTACAAAAATATGGAGGACGGTTTGGGATTCCGGCAACTTCAATCCGGACAATAAGTTCGGATTATCCGGTATTATTTCCGACTTGAATAACGCGCCGCTGAATGCGGTCTTTTCAACCAATGGAACTCCAGCCAACGCCCCGCTTGAAAATGCTTATTTCCAAGGGTTCACTTTCGCAATGGATAATAATCCAGACTTTAAGCGCCAATGGGCATTCAAGGATAAAAAAATTTGGTTTCGGAATTTACATGCCGGTTCTTGGTCGGCATGGACCGATGTAATTCCCCTGGATAATTACCTGCCGTTGTCTGGTGGAAGTATCACTGGTGGTCTTGGTGTATCCGGCTATCTGACAGCAGGAGTTTTACGGGTCAAAGCGACTTCGTATCCGCAGATATCTTTCGTGAACACGACGACAAACAGGGATTCGCTATTGTTTGTCAATGGCAGCGGGTTGTATTGGCGTCCAACTGCCGGTACCGCGACAGATTATCAGGTTTACCATTCGGGCAACTTCAATCCTGACAGCAAACTGGGGGTTTCGTCCGTGGCCGTCGAAGCTAAAAAGATGTCGTACCAAGGCCTTATGACGGCGATCTCCGGCACGACAACCTTCCCCGCCGGACTCTACCTTTACGGCGTGTACAACAATGGCTATCCTGTAACTTACGGTAATCTACTGCGGGTTGGAGGAAGCGGATTGGGCGAAATGTTGTTTGGCTGGGCAGGGGATGCCTCGGTCGGCGGGTTGTATTACCGTTCGAAACGGGATGTTGCGGCAACGGCATGGAGCAACTGGTGTAAGTTATGGACTTCGGCAAACTCCAACCTCTCGACCATTGACTGGTCGGCCAATAATCTTAATGCCGCAGCTAATTTGGATGTCGCAGGGCAGGCGTATGTGAGCGGATGGCTCCGGTCGAGGGGTAATGTCGGCTGGTATAGCCAAGACTACGGCGGAGGCATCCACATGACGGACAGTACGTGGGTGCGCGTATACGGCAGCAAGGGGCTGATGATCGACACCGGCACAAGCCCTATCAATATGGGACAGCTTCAGATTACCTGCTCTGCGGAGGCTTCCATCGGATTCCGATCCGCAAGCAACGGTAATTGGTGTCTGGGCAAGGGAGTGAAATCGATCGGTTCCGGGTTCGGCCTGTACAACGCCGTAACCAATCGGGCGGCGTTCCAGATCGACAGTGCCACGGATAACGCCTCTTTTGTCGGCAGTATCACCGCACCGACCTTTGTGGGCAATCTTTCCGGGTCGGCCAGTTCAGTTAACGGCTACGATATAAATTCATTCACCGGCTACTATAAATACACGATAGACGCTTCCTCGCTCGACCAAAATACCTATTACCCGGTTACGATGTATTTGGGTGTCCATCATACGGTCCGTATCTCTGTGCTCGTTGCCTTGGACAGCGGAACCAAACCGGCCTGGAGTTCGCACGCAAGCGGTTATTCAGTCCGCTTTATCGAAGAGGTGAACGGTTCAGGCTGGGGAACATCGGAGGTGTCCCGGAATATTCTTGCGAACGAATACAGATTTGCAAATGCCAATCCCGTAGGACGTGTCGAACAGATGACGAATAGCTCCACGGAAGTGATCTGGGTGCGCGGAGGCGGAAAATACTTTTTCTACTTATCCATACCCTACATCACTCCGGCACTTCGCACCTCTACATTCACGAATGCCAGTCAAAGCGTATCGCCACGTACCGATACGATGGATTTACGCATGGCCGCTAACGGTAACGGAATTGCCGTAAGTAAACTGTATGCCCACAACAGTATAGAGATTAACGGTTTTACCATCGACGTATACAACGGCGCGCTGCGCGTGAACGGAAACCTTGTCGCTACAGGCGGCGTAACAGCATATCAATAAAACTATGGCACTCGGAAAAACGAATATTTCAATCGACCTCGTGCGCCGCACGCTCGGATCGTCGAAAACAGACGTAGGAGGGCTTTGCCTGGAGGATAAGGTAAACATGTTCTCCTACTACAAACCCATCGATTCGCAGGCTCAGTCTACCGATCCGAATACGGACTGGCCGGCCAACATCAAGCAGAATTTCGGGATCAACATCCCGGAACTCACTTTGCCCGTGGATACGGCTTTGAACTGGACGCGGGACAAACCCGTCGGCGGACGGCTCAGTCCGTACAGGCTGACCGATTTCGGGGGTTACGAGCATAATGCACGGCCCTGCCTTTCATCAGGTTGCATGGGAACCGTCAGCGTCAATATGTCCGATGTAGGTTATACCACCCGCACGTTCACTTTCGAGCAAATCCCAGCAAGCAGCAAGACGAATGTTTCGGCGCTGAACATGAAAGGGATTCAATACTATTACTGGGGTTTTGCCTTGCTTACCTCATTGACCGCTACCGAGGGTAAATTAATCACTTGCGACAAGACCATCGGCGAGGGCGGCAATAGTATTACCGTGGACTTCTTCGAAATCGGAGCAGGAACGCACCACAAATACATGCTTTTCGTGCTGAGCAAAGTGAAAGCCACGGGAGGATTCGGGGAGGCTGACAACATTAACGATCTGAACGCTGAACCGCTGGTGGTGTACCACAACAGCACGTTCATAAATCCGGTTCCGCTCAATATCTTCAACTCGATCCTGATTTCGGCCAAGATGACCGGGATAAATACCGACGGTGCAAAATACACTTTCTATCCGTTCAGCAACTTTACATCCTCTCCGTTGCTGTTCCACGGTACTCAGTATGCGTATGTCAAGGTGACGATCACCAATATCGCAGAACACGAAGTAAGATACACCACGCTGCAAGAAGTAGAGGTGGTATCATTCTGGGGGACGGTCGAAAAAGGGATACCCCTCGTATTGGATGCCACAACGGGAAACAGGGTTTCGATGATTGTTTTGGCTGCCGGGGAAAGCCGGGACTATGTGCTGGAAATCGAGCAATTCGCATGGCATAACGGGGACTTTCAGTTGGACAATTATCCGACCGGCGTTGTGAACTCATACATCAAACTCGGATTCGGCGAACTGCTCGACCAGACCGGAACCTTCCAGATACAGGCAAGGAACATCTAATTTGTTATCAACCAATAAAATCTTTCAATTATGTCAACAGTAAATGCAATTATCAACGAGAACAAGATCACCGCACAAACGATTCAGCGGCTTATCAAGGCAAGCGTAGGTTCGGCCGAAGTTTCGGCGGAGGTAACGATGACCAATGCCGTGGTCGCTTCCTACACGGGCGGCCAGATCACCGAGAACGGAGAAGTCAAAGCGTCGTTCAACCAGTACGCGGGCGGCAAGATGCAGATCAGCGCGGATGTGGAGTACTTCTCGCAAGCGCAGGCGATCCTCACTCCGTTCATGCAGAAGATGGACGCCATCGCGCTGACGATGACCGAACAGCCTGAATCAGTAGTCGAAGCGTAACCCTAAAAACTCAAAAAGATGAAAAAGATCGAACTTGTAGCACTGACCCAGCTTTTGGGCAAAATCAGTTCCGGCAGCATTTCTCACGATGAGCGCAAAGGGTTGCTCGAGGTGATGAAGGTTGCCAAATACAACCTCGAAATGCGCGACGAGAAGATGCGTACGGCAATGAAGAAGTACGGAATCGAGATCGACCCGAACACCGGAAGGATTGCCGAAGGTAACGACAAAGCCGCTGTCGCTTCATTCCTAGACGATATGAACAAGGTGGACACGTCGGATGTCGAACTCAAGCCGTTTCTTTCGGAGGCCGGGGCCGATGCGCTCTGGGAGGAAAACAAGCTCACCACCTCGGAGCGCATGATGCTCGATGAGCTGGTGAAGCAGCCCGAGCCGGAAGCTCCGGAGAACCCGGCGGCCAAAACGAAAAAGTAACAGGGCGGCAGAACCCGGCGGAATTTCCGCCGGGCTTTCCCGGCCAGTAAAATAACGAATATGGAACATTTGAATTTACA
>ERZ773146.51-NODE-51-length-64295-cov-29.050187_pt1 | contig 64295 bp, 58 predicted proteins | sample MGYA00580847_ERZ773146 | MGnify/ENA primary metagenome ERZ773146 (study PRJEB29015, sample SAMEA2737830) | human gut metagenome | biome: human gut; feature: human-associated habitat; material: faeces | place: China | collected 2012 ...
CTTCGCCACCGACATTCAGGAGTACATGATCTCCCCGTACGGCTTCGACACCTACAGCGAGGCTCTGCGTGCAGGCGTTGAGGTCTACCACACCCTGAAGAACGTCCTGAAGAAGGAAGGCCTGGCCACTGGCCTCGGCGACGAGGGTGGCTTCGCTCCGAAGATGAAGTCCAACAAGGACTCCCTGAACTACATCATGGACGCCATCTCCGCCGCCGGCTACGAGCCGGGCAAGCAGATCGGCATCTCCCTCGACGTGGCTTCCTCCGAGTTCTACAACAAGGAGACCGGCAAGTACCACTTCGAAGGCGACGATCGTGAAGCCGGCTACATGCTCGACTTCTACGAGAACCTCATCAACGAGTACCCGATCGTCTCCATTGAGGATCCGTTCCAGGAAGAAGGCTGGGAAGACTGGGCTGCCATCACCGCCAAGCTCGGCGATCGTCTGCAGTTCGTCGGCGACGACCTGCTGGTCACCAACCCGGCACGTCTGGCTAAGGGCATCGAGCTCGGCGCCGCCAACTCCCTGCTGGTCAAGCTGAACCAGATCGGTACCGTCACCGAGACCCTCGACGCCATCGAGCTGGCCACCAAGAACGGCTTCACCTCCATGGTTTCCCACCGTTCCGGCGAGACTCCGGACACCACCATCTCCGACCTGGCTGTGGCAAAGAACACCGGCCAGATCAAGACCGGTGCTCCGGCTCGTGGCGAGCGTATTGCCAAGTACAACCGCCTGCTCGAGATCGAGGAGGAGCTCGGCTCCACCGCTCAGTATGCTGGCTACAGCGCTTTCAAGGCCTGCAAGAAGTACATCGCCAAGTGAGCGTAAGCGCATCGAATATGCGCTGATGTAGAGTGCCCGTCGTGTTCCTCGTCGAACGCGGCGGGTATTTTCATTGCTATGAGTTCAAAGTCACGCAAGAAAGCATCCAGAAGGGGCAGCGCTGGCCCCATCGCGTTCTTTGTGGCGGTATTTATCGTGGCTTTGGGATCCATCCAGCTGGCGTCGACGTTCCATACCTATGCGCTGAATATGGCTGAATTGAATGGCTTGAAGAAGCAGGAAGCTGCGCTGATAGCGCAAAAGCAGGAACTGGAAAACGACATCGCGCGTTGGGATGACAAAGCTTACGTTACAGCGCAGGCAAGGGATCGTCTGGGATTCGTATTTCCAGGAGAACAGGCGATTCGTGTGGAACATCCCGAAGCGGTGACCGGCGAAACCACAGAAGATGCAAAAAAGACGGATGAATCGCAGAAAACCGTACTGCCTTGGTATAAGGAAATGGCGTATTCGTTCAAACAAGCCGACCAATCGGACGAAGTGAAATCGAAATCGAGGGAAACGTCCGAAAGTACGTCAACCGGTGAATCGGATGCGAATGGAACAAGCCAGGAATCCGGTGGCCAGCAGCAGACTTCACAAGACAACAACCAACAGCAATCAGGAGATCAGCAGGAGTGACACAGGGTATGACAATCAGCGAACAGGCCAAAACCTTGGCGAAGAAGGTTCTCGACCAGCCTGCCACCGAGCATGATATTGCTGTGGTCGAGCGTCAGCTGGGTCGTTACCCGCGTGGCATGGTGGCTGTCGGAGCACGTTGCGTGTGTGGCAGGCCTTTGGCTGTGGTCACGCGTCCGCTGCTGCCGGGAGGCGTGCCTTTCCCTACCACTTGCTATTTGACTGGCCCGGAAGCGGTGAAAGCCATCTCCCACATCGAAGCCGAAGGCAAGATGAAGGAGTACAACGATCTTTTGGCTGAAGATGACGATCTGAAAGCCGCCTACGAGCGTGCGCACGAACTGTATTTGGCGTTCCGGCATGAAATCGCCGTTGCTATGGAAGACAGCGAAGAGCATATCGAAGGCACCAGTGCCGGCGGCATGCCTGTTCGCATCAAGTGTCTGCACGCCTTGCTGGCGCAAACGCTGGTGATGGGCGAGGGCGCCAATCCGATCGGAGACATGGCATTGGAGGCGATTCGTCATGAATTCGACCCCAATGTATGCCGTTGCACGGTGGAAAACGAAGACTGAACCATATTCAGACAGAAAGAAGAAGCAATGAAATCCGTTACTGTTGCCGGCATTGATTGCGGTACGAACTCGATTCGTCTGAAGGTCTCCCGCGTCAGTGAAGACGGCGTTGAAGATATTGTTCCGCGTATTCTTCGTGTGATTCGCCTCGGTCAGGATGTTGATAAGACGCATCGTTTCGCCGATGAGGCATTGGAACGTGCCTACGCCGCTGCCCGCGAATTCGCCGAGGTGCTGAAAAAGCATCCGGTGGATGGCATTCGTTTCGTTGCCACTTCGGCCACTCGTGATGCTGAGAACCGTGAGGAATTCGAAGACACTATCGAGCAGATCCTCGGCGTGCGTCCGGAAGTCATTCCCGGTACGGAAGAGGCTGATCTAAGCTTCCTTGGTGCCACGAGCGTGGTTCGTCGCGACGTCGAAGCTCCGTATTTGGTGGTTGATTTGGGTGGCGGCTCTACGGAATTGGTGCTTGGCGGCGATGGCGTAAGCCATCCGGACACGCAGGTGCAGGCCGCGTTCTCCATGAACATTGGCTCGGTGCGTATGACCGAACGCCACTTGAAGAACGATCCGCCTACCGAAGCGCAGATTCAAGAGGCCATTGCCGACATCGACGAGCATATCGATGAAGCGTTCAAAACGGTTCCTGCAGGCAAAACCCGCACTATCATCGGCGTGTCTGGCACAGTGACTACCATGACCGCTCTGGCCATGGGATTGACCGAATACGACCATTCCGCGGTGGATGGTGCCAGCTGCTCGCTGGAAGACGCTTATGCGGTCGATAACAAGTTCCTTACGATGCCGCGCGAAGAGCGCCTGACCTACAAAACCATTCACCCGGGTCGTGTTGACGTGGTCGGTGGCGGTGCGCTGGTGTGGAATCGTGTGCTCGCCAAAGTCAGCGAAGCGGCCTATGCCGACCATGGTCAGCATATCGACTCCTTCATGGCCAGCGAGCATGGTTTGCTTGATGGCATTGTGTTGGATTACGGCACGCGATTGCTTGCCGAACGTTAACGTGGCATAATGACTTGGGCGTCGGCTTGTTCGATGCCTTGCCGCCATGGCGAAACTGGTATACGCAACCGACTTAAAATCGGTCTCTTCGGATTGCGGGTTCGATTCCCGCTGGCGGCACCATGCGACCCAATCAGAATATACTGGTTGGATTTTGTTGTATCTCGCGCTGAGATGAGCTTAATGTTGACTCAAAATCCGGTGTCCACATGATGAACAACGCATGACAATCGTCGTGCAAGGGGGCTAGTTTTCTCTGCTGTGAGAGTGGTGAACGGCGAACAATCTATGCGAAGCAGAAGATATGCGTCTCTATCTATTGACTATTTGACAACGAATCTTGCATACAGTGCGGTACTGTCGATGCTTCCGATAATGCTCACCCAGCGTGTCGGCTCAGCGAGTGTTTTGTCGGGTGTGATGCTTGGTGTTCTATCGGCTGCAGCACGGGGAAGTACACTGTTTTTAGGCCGGTTGATTGAGAAAATATCAACACTATGGCTCATGCAGATCAGCTTGGCGATTATCGTACTGGGACTAGTATCTTTTGCATGGCTATTGCAGGTTTCGCCTGTATTTGCTTTGCTTGGCTTGATGTTGTTCGGTGTTGGCGTTTCATTGGTGAATTTCACTCTTCGAGGGCACATCATTGCAACCACTGCAGATAGCAAGGAGCAAGCATCATTCTTTTCGCTGGCAACCTTGTCTGCGAACTTAGGAGCTGCTATTGGTCCTATCACAGCGTCTTATGTACAGTGCAGACTTGGTCTCGCCAACTTTCTCATCATCATTTGTCTGATATATGCCGTCATATCCGTTATCACCGGAATTTGTTTTGAGCGACATGTTTATCTACGAACTTCAGATAGTCCTTCAGAGGAAAAAACTTCGATTCTTTCCACCATCGGTACATTATTGAGCAGTCGAAGAATGTTGCCGGTATTGCTGATTGTCGTTACTGGCAGTGTGATGAATGGGCAGCTTTTTTCTGGCATGTCACTCGTATTTCATGGTTTTTCTTCAGATCTGCTGCCGAGTGGACTGTTCTTCACTGTGGATGCCATTGCTGGGATAGTTTTGCAGTTCCCCATCAGCAGGCTGGTGGTACGCATCATGGATACAGGAAAAACATCAACGTATTGCATGGGCTTAAGCCTAGGGTTGTACGGCATCGCTTTTGTGCTGTTCGCAGCGGGAACGTTGATGCAATCGGTATGGTTCATATTTGCTGCTCTGCTGGTATTTGCATCTGCGGAATGCACGTACGCACCGTTGACAAATGTCGCCATGGTGGAATCCGGAGAAAACATGCCTCTTGTCGACATACTCAATTGTCGTCTTATTCTGACAGCCATTGGTGAATCCATCGGATCATTTTGTGGCGGATTTTTCGTGCCTTTTCTCACATCGGCTTTCCATGCAACATGGATGTATTGGCTGGCTTTGTCCATTATTGCAGTTTGTGGGCTTTTTGTTAATGTATCCGAAAGGAAATGCAGATAAATGAATAAGAAATTTGACGTTGTGTCTCAAATACTACGTAATGCAGAAATTGCTCCTAAAAAAATCGCCGTTGAAGACATGTCTGGATGCCTCACATATGAACAACTAGTTCAACAATCGATGAATCTCAAACAGAATATACTCTCTCAGTATGCTATTCAATAATGATGACTTGTCATTCATAGTCCGATCTCAGGTCTTCTGGCTGCGATGACGGCCTAATGGTCGAGGTCGTTGTGAAATATTGCTGGATAGCACGTACGAAACAATCCGTTATTACACTGGCGGCATTGATAACCCCAAGTAGCCGACTGGAACGGAAAAAGTATGACGTCGAAAGATATCAAGCCAGTAATCGAACAGCCCGATACGGAAATTCCGCTGATGCTCTCCCAAGCGATTATCGTCGCAGGAGTTTTGGCTGTGGGCGAACTGGCTTGTTCTCCGCTGTATTTCTCGTTGTTGAAGGCGTCGTTGGCGTTGATTCCATGGGCTATGGAAGCGGTGTTCATGGCAGTGGCGTTCACGTTCGTTGTGGGCTTTGCGCTGCTGTGGTGCGCCGAATCGTTCACGCTCAAAATGCGTGAACGGTTCCGACCGTTCGCATATGCGATTGTTGGACTTATCGGTTACGGTGCGTGGAGCCTGCTGGTGTTCTCCGCCACCATCAATTCCGTGCTTGCCATGGTGGGGGAGAGTGTGCTCACCAATGGCCAGATTGGTGCGATTGCGTTGAATGGCGCAGCTCTTGGTTTCGTCGCCTTCCTGTTCGCCAAGTTACTTGACGTTAAACTCGGCAATCGTAAAACCACGGCCATTATCATGCTGGTGGTGGAAGTTACGGCCGCCATCATTGGTTTGATCATTATGATTCTCATGTTCCGTGCATTGTATGCAGCCTGAGCAAGGCACCTGAGAAGCAAGGCGACGATTGGTATGTTCAGTATTCTCGAAATGTTCAAGATAGGCGTTGGACCAAGTTCCTCACATACTGTTGGTCCGATGGTGGCGGCATGCAAATTTGTCGAATCGCTTGAACATACGGGAACGCTTGACCGTGTGAGCCGCGTGCGTACGGTACTGTATGGATCTCTTGCGTTGACGGGTTTGGGGCACGGTACCGATCGCGCGACTGTGGCAGGTCTGGAAGGTAACATGCCGCAAACCGTCGATACGGACCATGTGAACATCATTCGTCATGAATGCGAGTCGAGTGGGGAACTGCTGCTGGCCGGTAAGCATCGCATCGATTTCGACTATGCGCATGATGTGGTGATGGACGTGTGGCATCGCTTGGCCGCGCACCCTAATGGCATGCGTTTCCAAGCATTTGACCAGCAGAACAATCTTGTTGACGAACAGGTCTGGTATTCCATCGGTGGAGGCTTCGTACGGCAAGGCAATGCCGAGGATCTGATGATCGGCATTCATGAGCGTCCGCCGATCGGAACGTCTTTCGCCGATCAGCAGAGTGATTCCTCACTTGATGACGGCTCGGATATGCCATATCCATTCACGTCATGCGACGATCTCATTGCATTATGCGAGAAGCAACATATGAGTATCGCCGACATTGTGTGGGCCAACGAAACGGCCATGCAGTCGGCGGTGCAGGTTCGCAGCGAACTGGATAACGTGTGGCGGGTGATGCGTCGTTGCGTACAGCACGGATGCCATACGTCGCAGACCGTGTTGCCCGGCGGTTTGAATGCGCCCCGCAGGGCACCGAAAATGTATGCAAGGCTTGCCTCGAACAGTGATGTGCTTGCGCGAGACAAGAAACGCGCGGATGCGGTGCTCGAATCGTCGGATGCGGCATGGGTGGATTTGTTCGCTTTGGCGGTGTCGGAGGAAAACGCCGGCGGTGGGCGAATCGTCACCGCACCGACCAACGGTGCTGCAGGAATCATTCCGGCAGTGCTTCACTATTACTGGCATTTCGTTGACCATGCGAACGAAGAGGGTGTTATTACCTTCCTGCTCACTGCAGGCGCGGTAGGGTACCTGTTTAAACGCAATGCCTCCATTTCCGGTGCGGAAGTCGGATGCCAGGGAGAAGTCGGTACGGCATGTTCGATGGCTGCGGCCGGTTTGTGCGCGGTGATGGGCGGTACTCCACAGCAAGTGGAGAACGCTGCGGAAATCGGCATCGAGCATAATCTGGGACTGACCTGTGATCCCGTGGGAGGTTTGGTACAGATTCCATGCATCGAACGCAACGCCATGGCTGCGAACACTGCCATCAACGCGGTTCGTATGGCCATGCTGGGAGATGGAACACATATCGTGACCCTCGATCAGGCCATTAAAACCATGAAAGACACGGGCGAAGACATGATGTCCAAGTATAAAGAAACCTCAAAAGGTGGTTTGGCGGTCAATGTCGTTGAATGCTAGCGGTGGTTGGTGCTAGTCTAGGTGGCATTGTGCTTTTCAAGGAGGTTCACCATGGCATCTCAAATGCCCGTTGTCAATGTTGAGTTCGGCGATCGCCCGACCATCGAATTCCCGTCCGAGACCGCTCCGGCAGGTCTGAAGGTTGTGGAGCTGCTCGAGGGCAATGGCCCGATGGTTCGCCGCGGCGACACCGTCACCGTTAACTATCACGGTGTGGTCTGGGGCAAAGACACCCCGTTCGATTCCAGCTTCGACCGTCACCAGCCGGCCAGCTTCGGCATCGGTGTCGGCCAGGTCATCAAGGGTTGGGACCAAACCGTTCCGGGGCACAACGTCGGTTCCCGCTTGGTGGTATCCATTCCGCCGGAGTATGGCTATGGTTCCCGTGGCGTTCCGCAGGCCGGCATCGGCGGCGAAGACACCCTGGTGTTCGTGATCGACATCATCTCCACCCGCTGAAACTAAGCGGCATAGAGTAATTTCCAAGGTCAAGGAGGCAACATGGCCGAAGAAAAAACGCTTCTGCTGACGCAGGAAGCTTATGACAAGATGAAAGAAGAGCTCGCTTGGCGCGAAGGCGAGTATCGCGACGAAATCCTTTCCAAGGTTTCCGCGGCACGCGCCGAGGGCGATTTGAGCGAAAACGGCGGCTATCAGGCCGCTCGTGAGGCTCAGCGAGTAAATCAGGGCCGCATCGAGGAACTGACCGTCAAGCTGCGCAACGCGAAGATTCTGACCGCGCCCAAGGCCGGCGAAGTCGGCGACGGTTCTTTGGTGACGCTGGATGTCAACGGACGTGAGATGGTCTACGTGCTTGGCACGCGTGACCTGTCCATCGCCACGGACTACAGCATCATCAGCCCGGAATCCCCGATCGGCGCAGCCATCAACGGCGCTCACGAGGGAGACACGGTGTCGTATACGGCTCCGAACGGACGTGAGATTTCCGTGACCATCAAGGAAGCCAAGCCGCTCGCCTGAGTGATGTTCGTCATAAGCTGAATCTGATATTCCAGCGATATAAATACAAGGCTGGTTCATCGAATACAACGGATGAACCAGCCTTTTCGTATATTTCGTCAAACTGCAATCAGATATGATCTGAACTTACGGCCATAGCTGCACGATCACCATGTAGATCGCCACCATATGGCATGCGTAACCGGCAACGGTGCCGCAATGGAAAAGCTCATGGAAGCCGAACACCTTCGGCCATGGATCGGGCTTACGTAGCGCGTATACGATGGCTCCGGCGATATAGCAGGCTCCGCCTGCGGCCAACAGCACCACAACCGCCGGACCGGCATATGGCGAAATCCAGAACAATCCCATGAATGCCACTCCGGAAACACCGAAAATAATATACACAATCACGTATAGCCAGCGTGGGGCGCTGATCCAGATGACGTGAATGATGAGCGCCACGGTAGTGCAGATCCACATGCCCGCGATGATTGAATTGCGCCAGAACGGTTCGAGTGCAAAGGAGACCGGCGTATAAGTGCCTGCGATCAGCAGGAAGATATTCATATGGTCGATGCGTCGTAGCACATCCGTGACGCGAGGCGACCAATCGCCCAAATGGTAGCAGGCGGAATTGCCGAACAATATCAGCGAACACGTCATGAACACGGCGCAGGCCCACTTCAAACCGGTACCGTGTGCCAGGCAGATCAGCACGATGCCGGCCGCCAATGCCAGAGGAGTGGCCACGGCATGAATCCAGCCGCGCATCGCCGGCTTGGGGCGACCATGCACGTCAAGACGAATCTTACGTTCGATCTCCGCCGGAGTGATGCCTTCTATTTTCGCGGCACGAGCTTCGCCCTTGGCTATAGCCATTTTCGCCTTGCCGTCGGCCTTCTTGCGGATGTTCTCGGCCTTGTTGCGTGCCTTCACGCGAATAATATCGGCCTTGGCTTGAAGGGCCTGTTCGCGTGCCTCGGCGATGATCGCTCGTTTTTCCTCGATCTCTACGTCTGTGGGTTTCGTCATCTGCGTGCCTCCACTGTAAGTTACGGAACCGTAACCTACGTTACCGTAACTCATGGATATGTCAATATTGCTTTTCCTGCAATATGCGTCGTGTCGTGCAAAACCTCTGGTGTGATGCGTATGATGGAGCGCATGGCTGATTTCTCACATATCTTGACGACCCGTCCCGATTTCGATGACGAAGATCGTGAATGGCTGCATCATCTGGTCGCCGACTGGCAGGTGATCGCCGACCTGAGTTTTGCTGATCTGCTGCTCATTCTGCAAAATGGCGAGGGCAAATACATTATTGCTGAACAGTGTCGTCCATCCACGGTGATGAGCCTGAGGGCCGACGATGTGGTCGGCGATGTTGTCGAGGAGGAAATGAGCGCTGAATTGGATGCCGCGATGGCTTCCGAATCGGTGTTCCGTTCCACGGTGCTCCGCACTGTGGGCGAGTCCACGGTGTGCAATGTGTATGCGCCGGTGCGTCATAATGGCAAGACGCTGGGCTTGGTGGTACGTGAGACGAATATGGCCACCCGGGAGTCGAACGGACGTTACGAATCCGAAAGCATCAGCGCAGGTAAGCAGCTGTATGAGATGATTCCTCGCGGTCAGTTCCCATATCGTAATCCGATTATGAACCAGCGTCACAATGCGCGTGTGGCGGACGGCTTCATCGTGCTCACCGTCGAAGGTATCGTGCGATATGCTTCGCCGAATGCCATCAGCTGCTTCCGACGTTTGGGATCGGTCAGTACCATGCAGGGGGAGTATCTGAGCGAAATCGGCACCAAATTGCTGCGCGAGAACGATCCCGTGCTGGAAACCTTGCCTCTGGTGCTCAGTGGCAAAGCCGCCGTCGATTCCGAACTCGATGCCAACAAGTCCGCGGTGTCCATGCGTTCGCTGCCGTTGATGGATGCCAATGGCCGCGTTGGCGCTGTTGTGCTATGTCGCGACGTGACTGAGCTTCGCCGTCGTGAAAAGGAACTGCAGACCAAGGATGCGACGATTTCCGAAATCCACCATCGCGTCAAGAACAACCTTCAGGCGGTTTCCGCATTGCTGCGACTGCAGGCACGTAAGACCAAGTCCGAAGAGGTCAAGAAAGAGCTGAAAGAGGCGCAGCGTCGTGTACAAACCATCGCCATGGTCCATGAAGGCTTGAGCCAGACCGCCGATGAAATCGTCGATTATGACAAGGTCATTTCCAGCCTGTTGAAGATGGCGGTGGATTTGGCCACCATGCGTGACCAGCATATCGACATCGACTTCATCGGCAGATTCGGCATGATGCCGGCGCAGGATGCCACGCCGTTGTCATTGGTGCTGACCGAGCTGATCACCAATTCCGTGGAACATGGCTTCGAAGGTCGCAAAGAAGGTCATATCACGATTTCCGTGGGACGCGGTGGCAACAACCTCAATGTTGTGGTCGAAGACGATGGCACGGGCTTGGCCAATGAGGAGCATGATGGTATGGCACGTTCCTCCGGATCCGGTTTGGGAACGCAGATCATCAGCACGTTCGTCAACAACGATTTCGGAGGCACGGTCCGTTGGGAGCCCCGTCGTGGCGGTGGCACCCGAGTAGTGCTCGATATGAAGCTGCGTGCGGCGCAGGAACGATAGGAAAGATACGAAAATGTCCGGTTGACCAGGGGAAGTCAACCGGACATTTTCGTTGTAAGTTGCTATTTATTCGCAGAGCGTATGCAATGATGGATCTTTGAAAATTTCAGATCTGCATCTGCATGGCTTGGGAGCGGCGGGCACGCATGGCACGGCGCTTGAGCGCACGACGTTCGTCTTCGCTCAAACCGCCCCAAACACCGTAATCCTGATTGGTGTCAAGCGCGCACTTCAGGCACGCGTCAATCACCTTGCAGGTGCGGCAGACGGCCTTGGCCTCTTCGATCTGCTGATAGGCGGCGCCTGTATTGCCGACCGGGAAAAACAGCTCCGGATCCTTGTCGCGACATGCGGCCTTGGCGCGCCAGTCAAAAGCACTGCTCATATAATCGCCTTCCTCTTGCCATGTACGGCATGTAAGTCCGTTACTCAGATAACCACGAATCGCGCGACTTTTCAAGAGTCTTCGCGAAAAGAATCCCACGAATCGTTAAAAACCTTGGAATTCCACGCACTGAATAGGGCATGCTTTGGCCTGTTGCATGAGCACGCCACGACCTGGGAGGGTATAGTCGTCGGCTGCGAACCCGTCCAGAATTGCGCCGGGAATGCCGAGCATCAGATCGTTGGAACGTTCTCCGCAGGGGAACGCCACACGAGTCGGACATCGGTCCAGCAGTGCGGAAATAGGTTTTTCCACCGCGGCAATCACTGTGATATTGGGATTGGCCAACGCCTCACGCAATTCGTTCGCTTCAGGCGCAGAGGAAAAGGGATTAAGCGCTTCGTCCGCATCATCCACAATCCAGATGGTTCGCTTATGCGACGGTAAGGGTTTGCCGTCATCCGTCACCATGCCATGTTCGGTTTTGCGTGTGAAACGAATATTGGCGCAACCCGTGTCATATAGCCAGCGTGCGCAATGCAACAGTAGATTGGTTTTGCCGCTGCCGTAGGCACCGATGATGGCGATATTCTGTTGGCTCACGTCAAGAATGGCGGTATACACCAATACGCCATCGTCGGCAAGCGCAAAGGGAACGTTATGCCATGACTGGTTTGATGGGATGGAAAGATCGGATTGCGTTGCATGTTGCGTGAGAGGCTCGGAAAACAGGGGATCGGGGCGTTTGCAGGCGTGGAATCGTGCGGCCGTTCCAATATTGCGGACAAGTCGGTTGACATCGCGCACCGCGCTGCATAGGAAAGGTGTGGTGTGTTGTCCGTCATTGCAATAGGCTGCACCGGGAATGCTGGGAGGAATCAGCGCTGCGTCACGTATGCCGATCAATTCGTTCGACTGCATTTGGTCTGTAACCCGTAAGCATATGCTCAGCGAGATATTGGCTTTCATGTCGGCATGGACTTGGCCCATGGGATATTGCGTGCAGACGATCAGATGCATGCCAAGGGAACGGCCAAGTGACGCAAGACGATTCAGCCGTTGCATATAGTCGGGCAGACGGTCTCGAAGCGCATGGAATTCATCGATGACCACAACCAGTCGTGCCGGAGGCCGGACCAATTGGTCGAATCTGGAAACACGTTCGGCGCTGACCAGAGCCTCACGACGCACCAATTCCTGTTCAATGGCATTCAACGCGCGAATCGCGTGGAACAAATCAAGATCGCAGACATTGCCAACGGTGTGGGGAAGATGTTCCAAAGCGTTGAATGTCGATCCTCCTTTGAAATCAAAAAACACAAAATGCAGATCATCAGGGCTGTATTGCATGGCGAGCGACAAGCACCAACTGATGAGCAATTCCGATTTTCCCGAACCCGTGGTGCCTGCGACCATGGCATGCGGTCCTGATCGTTGCAGATCCGTGCGAAACAAGCCATGCTCCGTGACTCCTATAGGGCAGGATGATGTGGAGGAAAGCCATGTTCGTGTGATGGTGCGCCAAGGCAGCGCGTCCTCGTCCAGAGCGTAGAACCGCTCGAAACACACATGGGGCATTGCGGCGAACGGCGAATGGCTGTTTTGCCTTGCGGTCTCCACCACCTTTGCATAGGTGGTGGAGACAGGTTCGTCATGCTGCTGCTTCTGATTGGAACGCAACGCCATGGATACCAGAGACAACGCGCTGCTGATGAGTCCAGGAGCAAGCATGGCCACATATAGCCATTGCCGTTGCACGATCATTATGACAAGCATGACAAGTTGCGACAATACCGGCGCGGCCCAGCTGATGAGCATCAGCCGATCCTCATTGAATCCATTGGTATGCTTGCGCTTGGTTTTGCTGTTCATGCCGTCATTGTGAACAGCAGTGGCGGATGGACGCAAGCGAGAATCAGGGTTGTGGTCGGAGGATATGGTTATCCACATCCTGACCACAACCCTCAGCTTTGCTGTTCGGCGAGCGTGCCTACAGTGCCAGCCCGATGGGTCCCCTTAGCCAATTCGGAGAACAGCTCGAGGTTCTTATCCTCGTCCAAGAGCACGCTTGAGCCGACACCATCAACGTAGTAGTCGGGATCGGTCCAATAAACGCTTCCTGAAATGCCTTGATCCCCAGAAGCGCTTTTGAACGCCAAAGCCATGCGCATCAGCGATGAGGTTGAAGCCTTTTCATCCACGGTTACGGAGCCCAACGCAGCCTCCGCAACTTTTTTGACTTTGCCGAAGTTCAGCAGCGTATTCTTGGACGCGCCCTTTTTCACTATGGCGTTGATGACCTGACGTTGACGGGCTGCACGTCCGAAATCGCCTTGTGCGTCCGCGTAACGCATACGAGAAAACGCAAGCGCGGTGGTGCCGTCGGCGGTATGGCAGCCGGCAGTCCAGTTCAACTGGGAGTACGGATCGCTTACATCCTGGTCGTAGCATAATTCGACGCCTCCTAAAGCGTCGACCACTTTGACCAGACCCCCGAATTGCACCATTGCCACGTGGTTGATTTTTTGCCCGGTGATGTCTTCGACTTCGTTAACCAGTTGTTTGCCGTTGTACAGTTGGGCGACGGCGTTGATTTTCATGTAACTCTGGTCGATTTCCACCAAGGAATCACGCGGAATGGAAATCAGTGAGGAAGGTCCGGATTTCGGTTTGGTGAGTACCAGAATGGTGTCTGTTCTGAAACCGGTCACGTCGCCAGCGTCACCAACGGTGCCTTCGCGTTCGTCGGAACCGAGGATCAGCCAGCTTTCGCCAGCGGTATCGGCTTTGTTCGTCAACCAAGACTGTTTGTTGAGCTGTCCATCCACCCAATTCCATGCGGAGAATATCGACAGTCCCAAGGCGAGAATCACAGCAAGGAAAAACGCGAGAATGACCCGCCCCATATGTCGTTTTCTGTGGGGGAGCACGGCTTTCGCAGTGGATTGGAATCCTGTTGTGCTATTGCCGGACAAAGGTTGTCTGGGCATGTTCTGTCGCGTTGTTCGTGGCATGCCAGTGGGTATGGAGGAGGATCCTCGTACCTGCTGAGACGCACGGTGATTGTTCGGAGCTGAAGCAGGAGCAAACGATGCAGGAGACGATGATGCCGACTTACGTGGTCTGCTGGTGGAGTTTGCGGCAGGACGGAAACTCTGTGGAGCGCTGGAACCGGATGGAGTTACGGATGATGGTTGCGCTGTACGCCTGCTGGCGTGCGGGGCACTTGAGCGCGCTGGCTGTGCGGCAGGCGAAAAACTTGGAATTGACGGAGAGCCGGATTGAGAAGGAATTGTGGATTTGTGAGGCTGTGATTCCGTCTTCTTCCGTCCTGCAGACGGGATGAAGCTCGGTGGTGCGGGCATGGGGTCCTTGCCGCCGTTCTCTTCACTCATACAATATCCTCCAAAAAGAAATCCGTTCCTACACCATTTACACCGTGTAGGAACGGATTCGGTGAAAGCGGTCTAGTTCTTTGCGGGAACGGCACAAACTGTCGCGTTGAGGTAACGATCGGCAAGTCCGATGTACTGCCCGGTAAGAGCGTCATGGATGGAGCCATCTTCCGGATCGACGGTGCCACCGGTGTTCGGATCGATAAGCGTGCCATCGGCTTGCGTGATCAGACCAGTGACCGGATCAGGCGTCTGTGCGGCTTCCTGGGAACCCGTGTTGTCAGTGCCCATATTATCCGTATTGTCAGTGCCATCCGTCGAATTATCGGAAGAACCGTCGGAATTGCCTGCGGTATTGGCATCCGTGTTCGCGTCGGATTCGTCGGAACCATAAATCGGCTTGTCCGCGCGCATCTTCTCCCATAGCGTCTCCGCCTCATCGGTCCAGACCGAACGATTCGGGTCCGACGGCGCGGATACTACCGGAACGGTCTGCGAATACAGGTTGGACAGATTGAAATCCTTGAGGCTCATGGCAAGACCTGCAAGCGCTGCGGTATCGGCCATGCCTTGCGAGATATAGAGTGATTGCAAGGCTGATTTCGCTAGCTGGTAGAGCTGTGCGGTGTCAGTAAAGAGGTTCTTGCTGAGCGCTTCGTTCATCAACTGTTTGATGAGGTATTGCTGTCTGGTTGTTCGTGATGTGTCGGATCCGTCTCCCAGACCATGGCGGGTTCGTGCGTACTGCGTTGCCTGGTGTCCGTCCAGATGGTGCAGGCCCTTGGTGAGTTGCAGGCTGGTGTAGGGGTCGTCGACGTCCTGTGGGATGCACAGGTCGACTCCGCCTACGGCATTGATCATTTTGACCAGTCCTGCGAAATCCACGACGATGAAGTTTTGAATGTTCAGTCCGGTGAGGCTGTTCACTGCATTCAGGGTGCAGCTTGCGGCTGAAGCGAGATCGCCGCCGGTCTGGTATGCGTTCGCGAAAATCGAGTTGAACATCACATTGTATTGCGCGGGAATCGTGCCGTTGGTCGTTTCGCACTGCGGTATGTCCACTAGGGAGTCGCGCGGAATGGAAACGAGATTGATTTTGGTGCGGTCCGCGGAAATCTGCGCCACCATTGTGGTGTCGGCCTGATGGTTGCCTACCACGTCGTCGAAGTTGCCTCCGACGGACTGGTTCTCTTCGCCATCGCGGGAATCCTGCCCGATGAGTACGAATTCGATGGGTTTGCCGGAGTTGGGATCGATGATCGAGGTGTTGGCGTCAAGTGAGCCTTGTCCGATGATTTCGACCGAATGGTCTTTGATGATGCCATTCACATCCAGCCATGTTGCGGCCGCTGCGGTTCCCGAGAACACCAGCATCGCCGCGATGACCGAAGCGACTATCGTCCTCGTACGATGCTGCACTCGATAGCCAAGGCTGTGACGCGGCTTTGCGTCTCGCAGTCCATTGACGTTAGGAAGCTTATCGCCGGCTGGTGATGTGGTCACGGTATCGCCTTCCTGTTTATACAAAAGATCACGCCATATCTCAACGCGTTCTAGAACATACCACTACTCTGTCATGGGATTATAGAGATGTTCCCCGATTTTCACGGATTCTGCTTCAGGCCCCCGTCGTTCTTGGAGTTACCATGTACCATATTTTTCTCGAATTATAGTGATTGACACGGCGGAAAACTTGACAAAAAGAAATTGCATGTGTGTAATTTAACACGACTAAAAGTGCGCATACGTATAGCAGGGGAGGACGCATGTGGGGCGTGATCGACGAGTCCTCCGATAATCCGCTTGCGGAACTGTGGGGTCTGTTCAAAAGCGATGATGATGTTTCCTGGCAGCATAGGGCTTTATGTTCTCAGACTGATCCGGAAGCGTTCTTTCCTGAAAAGGGCGGATCAACCAGGGATGCCAAGCGAGTGTGCGCCCAGTGCGAGGTTCGTGAGCAATGCCTGAAATGGGCCATCGAGCATGATGAGCGTTTCGGCATTTGGGGTGGCATGAGCGAACGTGAGCGCCGTCGGTATAAGAAGGAACACAAGGAACGGGCATAACGCACGGCACACCCTGTGCGTACACTTGAAATTATGAATTCTAACGCCAGCAGCGATATCCAGGGAATTGTGACCGATCTGCTCAACAGCAGGCCGTACTCCCATCGGCAGGATGCCGATTCATCCGTGGCTGCGGTGATTACCGCGCAAAGCGATCTGCGTTTTTTCTCATCCACTTTTGCCGCGGTGCTCGCACAGCGTGTGCTTCCAGGCACTATTATCGTTGCGGATTGCACCAATCAGGTTGAGCAGCCTATGCAGATGACGTTTAGCGTTATCCCGTCGCCTGCCGGTGTGCTTACGGAAGTTCCCGAAAGCAAGACCATACGTGTCATTCTCGTAGGAGTGAAGGGTGCCTCTTCATTCATGAATGCCGTGGCTCGTGCAATGCAACAGATCGATCTTGACGACCGGGTCGGTGCTCTGTGGACATTGCATGACGATTCCAGGCCGGCCGATGAGTCATGCCTTGAGGTGTTGCTCGATGCTTGGAAAAACACGCCGACTGCGTCTTTGCTTGGCGCGAAACAGTTGGATTGGCAGGCGGAAAGCCTGCATAACGTCGGTTTGTATGCGGGGCACCACAATGTCACGTCTCTGGTGGTGGACGGTGAGCCGGATCAGGAACAGTATGATGGCCGGCAGGATGTGTTGGCTGTGTCGCTTTCCGGCGCGCTGGTTCCATTGGCCACCTTGCGTACTTGGAAGGGTGTCGATCCATGGTTCGGCACGTTCGCCGAATCCACGGACCTGTGCAGGCGCATCTGCCTGGGCGGTGGCCGTGTGGTGGTGGTCCCGCAGGCGCGAATCGCCCATAGGAGGGCAAGATTTGAAGGCGTGCGTTCCAAAAACGGCCAACCTGTTGAAGATGAGGAAGGCCGCGTCGATCCGTACCTTGCGGTACGCGAGGCGAATACGAAATACGCGTATACGGACGTGCATCGTTCTTGGTGGCCGCTGCTGTGGATCTGGTCGATACTGAAGGCGTTGGGACTGGCCGTGCTGTGCCTGACGCGCAAACAGCCATACCATGCCTGTTGCGAATTGGCCCTGCCTTGGCGTTCGTTGCTCCACTTGCCGGGCGCATGGAGGGCCCGTGCCCGATTGCGTGAGCAGAGTAGGGTCTCCTTGAAGGCATTGGCCGCATTGCAGACGACTCGTCAGCAGATCGGCCAATGGAACGATCGCAAGCGTGCGTTTCTTGACCAGCGTGGCACTGTGATCCTCAGCCCTCTTGCCAAGGCGCATCTGCGTAAAAGGCTCATGCGCAGGTGGGGGCTTGCCATCGCATCGGCGGTGATCGCGTTTGCATGGATCGTCTTCCTATATTGGAATGTGCTTCGGAGCGTGTTCTCCGGCGCGTCGATATATTCTCAAACGTTGCTGCCGACCGATGCCAGTTTCAGCCAGTTGGTGCATGCCGCTACCACGTCGTGGGCGTATACCGCGGGAACGGGAATCAGCGCCCCGAGCGCGCCTTGGCTGCTGGTGCTCATGGTGGTTTCCGTATTCACGGCTGGCCATGTTGCGACCGCAGTCGCCGTGGTGTTCTTCTTGTCCGCTCCTTTGATGGTGCTGTCGTTCTGGGCTTTGGCTGGAATCTTTACTCGGTCCGACACGGTGCGTTGCGTGATCGCGTTGGCATGGTTCGCCATCGCATTGTCGATGAACGTGTACAGCGATGCCGACGTGACGATGATGACGGTCATGGTGTTTCTTCCTGCGGCCTTCGCGTTTTCTTTCCGAGCCGTAGGCATGTACCGTACGGAAGATCTGGTCAATCCGCAGGCTTCCGTGCAGGCCGCGGCGCTTGCGGCATTGTGCTTTATTCCCGTCGTCGCGGCCGAACCGCAATTGCTGCTGCCGCTGATGTTGTCGTTCCTTGTGTTCCTGATGCTTGTACGCTCCCATAGAACGACGCTGCTGCTGATTCCGCTGCCGGCCGCTTCCGTATGCGCGCCCACATTGGTCAACACGGTACGTTTCGCAGGAGCAGGTACGTGGCGTCAGATTTTTGGCAGTGTGATATTGCCGTCGTCTGCGCATGATGGGCATCCGATGATCGCAAATCTTTCGGATATTGTTTCCCGTGCATTCGGCGTTGCCGTATCCGGCGAGATTTGGCAGTATGTGGCTGCTGCAATGTTGGCATTGATTGTGCTTCTTGCCGCGGTATCGCTGTTCCTGCCATTCGTGCTTCGCGTGTCGCGTATGATGTGGGTCGTGGCGATCGCGGGTCTTGCCACGTCGCTGCTTTCCGCCGCGGTTGTGGTTGCGGTCGATGCGGATGGCGCCGTGGCCGGTTCCGTGCTTCCCGGCGTTTCATTCACGATGATGGGACTGCTGTCTTGCGTGTGCATGGTCGCAGGCGGTGCGGTGCAACGTTTCGTCATGCTGTGGCAGAGGCCCACCGGCGATGTCGAAGTTGAGAGGAATGGCGCTTCTACTGGCATTATTGCCGGGCGTGCGGCACGAATCGTGCTGGTCATGCTGATTGCGGCGTCGGTTGTGGCGAGTGCCGGTTTTGATTATGTCGCCAGAGACCATAACACGGTTTCGACCAGTGATTCCGGTTTGCCGATTGTTGCTTCCGACTATCTTGCGCAGGATGAGGCGAGGCGTGTGCTCGCAGTACGCGCGGATAGTGCCGGTTCCATTAGCTACAATGTGATGCGCACCCGCCGAGGTGATTTGATCGACAGCTCTCCGGCACAGCGTGTCGAAGTGGCGTTCGGACGTTCCGATGATGCGAACAAGGCCATCGCCAAGGATTGCGCGCAGCTGTTGTCGAATGCTGATTCCGACGCCGTCGCCGATTTGAGCGAGTTGGGATTCGGAGGCATCTATGTGGTGCGCTCCGGCGAAGACAAGGCGCAAAAGGAGATAACCGATCAGTTGAGTTCCAATATCAGCGCTTCCGATGGCACGCAGAATGTCGTAAGCACTGATGCGGGAACATACTATCGTCTCACCATCCAAGATACGGCCAAGCAGCATATCGACCGCAAGGGATATCGACAGGCTGAATCGAGTGTGTGGCGTCAGGCATGGCTGTGGTGCATGGGTATTGTTCTCGCAGCGTATTGCTTGGTTGCGCTTCCGCGCATGAGGCGTCACGGTCAGGAGGAAGCATGAGCAAACATTCCCGTTCCAAAACGGTTTGGCGTGTAATTCTGGCCATAGTGTCGGTGTTGGTCATTGTCGCACTGGCGACTGTGGCCGTAATCTACCGCCCGACTTGGATTCATGCGGATTCGCCGGTAACGCAGCGTTCATCCGTATCCCGTACCGTCAGTCCGCGTCAGCTGGAAACATATTGTCCAGCACGAATGACGATAGCTGATACTGATGCGTATGGAGACAGCGAATATCAAGCGTCCAACGGCAATATCATGTCGTCGGCGCGTTATGCGTCCTTCGGTTCGGTGTTCCGCTCTTCCGTAGGGCTTCTCGGAGCTGATGAAGCCACTTCGTCATTGGTGTTGAACAAGGATGATGCCGGATCGGATGATGATATTTTCATGGCGTCCGGCACGGTCGATGACGGAGCCCAATTGCAGAATACCCGATTGCTGTCGGCTTCCGATGGAACGGGAGCGGCCTCTTCGGTGATGTCTTGGGCTACTGAGGGAGATTTGAAAGGCGTTTCCGCTGCTTCCTGCGTCGCTCCGGCTTTGAAGCAGTCGCTGATGGTGTCGGGCACCAAAACAGGCATGACCCAGCAGCTGGTCGTGGCCAATCCGTCGGCTAAGGCCACGTCGGTGAACATCAAGGTTTGGGGATCCGACAAGTCGGGTGCTTTGGCATTGTCTACCGGTTCGACGTTGACGGTTGGCGCGGGCAAGGAATCTGTGCTGAACCTTGCCGCAGCAGCTTCCGGGCAGGATGCTTTGTACGTTACCGTGTCCAGCGTGGACACGCCCGTTGCGGCCGTGGTACGCACCATAGCCATGGATGGTCTGGTTGCAAAAGGATCGGATTATGCGGTTCCCAATACTGTTGCCGCAAAAACATTGGCGATTGACGGACTCACGGAAGGCGATGCCGTCAACCTGTATGTGTATCCGTCTCGGCAGGCCGACGTCACCGTATCTTGGACGGATGACCAAGGTCTGAAGAAAACCAATCAGCAGACGCTCGAATCGAATCGCGTTTCGGTCATCGACCTGGGTTCGGTTCCCAAGTCGGCGACCGGACTTACCATCAGCGCCAGCGAGCCGGTATCCGTCGCCGCGAAGATCACCAATGATGGCGATGATGACCAGGCTGATTTCGCCTTGGTCAACGCTTCAGTGCCGATGAGCGTCTCCGCCATGGCCGTGCCCGACCATGCCACGGCTCAAGTGGGCATCACCAACATATCGGGCGATGAGCGCACGGCAACATTGACGTCCTACAACAGTGTCGGAGATACTGTTGACCAGCGCGAGATTGCTCTCCAATCCGGCGCTTCGACAACGGTTGATCTGGCGGATATCAACGATGGAGACGTTGCCGCCGTAAGCTTTGCCGATCCGGACCAATCAATGGTGTGGAACATCCGTATCAGCCAAAAAGACGTATCGGATGCGAAACTGGCCGGAGTGTCGATTATCGGCGCAACGGATCTGAAGGAAGCCCGCGAGCAGGTGCTGGCCAACCAGAACATGACCGTCGTGCGTTGATCACATACCCCAATCGGGGTCGATCTCTTCGGGACGGCGTCCATACAGTTCCGCCAAGCGCAACACCACTTCGTCGCGGATGGCGAATTGCAGGTCCATACGGCTTCGCGCATGCGATTGCAAAGGCATACGGTACAGCACGACGCGCGGCGGAATGCCATGTTCCGCGGGGAAAGACTGCGAGCCCAAGTGCGCAGTGGCCTCCCATGGTGCCGGGTCGGATGGCGGAACATCCTCGACCGCAAACTGTACCGGTGCCACCAGTTCGGGCCATGCATCGTTGAGCCTACGGATCTGAGCCACCAGCATGTCGTCGAACATACCGCTTCTTGTACGATAACGTGGAAGTCTGGTACCGAACATGGGAGTGCGGGTCCCACGACCATGACGGTTTCTATACACTGTTGATTCCCAAGGCAATTGATACATGGCTTCTACCATATCAGGGCCTTGCGCGAATCATGCGATAGCATATTGTTCATTGCATCGACACAGGAGGAAACGATCATGACGGATATTTCCGTGCCCTGTTGGAACGACGTGGATATCGAGGAATTGTGCAATGGAGTACGCCTTATCGCCTTCGATCTCGACAACACGTTGGCAAGGTCGAAAAAGCCAATGAAGGACGACATGGCCGAATGCTTCTCCGCATTGACATCGTTGATTGATGTCGCGGTGATCACCGGTGGCAAGTATGCATTGCTGAAAAGTCAGGTGGTGGAACGGTTGACAGGTCAAGCCAATCGGTCGCATCTGCATCTTATGCCGACCAGCGGCACCCGATATTACCGTTGGGGCGGATCGGATTGGGCGCCGGTCTTCGCCCATGACCTCAGCGCGGATGATCGTGCGAAAGCTTACGAATCGTTGGAACGCAATGCGCGCGAACAGGGTATCTGGCTCACGCACGTTTGGGGTGAACGTATCGAGGATCGTGGCAGCCAGATCACATTCTCCGCATTAGGGCAGCTTGCGCCCATCGAAGCCAAGGAGGCGTGGGATCCAACCAACGAGAAGAAGAATCGTCTGGCACGAGCGGTTGCTGCCGATCTACCGCATTTGGAGGTACGGCCGGGCGGCGCCAGCAGCGTTGATATCTCCGAAAAAAACGTCGACAAGTCGTTCGCTGTTCGAGAATTGGCCGATATTCTCGGCATTACGGTGGCGCAGATTGTTTTTGTGGGAGACCGTATGGATCCGGACGGTAACGATTATCCCGCGGCAAAGGCAGGCACCAGGGCGGTGAAGGTTACCTGTCCGAACGATACCGTGAAATTGTGCGGTGGAATCATCGCCAGTCTATCGCGATAGAACCTGTTGGGAGGTTTCGCATGAACTCAATGGCGAGGGCATGCTCGATGGTGGTTAATCTGCTGTTTCCCCGGGGCTGCGCCGGGTGCGACAAACCGGATGAAGTGCTATGCGAAGCTTGCAGGGCATTGTTTTCCCAGCCGACCGCACAGTCGTTTGACGGTGTGGCGATGCAACGCTGGTTCGCATGCGGATGGTACCGTGGCACGGTCAGAAAGGCGGTTCTCGCGTGGAAGGATCACGGCGACGAGGAATGTGACCGTGCGTTCGCCGATGCGATATGCGCCCTTGCAAAAGCGTCTGGCGTTATTGACTTCGTTCGTGATAGGCATGGTTCATGCCATGATGTTGTTGTGGTTCCCGTGCCTTCGTCTCCCGCTTCAATACGTCGTCGCGGACGTAAACATATGATGCCGATCGCCAAACATCTGGCAGGTTTTCTACGGGAGGAAACAGGCTGCGAGGTGACGGTGCGTGACGCGTTGGAGAACAGGGGGGTCAAAGGGAAATCAGTGCAGACCAGCGGTGCGGCGCAACGGTCGCAACGTTTGAAGGGGCATGTTTCGGTGTGTCCTTCGGTTTCCTTGCGCAATACGATGGTGATTCTGGTGGACGATATTGTCACGACCGGTGCGACCATGCGCAGTTGCGTCGAAACGATGCGGAAGGAGGGTGCTACGGTCGTGACCGTGCTTGCTTTGGCTCACACTCCGGCAGGAACGCAGAAGGTTGGCCCAACGCAAGCATGGTCACGCACGCAAGTGCAGTGACGTGAGAAATCCTCTATTCGTCATCCGTAACATGGTATTTCGGCAGAATGATTTCAAAATCGGCTCCACGCGGGTCATCGACGACCCTCACCGAACCACCGTGCAACTGGGCGGCCCAACGTGCGATGGACAATCCCAAGCCGGTTCCGCCCGATTCGGTGCCCGGACCTGTTTTTCCTTTGACGAAACGGCGGAAAATGTCGGAACGCGCCTCTTGCGGAATCTGCGATCCGAAATTGACGACATTGGTGACGATGGTGCCGAAATCCTTGTTTTCGTGTGCTTCGATAAGCACCGTGGTATTGTCCGCGGAATGCTTGAGCGCGTTCGCGATGATATTGGTGAACAGTTGGCGCAGGCGGTCCTGATCGCCTGCCATCTCGATATCGTCGGGCACATGCATTTCGATGTCATGCGCATGCCCGGCATCGGCGATTTCCAAAGGTTCCACGGTTTCGTCAAGAAAATCGGCGAAATTGAACATTTCGATTTGCAGGCTTGCCGCGCCGGCTTCCATGCGGGAAAGATCAAGAAGGAACGCGATCAGATCGGACAGGCGGTGCGTCTGATTGAGGATGCTTTCCAGATTTGATGGCGTAGGGTCGATCACGCCATCCGCCATGTTTTCGACCATGGCTTGAAGCGCTGATACGGGCGTGCGTAATTCGTGGCTCACGTTGGCTACCATGTCCCGGCGCATCTGGTCGGCATGCTGAAGCTCTTCCGCCATTTCGTTGAAGGTGAGGGCGAGCTGGCCGACTTCATCGCGACTATTGGAGTCGACATGGACGCGCACGGTGTAATCGCCTTCCGCCATCGCTTCGGCGGCGTCGCGCATTTGGCGTAGGGGAGAGGTGAGTCCTCTGGAGAAGAAATATGTGATTCCTAAAGCCACGGCGAGGGTAATGGGCATGGCGATCCATACGCTGAGCCCTACTTTGAGCAGGAACCACGCCATGATGAACGCAATGGCGGTGGAGATGGTGATCAGAACGCTCAATTCAATTTTGAGCGATGAGAACAAACCAATAGGACGTTCGGTTTCCAATGGATTCACCGAACGCCCTGGTTTTGTATCGGTAGTACGCATACCACCGAATTTTAGCGCATTAGTCTTGGACTTCTGGCGGTTCGAACGCGTAACCGACGCCATGCACGGTACGAATGGTCTTCGAACCGAGCTTATGTCGCAATGCCTTGACGTGCGAATCGACGGTGCGAGTGCCGGAAGCATCCACCCAATCCCACACTTCCTCGAGCAGTTTCTCGCGAGTGAGCACGGACTTCGGCTTGCGGGCCAGCGTGGCCAGCAAATCGAATTCCGTAGGGGTCAGGTGCACCTGCTTGCCATTGACGGTGACGATACGTTGCGCGGGATCGATGACCAAGGAGCCGAAATCGAGAAGCTTCTCGTTTTCGGAGTTTTTGGCGATGACCTTGGCACGATCTACACGGCGCAGCAACGCCTTGCAACGGGCGATGAGTTCGCGCATGGAGAACGGCTTGGTCATGTAGTCATCGGCTCCGGCACCGAGGCCGATGACCTTATCGGCCTCGTCGTCTCGTGCCGTCAGGATCAGCACTGGCACAGGGCGCTCCGCCACGATGCGTTTCGTGGCCTCAAGACCATCCATCACGGGCAACATGATGTCCATGATGACCAGATCCGGACGCAACGTAGTCGCGGCCTGAACCGCACTGGCGCCGTCGGATGCCACGCGCGCCGTCCAGCCTTCCGCTGTGATGCGCTGCGCGATGGCAGTGGCCAGTGTCGGCTCGTCTTCGACCACCAGAACGGTGCGTGGAGCCGCTGTGGGTTGTGCTGATGAGTTGAGCATAGCTTTCCGCCTTTCTCAGAGTTCCGGCTTCAAGAATACTGCGCCCAGTGCCGGAACGGTGATTTTCGCGGACCAATCACGTGAATGGTATTCGCCTTCGACCGCTTCGACCGTGCCATTGTGAATGCCGGAACCGCCGTAGATCTCATCATCCGTGGTCAGCACTTCGGTCCATTTGCCGCCCTTGGTGAGCGGTACCTGATAGTCGGTCCATGCCTCGCCGGAGAAGTTCACCACAACCACCATTTGCTCTCTGTCCTTGCCGATACGCACGAAGCTGAGCGTGTTGTGATCGGCGTCATCGCTGGTGAGCCACTGGAAGCCGGCCGGGTCGAAGTCTTGGCTCCAAAGTGCAGGGGAAGCCTTGTACAGCGTGTTCAAATCCGCGACAAGCTTTTGCACACCCCGGTGGTCCGGCCATTCAAGCGCGGCCCAATCCACGGAACCGTCATGATCCCACTCGCCGTACTGGGCGATCTCATTGCCCATGAAGGTGAGGTTCTTGCCCGGGTGGGCCCACTGGTAGGCGAACAGCGCGCGGACACCGGCATACTTCTGCCAATCGTTGCCCGGCATCTTGCCGAACATGGATCCCTTGCCGTACACAACCTCATCGTGGCTGATCGGCAGCACATAATGCTCCGAATAGGCGTACACCATGGAGAACGTGATCTCGTTGTGGTGCCACTTGCGGTTAATCGGCTCCTCATGCAGATACTGCAGGGTGTCGTGCATCCAACCCATGTTCCACTTGAGGCCGAATCCCAAACCACCGGCGTCGGTCGGCGCGGTGATGCCTGGGTAAGCCGTGGATTCCTCGGCGATCATCATGATGCCCGGATTGTTCTTGTATGCCGTGGCGTTGGCTTCCTTGAGGAAGTCGATGGCTTCGAGATTCTCGCGGCCGCCGTAGATGTTCGGATGCCACTGGCCGGCCTCACGGCTGTAGTCCAGGTACAGCATCGAGGAGACCGCGTCCACACGAAGCGCGTCGATATGGAACTCATCCAGCCAGAAGCAGGCGTTGGCCACCAGGAAGTTACGGACCTCGCGACGTCCGAAATTGAACACGTACGTGCCCCAATCCGGGTGCTCGCCACGAGTCGGATCCGGATCCTCATACAACGGCGTGCCGTCGAAGCGGCCCAGTGCGAACGCGTCCTTCGGGAAGTGGGCCGGAACCCAATCCATGATCACACCGATGCCGGCCTCGTGCAATTTCTCAACAAGATACTTGAAATCGTCGGGGCCGCCCAAACGCGAATCGATCGCGTAGTAGCCGGTCACCTGATAACCCCAGGATCCTGCGAACGGATGTTCCGCCAACGGCATGAACTCCACGTGCGTGAAGCCTTCCTTCTGCACGTAGGGAACCAGCTTGTCGGCAAGCTCACGGTAGTCGTTCACGTCCTTGCGCCAGCTGGAGGCGTTCACCTCATAGATGCTGACCGGTCCGTTATGCGGGTCGCTGGCCGCGCGTTCGGCCATCCAATCGGCATCATCCCATTCATGGGTGGATTCGACCACGATGGATCCGGTGCGCGGCGGAATCTCGTGGGAGCGCTCCATCGGATCGGCCTTCATGGTCCATTCGTTATTGGCGTTGAGGATTTCATACTTGTAGATTTCGCCGGCCTCAATGCCTGGGATGAACAGTTCCCAAATGCCGGAAGAACCAAGTTCGCGCATGGCGTGGGTGCGTCCGTTCCAGCCATTGAAATCGCCAACCACGCGCACGGCATGCGCGTTTGGCGCCCATACGGTGAACGCGGTGCCAACCACCTGCTCGCCATCTACGCCTTCAGAAGAACCCATCGGATCGTCATAGCGGAGCACATGTGCGCCAAGTGCCTCCCACAGGCGCTCGTGACGGCCTTCGCCGAACAGATACATGTCCATCTCGCCGATGGTCGGCAGATAACGATAGGGATCATCAGACACCACAACGGAACCGTCTTCATATTCCGTGCGAATACGGTAATCTGGCACGCCGTAACCCTCTTCTGCTGCGGCGGCGGGAACGAGTGCCATGAAGACGCCATTGTATTCATGGATTGCGAGCGTTTGACCTTGTTCAGTGATAATCGTCACGGATTTTGCCAACGGACGCAAGACGCGGATCGTGACGACATCCGCATGCTTGCCGGAACCGAGGTGCCCGCCGAGCACCTCGTGAGGATTGTAGAACGTACCGTTGCTTACTGCATCCAGTGTGCCCTGGGGAACAGGAACAGCAACGACATCTTCATTGATCTTGGATTCTGTAGCCATGGCAAAAGTGTAAGCATGGAACGGAAGAAAAGTGGCCCGTGTCGCGCCTATTTTTCGTTTTTTCAAGTGTTTTTGGTCAAGTCCACCCCTGATGGCACAATAATTCGGGTTTTGTGTAAGCTTTTCACGGAGGATTCATGGGTTACAAGGTCGGCGACATGGTCGTCTATCCACGTCACGGCGCTGCGAAGGTGGAGGCCATCACCGAACGGACAGTCAAGGGAATCACCCGCGAATATCTGCAGCTGTCGGTGCTTTCGTCTGACGGTCTGGTCATCAACGTTCCTGTTGATAATGCCAAAAAGGTTGGTGTGCGAGATATCGTCGACGCCAACGAAGTGGCCAAGGTGTTCGAGATTCTGCGCACTCCGATCATTGAGAAGGAGATGAACTGGTCTCGTCGCTACAAGCTGAATGTCGAGAAGATCGCCACCGGCGATGTCAATAAAATCGCGGAAGTGGTGCGTGACCTTGCACAGCGTGATGTTGACGAGCATGGTCTGTCGGCTGGTGAGAAGCGCATGCTTACCAAGGCCCGTAGCATTCTGACTTCCGAGATCTCGCTGTCCGAACACCTTGATGAAGCCGAGGCCCAGCGTTTGCTGGACGTGAACCTTGGGTATGAGCCGGCCCAGCCCGGCGATGAGGAGCATCATACCGAGGCTCCCGAGGAGGCTGCCATGGATACGCTGGCCCGAGTTGAGGCCGAAAGCAAGAAGTCCAAGAAGAGGTAAGGCGTTTCATGCGTATCGGTCAGGGTTTTGACGCTCATCGATTCGCATCTCACGATGCAGGCAAGCCGTTATGGCTTGCCTGTTTGCGTTGGGAGGGCGATGGCATCGAGGGCGATTCGGATGGCGATGTCGCCGCTCATGCGTTGATTGACGCATTGCTTTCCGCGGCCGGTCTTGGTGATATCGGCACCTTGTTCGGTGTCGGCTCGCAGTCCGATGGCGCGGGCAAGCATGGCGCCGAAATGTTGCGGACCACGGTCGGTTATCTGAACGAACGTGGTATGAAGCCAGTGAGTGCCAGCGTGGTCGTGATCGCCAATCGGCCGAAAATCGGAAAACGCAGGGAAGAAGCCGAACGAGCGTTGTCTGAAGCTATAGGTTGTGAGGTGTCCATGACCGCCACCACAACGGATGGCATGGGATTCACTGGTTCGGGCGAAGGCGTCGCCGCGATTGCCGATGCTTTGGTGGAACCTGTTGATCCATCGACTCGTCAGGCAGTCTGATTTCGCCCGCTGACGGCTTTCCGATACTTCTTTCTGCTACTTTCTTTTGAAGGATTCAATAGCCTTCGCAACCGCCCAAAACAACGTCGAAATTGTCACGATGATGAAGCTCGGGGGAGCGGGGAACATGGCGGAAATCACGAGCCCTCCCCAAATCGAAATCAGGCAGATCACCGTGGCGACGACCATCGCCTTGAATGGTGAGCGGGCGATGATGTTGGCGGTGGCGGCGGGGGTGATCACCAACGCGAAGATCAGCAATGTGCCGACTGCGGGAACGGCAATGGTAATGACGCCGGCCATAATTGTCATAAAGCAAATGTTCATGAAACCGACGGGCACGCCTTTTGCCTGTGCCACCTGCTCGTCAAGCGAACTGAACAATAGCGGGCGGTAGATCACTGCCAGAACAGCCAAAAGCAGCACGTCGAAAATCGCGAAACCAATGATCTGACCGTCGGTGATCGTCAGAATCGAGCCGAACAGAATCGACTGCATCTGCTGCGAAGCCGAGCTTGACATGCGTGCGAAAAAGAGACCAAGGCCGGTGGCGAAAGCGAGTACGGTTCCAGTGGCGATCTCACGCTGTGAAGCCTTCTTGCCAAGCGCGCCGATCACCAGTGCTCCGCCGAGAGCGAACACGCCAAGACCTGCGGAAACAGGCAGGCCGAGCAATACGGCTCCGGTGGCACCTGGCAGTCCGATATGTGCCAAGGCGTGGGCTGCGAATGTGGAATGTCTGGCGATGGTGAAATAACCCATCACGCCGGCTGCCAATGCGATGCACAGGCCGGCGAGAAACGCGTTCGTCATGAATGGGGCGTTGAGCGTGGAAACCCAATCCGGGTCGAAAGCGAATACGGTACCGTCCATGCTCAGTCCTCCTGCGTGGTGTGGCTGTGATGGTGAAATTGCGCGATTTCTTCTGGAGCATGCGCATCGATGCTCATGTTTTCAGACTCGTCCTCGCTTGGCGTCACGAACATATCTCCTTGCGGAGTGGTGACCACCTGTACGGTCGTGCCATATAAATGCGTGAGTAGATGGGAATCCAGCACCTCGTTCATGCCTGCATAGTGTGGATGTCCGTCAAGCAGATAGACGGCTCCAGTGAGGATGGGCAGAAGCATATTAAGGTCGTGCGCCACCACTTGGATGGTCATGCCGAGTTCGCGGTTGAGTTTGGCGAGTACGTGCACAGTGGCGCGTTGACTCGCCAGATCAAGGTTGGCGAGAGGCTCGTCCAGCATCAGCAGTTTCGGGTCATCCACGAGCGCCTGCGCGATGGCGACCCTTTGGCGCAGTCCGCCCGAAAGTTCGGATAGGCGATAATTCGCTTTGTCTTGCAACTCGACGAAGTCCATGGCCTTGCGGGCTTTCTCACGAAGTGTTTTGGTGACGGGATGAATGCCGAATCGAGTTCCCGTCAAGCCGAGAAGCACCGACTGTTCCGCGGTGATGTTCGATTCGATGTCGGATGCGTAGCTTTGCGGCACGTAGCCGATGCGCCGGTTTGCGGAGCCTGCAGGCTGTCCGAGTACCTTGATGCTGCCATGCGCGGTTGGAATCAATCCCAGCTCGGCCTTCATCATGGTGGTTTTGCCCGCGCCGTTGGTACCGACGATTGCGGTTACCGAGCCTTGCGGAATGCTGAACGTGCCGTGTTGCCAGATGACGTGACCGCCTCGTTTGACGCAGGCGTCGTCGAATTCGATGCAGGCAGGTGTTTCGTCGTGCATGGCTTCTCCTTGATTTGAATGCACGTACATACTCGCAAATGGTGTTGACAATCATTCTCAATAAGGATTGTCGTTGAAACCGTCGTAACGATCAGACGAGAGGCTTTGCGTAAAAAGCAAAACGTCAGGCAAACAAAAAAGACCATCCCGCATTCAGTTGGACGCAGGATGGTCTTGGCAAAAGCGATTACCGATCGATTGTTCGGCAATCGCTTTTGCCGAACAATCATTTCACCGGATTTGGTTGCGGCGCATCGTTCGATCCGTTCGTTGTCTGATCGTTGTCTTGCGTCGAGGAATCTGCGGTTGATTCCAAGGAATCCGCGTTTTCCGACGTGCTGTCAGAACTTGTTGCATCCTGATCGTCGGCATCGGATTGTTCATCGAACATATCGGTCAACGACAGGATAAGCGCGCGGATCCACGATGTCAGGCTGGTGTAATCGGAGGGCATCTGTTCGCTGACATCAAGCACGGGAACGTCGGATTTGTAAGCAATGCCGGTCAGCGTGTTCGTGGCGTCGCTTGTGGATTGTGTGTCGTTGATCAGCACCTCGACTTTATGCTTTTCCAGCAATTCCTGAAATTCCTGAAGATCGGTGGGGGTTGGCTCGGAATTCGTGCTGGACGATTGCAGATACCCCTCCGGCGTGTTGTCGGTGAACCCCATGTCGCTGAGCAGATAGTAGGCCACCGGTTCGGTGGCGGCGTAGGAGACGTTCTTATGCGAGTCGCTGAACGCCTTCATGTCCTTTTCTATTTTCTTCTCCCGCCTGTTCCACGCGGTGAGTTTGTTGTTGAAATATTTCTTGTGCGCGGGCATGATGCGGCTATATGTGTCGGCCAATTCCTTGGCCATGACGTTTCGGGCGTCACTGGAGAACCATAAATGCGGATTGTCTCCCTCGACGGCGCCCACCATTTGTGCTGCGGAAACGGAAACCATGGTCTTACTGAGGTTCTTGGTGGCCCAAGTGTCATAGCCGGCACCATTGGACACTACGACCTGTGCCTGCTGAAGTTTGTCGATATCGTCGGTTTTCGGCTCGAAATCATGCGCATTGACATCGGTTGAAGAGAGAACCGACGTGACCTTCACATGGACGCCACCGATCTGCTTGGCAAGAGAACCCCATTGATTGACCGAGGCGACCACTTCGATTGGAGTGATCTGTTCGGTTGGGGTTTCGGAGTCGGCGGAGGCGTCATTCTCCTGCGAAGTTGACCCTCCGGAACATGCTGCCGTGCCGAACGCCACGCAAAGCGCGATTCCCGCAGCGAAAGCGCGTAACAAAGAACGTTTGTGCAAGCGCATGTCGATTGCCCTCTTCCTGAACCGCCCTAATCGTGTTCATCTCATAAATACGTGTGCGACTTACGACTGAAACCAAGATAGCCTACGATACATGCAAATGCCAATACAGCAATGAGACAACGAAAAGGGGAGTGGCCGGCATGGCGGTGAAAATCGATGGAAAGATGGTGTCTGCGCAGATCAAAGCGAATCTCGCCGAGCGAGTCGCAGCGCTGAAAGAGCAGGGGGTTAACCCCGGTCTTGGAACTATCCTGGTTGGTTCCGATCCCGGATCCGTCAAATATGTTGCCGGAAAGCATGCCGATTGCGCTGAAATCGGTGTGAACTCCATTAAGAAGGAGTTGCCTGCCGACGCAACATTCGAACAAATCGCCGAAGTCGTACAGGAGCTTAACGCCGATCCTGCCTGCACCGGCTACATCGTGCAGTTGCCGTTGCCGAAGGGCATCGACGAGAACGCCATCATCGATCTGATCGACCCCAAGAAAGACGCCGATGGTATGCACCCATATAATCTTGGCGAACTCGTGTTGCATGCGCGCGGCGAGATCACTACTCCGCTGCCATGCACTCCGCGAGGCGTGATCGAACTGCTCAAAGCCTACGACATTGACCTGGACGGCAAAGAGATCTGCGTGCTCGGCCGAGGCATCACCATCGGCCGCACTATTGGTCTCATGCTGACTCGCAAGGCGGTGAATGCCACGGTCACGCTGTGCCATACCGGCACCAAGGACGTGCGCAAGCATATGCGTGAGGCCGGTGTCATCGTTGCGGCCATGGGCTCCGCCGGTTTCGTCAAGCCGGAAGATATCAAGGAAGGCGCGGTGTTGGTCGATGTCGGTGTTTCTCGCGTGTTCGACGAGGAGGTCGGCCGTTATCGCGTGAAGGGCGATGTCGATAAAGCCTGCTATGAGAAGGCCTTGGCATACACGCCGAATCCAGGCGGTGTAGGCCCTATGACCCGCGCCATGCTGCTGGAAAACGTGGTCGAGATGGCCGAGCGTCGGCTGTAATTGAGCTCTGTGTGTGAAAATATGAAGTAATTTCGGGCGTGTCGCGGGTTGCGGCACGCCTTTTTTGTGCATGGTCCCATGTAAACTTACGCCTTGCGTGTGTTATATCGCACGCACATAATTGAAGACCGATTTTTATCCACCCACTATTTGTAAGAAACCAAATTAATGGCAGAGAACAATAACGAAGTCGCCAAGGTCGCCATCAACGACATCGGCACCGAAGAGGACTTCATCAAGGCAGTCGATTCCACCATCAAGAACTTCGATGATGGTGATCTGGTCGAAGGTACCGTCGTCAAGGTCGATCACGACGAGGTCCTGCTCGACATCGGCTACAAGACTGAGGGTGTCATCCCCTCCCGTGAGCTTTCCATCAAGAAGGACGTTGATCCGGACGAAGTCGTCGAGGTCGGCGACACCATTGAGGCCCTTGTCGTCACCAAGGAAGACAAGGAAGGCCGTCTGATTCTGTCCAAGAAGCGTGCACAGTACGAGCGCGCTTGGGGCGACATCGAGAAGATCAAGGAAGCCGATGGCGTTGTCGAAGGCACCGTCATCGAAGCTGTCAAGGGTGGCCTCATCGTCGACATCGGTCTGCGCGGCTTCCTGCCGGCATCCCTGGTCGAAATGCGTCGCGTCCGCGACCTGTCCCCGTACATTGGCCAGACCATCAAGGCCAAGATCCTCGAGCTCGACAAGAACCGCAACAATGTGGTGCTCTCCCGTCGTCAGTACCTCGAAGAGACCCAGTCCGAAGTGCGCGAAACCTTCCTGTCCCAGCTCAAGAAGGGCCAGATTCGCGAAGGCGTCGTGTCCTCCATCGTCAACTTCGGTGCATTCGTTGATCTGGGCGGCGTTGACGGCCTGATCCACGTTTCCGAGCTGTCTTGGAAGCACATCGACCACCCGTCCGAGGTTGTCAAGGTCGGCGACAAGGTTACCGTCGAGGTGCTCGACGTTGACCTCGATCGTGAGCGCATCTCCCTGTCCCTCAAGGCTACCCAGGAAGATCCGTGGCAGCGCTTCGCTCGCACCCACGTTCCTGGCCAGATCGTCAAGGGCAAGGTCACCAAGATCGTCCAGTTCGGTGTCTTCATCTCCGTCGAAGACGGCATCGAAGGCCTCGTGCACATCTCCGAGCTGGCCAACCGCCACGTGGAGAACCCGGAGACCGTCGTCAAGCCGGGCGAAGAAGTCTTCGTCAAGGTGATTGACGTTGATCTCGATCGTCGCCGCATCTCCCTGTCCCTCAAGCAGGCCAACGACTCCGTCGATCCGGCTTCCGAGGACTTCGATCCGGCTCTGTACGGCATGCCGGCAGAGTACGACGAGCAGGGCAACTACAAGTATCCGGAAGGCTTCGACCCGGCAACCAACGAGTGGATCGCTGGTTACGAGAAGCAGCGTGAGGAGTGGGAGTCCCAGTACGCCGCCGCTCACGATCTGTGGGAGCAGCATAAGGAATTTGTGGCCAAGGAGCTCGAGAACGCTGAAGCTTCCGCCGCTGAAGATGGCCAGGCTCCGAAGGAAGAGAAGGTCGAAGAGGTGTCTTCCAACTACTCCTCCGAGAACACTTCCGCCGGCACCCTCGCCGACTCCGACCAGCTCGCCGCTCTGCGCGACCAGCTGCTCGGCAAGTGATTGTATCCTGAGCTAGGATCCAATCCAGCTCAGGCTAGATTTTAGAAAAGACCCCGTTCCTGATTCAGGTTCGGGGTCTTTTCGTATGTGCATGGCAAGCGCGCATGCGAAGCGCATTACAATGGCGGTTGTGGTGATTCGAATAGGATTGACCGGCGGCATAGCGGCTGGCAAAAGCACGGTATCCGCAAGACTGCGTGAGCTTGGTGCAGTACTTGTCGATTATGATCTGCTTGCGCGTCAAGTGGTGGAACCAGGCAGCATCGGCCTTCAGCGTATAGTGGAATGTTTCGGCTCCGATGCTTTGACCGATCGAGGCGAGCTCAATCGAGCGTGGATGGCAGAGCATGTGTTTTCCGGCGCTGATGCGGAACGAAAACGCAAGATGCTGGACGGAATCGAGCATCCACTGATTTATGAACTTGCAGTGCAACTCGAACATGAGGCTGTTGAAGTTGATTGCCAAGCAGTAGTGGTGCATGACATACCGTTACTCGCCGAAGTAATTGACAGCATTCCTTTTGAATTCGACCATATCGTAACTGTTGAAGCGCCTGAACAGGTGAGGGTCAGCAGAATGATGTCAACGCGAGGCATGAGCGAAAGCCAGGCATGGAATCGTGTGAACCATCAATCCAGCGTGGAACAGCGTCTTGCCATTGCCGATGAGATCATCGATTCCACACAGTCATTGGAACAAATGTTCGAGCATATTGATATGCTAATGCAACAATGGCGCACGGAAGCGAGGTAGGTATGGGATTCAATATTGAACGCACGAACAAGCCGTTTGTGGTCAAATCGCCATATAAGCCGAGCGGCGACCAGCCCAAGGCGATTGAAGAGCTTGCGGAACGCATTGAAAACGGTGAGAACGATGTGGTGCTCATGGGCGCTACCGGAACTGGCAAAACTGCCACCACGGCATGGCTTATTGAACGTCTGCAACGCCCGACGTTGATCATCGAACCGAATAAAACGTTGGCAGCGCAGCTGTGCGCCGAGTTCCGTGAACTCATGCCAGACAATGCGGTGAGCTATTTCGTTTCGTACTACGACTACTACCAGCCGGAAGCCTATATTCCGCAAACCGATACGTATATCGAAAAGGATTCCAACATCAATGACGACGTGGAACGGCTTCGCCATGCGGCCACGGCGAACCTGCTGACGCGTCGTGATTGCGTGGTCGTGGCAACGGTTTCCTGTATTTACGGCCTTGGTACGCCGGAAGAATATGCCGGGCGTATGCTGTTTCTCGAGGAAGGCCAGCAGATCGACCGTGACGACTTGCTGCGCACTTTCGTCGCCATGCAGTACAAGCGCAACGATATCGCCTTCACCAGAGGTACTTTCCGTGTGCGCGGCGATACCGTCGAAATCATTCCCGTATATGAGGAACTGGCCATCCGTATTGAATTCTTCGGTGATGAAATCGACCGTATTTCAACCCTGCATCCACTTACCGGAGATGTGATCGGGCGTCAATCGCAAGTCCATATTTTCCCCGCATCGCACTATGTGGCAGGGCCGCAACGTATGGAGCGAGCGTTGTCTACCATTCAGCAGGAACTTGATCAACGTACCGCCGAATTGCGCAAACAAGGCAAGGAACTTGAGGCGCAGCGTCTTACCATGCGTACCACATACGATTTGGAGATGCTTTCCCAGGTCGGCGTATGCTCCGGAGTGGAAAACTACTCAAGACATTTCGATGGCCGTGAGCCGGGCACGCCGCCGCATACGTTATTGGATTTCTTCCCTGACGATTTCCTACTCGTAATTGACGAATCGCATGTTACCGTGCCGCAGATCGGCGCCATGTACGAAGGCGATGCCAGTCGCAAACGCACGTTGGTCGAACATGGCTTCCGTCTGCCTTCGGCGATGGACAACCGACCGCTCAAATGGCCGGAATTCCTTGAGCGCGTCGGCCAGACGGTCTACCTTTCCGCCACTCCTGGCGATTATGAGCTTGGCTTGAGTGACGGTGTGGTCGAACAGATTATTCGACCGACAGGATTGGTCGATCCGCAAATCGATGTGCGCCCGGTTGACGGGCAGATCGATGATCTGCTTGCTGAAATCAAGGATCGTGTGGCTCGTAATGAACGTGCGTTGGTGACTACGTTGACCAAGAAGATGGCCGAAGATCTTACCGATTATCTGCTGGAACGTGGCATCAAAGTCGAATACCTGCACTCCGATGTGGACACTTTGCGGCGTGTCGAATTGTTGCGCGAACTGCGAGAAGGCAAGATCGATGTCATCGTCGGCATCAACCTGTTGCGTGAGGGTCTTGATTTGCCGGAAGTGTCGTTGGTCGCGATTCTTGACGCCGATAAGGAAGGTTTCCTGCGTTCCTACCGTTCCCTCATCCAGACGATTGGTCGCGCCGCGAGAAATGTGTCCGGAACCGTCATCATGTATGCCGACGACATCACCGACGCCATGCACAAGGCCATCGACGAGACCAATCGCCGCCGTGACATCCAGATCGCCTACAACAAGGAACATGGCATCGATCCGAAGCCGCTCATCAAGAAGATCTCCGATGTCAACGACATGCTTGCCAAGGAGGACGTTGACACCCAGACATTGCTCGGTACCGGATACCGCAACGCGGACAAAGCCGGCAATTCGCATCTTGGCGTGCCTGCTACCAGCAAGGAGGAATCCGATAGACGGCACGAGGAGATTCTCAAGGCTGGATTGCCCGCGCAGGATCTGGCAGATCTGATTCGCCAGCTTTCCGAGCAGATGCATACCGCTGCCGAACAACTGCAATTCGAGCTTGCGGCTCGTCTGCGTGACGAGATCCGCGACCTGAAAAAGGAACTTCGGCAGATGACGGAGGCGAGCAAATAGTTCTCGACCGGTCATACGGCATCCGTACCATAGTGGATTATGGCTGAAACACCACTTGTTTTTGAAATCGCCACGTTCGCGGTGCTTGCCGTCTTCTTCGTGGTTGACTTGTTTATCATCGGACGTAAGCCCCATGTGCCCTCCACCAAGGAATGCGTGCAGCATATCGCGTTCTTTGTAGTCATGGCGTTGATCTTCGGCGGACTTATGTGGTTCTTCGCAGGTTCGAAGCCGGCCATCGAATTTTATTCGGGCTGGCTTACGGAATATTCGCTGAGTATTGACAATCTATTCGTCTTCGTCATTATTATGTCGAATTTTGCGGTGCCAAAACAGCTGCAGAAATTCGTGCTGTCCATCGGCATCACGATCGCATTGGTGTTGCGCGGCGTGTTCATCCTCATCGGCGCGGCCATTATCTCCCGCTTCACCTGGGTGTTCTTCCTGTTCGGCGCATTTCTTATAGTCACCGCCATCAAGTTGGTCACTGGGGGAGACGAAGATGAGGAATATCATGAGAATGGCTTGATTCGTGCATTGCGCAAGGTGATCAAGATCACCGATGAGTATGACGGAGAAAAGTTGCGTACCGTCAAAAACGGTGCCAAGTATTGGACTCCGATGCTGATCGTCTTTCTGACCATCGGCACCACCGATGTGATGTTTGCCTTTGACTCCATTCCTGCGATTTTCGGTTTGACGAAGGATCCGTTCATTGTGTTCACGTCCAATGTGTTCGCATTGCTCGGCTTGCAGCAGCTGTACTTCCTGCTTGGCGAGCTGCTCGACAAGCTGGTGTATCTGCCTCTTGGACTTTCCGTGGTGCTGGGCTTCATTGGCGTCAAGCTCATTATGGAGGCATTGCACGGCAATTCGTTGCCGTTCATCAATGGCGGTCAACCGATCGCTTGGGTGCCTGAAGTGCCTACATGGCTGTCTTTGGCGGTGATCGTTGTGGCGATTGGTGGTGCCGCATTGGCCAGCGTACTGAAGATGCGTGCTATCGAAGCAAAGGAAAAGTGACGATTTGAGAAACCGCATGGAAACATGCGGTTTCTTTTTATCAAAAAAATGTGAGCGCTCACAACACGCCTCGTTTCAGGGTGGAAGTGAGCGCTTTTTGCTAGTAGACTGGTCGGTTGGAAACAGGGTCGTCAGATCCAAAATCAATATCAACAAGAATAGGCAGGCATTCATGCGTAAAGCCAAGATCGTAGATACCATCGGTCCAGCTACCGAGTCCCTGGAAGGCATCACCAGCCTTGTCGAAGCAGGTATGGACGTTGCTCGTCTGAACCGCTCCCACGGCACTCCGGAAGACCACCTCAAGGTCTACAACAACCTCCGCGCCGCCGCCAAGGCCACCGGCCGCAACGTCGCAGCCCTGGTTGATCTGCAGGGTCCGAAGATCCGTTGCGGTTGGTTCAAGAAGAACGCCGACGGTGAAGACAAGGTCCAGCTGACCGAAGGCCAGGAGTTCGTCATCACCACCGATGACATCGAGGGCGACGAGCATATCACTTCCACTACGTTCAAGGGCCTGCCGGGCGATTGCCATGCTGGCGATCCGATCCTCATCGATGACGGCAAGGTTCGTCTTGAGGTCACCAAGGTCGAAGGCAACAACGTGTACACCAAGGTCATCGTTGCCGGACCGGTTTCCAGCCACAAGGGCATCAACCTGCCGGGCGTTGCGGTGTCCCTGCCGGCTCTGACCGAGAAGGACGAAGCCGATCTGCGTTGGGCTATCCGCACCGGCGCCGACATCATCGCCATGTCCTTCGTGCGTTTCGCCACCGACATCGACCGCGCCCACGAGATCATGGACGAGGAAGGCCGTCGCATCCCGGTCGTCGCCAAGATCGAGAAGCCGCAGGCTCTTGAGAACCTTGAAGAGATCGTCAAGGCCTTCGACGGCATCATGGTTGCCCGTGGCGACATGGCCGTTGAGTGCCCGCTCGAAGAGGTCCCGCTGGCTACCAAGCGTTGCATCGAGCTCGCTCGTCAGTACGCCAAGCCGGTCATCGTGGCTACCGAAGTCCTCGGCTCCATGGTCAACTCCCCGGTCCCGACCCGTGCAGAGGCATCTGACTGCGCCAACGCCATCCTTGACGGCGCCGACGCCACCATGACCTCCAACGAGACCGCCGTCGGCAAGTACCCGGCAGTCACCGTGAACACCATGAGCCGCATCTCCTCCTTCGCTACCGAGCACGGTTTCGACCGTATCCCGGAGCTGAAGAACCTGGATATGTCTTCCACCGGCGCCGTGTCTTCCGCAGCTGTGGATCTGGCTGACAAGCTGAACGCCAAGGCCATCGTTGCCTACACCCAGACCGGTTCCACCGTGCACCGCGTGTCCCGCGAACGCCCGGCCACCCCGATCTACGGCATCACCAACAACGAGCACACCTATCACTGGCTGGCTCTGTCTTGGGGCACCGAGTCCTTCCTGCTCGATGAGGATTACCACGACAAGTCCCGCAAGGACCTGATGATCTTCACCGATAAGATCCTGAAGGATGCCGGCAAGGTCACCGATGGTGACAAGATCGTCGTGCTGAGCTCCGCCCAGGGCGAGCACCAGCCGGGTCGCACCGATTCCATCTACGTCCACACCGTTGGTGCTTGCGACTGAGATGCGTTTCGGTCAGTGGCTGACTGATTCGTAGAGAAATCCCGTGAAGCTCATGTTTGAGTCTCACGGGATTTCTGATTTTGCTGTTTATAAGTAGGAGGGCTTTCCCGTTTGGGTGGAAGCCCTCCTTTTACTAGCAAATATTATGACTCCAGATTTCGTTTACGATGCTGCCCATGGCGCGAAACGCCGAACAAGCTGCAGCCTTTGCGAAATCAATTTTTCGTGTTATCCTTGTCAAGTTGTGCGAAAGCCCCTGTATCCCAATTGGTAGAGGAGACAGCCTCAAAATCTGTACAGTGTGGGTTCGAGTCCCACCGGGGGCACCGGATTGATGAACAGCCGTGGTTGGAGATTTCCAGCCGCGGCTTTTGTCATACGTTCCCCGTACGCAGGGCCAGTTGGTACCGTCTTCTTTGATTCAGATGGCGAGCCGGTCGCCGGTGTTGCCGGCGCGCCGCCGGTAACACCGAGGATGTGCGAACTTCTCCCAGATGCTGTAAGACTGCGACGGCCCCGGCATTGTTGCTGGATTGGCATGGTCTTCGACGTGCGCCTCTTGTCTGCGATGTCTTTCGTTTATTCTTATAAGTGAGGTTTTTGTTTCGCTTCGCTGTCCAAGCGACACGGAACCGAAAGTTTCAATAAAGGAAGACATCTGTCGCAGGCTTCTGCCGGTTGTCCGGCGCGAGACAGAAAGCTAATGATCCGAGAGCCGATCGAAGCGCTCAGGTAGCGATTCCACGCCAATGGCGTGGATGTGTCCCGCCGTGGATTTAGGTCTCTCTTACTTACGAGGATGCCCAGACACATCCACTTTTTTTGGCGCCGGATGTGCGGCAGTTCCGACGGATGCTTGACATCCGGGGGAGGTTCCATCGCGGGAACGCGTGGTTTGTTTGGCTCAATTAAGCAGCTTTCGGGAGTTCGGAGCCTGTCAAGGCCACTGTGCATAGATTCACTCCGAACTATGGCATCGTCGCTACGGTGACATTCACCGATAATCCTGAAGTATTCCATATTGAATTTCTGCAAGGCATTCAGTGGCTCCCTCCGGTTTTACTTCAATCAATCACAATGCCAAAATGCCCTACTGCGGAGGATTCTTTTAAGGAGGATTTGAATAGGCAGATTGAGAGTTGGCATGACGATTGGATTACTGCAGGCGAACCGTGGGGCTAATCCGGCCAAACGCAAATGCTGTATGTCTGGGTCGCCGATACGGTGAGTCGGCAGCCAGAACAATATATGGTTTATATATTGCGTGAAAATATGTAGGTTTTGTGATTGCGGTTACGATTGCGGGCGGGTAGTCGTTTCCCTGTCCGCAATCGTAACCGCAATCGTCGTATCGATATGTCGGAGTGTTACTCGGACTTGCAGTCAGCGTCCTCAACAGCAGCGTCCTCCGCCAGCTGTTGCATGAGCTGTTCGTCGCGCTCGCGGATAATGCGTTGTCCGTCTTCGCCTTGCCATTCGTAGAAACCACGGCCGGTTTTTGTGCCAAGGTTCCCATCCTGCACTTTCCAAGCCAGCAGAGGGCTCGGTTCGGTGCCGTTATCCATGTCTTTGAACAGGTAGGTGCTGATGTTGTAGAACGTGTCCAGTCCGCCCAAATCGGCGCTGGCCACGGGGCCGACGAGATTCCAGCGTCGTCCCAAACTGTAACGAACCACAGTGTCGACGGTTTCCGCATCGGCGATGCCTTCATTGATGATGTTGAACGCCTCGCGCAACAGCGCCAGTTGCATACGGTTGCCCACGAATCCCAAAGATTCCTTTTTGATTTTCGCAGGCTTTTTGCCGATGCTTGCCATCAAATCGAAGGTCGTATCAACCACTTCCGGCGCAGTGTCTTTGCCGGGCACCACTTCGACTAGCGGCATCAGATGCGCAGGATTCCAGAAATGAGCCACCACAAAGCGTTCCGGGTGCTTCAGCACAGATTGGATTGCGGTTGGGCCCAATCCGGAAGTGTTTGTCGCAAAGATCGCATCGACCGGCGCGTACTGCTCAATCTGCTGCCATACGGATTGCTTGACATCAAGCTTTTCAACAATGGATTCGATAATGAAATCCGCGTCGGAGACACCATTTTCATAGTCGGTGTATGTCGAAATGCGGGAGAGCACATCGTCAACGGTATCTTCGGCGCGCAGCAACCCGGCTTGGGCGAATTCCTCGGCATCGGCGCGGATATGTTCCATGCCACGCTTAAGAAGCTCTCCGCTGCAGTCCACCAATTTCACCGGGTATCCGGCGACCGCAAATTGCAACGCTGTGGCATGCCCCATGGTGCCTGAGCCGATATTGGCGACCGTTCGTATGGATTCCAAGGTTTTTGGTTCTATGGTTTGTACCGTGGCATCTGTCATCGCAACCTCGCAATCCTCGTATGGCGCTTCCATGCTTCCACTACGAGCGAACCTAGTCGCCAATCTGGGAATTATATGAAAGCGCCATGTTCGGTGTCGATGCCTTGCGGTCGGCGTGCTTTACTGACAGTGCTTTACTGACGGTGCCTTACTTTCAGTGCCTTACCGACAGCGTCTGCTGCAAAGTATGTGATTCATGCGGGGGAACGACGACCGCGCAATCGCGATTGTTGACCGCTTCCACGCAGACGAAGCCGCGCCATTCGCCCTCATCCAAATCGCCGATGGCGTTTCCGGCTTGATCTCCCGGATTCCACACCACGGTCTGCGCCGCACCCTGCTTGGAAACAACGACGGTGCGTTTCAGCACAGGATCGCGCAGCTCAAGCGTGTTAGCCGAATAGTAGATGCGGTCAACCATGCCTTGGAAGGTCACTGGTTCATCACCTTGGCTGCAACGGGGATCGCCGTCCAATACGGTATCGAGATAATCGGTGCCTTCCAGCCCGCACACCTGCGACTGTTCGGCGTCTCCAACCTGCAGATACGTATGCAGTGCCTCTTCGTAAGACAATGGCTCGTCTCCATCGTTATATACGGTAAGCGACATCGTCAACTCACAGCCGACTTCAATGGTGTAAACGGCATGAAATTGAGGATTCGGTCCAGAAACAAACTGGGAAAGTATATCTGCGTTGATCTCGCTGGAATCCAATGTATAGCGCAACAAGGCATCGGAAGAACCTTCCTTGTCATAATGCCAGAAGCTATTGCGGGCAAAACCATGCTTGGGCTTCTTCGAAGCCACATGCCCGCCTTCGAAACCGGAATTGAACCAAGGGAAAATAATCGGAACACCGCCGCGGATGGCAGTTCCTTCCTTAAGATGAATCGCCTTTGGCCGCCAAACCACAGTCTGTTCGCCGGCAGGTGCCCAGGAAAGCACATGCGCACCGTAATCGCTGACTGATGCCGTTGCGTCTTCGTTGACAATATCTCTGATAGTGAAAGTGCTACTCATACGACCAGTATAAACAAGACAACGTTGAAGCGGGATTGTGGAAAGAAGGACTTTGCAGGATTGCGGAATTTCTTGGATTTTTCGGCTTTGCACGTGAAGGAAAAAGAGGATTGCGGCAACACGCGCTTGTAGGCTTCTGCTAGTATCATCCATGAAAGTACAAGGAAGATAGCCGGTTCGTTCCAACTTGCGTGATGGAGGGTGAATCAAGGCTGTGAAAAGCTGAAGATTTCCAGAATCCGAACGATTGCAAGTAACGGCATCGAATCAGTCCAGGACCAGGTTGGGGTTTGTGAGACCGGCTTTGGGTGTGACAGTGGAAAGAGACCGACATGTCTGCAGAAAAGACCACGGAACCGGACGAAGTGCTCACCGACGATGAACTTCAGGCTGCCGCAGCGCCTGAGCAGTCCATCGAGGAAGATGACAAACCTCGCAAGCGTACCGTCGTCGTGGCCGAAGACGAATCCGTGAACCGTATGGATTTGGTTGCCATGCTGGAAGATAGTGGCTACGAGGTTGTGGGCGAAGCCGCTAACGGTGAGGAAGCAGTCGAATTGACCCGCAAGTTCCGTCCAAGCGTGGTATGCATGGACGTCAAGATGCCTCGTATGGATGGCATCGAAGCGGCGGGCATCATCTGTGATGAGAATATCGCTCCGGTCGTTATGCTTACGGCATTCTCCCAGTCCGATCTGGTCAAGAAGGCCACGGGTGCAGGTGCCATGGCATACGTCACCAAGCCGTATGAGGAATCCAAGCTGCTTCCGGCTCTGGAAGTGGCCATGGGCCGTTTCGCCGAAATCAACGATCTGCTCGACAATGTGGAGCGCAGCGAATCCAAGCTGCACGAAACCGAAGAGCAGCTGAAGAAGGCGGAAGAGCAGCTGAAGAAGGCTGAGGAAACCCTCGAGGAACGTAAGCTTGTCGACCGTGCCAAGGGCCTGCTGATGGATAAGGCTGATTTCTCCGAGCAGGGCGCGTTCCGTTGGATTCAGAAGACCTCCATGGACCAGCGCATCCCGAAGAAGCGTCTGGCTATGGCCATCATCGCCAAGTACGGTGATCAGAAGTCGGAAGCAGAGGATGAGCGCTAACACAGCAACTGTGGAAGGCACTACGCGCGGGACGCTATTGGTCGTTGACGGCCATTCCTTGGCGTTCCGCGCTTTTTTTGCCTTGCCCGTAGAGAATTTCAGTACATCCGCAGGTCAGGCGACCAACGCCGTCTGGGGCTTCGCCACCATGCTGTCGCAGGTGATCGACGTGGAGCATCCGGATCATCTTGCCGTCGCTTTCGATGTCAAAGGCGGTACCTTCCGCAATACGATGTTGCCGCAGTACAAAGGCACGCGAGATGCGGCTCCGGAAGATTTATTGACCCAGCTGCCGTTGATTCAACGGATGCTGACGGCCCTTGGCGTCACGTTCATCGAAAAACCTGGATACGAGGGCGATGATGTGATCGGCACGTTGGCAAGCATGGGAGACAAAGCAGGCTATCGCACGCTGGTGCTATCCGGCGATCGTGATGCGTTCCAGCTCATCAACGACAACATCACCGTGTTGTATCCGGGGCATCATTTCAAAGATTTGAAGCATATGACTCCTGACGCGGTGGTGGAGAAATACCACGTCACGCCGGAGCAATATCCGGATCTTGCCGCGCTTCGTGGCGAAACCGCCGACAACATCCCCGGCGTTCCCGGCGTGGGCGATGGATTCGCGGCCAAATGGATCAACCTGTATGGCGGACTTGACCAGATTATCGAGCATGCCGACGAAATCGGCGGCAAAAAAGGCGAGGCGTTGCGGGCCAATATCGATCAGGTCAAACTGAATCGTTCCGTGAATGCCTTGGTGCGTGACCTTGACCTTGGCGTGTCCATCGAGGATTTGACTTTCGGTCAGGTGGACGCCAACCAGCTCAACCAACTGTTCACCAGACTTGAATTCGGCATACGCACCAAAAACCGTGTGCTGAGAACATTCAATGCGGGGAAGCCCACCAACGATCCCGTGCAGCAAGACGAGTCCGGCAAGCTCGAAATACCTCAGTATGAAACGGTTGACTCGCCGGAAGCATTGGAAGCATGGGTACGAGACAATCTGCCGATGCCGAACGGGCATCTGCATGACGAACGTGAAATCGCGCCGAAGACGACTCCCTCCGGCTTCGCCATTGATCATACGAAGCAGTGTGCGCAGTCCGTGGCGCATTCGTGGGTGTTGCAGGTGGAAGGCGAAAGCAAGCCGGGGAACGCGGCCTATGCGTCGCTGATGATCGCTGCACATGATAAAGCGATTCGTACCAATCGTGTTGACCGTGACATGGCGTCCCAGCTGCAAACGGTACTTGACGAACATCACCAATCCATGGTGGTGCATGGCTATAAGGAACAGTCCCATCTGTTGGGAAGCGTCGGCGTGAAACTGCCGAAGCCGCTGTTCGATACCAAGCTTGCCGGGTATCTGGTCCATCCCGATTTCCATGCAGACACTTTGGAACAGGCGGCGGCTCATTTCCTTGACCTGCATATCGAGGAACAGTCCGAGGGCGCGACGCAAGGCACGCTTGATTTCGACGAGCCGGACGATAGTGCGCAGCGGAACGACAACCAGCTTCCGCGTCATACTGCGATTGTTGGTTTGTTGGCGCGTAAACTGGCGGATTCATTGGATCAGCGTGAGCAGTTCTCATTGCTTGAATCTGTGGAGATTCCAGTATCCCGCGTGCTGTACGGCATGGAGCATGCCGGTGCGCAAGTCGATATGAACAGGCTGATGAGCATGCGCGAACAGCTTGCCGCCGACGCGAATTACGCGCAGGAAACGGCATGGCAGTATGCGGGCGAGCGCGTGAATCTGCAAAGTCCTAAGCAGTTGCAGAAGATTCTGTTTGAGGATATGGGTTTGAAGCCTACGAAGAAGACTAAGACTGGTTCGTATACTACGAATGCGGCTGCTTTGCAGGTGTTGCGTGATCGTTCGTATGGTAATGATAGGGCTTGTCAGTTTCTTGATGCGTTGTTGTTGCATCGTGAGAAGAATAAGCTTAAGCAGATTGTGCAGACGTTGATCGATGCGACCAACGGGTCTGATGGTCGTATTCATACGACGTTTGAGCAGACTGTGGCTGCGACTGGTCGGTTGAGTTCGGTTGATCCGAATTTGCAGAATATTCCGAATCGTGATCCTGCTGGTCGTGAGATTCGTTCGGCTTTTGTGCCCGGTGAGGGTTTTGAGTCGTTGTTGAGTTCGGATTATTCTCAGGTTGAGTTGCGTATTATGGCTGATCTTTCTGGTGATGAGGCGTTGATTGAGGCGTTCCGTTCCGGTAGGGATTTTCATAAGTATGTGGCGAGTTTGGTGTATGGCGTTCCTGTGGATGAGATTACGTCTGATCAGCGCAGTCATGTTAAGGCGATGAGCTATGGCTTGGCATATGGGCTGAGCACGTATGGGCTTTCGCAGCAGCTTGGCATTAAGCCGGGTGAGGCCGAGTCATTGAAGCGGCAGTATTTTGCGACGTTCGGTAAGGTCCATGAGTATTTGGAGTCGTTGGTTTCCACGGCCCGTGAAAAGGGATATACGGAGACGATTTATGGTCGTCGTAGGTATTTTCCGGGCTTGAAGTCGCCGAATCGTGCGGTGCGTGATGCTGCGGAGCGTGCCGCGTTGAATGCGCCTATTCAGGGTTCTGCTGCGGATATTATGAAGATCGCTATGATTCGTGCTGATGATGCGTTGCATGAGGCTGGTCTTGCTAGTCGGATTATTTTGCAGATTCATGATGAACTTGTGGTGGAGGTTGCGCCGGGTGAGGCGGAGCGTGTCACTGCGTTGGTGAAGGATGCCATGGAGCATGCGGTTGACATGGCGGTTCCGTTGGATGTTTCCACGGGTATTGGTTCGGATTGGCAGCTTGCCGCGCACTGATACGGTACTGGGTTTCGTGTGTGTTGCGGATGTGCGTGGTCGAGCAATGGCATAAGGAGGAATGATGGCAACGCTGAAGCAGGTTGTGGATGTGCTGGAAACGTTGTATCCGCTTCGCTATGCGGAGCAGTGGGATGAGCCTGGTCTTATCGTGGGTGATTTGCGTCAGCCTGTGCGCGGTATCGCTTTTGCGGCTGATCCCTCTATGGCGGTGGTTGATCAGGCGATTGCCGGTGGTGTTGATTTGCTGGTTTGCCATCATCCGTTGTTCTTCCGTTCCGTTCATGCGGTGTCGGGATTGGGTTTCCGTGGTGAGATTGTGCGTAAGCTCAATCTTGCCGGATGTGCGTTGTGGGTGGGGCATACGAATGCCGATGCGGCGTATCGTGGCGTCGGCATGGCTGCGGCTGACATGTTCGGTTTGGTGGATCAGCGTCCGCTGGTGCCCATCGATGATCCGGATGCTGAGCATCCGGTCGGTTTGGGGCGTGTGGGGCGTCTTGCCGAACCTGTGGCGTTGCGTGATTTCGCCAGTCGAGTAGCTGGCGCGCTGCCGTACACCGAGCTTGGCGTGCAGGTTTGCGGCGATCTGGACGTTCCGGTCAGCACGGTGGCGGTGCTTCCGGGTTCCGGTGATTCCTTGTTCGATGAGGTGCGTGCGGCTGGTGCCGACGTGTATGTGACCAGTGATCTGCGGCATCATCCGGTGACGGACGCCATAGAGCAGGCCCGCTATGAGGCTTCCATGCGTGCTTCCGGCGTTGCCATGGGCCATGGTGACGGGCGTGTGCGTCCGGCGTTCGTCAACACTCCGCACAGCGCTATCGAATCCATGTGGTTCCAGTATGCGATGGAAGACGTTCCCCATGCGGTTGCGGAAGCGACCGGCGACATTCCTGCCGTGCGTTGGATTTCCATGAATACCGATCCATGGAATATGGTATTTCCTTCGAGCGGGCAGGAACGGTGACGCGTCATGTGTGACGAGGCAGTAGACGGAACCCAGGTGGACGTATTGCTGGATGAATCCAGCGATGGCGTGGACATGTCCGGTATGGTCACGGTGCTTGACAGCAGGCACGTGTACCAAGGTGCTATCTTCGGCGTCGACGACCTGCGGATCGCATTGCCGATGCGTGACGGAGGGCAAACGGTGATTCGCCGTCAGGTGATGCGTCACGCGCCTTGCGTGGTCATGCTGGTGCATGATTGCGCGAATGACCTGTATCTGATCGAACGGGAATACCGTATCGGCTGCGACGCCTTCGCCTACGGTCTGCCGGCTGGACTCATCAACGGGGGAGAGGACGTGGAGGAGGCCGCGCTGCGGGAGCTTCGTGAGGAAACCGGTGTGGAGCCCGCCGGGCGTGACGGTGTCGAATTCGACCATGTGGGGCAGTTTTACTCGTCCGAAGGCATGACCGACGAGCTTGCCAACATCATGGTGCTTCACCTGCATGCATGGCATCCCGTCGAACGTCATTTCGACGGCGATGAGCACGTCGAATCGGCATGGGTCTCCTGGCAGCGGCTGCGCGGCACCCGTATTACGGCCTCCAATTCCATGATCGCTATTCTTCACGAGCAAATTCGACGAAACCGGCAAAATACAGGCAAGAGTTCTTTCGAATCGTAAAAATAATCGCCGAACAACACGAAATTGCGATTTGGGGGCTGAAACGTGAGATACTTGAATCATGCAAATCAGACCCGGATCGATGTATCCACTCGGCGCAAGCTATGACGGCGCCGGCGTGAATTTTGCCCTCTTTTCCCAAGTGGCACAAAAAGTCGAGCTTTGCCTTTTCGATGAGGAAGACAACGAAACTCGAATCGAAATGACCGAGCAGAACTCTTATGTCTGGCACAACTATCTGCCCGGAATCCAACCGGGGCAACGTTACGGCTATCGCGTGTACGGTCCATACGACCCGACGCAAGGCCTGCGCTGCAACCCGAACAAACTGCTGCTTGACCCTTACGCTAAAGCCATCGAAGGCAACATCGACGGCGATGAGAGCCTCTACTCGTACTGGTTCAGAAGCCCCGATGACGTTACCAGCATGAACACGCTCGACTCGGCCGCCCATACCATGAAAGCGGCCGTGGTGAACCCCTATTTCGACTGGGGCAACGACCAGCATCCGAACATCTCATATCACGATTCCGTGATTTACGAAGCCCACGTACGCGGCATGACCAACCTCAACATGGACGTGCCGCCGGACATTCGCGGAACCTATGCGGGTCTGGCGTACCCCTCGGTAATCGAATACCTGAAGAAGCTGGGCGTCACGGCCATCGAGCTCATGCCCATCCACCAGTTCGTCAATGACAGCTTCCTTCAGGAAAAAGGCCTGAGCAACTACTGGGGATACAACACCATCGGCTTCTTCGCCCCGCACAACGCGTATTCCAGCTCCGGACAGCGCGGCGAACAGGTCAACGAATTCAAATCCATGGTCAAGGCATACCATCATGCCGGCATGGAAGTCATCCTCGACGTGGTGTACAACCACACCGCCGAAGGCAACAACCGTGGACCGACCCTCAGCTTCAAGGGCATCGACAACGGCGCCTACTACCGTCTGGTCGACAACGACCGCAGACACTACTTCGACACCACAGGCACCGGCAACTCGCTGCTGATGCGCTCGCCGCACGCCCTGCAGCTCATCACCGACAGCCTGCGCTACTGGGTCACCGAAATGCACGTCGACGGATTCCGATTCGATCTTGCCGCCACATTGGCCCGTCAGTTCCAGGAAGTCGACAAACTGTCGGCCTTCTTCGACATCGTCGAACAGGATCCGGTGATCTCCCGCGTCAAGCTGATCGCGGAACCATGGGATCTCGGCTCTGGCGGCTATCAGGTGGGCGGCTTCCCGTCCAGCTGGTCCGAATGGAACGGCCGCTACCGCGATTGCGTGCGCGACTTCTGGCGCTCGCAGCCGTCCACGTTGCCGGAATTCGCCAGCCGATTCATGGGCAGTTCCGACCTGTATCAGGTCAATGGCCGCCGACCGGTCGCATCCGTGAACTTCATCACCGCGCACGACGGCTTCACCATGAACGATCTGGTGAGCTACAACGAAAAGCATAATGAGGCCAACGGCGAAGGCAATCGCGACGGCGAAAGCAACAACCGTTCCTGGAACTGCGGTGTCGAAGGTCCTACGACCATCAAGGACGTCAACGAGCTTCGTCAACAGCAGATGCGCAACATGTTCGCCACGTTGCTGCTCAGCCAGGGCATTCCGATGATCTGCGGAGGCGACGAGGTGGCGCGTACCCAGCAGGGCAACAACAACGCCTACTGCCAGGACAATGCGATCTCCTGGACGAACTGGGATCTGGACGAGGATCAGAAGGACCTGCTCGAATTCGTATCGAAGCTGATCCATTTGAGGCTTGAGCATCCCGTGCTGCATCGCCGCCGCTTCTTCTCCGGTCGCGAGCAGGGAGACGACAGCACTGCGATTCCGCAGGTCGAATGGATGGATCATACCGGCTCCATTATGGATATGGACGACTGGTCAAACACACACGCCTTCACTGTGATGATCTATCTGAACGGTTCCGATATTCCGGAAACCGACTGGTACGGCAATCAGATGGTCGACAATGATTTCATTCTGATTTTCAACGCGCATTACGAGCCGATCATGTTCACCCTGCCCGATGAGCAATATGGCAAGAAATGGCGTCTAATTGTCGACACGCATAATCCAAAGGGGCCAGAACTCAATTATGAGGCCGGTTTTGCGATTACTGCGCAATCAAGAAGCTTCCTGCTGTTGATGAGCGACAAGAAGCCGTCCAACAAGCACTACAACTTCTGACGGCGCACTCGCGTTATGTCGTCAGAATCTAGTGGGGTGGAGTCGTCGCCAATGCGATGGCTCCACCCCACTGGTATGTATATGTTGAAATCCGGCGGTTGCCGGTCAGCCTTGCATCAGACTTGTGCGGCGAGCCTCGAAACTGTGTCGGGAACGGTTTCGCTGACTTCCGCAAGATCCTCGACGGAGCGTGGTCTCTCGGATTGCGCCAGTATCAGCTGCGTCTGCACGCGATCCGCTTCGATGGCGGCGATTTGACGCGAGAAAATGATGAACCAGCCAAGGAACATCATGCCGGCCAACGCCTCCACATTCGTCAGCGTGTTATGTCCGCTCAGCCATTGGAATCCGGCATAAGCCCCAATCGCAATCGCAAGATCGGAAACCACGTATACGACCTTTGAGAGTTGCGGGGCAAGCCAAGGCAGGGCAATCATCAGCACGCTCATCAAACATGGTAGGCCGCGGGCGAACACGTTGTGCAAAATCGGATGCGGCGTGTAACGGAACATGCCGATACCTACGAAAGCGATGCCGGCCAACGTCAACATGATTGACAGCAGCAGAATCCTCGTACGAAAATGCTTCGGCGTCTCATTGATGGCATTGGAATCCAGATACTGCAATTGCAGACGATACGTGGTGATGAGCTCGGAAACGGCGAAATAGCTGATGATCACAATGCAGATGCCCGCGAGCGTCAGCGTCGAATTGAACATACGCGCGGCGAACGTCGTACGGTCGCCCAATTGAGAGAAATTATTGTTGTACCAGTACGGATCGTCGGACGTCAATCCTGCGATACTCACGCCAGACACCACGAAAAACGGCAGTAGGGAAGCGATCGTTTTGGCATTCATAAGTTCCGCCTGCACGAAAGTGATATAGCCTACAACGCCTGCGATGGCCGCGCATAGGATCGGCAGATAGCCTTTCAGCGTGCGGATGCCCATCATGTTGTTGACGATGGACAACATCATGAACGATGTGACGAAAATGGTCGAAGCATACACCATGGAAAGCGCGAGGATCTCGAAAATACGACGGACCGGAATAGCCCAACCATGTTTGAGTGTCAGCGAACGTGATTTTCGTGCGTAACCCAAACTGAATGAAACGACTCCGCATCCTGCCACGATTCCCGCGCAGACGGTGAACAGACGCTGCGTGACACGCCAGATGGCCGGGGCGAACTGCATGTATGCGTTCATGACGAACCAGGCGATAACGGCGCATGTCACAAAGGAGATGATGCCTGACGATTCGGCCTGCTGGTGACGTCCCATGCCACTCTCCCTTCCGAAATGCTATTGTAAGCCTGTCGTTGTCCAACCATACGCTATAATAGAAACTCGTGTTCACTTGATGCGATTCCGTGAGGCGGATTCGCGGGGTGTGAACGTGAACGGGCTGTAGCGCAGTTTGGTAGCGCGTCTGCTTTGGGAGCAGAATGTCGCAGGTTCAAATCCTGTCAGCCCGACTGGAGCCCTTGGAAACATTAGGTTTTCAAGGGTTTTGTTTTATCCGTGTGAAGCCAATCGACGCGATATGACACGATGACCGCGCAGCATCTTCGTCTAGGCGTTCCTCGGCTGCTTGGCGTGCAACTCTCCGATTGCGTCCGCCACGTGTTCGTCCACAGGTTCCCGCCCCTCGCAGCGCGAAACAGCTAGTTGTCATCGTTCATGCCATCCATCCGCTTTTCGAGGTGGTGATGTTTTCTGGGACTTTCCGACCGGGAGGAGAACCCTCTTATGGCGAAGTACAGCAAGGAGCAGCGTGACAGGGCAGTGGACCTGTACATCAAATACGAGCACTGCGCCGCCGCGGAGAGTTCCTCGGCCGGATCAAGCAGGAGTTTCCTCCGAAGCGCGGCCTCGCGGGCGTCTCGATGGACGGGTTCATCGGCATGCTCGACGACTACATGGTCTGGTACCGGGACAGAAGGATCAAGACGGAGTTCGGCATGAGCATCATGGCTCGTCGAGGCGCGCTCGGTCTTGCGGCATGATCGGTGGTGATGGAATCAATGACGAGTCCAACAAAACGTCACCAGTCCCAATCGCTTAAGAAAAATTGAAGCAAAACACCGAACGACTCAACGAGGTCGCCGACGCCGTGGACCAGATGCGGCTCAAAGCCATCGACACAGACAAGCCGACCGAATTCACCGCCGTGGCGTAGGTCAGCCGGAACCGTATATATAGTAAGCGCCCTCAAGAATGAACTTGAGGGCGCTTCGCTTTGAGGGCCGTCCGCCATGCCACCGGCTCCTCCATGGTGGCCGGACTGCCTTAATCTCAATCGCAACCTACGCGCAGTCCTGCAATGTCACCTGAACCGTTGACGGATAAATGAGGTGTCAAGGCAGCTACGCTGACTCCATCTCGGAGCTAACCAATACTTTACAGACCTTGAACGCGCATGTCACAGTCGCATTAGGCAGCACCGCGCGTAACTGTTGACCGTTACAAGAGAACCATTGGAATACCGCCGATTGATGAAGGCTGTAACACATGTAACCGATGCAACCCACCCCATCCACCCTCATTCACCACACAACTCTTATAGTTCACCTGTTACACCCGTTACGCCTGTTACGGCGGGACATATAAAGTGCAGAGCAGCCAAGGCCGACAACGATTACTGTCTGTAACAGGCAAACCAACAGTGCCGTTACCACCGGTAACGGATCCCGTCATATCGAATATCTAGTAGGCGCAAGGCCCTGTGGAACTTGCGCGGGAAGTGCAACGCGGCGAAAATGATAGTATTGCCGTTCAATGCAAGGAACACCAAGGCAACCTTCCAAGACTTTCCTCCGCCCCGCCGGCTTTACTCCTTTCTCCGGCGGGACATATTCATACCCACGGGTGCCGCGAAGCCCACCAAGCCTCAGACATAATCAAAGATTCCGCTGGCGAAACAGGCATCACGGCACCCGCCACACACATAGGCAAACCAGTATGCCCCACGGCAGAAACTACAGGGATCCACGGCGCATCAACCGCCGGGCCCGCAACCTCGCCAGACAGCGAGTGCTCGCACAGCAAGTACCCTGCGCCATCTGCAACAGACCGATAGACGACGCGATTAGATGGCCTGATCCAATGAGCGCCGAAGTAGACGAAATCATTCCAGTGAGTCACGGCGGAAGCGCGACTGACCTGTGCAACCTGGAGAAGGTGCATTGCTGCTGCAACCAACTCAAAAGCGACAAAAACCTTGCGTGGGCAAGACGAAAGGCCAAAGGCGCTCCGACCGTCAAACCCACCGCCATACCGTTCAGCACTTCGGACTGGTAACAGGTCTGGGGACGGTATCCTCCTGGCCCGGCGTTCGGCCACCCCGGAGTATTGGCCAAATCTCTCCCCGTCGTTTTTTCCAAATCAGGATTCGTCGGTCTGAGTAGCCGAACCGGAGAAATCCTCTTCCTGAATTTCTACGATGACACCTTCATCGTCAATGGTTCCGCTTTCTGATTGCTCGTTTTTGAGCTTTTCCTTGAACTCCGGATTCAGTTCCAATCCGTCTTCATCGGTCAACTCTCCCTTGGCGCGTTTGACCAGCATGTCCGCGAAACGTTTTCCCATAGGTCTGAAAGTCACATAGGTGATACCGCCGGAGACGGCACCACCAATGACCGGAACAGTCTTGGTGACCACTCGTTCCACAGTCTGCTTGGTGATTTTCACCCCGATCGCAGCCAACGACTTTTTCAGCAATGGATACCAAACGGTTTTCGTCAAGGCCTTTGTCGCGACCCTCTTGTCAATTGTGGCGCTGACCATTTTCGACACAGACGATACGAGCGTTGCGGATCCACTTACGCCAAGCATCGCGGAAAGGTAAGCGATGATTCTGATCTGCGTCTTTTCCGAGAGCTGATCCATATCATCGGAGAACAGATTTTCGTCTCCGAACAGGTAGGCAAGCTGCTGGGCCATGTTCAAAGCGAAGCCAAAGTACTGCACAACGTCCGCACCACCAGCGGCAACCATAACGGCCGGATTACTGGGAAGTCCGGCGGCAAATGAAGTCAGCGAGGTTGAGATTGCGCTGGATGTAATGATCTTATCGGCCTTTTTCCTCAACGACTCGGGCGTGTACACGCTTTGCGGGCCATTCTCCAGAATCTGATCCAGATATTCGGAATCCTTGAACTGCTTCTTGAGGAATTCTTCACGGTCAACCCGCACAACTGGAAGCTTTGCCAGCACGGCTATGGTTTCAAGCGTTTTCTGAGCCATTGCATCGGTATCGATCTTCGCCATGACTTTCTTCTTCAAAAGCAACGAGTCATTGTCCCCAATTATATGGGCAGTTGCTCACCGTAAAGGATGGACTCGCTGGAATGAATTCATATCTTCGGCTCCTAAAAAGAACATTGCATCGGCTTGAGGTGGCGGTGTTTGACGAGGATACGCCGTCGCGTTGAAGCACCTGCCCGACGAGGCCCAACCCCCAACTGGCTGCGGCGGTGGCGGTGACGAACACGGCTACGAGGCCGATCGGCAAAAGCGGCGCTTTCGGCTGGAACAAGGCCGGATCCGACATCGACATCTCGCCATTGTCCTCATGCACGATGGCATTGCAGGGAGCGTGGACCACACGATGCAATCCGAACAGACGGCAGCACGTCATGCACTAGAAAAGGAAAAACTCATGACAGACGAAGGCATCTGGAGTGCGGCGGTCAAACGCCCGTTAGATGTGAACAGCCTGGACGTGGCCGGCATCGACGGCATGGACGACGAGGATATGCCGACGATCCGCGCATTGTGCAAGGTATGGCGGGACCGCTAACCCTACAATCTGATCCGCAGCAGCTACTACTTCGCCCGCTACCGGTTCAAGGACTTCGGCATCAGCATCCCCGATCGGATCCGCGCGAACGTGAGCGCGTGCGTCGGCTGGCCAGCCAAGGCGGTCAGGGCGCTCGCCGATCTGGGCGTGTTCGACGGATGGGATCTCGGCGGCGTCAACCCGTATGGCGTCCGCGGGCTGGCTGACGAAACCTCATTGGAATTGGCTATACCGCAGACCATCGTTTCCGCGTACATGCACGGATGTGTATTCTTGACTATCACAAAGGACGCGGAAGACGTCATCGTCACGCCGAGCGGAATTCAGTGCCGCCATCTGGTCGGCCGGCACAACCGGCTCGCCGCCGTATTGACCATCAACGACGTGACCAGCAAAGGCCGTATCACCGCGTTCAACGTGTTCTTTCCCAACACGCTGTTGCCAATCCAACTTGGAGGCATTGGCCACCGCGATGATCCGCGGCGACTACGGCGACAAAGAAACCCGCAAGGAGCGATTGGGGGCGAACTACGAATTGGTCATGCGCATCGTCACCCAGCGGTTCAACGAATTCGCGGCATACGCGCCTGTTGCTTCCGACCGAAGCGTGAGCGTGACCGTGCGCAACGGCGACACCATGTCCGGCATCACCAAGCGAACCGGTCTGTGACCACTGTCCGTATGGAGTGCGCCATCCGGCAACATCAACCTGATCTATCCGGGCAACATCGTTACCTATTGAGGCACGTCAACCTCTGCCAGCGGCTCCGCTGCTGACCACAACCACCCTGGCCTTCGGCACCATGCCGGAGGCCACTTTCATCATCAAAGTAGAACCATATGGATATTTCCACCGCGACCACGCCCGCATCCGGACTCGTGGGCCTGATCGTGCCCGCGTTCGTGCAGGCATTCAAGAAATACATCCCCAGCGGATACATCGGACTCGTCTCCCTCGCAGTACCCATCCTGTTCGGCATCGTCGCCATCGCCGCCACCGGCGGATTCGACGGCACCTATGCGTGGGGCATCGTGCTCGCCGGCGTGGTGGGTGTCGCTCAGACTGTGTACACACTCGTCAACCAAGCCTTCGAGGGCAAATTATCTAAAGACGTAATTGGGTAGCAGTCAATTATAAAATTGTGCCTCGATTCATCGTCAAACCGAGGCACATGACTAATTACGCGACATAAGTTTTTCGTTAAAAATTTGAACTAAAAATACGGCCGTGAACACAGCTGCTTCAGCTTTAGCTTTTGTAACTTCTTCAAATTGAGTCTTTCCATGTCTGTCGGGCTGGCTATTCATCATCCCCGTCATCAGTAATCGAATGGGACCACCTGATACATCACACCTTGTCGGTTCAATTTCAAAATGCCATCCAGATTGCTGCCGCAGATTTTGTGCATTTTTTGATAAAGTTGCATCTGCGTCTTTTGGCGAGAGGACTGGAGTTGTTGCAGCTTCAACTGCTTTAATTGCTTCAGAATATGCTTGCGAGTAATCAGGTATGCGACCGAATGCGCAGTTCCATGCTTTTGAGAGATGTTTCCCAGCGCTTGTATCGCTGCGTATTATTGGATCTGCCATCTGCTGCATATTTGGGTTTACTCTTTTTTCAAGTCCCACAAACCCTTTTCTTTCGCCAATTTGCCAGATAGATCGACTTTCGTTTAAGATTCCTTCAAGCTTTTCAATGCAAGCAGATGCTCTATCGACATGCTCTGGTTCTTCTTTTAGCACCTGAGTACTTGGAACATATCTGCCAAGTGATGCGAGCAGAAAGTCCACATATTCTAGACCAAATTGGTTGATATTCGCATCATGGGAGAATATTTCTTTTGAACTATTCTCTTCAAGCCCATAGCAGTGTCCTGAAAGTCTTTCGTATTTCTGTATCAGCGATTTGCGCTGCCGTTCCTCAACTACGTGTTTGGAATACGAATAGAGGTATCCTACTTGCGGGCAGAGAGTAAATTCAGCATCTTCAATCCAATCTATAATGCTTGATTGCATGAAATCAGGTATGCCCTCAACTGGCGCATAATTGCTTTTTTCATCATAATCCATCGGACGCCACTGAATGTTCAAATCCTCTCCTTACATATCGGTCAAGAGAATCTTGTCGTCGTTTAGTAGTATAATAGTATTATCGTATACGCGCAAGAAGGGTGGAAGATGGGTGAAGTCTCTAACGTCGGCAGGGCGGGTGTTGACGACGACCCTTGGGAAGTCACGTCCGTGAAAATGCGACGAAGCACTAAGCGTGCAGTGAAGCTCTATGCCGTCGAACACGACAAGACAATGCAGAGCGTGCTTGAAGAGGCGCTTCAACGCCTTCTTGTCGAAAAGTCCACGAAGTAGATGCGGAAACGGTATGATGTCTCAGCGTGCAAGTTCAGGTAAAGGAGAGGCTAAGGTGACTCGCGGCAACACCCCCACTTTCATCGAGCTATTCGCGGGTTGCGGTGGGCTCAGTTTGGGCCTTCGGTCATCTGGCTTCCAAGAAGTCATGGCGAATGAGCTTTCTTCCATGCCCGCTGAAACTTTTGCTCTGAACTTAATGAATGTCGATATGCGTTCACCTGAGTTTCAGGCAACCAAACCTGAAAATCGTAAAGTCTTATGGATCGACCCATCTTCCGATGATGTATCAGAACGTCTGGTGGACAACCCATTCGAGCGCCCGGAAACCGACATGCCAGAATTGTCAGGCATTGACGATTTTGAGGGGAAGCTTGTCGTAGGAGACATCCGTAGACTGAATACTTTCATTGAGAAACGTGGAAGCGCTTTGATACATGGCGAGGTGGATCTGGTTTCCGGAGGTCCGCCGTGCCAGAGTTTTTCTTTGGCCGGTCGGCGTGAGCTGGGCAATCAACGCAACCAGCTACCTTGGGAATTTGCTAAGTTCGTCGATTCGCAGCGCCCTCGTATAGTACTACTGGAGAACGTTGAAGGCATTCTACGTCCGTTTAAGCAGGATGGTGAAACTTATTATGCGTGGTTCGAGGTGTGCAAGGCGTTTGCAAATATCGGCTACGTAACGTGTCCGATGCTTGTGAATGCTCGTCTGGCTGGCGTTGCGCAGAATCGTCCTCGGTTCATTATGTTGGCAATACGCGAAGATTTGGCGGACAACCTTCCTGACTCTGTAGCAGCATGGTTTGCACAAGGCCATCGTTTAATAGACACAATTAAAGCCGGCAATCCTGTTTTCGACAAAGAAAAGTGGCGCTATTGGAATCTAACCGATTCCGATGCGGACAAGGCGGAAGGCACGGTTTTCGATCCTTTGGTCGCGTTCCGGGATTCAGGAAGACAGCGCACGGTTTACGATGCCATTCGGGATCTTCAAGATGAGAACCCGCCTACTCGCAGCAAGTACGTTAGGGAAATCAACTCGACGCTCGGTGCCTATCTGGATGGTGGAAGCAAAAAGATGCAGAACCTCAAGCATCCGAATAGCACGCCGAAGGTTCAAGCTCGTTTTCGCATTTATCAGGTCATCGCCAACTCACCCAAATCGGTTGGGGATGAAATCAAAAAGATTATGCGCAAGCAGAAGACTGATATTTCTGAAGAGACTTATGAGACACTGTTACGCTCTGACCTTCTTGGATATGGGAATGGCATCCCTGAGACTCCGGAACAAATGGTCCACTATTTGGAGGGCATGGCAACACGCAAGTTCTCTCAAAGGGCTCTAATCAGCACACTTCCGGCACCTGCTGCTTTGTCTATTCCCGATGATGTAGCGCATTATTGTGAGCCACGCACTCTTTCGGTAAGGGAGATGGCGCGCATTCAATCGTTCCCGGACTCTTTTGAGTTTCGAGGTATAGCCACTACTGGCGGTGAGCGTAGACGCTATCAGGTTCCCCAATACACGCAAATCGGCAACGCGGTACCGCCGCTGCTTGGGCGTGCATTGGGGAAGGTTGTGTCTTCTATACTGGCTTTGCTCTAGAAGACGAATTCCTCAGGATCAGAGAAAAGAAGCGGGAAATTCTTCTTGTCCATCTTGAACAGGATGCCGTGATCTCGCCACTTGCCGTCCGCGTCGAAATGAGCGGCGAGATCCAGCGTCACTTTATCCGCCTCGATTAGCGGAGCCAGCAGCGATACGTTCGGGTTCTTCGTGTGCATTACGCGTACGTACCGGAAATATTCAACACCGTCGATTATTTCCGATGTTGCGCCAACCCAAAAAGTCTCAGGGTGCTTGGTTCGCAACCGATCCCTCAATAGTTTCATGGTCCAAGACGCGACATAGCTGCGCTTGTCATCATCCTGATATTTCATGTCAAGCCGGTCAGCGTTTTCATTAACTTCGAGCACCAAGCCATACGCATTCGGGCGGGAGACTCGGAAAGTCTCATAAAGTTGGAGCCTTGCTTCAGAGGCACCACGAGGAACCTGCATCTTGCCATATTTTTCAACAATCTCCCGGTACGGCATACCGACATCCGGCACCTGAGAGAACAGGGTCGAACGAGTCGGCGTGCGCAACTTGCCATTCCGACTCAAGCGAGTAGCTTTGAGCTCGATGCCCATATAGTCAGGATTCTTGGAGTTGTTACGCTGAATGCCTAGAGCATGCTCCAAAGTATCTCCTACACCGGGATCGCCTGGAGTGATGGAACGCTGCGGACCGGCCGCGTTGATTTCACGAATCAATTCAAGCAAATGTTGCTCGATAACACTGCTCTTATCTCCGGATTGCAGAATGCTATACGCGTAGTCCTGATGCAGAAGCGAGTCAGCAACAGCGGGGTCTGAAAGATTGAAAACATAAATAGCTTCATCGATAACCGTCAGAGCAAGTAAATTGCAAGGGTGACAGTGCTTCTTGAGGTCGTAGAACCAAATGCGCGGATCACCCTTCTTAGTGATGGGACGATACAGGGAAGCCTGTGTCTCAATCAGTCCATTCGATTGGACGAAGAACGCTGGGACGACGTGTTTGTTGTCGGGGCCCTGAGGCTGCATCTGAAAGTTGTGGACATGGGAATCGTATAGAAGATCCCGAACCGGCGCAATGGCGTCCATGATTGATTTTTTGTATCCAGTGGGCGTAGGAACCAGAAACGCTACAGGAGTGTTGAGTCTGGCAAAGACCGGCGCAAACCTTTCAATTGGAGTATCAGACATGCTAAGCATAGAGACCTCATTTTTCATCATTGACGCGGTACAGCCATAATCATACGAGCAAAGAACTCGTAACCTTGGAAAGGCACAGCGTTGATTCACAGTTTTATTAAGGAGAACACCCATATCGAGGGGATGAGAGAAAGAGATGTGCAGCTCATTCATTACTGAATTACTTTGATCCCGATGACCCAAACTTGGACCCTGAGAAAGCCAACTACATCGAAAGGGTCTTGGGCACCCGCAGGTTGTGGCCGGAGGATGCCAAAGAGCTTATCTTGCTGACCAACGATACGCCCACTCTGGAAGAGCTGGGTGGCCTGTACTATTTCGACAAATTGCGAGAAAAAGTGAACCGACTTGGTTTGAAGCCGAATGATGAGCATGATTTGGAAGGTATGTTGGGAGAGTTCTAGCGGACCGCTTGAACTGGTTGGCATTTGACCGGCGTTCTGTTTGCATGCTTATGAATCCGCCATATGGTACGCAGCGTTTCTATTGCTTTTGTCTCCTACTGATAGAGCAATGTTCTCAGCACTCTTGCGATTGACTGTCTAAGCCTTGGATGTTGGAATGCAGGGTATGCGAAAGGATTAAGTTGCCCGCAGGCAACTGCCTTCATCAGCTCCGCAAGAGCGCATACGTTGACTGCGATCTCTCGCTGGTCGGGATCATAGTCAGGCTTGTGTAGCAGGGCTACGGCGGCTCCTTTGACGACGTTGTTCGTAAGAGCGCGGTCTACTTCATGATCAATGTGTTCCATTATCCAATGATGGCGGATATATGGGCAGCCGCGTTACGATGCCGTCTTTTCCCACACGACCTTTCCTGGAATTTCGACGAAACTGCCGGAAGAACGACTCCGTTTAAGGAGCGATCCGAGCAAGCCTAAAAGCGGTGTTTCGACACGCCGAACGCCACTGCTGCCACATCGGTCGATTCCAGTAAAGAACCAGTAACAATGACCGTCACGGTGAGCCAATCCCAGTCGGCTCAACAAAGACAACCAAAAACCAGAAACCGCCATTTTCCAAGGATATTGGGTTCAACAAAGCTCACTGGTTCCAGCAAAGAAACACCCCGCGAAAACAGGATGTCGCAGGTTCAAATCCTGTCAGCCCGACGAAAATCGTTGGAAACAAAGGCGTTTCAGACGGTTTGAAAAACCTTTTCCGGTTTCGGTACAAAACGGTATAAACATGGCAACGCAGAAAAACCTCGTGACCTTTTGCGATGTTCACATGGTTTCGTCCGTCTGGGTTTTCAAACGGAAAATGGTATGGACGGAGTCCAATTGCCGAGATCGAGCAAGATACGCACGCTACATGGCGAGATTGAAGCGTTGTTTGCCACGGGTTTTGGATACGATAAGCCCTATGAACGCATCTCAAGAGAATCTTTGGCCGGCGCCGTTTGCCGGCAAGACGCTCGACGCCACCGTTGTGGTGCCGGGCAGCAAATCCCTGTCGAACCGCTATCTCATTCTCGCGGCGCTCGGACATCGGCCCGTGCGACTGGTCGGCCTGTTGCGTTCGCGCGACACCGAGCTGATGATGGACGCATTGCGCGCGTTGGGAGTGCGCTGCGAAATCGATGAGCAGGTTGACACCACGGTTACGGTGGTGCCGCCGTCCGACGGCCGGTTCCACGGTGGTACGAAGGTGTTCTGCGGTCTTGCGGGAACGGTGATGCGCTTTGTGCCCGGTCTTGCCATGTTCGCGGACGGTCCTGTGGATTTCGACGGTGACGAGCAGGCGTATGCGCGTCCGATGAAGCCCGTGTTGGACGGTCTTGAACAGTTGGGGGCATGTATCGAATACCACGGTGAGGAAGGTCGCCTGCCATTTACAATCACTCCACCACAAACGGTGAGCCAGTGCGTCGAGCCGAGCGTAGTCAGCATTGATTCTTCGGGATCCTCGCAGTTCATTTCAGGACTATTGCTCATCGGCTCTCGAGTGCCAGGCGGTTTGGAACTGCATCACACGGGGGAGAAGACGCCGAGTTTGCCTCATATTCGCATGACTGTGGCCGACCTGCATGGTTCCGGTGTGCGTGCCAACGCCGACGAACACGCCCGCGTGTGGACCGTGCAGCCGGGAGCCGTGCAGTTGCCCGAAACCGTGACGGTCGAGCCTGACCTGTCGAATGCCGCCCCGTTTCTTGGCGCAGCGCTCATCGCCGGAGGAACCGTGCGCGTGCCTCATTGGCCGGAATCCACCACGCAACCCGGAGGCCTGCTTCCGGGCTATTTGGAACGTATGGGAGCCGAAATCAACTTCCCGGTGATTGACGGCGTCCGGTACTGCGAAGTGACCGGCGACGGTCGTGTCAGCGGCCTAGGTGATTTCGACCTGACGGCGGCAGGTGAGATCGCGCCATCATTGGCCGCAATCCTGGTCTTCGCCGATGCTCCTACGCGCATGCTGGGCATCGGTCATCTGCGTGGCCATGAGACGAACCGTTTGGAAGCATTGGTCAACGAGATAACCAGAGTCGGGGGTGATGCCCGTGAGCTTCCCGACGGGCTGGAGATCACGCCGGTGCCGGCAATGAATCTCAGGCCGGCTGAAATGGAAACCTATGCGGACCATCGCATGGCGACGTTCGCTGCGATGCTGGGGCTGAAAATCAACGGGATTCTAATCAAGAACATCGCCACCACTGCGAAAACGCTTCCTGATTTTGCAAACATGTGGACCAACATGCTGGCCTAGCAATGATTGTCCAGGATAATCCGCAAATAATATTGAAAACGGTATGAAAATGTCCTTCCTCCGCAAAAACGGAGGAAGGACATTCTACGTTTGCACAGGATCGTAATCATTCTGCGGATGCCGCTATGTCAAGCCACGATGGTTCTTAGCTTTCCTGACACGGCTTGGCCTTGTCCGGCCCCAACATGGCAAAGGTAGTGGCGCTCGCAAACGTCATAATGCCTACGAAAAACACGGAACCAATGGAAACCTGACACCGTACGTAAAGAGGTAAGCAGCGACGAGGCGTCCGACACCTTGAGAGGCGTTATCTGGCTCGAGCCTAGAAGGCGGAAAGCATGATGAAGCCCCGGAAGTTTCGCACTTTCGGGGCTTCATCATATTGATTGCGATTTTGCGTTCAGTAACGAATCAGCTTGGAATCACTCCCACTCACTTGTTTGAACTGGGAGAGGCATTTTGCGCCCCCTCTGAGCAAAAATTTTCAACTTTTTTGAAAATAAAAAAGCCACCTGTTTTAAATTTGAGGTCACCAGATGGCGGGTAGAAATTTTCATACTTATGATGTATAATATGTGATATTAAAGATTGATAAATCAGAATTTGTAGGTGCGATTGATGAAAATTATTGAAGTTAAAGAAAATAAAAAACAATATCTTGATTTGCTCCTATTAGCAGATGAGCAGGAAGATATGG
>ERZ773146.70-NODE-70-length-59027-cov-7.904921_pt1 | contig 59027 bp, 52 predicted proteins | sample MGYA00580847_ERZ773146 | MGnify/ENA primary metagenome ERZ773146 (study PRJEB29015, sample SAMEA2737830) | human gut metagenome | biome: human gut; feature: human-associated habitat; material: faeces | place: China | collected 2012 ...
TACGGTCAGCGCAGTAAATGCGCAGACCTACTGAACAGTTACCGAACAGGTAACATTATAATAATTTTGCAGAATCCTTTCACAGCGTTTTCATGTCCGCATGGACGCTCTTCCGGACGATAAAAAAGCAGATGACCTGCATGAGAATCGTCAGAATCCAGGACACCGGATAGGATAGGAACAAGATATCCAGAGAACGGTGATACGGGAAAATCCAGAAAATCCAGACAATTCGCGTTCCGACAGTTCCAATAATCGATAAAATCATGGGCACGGCAGAACGTCCCATCCCGCGCAGCGCGCCTGGAATCAGATCCATAATTCCGCATAAAAAGTACGTCACGGTCGTAAAGCTCAGAATCTCAACGCCGCACGAAATAACCGCAGAACTCTCCGTATAGATCCGCAGAAGCTGTGGTCCGAAAAACCATGCACAGCAGCCCATGGTCAGGGAAAACGCACAGGATAAAATCAGACAGTCGATTAAAACGCGGTCCATCCGCTTCGTTTTTCCCGCACCGTAATTCTGGCTGGTAAAGCTCATGCACGCCTGCGTCACAGAGTTGACTGAAGTGTATAAAAATCCGAAGATATTGTTCGCCGCAGTGTATCCTGCCATTGCAACCGAGCCAAAGGAATTAACGGAGGACTGCAGCAGGACGTTGGAAAAGTTGATGACGGTGCTCTGAATTCCTGCCGGGATTCCGACCTGGAAAATCTGGAGGACATAGATGCTCTTGAGACCCAGCTTCGAAAAGCGGAATTGATAACAGCCCTGCGTCCGATACAGGCAGCTCAAAACCATAATACAGGAAAGCAGCTGGGAAATGACAGTTGCAATCGCAACGCCTTCTACCGCCATATGGAAGCAGATGACCAAAATCATATTTAAGCCTGCATTGACCAGTCCGGACACAACTAAAAATAACAGCGGACGTTTTGTATCCCCCACTGCCCTTAAAATAGCCGCACCATAATTATAAAGCATGAAAAAAGGCATGCCGATAAAATAAATTTTCATATAGAGGGCTGCCAGATCGATGACGTCGTCCGGCGTCCCCATCCATTCGAGGGCTGTCCTGGAAAAGAATAGTCCGGCAAATGCCATCAAAATTCCGCTGATCAAAGCGAGCGTCAGGGAGCTATGTACCGTTTCCGACATTTCCCGCTCCTTCCCGGCCGCATAATAGCGGGCGGCAAGGACATTGGAGCCTAAGGAAATGCCGATAAAAAGGTTGGTAAATACATTGATGAGGGCGGTTGTAGAACCGACTGCCGCCAATGATTCGCTTCCGGCAAAGCGGCCGACTACAATAATGTCGACCGCATTGAACATCAGCTGTAAAATACCGGAAAGCATTAACGGAATGGAGAAGGAAATCAGCTTGTCCATCAGCGTTCCGTTGCACATATCGATTTCAAAGCTTTTTGTCTGTTTCATTTTGTTTCTTCCACCCTGTGCCCCGTGTAATAAAAGCCGTGGCACTCTTCCAGCTTCACCGGTACGATCTGCCCGATCAGGTCAGCGCTTCCGGGAAAATGTACAATCGTGTTATTGGACAGCCTTCCGGTGACGAGAGAAGCATCCTGTTCGTTTACTTCTTCCACAAGGGCAGTAAGGGTCTGGCCCTGCAGGCGTGCGACCTGTTTGCGTGCAGTTTCCTGAACTGCCTCCAGCACACGGTCAAAGCCCGCGTGAACCTCTTCTTCCGGAACCTGCTCCATCGCCGCTGCGGGGGTTCCGGTCCGGACAGAATAGATAAAGGTAAACGCGTTGTCAAAACCAACCTTACGGATCACGTCGATGGTATCCTCCACGTCCTCTGCTGTTTCTCCCGGGAAGCCGACCATGATATCCGTCGTCAGCGAAATATCGGGGATTTCGCGGCGGATTTTGGCTGCAAGCTCCAGATACTGTTCTTTCGTATAACGGCGGTTCATTGCCTTTAAAATCTTCGTAGAGCCGGACTGCAGCGGAAGGTGCAGATGTCTGCAGATCTTATCCGAGTTTTTCATGACCTCGATCAGCTCGTCGGAAAGATCCTTCGGATGGGATGTCATGAACCGGATGCGCTTGATTTTATCGATTTTTTCTACTTCCTGCAAAAGCTGTGCGAAGGAAATTTCATCTTCCAGGTTTTTACCGTAGGAGTTGACATTCTGACCAAGCAGCATAATTTCCACAACGCCGTCGTCTGCGAGCTTTTCGATCTCCTGCAAAATTTCCTTCGGGCGTCTGCTCTTTTCGCGTCCGCGGACATACGGAACAATACAGTAGGTGCAGAAATTGTTGCAGCCGAACATGATATTGATGCCGGATTTAAACGGATATTTGCGCTCTACCGGAAGGTCTTCCACGATCTGATCGGAATCCTTCCAGATGTCGATGATCATGCCGCTGCTTTCAAACATGCGGCATAACAGCTCTGCAAATTTGAAAATATTGTGCGTGCCGAATATCAAGTCAATGAACCGATAGCTTTTCTGCAGTTTATCAATCACGTTCTGCTCCTGCATCATACAGCCGCACAACGCGATCTTTTTGTGGGGATTTTTGCGCTTCATACTGTTGCAGAAGCCAAGCCTGCCGTATACACGCTGGTTGGCATTATCGCGCACGGTGCAGGTATTGTAGATGACAAAGTCTGCCTCCTCACTGTCGCTTAAGGTGTAGCCGACCTGTTCCAGAATGCCGGAAAGCTTTTCGGAGTCGCGGGCATTCATCTGACAGCCAAAGGTCACGACGGCGGCGGTCAGGGGATGTCCAGCAAGCTCCTCCTGCTCCTTTACATACTTTCTGCATTTGGCGATAAAATAATATTGACGCTCCGGTTCCGATACAGGGGGCTCCTGGGTCAGATCTATGCTGTTAAAGTCAATGTTTTCGTACATCATAAGGGAAGTTGTGTTTCCTTTCCGTTCTTTATATTGTGGTAATCTCACTCTGCGTACAGTGCAGTGATATTTTTCAAAATTTCCACGCAGCTCTCAAGGGATTCCACGCAGGCGTACTCATAGCGTCCGTGATAGTTTAAGCCGCCGGTACACAGGTTCGGGCAGGGAAGTCCCATAAAGGACAGGCGCGCGCCGTCTGTTCCGCCGCGGATCGGTACGATGGTGGGTGTTACGCCTGCTTCTTCCATCGCGCGCACCGCATTGTCGATCAAATGTGCGTTTTCCGGCAGAATCTTTTCCTTCATGTTATAATAGCTGTCCTTTAAATCCACCGTAAAGAGTTTTTTACCGTATTTCGCATTTAAAAAGTCCGCGCACTGTAAAAAGAAGCGCTTCTTCTGCTCGAATTTTTCCATGTTGTGGTCACGAATAATATAGTCGACTACAACGTGATCAACGCTTCCTGTGATGGAATCCGGATGGTAGAAACCTTCATAGCCATCTGTTGCAGACGGGTTTTCGTGTACCGGCAGAAGGTTTTGAAACTCCTGTGCCAGCAAAATCGCGTTGAGCATTTTATTTTTTGCGCTGCCGGGATGGACGCTGTGTCCGTCGATGATGAGCTTTGCACCGGCTGCGTTGAAGTTCTCGTATTCCAGCTCGCCCAAATCGCCGCCGTCCACGGTATAGGCATAGTCTGCGCCAAAGCCCTCTACGTCGAAGAAGTCTACGCCGCAGCCGACTTCTTCATCTGGGGTAAAGCCGATGCGAATTTTGCCGTGTACGAGGTTTTTGTTGGATAAAAGCTCCTGTGCCATCGTCATAATCTCCGCAACGCCTGCCTTATCATCTGCACCCAGCAGAGTGTTGCCGTCGGTTACGATTAAGTGCTTTCCGACAAAATGAGCAAGCTCCGGGTTTTCCTTTTCGGTCAGGACGATATTTTTTTCAGCATTTAAGACAATATCCCCGCCTTCATAGGCAACGACTCTCGGATTGACATTTTCGCCGGAAACCGCCGGAGACGTATCCATATGGGAAATAAAGCCGATGACAGGCGCTGTTTTTCCTTCCGGAAGATTGGAGGGAATCGTCGCGTACACATAGCAGTGTGCTTTGTCATATACGACATCCTGCGCGCCCATATCGTTGAGCTCCTGTGCCAGAAGGGAGGCGAGGTTTCTCTGCTTGTCTGTGCTCGGGACGGTCGTTGCGCCATCCTGGGACTGCGTGTCAATTTTTACATAACGAAGAAATTTATCCAATACGGTACTCATAATTGATTCCTTTCCGGCTGCAGCATTTTGTTCATAAAAGCAGCCTGCCGTTTATGCGGCGATGTATTTTGGCGTAACGACATTTCCGGATACCGCAAACGGGTCTTCCGGATATTATCCGACGTTATACGCTGCTTAGCTACGAGTCTGTCCATTTCCGCGAATTGTGTATTTGTAGCTGGTCAGTTCCTTTAAGCCCATCGGACCTCTCGCATGGAGCATCTGGGTGCTGATGCCGATCTCTGCGCCAAAGCCAAACTCAAAGCCGTCCGTAAATCGGGTCGATGCGTTGACATAGACGCAGGCGGCGTCCACCTGATCCAGAAATGTCCGGGCATGCGCTTCGTTGTTCGTGATGATTGCTTCGGAATGTCCGGTGTTGTAGCGGTTGATATGCCCGATTGCTTCTTCCAGGCTGCTGACCGTCTTTACAGACAGCTTGAGCGCCAGATATTCTGTTCCGTAGTCGGCTTCTGTTGCAGGCACGCAGCCGTCGATCTCTAAAAACGCGCGGTCATCCGCATGGATTTCGACGTCCTTTTCCCGCAGCGCCTGATAGAGCTTTGGCAGGAAGTTATCGCAGATCGACTCGTGGATGACAAGGGATTCGCAGGCATTGCAGACGCCGACGCGCTGTGTTTTGGCATTTAAAATAATACGGATCGCCATATCGAAGTCCGCGTCCGCATCGACATAAATGTGGCAGTTGCCGGTCCCGGTTTCGATGACCGGGACAGTGCTGTTTTCCACGACCATTTTGATCAGTCCTGCCCCGCCGCGCGGAATTAAGACATCAATAAATTCGTTTAACCGCATCATCTCCTGCGTCACTGCCCGGTCAGTCGATGGGATCAGCTGCACTGCTGTCTCCGGGATGTTACACTGTGCCAGCGCGCGGTGCAGGCTTTTTTCGATCGCGAGATTGGAGAAAATTGCATCGCTGCCGCCTTTCAAAATTACGGCATTTCCGGCTTTAAAGCACAGACCGAACGCATCTGCCGTCACGTTGGGACGGGATTCGTAGATGATTCCGATGACGCCGAGGGGAACACGGCGTTTGCTGATGACAAGACCGTTTGGACGGGTGAAGGTATCCAGAATCTCTCCGACCGGATCGGGAAGCGCAGCGACCTGGCGAAGCCCTTCTGCCATGTCAGAAATCCGCTTCTGCGTCAGGGAGAGCCGGTCAAGCAGCCCTTCCGGCATGCTGCGGCTGCGTCCGGCTTCCAGATCCTTTGCATTTTCTGCAAGAATGTCTGCTGCGTCCGCTTCCAGACATTCTGCCGCTGTAAACAGCGCCTTATTCTTGGTATCCGTATCAAGCCCGGCAAGGATGTAGCGGGCTGCTTTTGCCTGTTTTCCGATTTCTTTCAGATCAGCCATCTATAAGGTTCCCTCCTTTATCGTCGTTCTGTAACAATCAAATCCATGTTGATATCATGCGGTTTTTGCCCATCCAGTATCCCGAACAGCTGGCAGGAAAAGCAGAGCCCGACAAGATAAGGTCTGTCGGCAACAGGAATTTTACCAAGATAGCGGTCATAAAAGCCCTTTCCGTAGCCAATGCGTGCGCCGGATCGATCAAAGGCAAGTCCGGGAGCGGTCAAAAGCGTCGGAATTGAAGCATCCGGCAAAAAGCGCTTTGTCTGTCCGGGCGGCTCCAAAATATGCTGGTAGCCGGGTGCAAGCTCTGCTCTGTCTGTAATTCGGAAAAACTCCATCTGATTGCCAAGAACCTTAGGAAGAAAAACTTCCTTTCCTGCTGCCAGCGCAGCATCAATGAGAAGTCCGGTCGATACCTCTGATCCATAGGAGGCATACAAAAGTACCTGTTTTGCCTGCTTCCAGACAGCCGTTGCCATCAGATTTTCTGCGATTTCCCTGCTTTTGTGGAAACGGCTCTCTTCCGAAAGCTGTTCCCTGTTCTGTTTTCCGAGTGCTCTGTTACTGCGCGTTTTTTGATCCATAGCGTTCGCCAAGGTTTTCGATCGAACCGTCCTCATTCTGGACGTTGATGTTATTTAACTGATTCCGCAGATTCTGGCGGACGTTGTCAATATATTCCTTCCGGAGCAACGCCTGTTCAGATTTTTCTGCTTCAGTCAGACCTTCCGATGATTTTGATTTTTTATAAAGCTCGTTGATCCGGGCAATTTTCTGTTCCAGTGTCATGTTTTCCTCTCATTTCTGCGCACGTTTTTTGCGCATATCGAGTTTGTGTCAAGTGTGCGCAGACACAAAGCTCTGGTTTCTGTTTGCTCAGCCACGCTCACGGCAGCTGTGCAGGTTCTCTACGAAATCCGGCAGATCGAAGGCATCCTGCTTTTCTGCCAGAAACAGCGTTCCATAATTCTCCCCGTCGATGATCCGGTGGATAATCCGGACATCCTTGCTGTTCGCAATCACCATATCAGCTCCGCTTGCGGTTGCGATGGTGGCAGCAGTCAGCTTGGTCGACATGCCGCCGGTTCCAACGCCGCTGCCGGTGGTGGATTTGCCCATCCGCAGGAAGGATTCGTCCAGATGCTCGACCGTTTCAATAAATTCTGCATCCGGATTTGCCCGCGGATCATCGGTATAAAGTCCATCGATATCCGATAAAAGAATCAGCAGGTCTGCGCCGATCATCGAAGCGACAATGGCGGAAAGCGTGTCGTTATCGCCAATCTCGATTTCGTGCGTTGCGACGGTATCGTTTTCATTGACGATGGGGATGACGCCCATCCGAAACAACTCTTCAAAGGTGTTCTGCGCGTTGATGCGGTTGATATCGTTGGAAATTGTCTGACGCGTCATCAGAATCTGCGCCGTCACCTGATTATATTCTGCAAAAATTTTCTGATAGGTCATCATCAGGCGTGCCTGACCGACTGCCGCACATGCCTGCTTGACTGCGATCGGATGCTCCTGCAGCTGCTCCGGCGTCAGATGCACCGCCTTTTTGCCCTGGGCGATAGCGCCGGACGAAACGAGCACAACGTCCTTTCCCTGATTTTTCAGATTGCACAGCTCCCGCACCAGAACCTCCAGGCGGATATAATCCATATCGCCGGTTTCGGTATGCTGCAGGGAAGAGGAACCGATTTTAATGACAACTCTCCGTTTCTTTTTCAGCAGGTTTCGTCTGGTATCCATGTCTGTATCTCCTCTTTTGGTCATTTGCCGATTTCGGAAAATGGAGCGTAACAGGAAGCGATTGCTTCGGCAACCCGCACGCCGTCCATCGCCGCAGAAGTAATGCCGCCTGCATAGCCTGCACCCTCTCCGCAGGGATAGACCCCCCGGATATTTGCCTGCAGCGTTTCATCGCGGACAATCCGCACCGGGGAGGATGTCCGGCTTTCGATGCCGGAAACGACTGCATTTGCATCGTCAAAACCGGGAATCCTATGTCCGAACTGCTCCATTCCTTCGATAAACGCTTCCGACAGGCTGTCCGGCAGCACGCTTTTTACGTCTGCAAACGTCCACTGTCCCTTGATTGTAGGGACAAATTCCGCCGGGATATGTCCGGTCGTTGCGGTATTCGAAAAATCTCCGTAACGCTCTACCGGGATTTTCCCACATCCGGCAGAAAATGCCTTTTCTTCCAGCCTGCGCTGAAATCCGATTCCGGCGAGCGGTTCGTCCGAACCGTAATCTGCAGGCGTAACGGAAACAATGATTGCACTGTTTGCATTTGCACCGTTTCTGCCGCTGTAGCTCATGCCGTTTACCGCAATGCGTCCCGGCTCGCTGCTGGCGTTGACCACATAACCGCCAGGACACATGCAGAACGAATAAACGCCTCTGCCGCCGGAAGTCCTTGCCGTCACCTTATATGGAGCAGCGCCTAACGAATCCGGATGTAGTGTTCCATATTGGGACTGGTTGATCAGCTCCTGTGGGTGCTCTACGCGCAGTCCAACTGCAAAGGCTTTGGCTTCCATATGAAGTCCGCTTTCATACAGTTTAAAAAACGTATCCCGCGCGCTGTGTCCGATCGCAAGCACGGCAGTCTCGGTGTCGATCACAGAGCCGTCCGAAAGGATAACGCCGGTCAGCGTTCCATTTTCAGTACGGAAGGTTTCTACGCGGCTCTCAAAACGGACTTCTCCGCCGAGCTGTATGATTTTTTTCCGCATCTGTTTTACGACATTGGACAGAACATCTGTTCCGATATGCGGCTTTGCTTCGTAGAGAATTTCCGGCTGCGCGCCGTTTTCTACAAAAATCGAAAGGACATGTCTGCCGCGTCCGTCTTTATCCTTGATCAGAGTGTTCAATTTGCCGTCTGAAAACGTGCCTGCGCCGCCCTCTCCAAACGAAACGTTGGATTCCGGGTTTAAGGGTCCGCCGTTCCAGAAGGCTTCGACATCCTTTTTGCGCGCTTCCACGTCCTTTCCTCGTTCCAGCAGAATCGGACGATATCCGTTTTGTGCGAGCATGTAACAGCAAAACAGACCTGCAGGACCGCTTCCGATAATCACGGGGCGTCTGCGCAGCGCCTTCGTCCCCGGCTTCGGAAATTGATACGGTCGCTCTGTCACGATGGAAACGTCCTTATTTTTGCTGCGGGACACACAGTTTTGCTCGGAGATGCCGTTTAATGTGATGTCCACGACGTAAATCAAGAAAATGTCCGGCTTTTTGCGGGCGTCGATCGACTGCCTGCGGATCTGCAGGCTGGCAATCTGTTCGGATTTTATATGTAACGCCTTTGCCGCCTTGTGGTACAGTTCCGTTTTGGAATGTCCGGCAGGGAGCTTCAGCTGGGAAATTCGAATCATAGGGTTCTCCATATTGATTAAAGTTGTATCTGGCTATTTGGTGACTGCGTTAGCCACGCCGCCTTTTCGTCAGCTCTACGGTAGTTTCATTCCTCGCGCGCAGCCGCCGTTCCAGCGATCTGTCCGCTCGTCCATGCCCACTGGAGGTTGTAACCGCCGCAGCGACCGTCCACATCGAGCAGCTCGCCGCACAGATACAGACCGGGAAAACGCTTTGCTTCCAGGTCGTCTGTTACCTCCTGCAAGGAGATTCCGCCGGTGCAGACCTGCGCGTTTTGCGCCGGATTTGTGCCAATTACGACAGTTTTTAAAGCGCGCATATTCTGCAGCATCGAAAATACCGCGTTTTTGTTGGCAGCTGTTACGATGTCCTGCGCTTTTAGGGGGCTGCGTTCAATAAACAGCTGTGCAAGCTTCGACGGCAAAATGCCCTGTGCCAGAAACCTCACATGCTTGCCGCAGCACGCCTGATACTGTCTGCAGCAAAATTCGTTCCATTTGGAAAGCGGAACTGCCGGGAAGAAATCAATGCTGGCGCTGATCTTTTTGTTCGTTTGCAGCGCTTCCGACACGGCTGCGGAAAGCTGAAAGACCGGAATCCCGGAAATGCCGTAATCAGTCAGCTGCAGTTCCCCGGATTCACAAAGCTTTTTTCTGCCGGGAATCTCTACAGTAATTGCAGCCGGGCAGCGCACGCCTGCGATGGATTTGTAAAATTTTTCTTCACAGCGCAATGCAGTCAACGCCGGAAGGTAAGGATACTGTTTGAATGCAAACGCTGCAGTCAGGCTGCCTGTACCGAGCGCTTCTTTGGGAGGTATTCCCGCCGCTGTCCCGCAGGATATAATCAGCCGGTCGAAATGATACTGTCCCTGATCGGTGAACACCTGCCAGCCGCTCTTTTGCATGCAGAGCTTCTGAATCCTACAGTCACAGACGATGCGAACATTTTTTCGTTCCAGCTCTTCCCGGAAAAAATCAAGGACGGCAGATGCCTGTCCGCTATAGGGATACAAGTAGCCGTTTTTCTCCGTCAGATAAAGACCTCTTTCCTCAAAAAAGCGGATCGTATCGGATGTCTGGAAACGCGCAAAGAACTCCGGCAACCGGTACGGGTCGTGACTTCGGTAATCCCGCTTCGGAGAAAAATCAGTATTGCCGAGGTTGCACTTTCCGTTTCCGGTCGCCAGTATCTTGCGGCCAATCCGATCACGACGTTCCAGTATGGTAATTTCTGTATCTTTTATTGAAGTATTCGCAGCTGCAATCGCCGCCATCATGCCGGATGCGCCTCCGCCGATAATGCCGATCTGCCTCATAACCGATTTCAAATCCTCCCTACAGCCGTTTGGAAAACGGCAAAACTGTAATTATCATACTACGTCTCGGTTTGAGACACAAGGAATTTTTCCAGCTCTGCTTTGGAAACGCCGTGCCAGCCGTTCAAAATCTGCCGTCTGATCCCGCTTGGTAGGGTTCTTGCGTCAATCGCGGTCTGCAAATATAAAACCCGGCTGTCCTCTTCGTATACGATGACCCGATTCTCTTCGATCTGTAAAAAGAAGGTTTCTGCCTGCTGTAGTTTTCGGTATGTTTTGGAAACAACAATCTGCTGTGGGGAAAAAGAAACCAGCTCCATCCGGAGAAGCCCCTGCTGCAGTTCGGTAAGGGGCGGAGCGTCCTGATAGTGCCGGATTTCATCCTCCACCTCTTTTCTGCTGCATCCGATCAGCCGAAGCGGCAGGGATTTGATCTCTTCTGTCTGCCTTCGGGACACCTGATCGGTATTTTTTACCACAAGCTTCGTATCTGCGCGCAACCGATCCGGTACGCTGACCGCCTGGGTTGCAGACTGCATCTGAAAAAACGGGATTTCGTTCTGGCTGATAATCGCCTGCCTTCCGGGATAAAACCACTGTTCGATCTTATAATGTCCATAAAATCCCACCGCAAAAAGCAGACAGGAATAGAGAAAAAAGCTGATTCTTTTTAAACGGCGCATATTTTCACCTCTTAAAAAGTATCAGCTCTTTTCGGTTATTTTATGCAGTGACCATCACAGCAGCCGCATCGTACTGGCAAGCTCGATCAGCACATCTCCCGCTGCAAAGCAACGCAGTTCGCGTCTGGTCGCACCCTTTAAAACGACAGTCGACACAAAATAGACGAGCAGTCCGACAACCGCCGAAACGAGCATCCGAACCGGGCTGGCTGCATTTTTCAAAATCACCTGGCTGCACAGCAGGCAGACAAGCGCCATCAGAATGCCTGCCAAAAGAGGCGCCAAAAAAACACGGAGCCAGCTGACTGCTATTTTTAACTGCTGGCGCACCATGCCCAGCAGAATCAGGCACAAAACAAATGCAGACAGCGCATCGGAATAAGCGCCCGCATACAGGTCGAGTTTCAGCGCGGAACTCATCACGGAAAAGCTGACCAGCCGAACCAGGACGGAAACCAGCACCGCGATCCAGATGCTATAGTAAAGCTCTGCAGCAAACAAAACGCTGCCAAGCATAAAGGCAAGGCCATAAAAGATCACCGTGATCGCCAGAATTTTTAAAATACTGTACAGACCGTTTAACTCTCCTTTGGAAAACAGCATATGCAGCATCGGCTGTGCCGTCGTTAAAAATAAAACGGCGCAGGGAATCGTATAGAGAGCAGTGCAGCGAAAGGCGACCATGCATTTTTCGCGGCTTTTGCGCAGGCTGCGGCGTTTTAAGACGAGCTGGAACTGCGGCAGCAGGGAAGCCGCCAGGGCAAATGCGCCGAGCAGCGCAAGCGTCATCAAAAGACGATATTTTCCAAGATACGCGCCCCACGTTGAAACAGAGCCGCTCTTTAAATAGATACTGGACTGCCCGATCCGTCCGATACCGGCAAGCGCCGCCGGAACACAGATCACAAGCCCATTTCGGAACAAGAAAAAGGCGATGCTGCGATCTGCCGCAGGATTTGTGCTGCTTCCGTATTCTGCCTGGTGCAGCTCATGCGAAGCCTTTATCCAGGAGATCCCGCAGCCTACCGTACACAAAAGACTGACGCATAAAACGGAAAACGCTGCTCCGAGCGCACCATATGCCGCCTGATAGGACGTATTCTGCAAAAGCGCGCCGACCTTCTGACCGTATGCGTCGAGCGGTACTGCAATCAGGGGTGCTGCGAAAAATAAAAGCACTCCGAATGCGAGTATCCATCTGCCCGCTGTTTCCCGCCTGCCAAAGGCATCCAGAATGCCGAGCAGCATCCAGAACAGCGTCAGGATAACGAGCGAACATAATAACGCCAAAAACGCCATTTTTGCAAAGGGCAGCGCATAAAATGAGCCGAACAGCACATCTTTTAAGGCAGCGCCCAAAAGTGCCAGAACGACGGATACAAAAAATGCCGTCAAAAGAGCCTGTCCCGCATTTTTTTTTGCGCCTGCGATTCCGTAGCGTTCGATTCTTGTACGGATCAGGTTGGAAACCGCCCGGTTCGTTCCGATCCCGAACAGGGAAAACAGGATAAAACAGCCCTCCAGGGCCCCAAAAAAGTCTGCGCACCCTTCGTCTCCCAGCGCGTTGACCAGCCGAATGGGTGCAAAAAGGCAAAGCAGGAATGCAAGAAGCTTGACTATCCCGGTCAATTGCCTTGGTAGCACACCTGTGCGATCGATTTTCTTATGTTTTCTTCGTGCCGCCATAGAAACCTAACCCTCATTCATCCAGGCAATCCCGGGTCAGCCCGAGCGCGCTTAATATAGTTTCCTGCTTCTGCTCCATCACAGCCGCTTCCTCCGGTGTTTCGTGATCGTAACCGCACAAATGCAGCATGCTGTGCGCAACGAGGAATGCAAACTCCCGTTTCCGGGAATGTCCGTAGCTTTCCGCCTGGGAACAGATCCGATCCACTGACAGGATGATGTCACCCAGAATCAGTTCCCCGCTGTCCGGCTGGAAATAATCCGAACAGTTTTCTTCGACAATGGAAAAATCCGCTTCGGTTTCAAACGGAATGTTCGGAAAGCTCAAAACGTCCGTCTCCCGGTCGATATTGCGGTATTCTTTATTATACAAGCGGATGCCCTCGTTATCCGTAATCAGTACGTTAATCTCGGTTTCATAGGGACAGCCCTCTGCATCCAGAACCGCTTCCGCTACGCGGCTGCATAATTCTTTCGTGTCAAAGGGAAAAGTAAAATCCGTTTCGTTTTCGACATAGATGGTCATGAGCGTCTCTCCTTTTCATTTCTGCGCAGAGGAGCTTCCGTCCTGCGTTTTGTCTTTCCAGTCGTCTTGCCGGCAGCAGCGGACGTCAGACGTCTTTCCTTGCTCTCGCGGTAAGCCTGCTTCGCCTCATAGGTTTCATAAGCCTTGACAATCTTCTGAACCAGCGGATGCCGGACGACATCGCGGCTTGTCAGGTTGCAGAAGCCGATATCGTCCAGACCGGACAACACCTTCACAGCAACGTCCAGACCGGACTGTGTTCCAGGCGCAAGGTCTTTCTGCGAAGCGTCGCCGGTGATGACAACCTTGGAACCGAAGCCGATTCGGGTCAGGAACATCTTCATTTGGGCAGGCGTCGTATTTTGCGCTTCATCGAGGATGATATAGGCGTTGTCGAGGGTACGTCCTCTCATGTAGGCGAGCGGCGCAACCTCAATGAGCCCTTTTTCCATATTGCGTTGGAAGCTTTCCGCGCCCATGATCTGATAGAGTGCATCGTAGAGCGGACGCAGGTACGGGTCGACCTTGCTCTGCAGATCGCCGGGCAAAAAGCCGAGCTTCTCGCCTGCTTCGATCGCAGGTCTGGTCAGAATAATGCGCTCCACCTCGTTATTTTTAAAAGCGGTAATCGCCATTGCCATCGCCAGGTAGGTTTTGCCTGTTCCGGCAGGCCCAAGACCGAATACGATCATCTTTTCCCGGATCGCATCCACATACTGCTTCTGTCCGAGCGTTTTGGGCTTTACCGGTTTTCCGCTCACGGTGTGGCAGATGAGATCGCCGTCTATTTCAAGTAAGGTATTTTCCTGATTTTCCATATGCATTGTAATTGCGTAATCCACGTTCTGCTCCTGTATCTGATTTCCGCGTCTGGCAAGCTCCTGCAGTTCGGTAAAAACTGCCGCCGTATGGGCAACTGCCGACTGTTCGCCGCGGATATGGACGGTACCGTCCCGGTCAATAATCTGCGTGCCGAATGCGCGCTCCAGTTTCTTTAAATAACAGTCAAACTGTCCGAAAAGGTTGCTGATATGCGTGCTGTCCAGCTCCAGTGTCTGTTCTGTAAATGCCATGTTAATTTTGTGCAGTCTCCTGTTCTTTTGCCGTGTCCGAAATCGAAAGTGCCTGCCAGACGCCGCCCTGCAGCTGTATCTTCAGGCTTCCCTCCAAGGTGAGGATATCGGCTTTTTCTACTATTCTAACATCTTTTTGTATAATTTGAACCCCTTTTTCCTCCAAAGCGGCAATTATTTTCTGAAATTTATCCAAAAGAATCTTTTTTGCGCTGTCCGTGTCGTAGCGTGCATCGACCGGAAGATACTCGCGCAGCGTCTGACTGCCCGCAAAAATAGGGAGATCGAGCTGTCCGAACAGGCATAGACGATTTTGCTGCGTTACGATATCCTGACGCGCAAAGTTCTTCCGGATAGGAGGAAAAAGAACCCGCAGGCTGCCGATTGCGAGGAATTTCCGGCTCTTTTCCCTTCCGGTATAATTTTTATACTGGTAAGCATAAGGACAGGATAAATGCACCCGATAGTCGGTTTCCAAAATCACGTCCCCGTCCGCGACGACTGACAGGTATTCCCGAACAGTTTCGTCATCGTTTTTAACCGGAATTCGTCCGCTGATCAGCAGATCGCCGCGGGAAACGCTGTCTCCCGGCCGCACCGCCGGGATGCCGCTTCTGGTCAGGATTGAAACGACTGTGCCGGAGCAGGACGCAACAAGATCCGCTCCATTTTCAAATTTGGAAAGCTCCTGCTTCTGAGCAGTGTCCGGCAGAATGTCTTCCTGAATTTTTACAACAAGCTTCGTCCCCTGGAGGCTGACAGACGCCCAGGTGATTTCTTCAAAGGCTTCCCGAAGTCCTTTTTCGAGAGTTTCCGCAGAAAAAAAGTGCCGCGGCGTGCCGTAACGGATTCCCTCATCCTCGAGATACCGCTTCAGCTCCTCCTCCGTGATCATTTGGTTGCCGTCAAATTCCATCGCCCAGATGAACTGCGACATCAGAATTAAAAATGCACTGCATAAAAAAACCCCTAGCAAGAACATTTTTCTGTGCCGGACATCCTGTAGAAAAAAGGGCAGCCCTCTTTTTTCCAGAACGGCTACCCTTGTTTTGGTTTTGTGGACAATATCCCGAATTTTGAAGAAATCGGAAAGGCTGATGCACATCGTATAAAAACCGTCGTGCCCGTTAAGCTCCCAGAGCACGATAGCTCGGTTTGCGCACAGATTCATGAAGCGTTCCGGCGCATAACCCCGGACGCTGATCCTGACATATCCCCTGCAATACCGGATTAAGGCAATCATCGGCATTCCCTCCGCTACAGATACCGCACGCCGGAAATTTTTCCGGCAATTTTCATGTCTTCATTGGTATAGTAGACGATTTTTAAACAACACCCTTCAATCCGGATTCTGGTATGCTTCCCCTGCAGAAGAATACACTCCTGCGTATATTCCAGGATTCCCCGGTAATTTTCCACCAAAAGCTCGGTATCTCCGATCAGCGTCAGGATACTCGCGCCCAGCATGACGTCCCGGGGCAGGCGCAGGGACTCTGTGAAAGCCTCCTTCGCCCGTATGGCTGTCTGTTTTTGCGGTGATTTTCTGATTTTGCTCATGCCCTATTGTATGAGACGCGGTAGAGAAAAATGACAGTGTGGAAACATATTTGACGGCAGATTTCTTATTTATGATACGGCTCTTTATTTGAAATCCGGAACGCGCGGTAGACCTGTTCCAGCAAAATGACGCGCATGAGCTGATGCGGGAAGGTCATATCGGAAAAGCTCAGGAGAAAATCCGCGCGGGAAAGGACGTCTTTGTACAGTCCGAGGGACCCGCCGATGACGAAATCGATGGTGCTTGTGCCGGACACCATCAGGCGGTCCATCTGCTGGGAAAACGCCACGCTATCCAGCTTTTTGCCTTCAATGGCGAGCACGATGCAGTATTCTCCGTCCCGAATATGGGAAAGAAGCCGCTGTCCCTCTTTTTCCTTTACCTGCTCCATCTGGGAAGGGCTGGCATTTTCGTCTGTCTTTTCATCCGCTACTTCCACGATTTCGAGCTTACAGTAACGACCAAGACGCTTCTGGTATTCGGCAATCGCATCCCGGTAAAATTTTTCCTTGATTTTGCCGACGGTCAGAATTCGTATTTTCATTCGTTCGGATAGATCTGGCCATACATTTCATCGATGAAATGATCCAGATATTCCTCGTCCAGATTCAGGAAATTTTCGGAAATCAGCTGTTTCATAGCGGCTGACCGTTTAAAATATGCCGTTTCGTCGCTCTCTGTTTCAAGAACGGAAGCAGTCTGGTCGATCAGCTCACGATTCAGGCGTTCCTGACAGTATTTAACCAGCTCTTCCTTTAACTGGCTCTCTGCTACCGCCTGCGTCGCATGTTTTTTGTAGGATTTGTAGGAACTTGCTCCCATCACGATAAATGCGATGAACATCGTTCCCATCACAAGACAGGTCGCCACTTTGGAAAACAGCGTCAGGTGGACCGGAAGCAGATCGCATGCAAGTAAGCCCACGACAACGAGGCCGATAACACCTGCGGTCAGCAGCGTATAAGCGCCGGATTTGAAATTTTCCGCCTTGTCGGATGCACCCTCATAGACGCCGTGGTGGGTTTTATCGTGCAGCAGCTCCTTTCCCTCCGGCAGCGTCTCCTCCTGGGCTTCCTGTATTTCCTCTGTCTCAAATCCCGTATCATCCGGGAACGAAGCGGCAGCATCCCGGATGTATTCTGCCGCTTCCTCCGCTGCTGCCTGTTCCAGCGACTCTACAAGCGTAGAGCCGCAGTCGGAGCAGACGGTGTAGCCGTCCTGATATTCTGTTTTACAGTTTGGACACCAAGGCATAGGACACGTCCTCCTTATTTGCCGGACAGATATTCGTCAATTCCTTTTGCACCCGCTTTTCCGGCGCCCATCGCCAGAATAACGGTCGCTGCGCCGGTAACGGCATCTCCGCCTGCAAACACAGCAGCCTTGCTGGTCTGACCATTTTCTTCGGAAGCGACGATACATTTGCGTTTGTTGGTTTCAAGACCTTCTGTTGTAGAAGAAATCAGCGGGTTCGGAGAGGTACCCAGAGCCATGATGACCGTATCCAATTCCAGGGTAAACTCAGAGCCGGGGATTTCTACCGGACGGCGTCTGCCGGAAGCATCGGGCTCGCCCAACTCCATGCGCACGCACTTCATGCCCTTTACCCAACCTTTTTCATCTTCCAGAATTTCGACCGGATTCGTCAGCAGATCAAAGATAATACCTTCCTGTTTTGCATGATGTACTTCTTCCACACGGGCGGGAAGCTCCTCTTCACTTCTGCGGTATACGATATGCACTTCCGCGCCGAGACGCAGCGCGGTTCTCGCAGCATCCATTGCAACGTTGCCGCCGCCGACAACTGCCACCTTTTTGCTCTCCATGATCGGAGTAGCAGAATCTGCCTGAAACGCTTTCATCAGATTGCTTCTGGTCAGATATTCGTTTGCAGAAAATACACCGTTGGCATTCTCACCGGGGATGCCCATAAATTTAGGAAGACCTGCACCGGAGCCGATAAAGACTGCAGAATACCCCTCTTCATTGAGCAGCTCGTCAATCGTAACAGATTTGCCGACGATGACGTTTGTCTCGATCTTTACGCCGAGGGACAGTACGTTTTCGATTTCTTTCTTTACAACGTTCTCTTTGGGAAGACGGAATTCCGGAATGCCGTATACCAGTACACCGCCTGCCTCATGCAGCGCCTCGAAAATGGTCACATCATAGCCCATCTTCGCCAGATCGCCTGCACAGGTCAGACCTGCAGGGCCGGAACCGATAACGGCTACCTTTTTTCCCTTCTTTTCAGCAGCGCCGACAGGACGGATGTTGTTTTCTCTTGCCCAGTCCGCTACGAAACGCTCCAGTTTGCCGATGGACACCGCTTCGCCCTTAATACCACGGATACATTTTCCTTCACACTGGCTTTCCTGCGGGCAGACACGACCGCAGACAGCGGGAAGTGCGCTGGATTCGCTGATAACCTGATAGGCAGCTGCAAAATCGCCCTCTTTTACCTTTTCCACGAAGCCGGGGATATTGATCGAAACCGGACATCCCTGTACGCAGTGCGCATTTTTACAGTTTAAGCAGCGCTGTGCTTCTGCTACTGCTTCATCGGCATTATAGCCAAGACATACTTCTTCGAAATTACATGCGCGTTCTTTTGCATCCTGCTCTCTGACCGGGACTTTTTTCATCATATCAGCCATTACTCTTCACCTCCGCACTGACCGCATCCGCCGTGATGCGTGTCTTTTTCCTTTGCAGCAAGATAAGCTCTGCCTTCCTGGGTCTTGTAGATCTGCTGACGCTGCATCGCTTCGTCAAAGTTTACCAGATGTCCGTCAAATTCCGGACCGTCTACGCAGGCAAATTTCACTTCGCCGCCTACAGTAACACGGCAGGCGCCGCACATGCCGGTTCCGTCTACCATGATAGGGTTTAAGGAAACGATCGTCGGGATGTTCAGCGCTTCTGTTGTCTTGCAGACAAATTTCATCATGATCATCGGACCGATTGCAACACAGAGGTCATAGTGCTTACCTTCCTGCTCTACCAGATCCTGAATGGTCTTTGTTACCATGCCGCTTCTTCCATAAGAGCCGTCATCGGTGGTCACATATAAATTTCCTGCAACCGCTTTCATCTCTTCCTCAAGGATCAGCAGCTCTTTCGTCTTTGCGCCTACGATAACGTCTGCTGCAACACCCTGCTCATGCAGCCATTTTACCTGCGGATAAACGGGTGCTGTGCCGACGCCGCCGGCAACGAACAGAATTTTCTTTGCAGCCAGGGCTTCCTTTGTTTCTTTTGTCAGCTCGGACGGACATCCCAGAGGGCCTGCCACATCGTGGAAGGCATCCCCGGCCTTTAAGGAGGTCATCAGATGGGTGCTGGCTCCCACCGGCTGGAATACAATCGTAATCGTTCCTTTTTCTCTGTTATAGTCGCAAATGGTCAGTGGAATTCTTTCACTGTCGGCATCTGTCCGCACAATCACAAACTGGCCGGGCATACAGGATTTTGCGATCCGTTCTGCTTTAACTTCCATCCAGTAAATGTTGGCAGTGAGTTTTTTCGTTTCTAAAATAGGATACATAAATTCTCACCTTTCTGTCCGATCGGACAATATATTTTAAGAGTCTGCAGACAGTATCCTTATTCCTGTCCGTTTTCCGGCTGCTCTATTGCGTACAGCTTGAAACTCTTATCCTCCTGTTTCTCTGCCCGGTAGCATTCCCCGGACATATAGTTTACCACATAATCGTTTCCGGTCGCGTTGCTTTCTCCATCTAACTCGTGATATTCCCGATAAAGATAATAATGATGATTGTTGATCGTGAGGGCATACTTAAAAGTATAGAGGTTACGGCCATCTCCATCCGGGACATCTCCCTGCAGGGAATTCACTACTCCGGCATTTTTTAACGTCAAAAGCAGCTGGTTGGATGCAGCTTCCATGCTCAGGAGCGGATGCAGGTTCAACGTATAATTACATTCCGTTACGCTGCCTGTCACACCGTCCGGAGCAATTGTGACAAATTTAAAGGTGGAATATCCAACCGGGAGCCAAAATGGCTCTTCGTAGCGGGTCGATGATGCGGTCGGTTCTGTTTTATCCATTGTATAGTAAACGCTGCAGCCATCCGGTACATCCACCTCAATCCGTACGGGTTTATCGTAGTTTCCGGGAAGCGGCGTCACATAGGGTGCATCCGGCCTGCTGATATCTATGTAATAGTTTGCAGAAGAGATATCGCTGGCAATTCCGTAATGATTTACAAACAAAGCCTTTATCTCATAGCCTCCGTCCTTCAATGGAATTGGTGAAGTATAGACCTGACCGTTTTCATCCGGCACCGAGCCGTCTGTTGTAAAATAAATAGTTCCTGCCGCATTGCCAATCAGTTTTAAATTCTGCGCTTCGCGGTAAGTCCCGCTTTGAAGGTCGAATTCCGGCGGATTTGCCATATAATCTAAATACTGGCTTTGGATCTGGACATCCGGGCAGCTCTGCATCAGCGCATTGATCGCTGCATAGTCGTTTTGTTTTTCATAAATAGCGACACAACGACGATAGGCGTCTTCGCAGGAAGCATCCATATCGAGGATCGTCAGGCAAAGCTCCTTTGCCTCTTCCAGTTTTCCTTCAAAATAGTAGCAGGAAGACAGCGCATTTAAGTATTCCACATTTCTGGGATCCTGTTCGACCAACAGCTCCAGAAGCTCCGCTGCAGAATCGTAGGATTTCTCCTTCATCTGCGCAGCAGCCTTTTCATACCGATATTCCGGGGTATGATGCCAAAAAATCAGGCTCATGCCCGCGCAGAGAGCTGCTGCGGCAAAAAGGCCTGCAAACACCTTCCAGCGTTCTTTTCTGCGGTTTTTCATCGAAGGCTGCTTTTCCGGCACAGCGCTTTGCCCTGCATCTGTCTCCGGTTTGCTATCCTCCGAAGCTTTCTCCGCGATCTGGGTTCCAACATCGGAAAGCGCTTTATGGAGGCTCGTTTCCAGCGCCGGATCAAACTCCGGGACGATCTGGATTTCCCTGCCGCAATGCTCACAGTACATCTGTCCTTCTTTCATGTCTGCGCCGCATCTGGGGCATTTCATAGGCGTCTTCTCCTGCTTTCAATACAATTTTTCATCAGCATGGCGATCGTCATAGGGCCGACGCCGCCAGGAACCGGCGTGATCGCAGAAGCGACCGGGAATACGCTTTCATAGTCTACGTCGCCGCAGAGATGGTTTGCTTCGTCTCTGTGAATGCCGACATCGATCACGGCTGCGCCGGGCTTGACATATTCCGCATCAATCATCTGCCGTTTGCCGACCGCAACGACGAGGATGTCCGCACGCTTTGTCACCTCTTTTAAATTCACCGTATGGGAATGTGCGATTGTAACGGTTCCGTTTTCTGCAAGCAGCAGCTGTGCAATTGGCTTACCAACGATATTGCTTCTGCCGATCACAACGCACTCTTTTCCGTCGATCCGGATATCAGAGCGCTTTAACAGCTCAATGATGCCCGCCGGAGTGCCGGGGACAAAGCCCTCTTCCCCGCAGCTCAATGCGCCGACATTGTAAGGATGGAAGCCGTCGACGTCCTTTGCAGGGTCGATGGCATTTAAAACATCTTTTTCATTGATATGTCCGGGCAGGGGAAGCTGCACCAAAATGCCGTCCACGTCCTCCCGGGCGTTCAATTCCTGAATCAGGGAAAGCAGTTTCTCCTCCGACGTCGTTTCTTCCAGTTCATAGGAAAGGCTGTGGATTCCAAGCTCCTCACAGGTTCGCTGTTTGTTTCTGACATAGACACACGATGCGGGGTCCTGACCGACCTGAATAACCGCCAGCGTTACGGTGATGTTGTCTTTTGCAAACTGCTGTACCTGTTCCTTTAATTCCTCTTTGATCTGTGCGGCAATCGCTTTTCCGTCAATTCTTTTTGCCATGTTGTAGGGTCCTCTCTCGGTTATTTTTCAGGCAACGGATCAGAACAGCCCTGTGATCTTTCCGTTCTCGTCCACATCGATATTGACGGCAGCCGGAACCTTCGGCAGTCCGGGCATCGTCATCACCGCGCCGGTCAACGCAACCACAAAGCCGGCGCCTGCAGATACATACACGTCGCGAACCGTAATCGTAAAGCCTTCCGGGCGTCCTAACAGCTTTGCATTATCCGACAGGGAATACTGTGTCTTTGCCATGCAGACCGGAAGATTTCCAAAGCCCATCTCTTCGAGCTTTCTGATCTGTCTGGATGCCTCTGCGGTATAGGAAACAGAAGCCGCGCCGTAAATCTTTGTCGCAATGCAGCCGATCTTTTCTTTGATCGGAAGATTTTCGTCGTACAGCGGAGCAAAATGACTTTCTTTTTCTTCCAGAGTCTTTAATACTTTCTCCGCAAGCGCAATGCCGCCCTCGCCGCCCTGTGCCCAGACGTTGGACAGTGCGAACTCACAGCCTCTTTCTTCACAAAACTGCTGTACAAAATTCGTCTCTGCCTCAGTGTCGGTCAGGAAGGAGTTTAAGGTAACAACCACCGGAACGCCAAACTGCTGCAGGTTTTCGATGTGCTTCTCCAGGTTGACAATGCCCTTTTTGAGCGCGTCCAGATTTTCTGCAGACAGGTCTTCCTTTGCAATGCCGCCGTTATACTTGAGTGCACGGATCGTTGCAACCAAAACGACTGCATCCGGCTTTAAGCCGGCCATCCGGCATTTGATATCGAAAAACTTCTCTGCGCCGAGGTCTGCACCAAAGCCGGCCTCTGTGATCGTATAATCCGCCATTTTCAGGGCTGCCTTTGTTGCACGGACAGAGTTACAGCCGTGTGCGATATTGGCAAAGGGTCCGCCGTGGACGATCGCCGGGGTATGCTCGAGCGTCTGGATCAGGTTGGGCTTTAACGCGTCCTTAAGCAGGGCTGCCATTGCTCCAACCGCCTTTAAATCAGCTGCGGTCACCGGCTCTCCCTGATAGTTATAGGCAACGACGATTTTTGCCAGACGCGCCTTTAAATCATCCATGTCATCTGCCAGGCAGAGGATCGCCATAATCTCAGAAGCGACGGTGATCACGAAATGGTCTTCCCGGACAACGCCGTCCGCTTTTGCACCGAGACCGACAACGATATTTCTCAGCACGCGGTCGTTCATATCCTCGCAGCGTTTCCATAAGATCTGTCTGGAGTCGATCCCAAGCGCATTGCCTTGCTGGATATGGTTGTCTAAAAGCGCCGCCAGAAGGTTATTTGCAGAAGTAATCGCATGAAAATCCCCGGTAAAATGCAGGTTTAAGTCTTCCATCGGAACGACCTGCGCATAACCGCCGCCGGCTGCCCCGCCCTTAATGCCAAAACAAGGGCCAAGAGAAGGCTCACGCAGCGCAATCACCGCTTTTTTGCCCATTTTTGCAAATGCCTCGCCCAGTCCGACACTGGTCGTTGTCTTGCCCTCCCCGGCAGGGGTCGGATTGATTGCTGTCACTAAAATCAGTTTTCCGTTTTTGCGGTCTTCGATGGATTTTAAATATTCGTCGGAAAGCTTCGCTTTATATTTGCCATAAAGCTCCAGATCGTCTTCCGGAATATCCAGATGCTCGGCCACTTTCTGAATCGGCCATAAAACAGCTTCCTGTGCGATTTCGATATCTGATTTCATCTATTCATTCTCCTTTGCCTGTGTTTGAAATGTTTTATGCTTTTGTATGCTGATATCAGAGGATTTCCTCTACCAGCTGTTCAAACTCTGTTTCGGTCATCAGTACCTTACGGGGCTTGGTACCCTCTTCTTCCCCGACGACACCGACCTCCGCCAGCTGATCCATAAGCCGGGCGGCGCGGTTAAAGCCGATCTTAAAGACTCTCTGCAGCATACCGATCGATGCTTTGTCCTTTTCGATAATAAAGCGTCCCGCATCTGCAAAGTAGGCATCATATTCCGGTCCGGATGAGCCGGATGCGGCACTGCCCGAAGAGGTTCCGATGGATTTCATCTTTTCCTCGATTTCATTGCTGGCATCGTGAACATTACCGATGTTCTGATTTTTTAAGAAATCCACGACATCAGACACTTCATTATCCGAAACGAATGCACCCTGCACCCGGACAGGCTTGGAATAGCCCTGTGGGTAAAAGAGCATATCGCCCTTTCCGAGCAGCTTCTCTGCTCCGTTCATATCCAGAATGGTACGGGAATCGACGCCGCTGGAGACCGCGAATGCGACACGGCTCGGCATGTTCGCCTTAATCAGTCCCGTGATGACATCGACGGAGGGGCGCTGAGTCGCAATGATCAGATGGATGCCTGCCGCTCTTGCAAGCTGTGCCAGCCGGCAGATCGCTTCTTCCACCTCTCCCGGCGCGACCATCATCAGGTCGGCAAGCTCATCCACGATAATGACGATCTGCGGAAGGTCGTTGGGTATGCCCTCTTCTCCCTTTTGTCTTCGTTCTTCGAGCTTCTTATTATATCCTTTTAAGTCGCGGACATTGCTGTCTGCAAATTTCTGATATCGGTCGGTCATTTCCGCAACGCCCCACTGCAGCGCAGCCGACGCTTTTTTCGGATCGGTTACGACAGGAATTAACAGGTGCGGAATGCCATTGTACACACTCAGCTCTACGACCTTGGGGTCGACGAGGATCAGTTTGACTTCCGAAGGCTTTGCCTTATATAAAATGCTCATAATCAGCGTATTGATGCAGACGGATTTTCCGGAACCGGTGGATCCCGCGATCAGCATATGCGGCATCTTTGCAATGTCGGATACGACCACCTTGCCGGCGATGTCCTTGCCGACTGCGAAAGCAATTTTGGATGGGAAGTTCGAAAACGCATCCGTTTCCAAAAGCTCCCGCAGTCCGACTGCCATCGTCTCTTTGTTCGGAACCTCGATACCGATTGCGGCCTTGCCGGGAATCGGTGCTTCAATTCGGATATCTGTCGCAGCGAGGTTTAGCTTGATATCGTCCGCCAGACCCAGGATCTTGCTGACTTTTACGCCATGATCGGGCTGCAGCTCATACCGGGTTACGGTAGGTCCCTGGCTGATATCTGTAACAGTGACCTTTACGCCGAAGGTCTGCAGCGTATCCTCGAGATGCTTCGCCGTTTCTCTCAGCTCGCACTCGCTGTCCATATTATTGGCGTTGTTGCTTTTATGTAGCAGCGACAGCGGCGGATAATGGTATACGACAGGCTTTGGTGGCTGTTGCGCCGCCTGCTTTTCCTGTTCTTTCTGTTTCTTAGCAAGCTCCTGACCAACGACAGTGGCTTCTGTAGCGGTCTGCGGTGCTTTGGGGGGCACAGCTTTGGGGCGCGGCACTCCGGTACTTTGCAGGTTTTGGGTTGGAATCACGGTCGGCTCCTCCGCAGCGTCCATGTTGTCATTCCATGGAAGCTTGGGCGGCACAGCGTCGAATTTGTCCGAATCCGACTGCTCCAATTCCTGTGCAGGAGCAAGCTTCTGTGATGGACAGGCAGGCTGTGTATCCATATGCAAGGGAACCTCCGGTGCAGAAGTTTCCACCACAGAAGTTTCCACCCTGGATTCCAGTGGTACAAATGCTTCTGTCTGCTGCGGCTGTTTCGGTTCCAGGTAGTGAACCTCTTTCATATCCTGATAAACATCCGCCTGCGGCTGGCTGGTCACAGGGTCCTGCATTCCCGATAAAAATGCATCCGCCGGTTCTGCGGTGTTGTCCTGGGGGACAGGGGTTGTGTCACTGTCATTGTTCAAATATGCGGAATGAATCCGCACATGACTCATTAAAGCTGAGCCGGATGCATCCGCTGCAGCCGCAGGAATGCTTTCTTCTGCTGTGATGATCGATGATGTCGCTAAAACAGCTGCCCCACTCGCAACCGCTGCATCGGGAAACGTTTCATTCCTGCGGTCTGCATCGAGGTTGACACTTACCGGTCTGACGGTATACTGCTCCGTCACCTGACCGGGATTTTCTGTTATGGTGATTTCGTGCATGTCCTCGCGACGGCCGACAGATGCCTTGCGCAGCGTCGTGTCCGCCATAATGCCCGTGCTTTTTTTCTCCATCCGGAAGATCTGATCTGCATCCTGACGTGCCTGAGCCTCTTCCTTGCGGCGTTGTTTGGCTTCGCGCTGCTGCTCTGCGTTAAGCTGCTTCTGGCGGGCGAGCTGTTTTCTTTCTTTTTCGCGGGCGAGCTCTTCTTCTCTGCGTTTCTCGGAACGTTCTTCGTTTTCCTGACGGAGACGTTTGCTGCGCTCTTCGTTTGCCTGTCGGCGCTGTTCATAGCGCTCTTCGCTCTCTTTCCGGCGTCTTTCGCTGCGCTCGCGGTACCTCTGCGCATCGGAACGTGCCGTCTCATAGACATATCTGCCGGAAGTCTTTACACCGTTCACAAACGAACGCTCTGTGATAATAACTGTGCAGATAATCACCAACACCAACAAAAGCAGTACTGTGCCGACCATGCCAAGAAGCCGGTGCAGCCCCCAGGCAAGGGAGCCGGATATGACACCGCCGCCCAGCCGCTTTTGGGCGCTTTCCAGATACAGCTCCCGGATCGAATAATCCATCGACAGCGTCCCCCCCTGAAACAGGAGCGAGCAGACTACACCAAGCAGGAAAAACAGAATGATTCCCGCCGTCAGCTTCATGGACGCGATCCGATTTCCCTGATTGGAAATGCCAAACGCGATTGCAATAAAAGCAAGTACCGGCAGTGCATATGCCATCGTGCCGAAAATACCGAACATTACGCGGCTGATCTGATTGCCGATGACACCGATCACGCCGAAATTGCATAAAAATAGCAATATTGTGAGTGCTAATACGCCGATCAGGATAATTTCGCTTGTAATCGCGCTTTGTGCCTGAAGTTCAGCTGCACTCGGTTTTCTGGTTGTTTTTTGTTTTCCACCCTTTGCGCCGCCTCTGCCTGTTTTCGCAGGGGTCTTTTTCCTTCCTTTCGACGCAGTTGATGCCATAATCATCCCTCCAACTGACCTGCCTTTTTTCTACATCTGCAAAATGGATTTTTAAATTAGCATAGGCAGAAAAAGACTAGATCAATTTAGTATATCACTTAATTTTCTTCTTGTCACTATTGCTGTTTTTCTTTTTCATCCGACCTGCCCGATAGCCGTCTGCCAGCTCATGAAGCTTCTGCACTGCCTCGCGAATACCGCCGACGGAAGAAATAATCCCTTCATACACCGCCTGCTCTCCGACAAGGATCGTCCCGAGGTCACGGCTCAACATCCCCTGCCGGATCATCATCTCTTCCATCCGCTGCTTGGAAACACTGCAATGGCTGCAGACAAAACCGGTGATCCGATCCTGAATCTGCCGGAAATAATCATAGGTCTGCTGTGCGCCGATCACTGTCCCGTTCATGCGAACCGGATGGATTACCATTGTCCCGGACGGCACAATGTAGGAATAATCCGTGCTCACCGCGATCGGGACGCCAATGGAATGACTGCCGCCCAGCACAAGGGAAACGGTCGGCTTGCTCAAAGAAGCGATCATCTCTGCAATCGCAAGCCCCGCTTCGACATCTCCGCCCATCGTATTTAGCAAAACAAGCAGACCGCTAATATTCTTACTGTCCTCTATCGCCGCCAGCTGCGGTAGAATATGTTCATATTTTGTCGTTTTGGAGCTGCTTCCGAGGTTGTCATGCCCCTCAATTTCCCCGATGATCGTCAGCAGATGGATCGAGGTTTCTTCCTTATTATCTGTAAGTGTTAACTGACCGGTCTGCTCGATTCGCTCGTCCCGGTGCATTTCCTGTTCTTCTTTTTTTCCCATAAAAAATCACTCCCGCATTTCTTTTTCAAAAAGGATGTGCAGGAGTGATTTATTTTATACATCAAAATCATCGTTATCCGCAACCGGAATTTCATAAAACATAAGATCCGGCGACGGTTCAAAAGCGTAATTCATTTCTTTGCGGACATGTCGTTTGGGAACGGGAAGCGGGTTATCCAGATATTCTCCCGGCGCAGGCTTTGGCGGTTCCTTTGGCGCTTTCTCAAAAAGCGCAGACTCCCCCTCCTGCCTGAACTCAGCTGCCGGTATGGTATTCTGTGAAGCGTGTTTCTTCTTTTTCCCCCAACTCATGCTTCGCCCTCACTGTGCAAAAAAACTCTTTCCCATAGGATCAAAACGCAATACGAGGATTTTAGAGTGCCTGTTCCAGATCCGCGATGATATCGTTTACATTTTCAATACCGACGGAAAGACGGATCAGATCGGGCGCTACGCCGGCCTCTTTTAACTGCTCATCGTTCATCTGACGATGCGTATGGCTGGCAGGATGCAGAATGCTGGTGCGGGAATCCGCCACATGGGTAACAATAGCTGCAAGCTTTAACTTATCCATCATTTCTTCCGCCGCCTTGCGTCCGCCTTTTAAGCCAAAGGAAATGACGCCGCAGGTGCCGTTCGGCATGTATTTCTGTGCCAGCTCATAATATTTGCTGCTCTTTAAGCCGGGGTAGTTGACCCATGCAACCTTCTCGTTCGCTTCCAGAAATTCTGCAACCTTCTGCGCATTGTAGCAGTGGCGTTCCATCCGAAGCGGCAGCGTCTCCAGACCGACATTCAGCAGAAACGCGTTCTGAGGAGACTGTACCGCGCCGAGATCGCGCATCAGCTGGGAGGTTGCCTTGGTTATGTATGCCGCCTTGCCGAATTTTTCGGTATAAACTACACCGTGATAGGATTCATCCGGTGCGCAGAGTCCCGGAAACTTATCTGGGTATGCAGACCAGTCGAAATTGCCGGAATCTACGATCGCACCGCCCAACGCCATCGCATGACCGTCCATATATTTGGTGGTGGAATGTGTTACGATATCGACCCCCCATTCGAACGGATTACAGTTGATCGGGGTCGGAAACGTGTTGTCAACGATTAACGGTACATGATGTGCATGCGCCGCACGGGCGAATTTTTCAAAATCCAACACAACCAGCGCAGGATTTGCCAGAGATTCCGCCATAACACATTTGGTATTGGGCTGGAACGCCTTGCAGATCGTCTCGTAATCCGCATCCGGGTCTACGACAGTACAGGATACGCCCATTTTTTTCATGGTAACCGCCAGGAGATTGAAGGTTCCGCCGTATACAGTGGACGATAATACGACATGGTCGCCCGCCTCGCAGATATTGAAAACGGCATAGTAGTTTGCCGCCTGTCCGGAACCGGTCAGCATCGCTGCTGCGCCGCCCTCCAGTTCACAGATTTTCTGTGCGACACAGTCGTTGGTCGGATTTGCCAGACGGCTGTAAAAATATCCGGATTCCTCCAGATCAAAAAGTCTGCCCATCTGCTCAGAGGATTCATATTTAAACGTCGTACTCTGATAAATCGGGAGCACTCTCGGCTCTCCGTTCTTCGGCTTCCAGCCAGACTGTATACAGATCGTTTCCTTTGCGTATGCCATAGTATCCTCTTACCTCTTTGTCTTTCCGGCAAAAATCCGGTCTTTTGTTCGTTTTATTCTTCGTCCCAGTTGTGATATACTGCCTGAACGTCGTCATCCTCGTCCAGCAGATCCAGGGTACGCTGCAGTCCCTTTAATGCAGTCTCGTCTGTTACCTTGACATAGTTCTGAGGAATCATGGTAACATCTGCGGATGCCATCGGAATGCCTGCCTTCTCCAGCGCTTCGCGCACTTCTTCAAAAGTATCGGGATCGGTCAGAATTTCGAAGCTGTCCTCTTCCTCGCTGAAATCCTCTGCGCCTGCATCCAGAGCGGTCATCATCAGATCGTCCGCTTCCATATCGCATTCTTCTTTATCGATGATGATCTGACCCTTCTTATCGAACATAAAGGATACACAGCCAGGTGTGCCAATGTTGCCGTTGCCCTTTGTGAACGCGCTTCTGACGTTGGCAGCGGTACGGTTCTTGTTATCGGTCAGGGCATCGACGATGATTGCGATTCCGCCGGGGCCATAGCCTTCGTAAGTAATATATTCGTAATTAACGTTGCCGACGTCGCCGGCAGCCTTCTTAATTCCTCGTTCAATGGTGTCGTTAGGCATGTTGTTGGATTTTGCCTTTGCAACGACCTGTGCCAGCTTGAAGTTGTTCGCAGGGTCAGGACCACCCTCTTTTACGGCAACTGCAATTTCTCTTCCGAGAATGGTGAAAATTTTTCCCTTTGCAGCGTCATTTTTTTCTTTTTTATGCTTGATGTTTGCAAATTTTGAATGTCCGGACATTTCTTTTCTCCTTTATCTAACGTGTTTCTAGTTCTTTATCATAGCATTTTGGCTGGAAAACGTCAAGAAAACATCTGCTTTGTACGGTTTCTTTATGTATCCAGCGAAAGACTGACCTTCAAGGCAGAGTTTACGCGGTTCATCACCCGCGCATCCAGATGGCATACTTTGTCTTTCAGCCTCTTTTTATCTATTGTGCGGAGCTGTTCCAGTAAAATTACGGAATCCTTTTCGATTTCATATTCCCCGGAAAAAATTTCGATATGGGTCGGAAGCTTTGTTTTATTCATCCTGGAAGTAATTGCCGCACAGATCACAGTCGGGCTGTAACGGTTGCCGATATCGTTCTGGATAATCAGCACCGGGCGGACACCTCCCTGTTCCGATCCGACCACGGGTCTTAAATCTGCATAATAAATATCTCCGCGCTTCACTCTTTTTTCTTCCTTTCCTGTTTTTTTACCTCAGGACAAGTATTGGCTGCTTTCTCAGCGCGTATACCATTCTTTAAAAAAAGAGTTTCTCTTCGTGAAAATAATCCCGCGTACAGACGATTTTTCCGCCTTTTTCATAGACGCGTGGAATCCGCTTTCCGAGGCAGCACGCAGTTTCGTAGTTAAATCTGCCGGAGCGGTCGCCGATTTCTTCCATTGTAATCGTTTCGATGCCGTCTGTGCCGATGAGTGTTGCGATATCCCCTACCTTTGCCTCCGGAATCTTTGTCACATCGACCATGAACTGATCCATGCAGACGCGTCCCAGGATCCTTGCGCGCTTTCCGGCAATCAGAACATCGCCCTTGTTGGAAAGTCCGCGCGGATAGCCGTCCGCATAACCCACCGGAATCGTCGCCACACGCATAGGATTCGCTGTACAGAACGTCCCGCCGTAGCTGATTTCCTGCCCTGCATCCAGCTCTTTGATATAAGCGATACGGCTCTTTAAAGACAGGAGCGGTTCTAACACGATGCCGTCGCGTTTGACTTCATCTGACGGCCACATGCCATAGAGAATGATTCCGGCGCGCACCGCATCCATGTGCATATCGGGCAGCTCCAGGATGGACGCACTGTTGGAGCAATGCCGCAGCGGGATTTTCAGGGAAAGTTCCTTTTCCACACGATCGGTAAAGCTCGAAAATTTTTCATACTGCACATTCGTTTTGGATTTATCTGCTTCATCCGCTGTCGCAAAATGGGTAAAAATCCCATCAATGGAAAGATTCGGACACTGCATCGCGCGTGCGACAAAGGAAAGTCCCTCATCGTCCGGGCGGATGCCGATTCTCGACATACCGGTGTCTACCGCGATGTGAACATGCATTTTTTTGCCGGCTTTTTGGGCAGCGCAGTTCATATCCTCCAGCATCTGATCGGTGAAAACCGTCGCATGGACACCCCGAAGCGCCATTTCCTCATAAGCCTCCGGGAAGGTATAGCCGAGCACCATCGCGGGCTTTTTGATTCCGGCATCTGCCAGCAATACTGCCTCTTCCTCCGTTGCCACCGCGTAGCCGATGACTTCCGGAATTTCATCCATTTCCCGCGCCAGCATCACTGCGCCGTGTCCGTAACCGTCCGCTTTGATGACCGCGATGATTCCGGCGTCATTTTTTCGACAGGCTGCAATCTGGCGCAGATTGTCGTGCAGCGCGTCCAGATTTACGCAAGCCCACACTCTTCTATATGGATTTTTGATCATTTCCTCACACATAATTTTTCTCCTGCTTCACAAGTACCGCCCAGACCGCTTCCGCGATATCATTGGAGGTCATACTGTATTCGCCCTTTGTATGGGCTGCCAAGTCGCCTGCCAGACCGTGCAGATAGACGCCGATACACAGCGCCCAGAACGGATCGTCGATCGTCGAAAGCAGTGCCGTCACAATTCCGGTCAGTACGTCCCCGCTCCCGGCCACCGCCATGCCGCTGTTGCCGCTGCGATTGATATAAATGCTGCCGTCCGGCGAAGCTGCAATGCTTCTCGCACCCTTACACAGAACAGCTGCCTGCAAACGATTCGCCCACTTTTTTGCATAGAACACGGGCTGTTTTAAAATTTCTTCAATCGCGCAGCCCTCCAGCCGGGCAAGCTCCCCGGGATGCGGCGTTAAGATCAGCTTCCGGCGCGTCGCCGGATTCTGCTGGTGTTCAATCAGCTCCTGTAAAAGTGCTTCGTCCTTTGCGATAAGATTGATTGCGTCCGCATCCAGCACAAGGGGCTGCAAGGTCTGCTGCAGCACAAACAAAAGCTCTTTCCGGGCGCGATCAGATAAGGATAGCCCGGGACCTGCGCCGATCACATCCGACCAGCTGGCGGATGCTTCCACAGAATCTGCGGTCATTGCCTCCGGAAGCGCCGTCTGAATCACCGGATGTATCAATGTCGGGCAGGAAAGCTTTACCATGCCGCTTCCTGCATAAAACGCACTCCGACCGCACAGAATCGCCGCTCCCGCCATAGCTTCACTGCCCGCAAGCAGCAGCACTTTTCCAAACGTGCCCTTATTTCCATCCTCAGGGCGTGCCGGAAGCAGCTCTGCCACCGGTGCAGTAAATGTAAAGGCTTCCGGCGTCTGATTCAAAAATCCATCCTCAGTGATGCCGATCTGTGTGCAGATCACTTTTCCGGTATATTTGCAGCCCGGATAGAACAAAAGCCCGCGCTTCCAGAAGCCGAACGTGACTGTCACGTCTGCCCGGACAGCGCAGCCAAGCACCGCCCCGGTATCCGTTTCGATTCCGGAGGGAAGATCCACCGCAAGCACAAAGGCATCCTGCGCGTTGATCCATTCGATTGCTTCCCGGTAAGTCCCTTCTGCCGGACGGCACAGACCGATTCCAAACAAAGCATCTACAATAATATCATATTCTCCATCCGGGATTGTGTCACAGATAACGGCGCCGTAAGCCTTTGCCGCATGCAGCTGCAGCTTTAAAAGTTCGCCCGCTTTTTCTTCACCGGATGCCAGATAAAAGGAAACATCATATCCCTCCTGCAAAAGAAGTCTGCCAATTGCGATACCATCCGCCCCGTTATTGCCTCCGCCCGCTGCAATCAGGACGCGCCGTTTTGGATGTAAGCCAAGCTGCCCTGCCTGCTCTTCCAGCTTTTTTTGACGCGACACAATCACATCAACACAGGAAAGCGCAGCCCGTTCCATCAAAACGACGGACGGGACACCGAAAATCTCAGAAATATTGCTGTCGCAGCGTTTCATTTCTGCCGCAGTTAAAAGCCAGCAGACAACTGGATGGCCAGAGCCCGACGCTGACAAAACGCATTTATTCATTCGTTTCCCTGCTCTCCTTTTCGTAACGCTCCAACATATAAGATAGCTTCATCAGGCTGTCGGACAGATGGACGTTCTCAACCTGCACTTCTTTTGGAACCTTCAAATCCACATGTGCAAAATTCCAGATCGCCTTGATCCCGACGGAAACGAGACGCTCTGCGACTTCCTCCGCGCTGTTTTTGGGAATCGTCAAAACTGCGATATCTACATTGTTCTGTTCAACAAAATCCGCGACCTCTTCCATCGGACGTACCTCGATGCCTCGGATTTTACGCCCGTACAACGCCGGATTGTTATCAAAGACCCCGGTGAAAATAAAGCCGCGCCGTTCAAAATTCATATAATTGGCAAGCGCCTGTCCGAGGTTGCCTGCCCCTACAATAATCAGGTGGTGGGTTTTGTCCAACCCCAGAATCCTGCCGATTTCCTGATACAGATATTCGACGTTGTAGCCGTAGCCCTGCTGCCCGAACCCGCCAAAGTTGTTGAAATCCTGTCGGATCTGAGATGCCGTCACATTCATGATGCCGGACAGCTCCTGTGAGGAAATCCGTTCCACACCTTCGTCTTTTAATTCTCCCAGAAAGCGGAAATATCTGGGAAGCCTGCCGATTACAGCCTGTGAAATTTCCTTCTCTGCCACTTCGTATGCCTCCTTCGTCCGCTGTCAGATACTGTTTTCCATTCATAACTGCTCAGTAACCTCACAGTTACGTGCAAAAATCCATTCCAAATCGGCTATGCCGATAGGATTTTTTCCTTCTAATCTAAGGTTTCTTACGGTCAGCGCAGTAAATGCGCAGACCTACTGAACATTTACTTCCATTCTATTATACCCTGCGTTAAAAAAATGTCAATGCGTACTCCGACCGTCCGATTGGACTTGACACGTTATTTGCACACAGGTAAACTGTTACATAGTATAAAGAAGGAGAACCATCATGATACTTTCCTGTCAGAATATCGAAAAAGCATTTCTGGAAAAACAGGTTTTAAAAAACTGTTCTTTTCATATAGAAGATTATGAAAAAGCCGCAATCGTCGGCTTAAATGGTGCAGGCAAGACAACCCTGCTGCGCATCATCGTCGGACAGCTCGAGCCCGACGGCGGCGTAGTCGCCTTTGCAAAGGACAAGACCTTCGGTTATCTGGCGCAGGACAGCGCCGTCAACAGCGACAATACAATTTATGAGGAACTGCTCTCCGTCAAGCAGCATCTGCTCGATCTCGAAAATCAGATCCGCCAGGCGGAGCTTTCCATGAAGCAGCTTTCCGGCGACGCATTAGAGAACCTGATGCAGAAATATGCAGATCTGACACACCGTTTCGAAATGGAAAACGGCTACGCCTACAAAAGCGAACTGACCGGTGTTTTAAAGGGCCTTGGCTTTACCGAGGACGAGTTTCAGAAACCGGTTTCCACCCTCTCCGGTGGTCAGAAAACCCGCGTTGCACTCGGAAAACTTCTGTTGCAGAAGCCTGACCTGATCATCCTCGACGAGCCCACCAACCACCTGGACATGTCCTCGATTTCCTGGCTCGAAACCTATCTGCTCAACTATAAGGGAAGCGTTTTAATCGTCTCCCACGACCGGTATTTTCTCGACCGGATCGCTTCGAAGATCATTGAAATCGACAACACGAAGGTGACCGTTTTTTCTGGCAACTATTCCGATTACGCCGCCAAAAAAGAACAGCTGCGTCAGGCACAGCGAAACGCTTATTTAAACCAGCAGGCAGAAATCAAGCATCAGGAAGAGGTCATCACAAAGTTAAAATCCTTTAACCGGGAAAAGTCGATCAAGCGTGCCGAAAGCCGGGAAAAAATGCTTGCCAAAATCGAAGTGCTGGATAAGCCAACCGAGGTGCGTTCCGATATGCATTTACAGCTGACCCCCCGCATCGAAAGCGGAAACGATGTTTTAACCGTCGAGCATCTGGCAAAAACCTTTGACCGCAATACGCTGTTTTCCGATCTTTCCTTTGCGTTAAAGCGCGGCGAGCACGTCGCGATCATCGGCGACAACGGAACCGGAAAGACGACGATTTTAAAACTCATCAACGAGCTGGTGGAACCGGACGCCGGAACTATCCGACTCGGCAGCAAGGTGCAGATCGGCTACTACGATCAGGAGCATCACGTCCTGCATCCCGATAAAACGCTGTTTGAAGAAATTTCGGACGAATATCCATCCCTGAACAACACGGAAATCCGCAATACGCTGGCTGCGTTTTTGTTTACCGGAGACGATGTATTCAAACGGATCAAAGACCTTTCCGGCGGCGAGCGCGGACGTGTTTCCCTCGCAAAGCTCATGCTTTCCGAATCGAACTTCCTGATCCTCGACGAGCCGACGAACCATCTGGACATCGCCTCCAAGGAAATTCTGGAGGATGCGTTAAACAGCTACAACGGAACGGTTTTATATGTTTCCCACGACCGTTACTTTATCAACCGTACTGCGCACCGCATTCTGGAGCTTTCCGGCGGCACGCTGCACCAGTATCTGGGCAATTATGATTATTACCTGGAGAAAAAATCCCAACAGGGCGCTTCTACAGAGTCCGCAGCCTTCGGCACTTTAGCTACGTCTGCTGCCTCTGCAGCTTCCACAGAAAGCTCTGCCTCAAAGCTTTCCTGGCAGGCACAGAAGGAAAAGGAAGCCCAGCGCCGCAAAAAGGAAAATGCCCTGAAAAAATGCGAAGAGCAGATTGCTTCCCTCGAAGAGCGGGATAAACAGATCGACCTCGAAATGAGCGATTCCAAAATCGCAACCGACGTTGCCGCATTGCAGAAGCTCTCCCGCGAAAAGGATGAAATCGCAGACAAGCTCATGGAGCTGATGGAGGAATGGGAACAGCTGAGCGAGTAGAATGTCTCCGCGATCTTTCGCCTGCAGTGTATAAAACCTTTGAATTATACGGAAATAAAAAAGAGCCGAGGACCTGATTTTCAGGAATCTTCGGCTCTTTTATTTATTATTCATGACAATAGAATGCTCGCAGAGCGTGCATTCTATTGTTTTTCTTCAGCACCAGCTTCTTTTTCCGGCTTTTTTTCGATGAAAATCTTTCTCGTGATAAAGTTATAAACCATTACTACGCCGGTTGCAAACGGCTTAACGATGATGTAGGAACGGCTCCAGAACGGGTCGAGAACCATCGTGCCGAGCTTTAAGACGACATTGTTTAAGATCAGACCGCCGACTGCAAGAATGAAAAAGACGGCGAACTGCTTGCCCTGGTTTGCTTTTTTGTCCGTATCGAATACAAAAAGAATGCTCAGAATATAATTGACGATTGCCGATACGGTAAAGGCAAGGGTGTTGGCTGCGATAACCGGCCATCCGAGCAGTTCCTTAAACAGAATCAACAGCACGTATTCAATGAAGAAACATAAAAAACCCACCGCGCCGAATTTGATGATCTGCTGTCCGAGCTTACTGTTAATCAATTTCTTAATCAAACTTTAGAACCTCTCTTATTTCTCCATAGTTTCCCGGATCGCTTTGATGAAATCCTGGCTGTTCAATACCGTGACATCCGTCAGCTCTGTAATCAGTGCCAGGTCCTTTGTCATCCTGCCGCTTTCGATCGTATCCAGTGTTGCTTTTTCCAGCTTGTCCGCAAATGCGCACAGCTCCGGAAGCTTGTCCAGCTCGCCGCGTTTTCTGAGTGCGCCTGTCCATGCAAAGATCGTCGCAACGGAGTTCGTAGAGGTTTCCTCACCCTTTAAGTGCTTGTAATAATGTCTCTGAACGGTTCCATGCGCAGCTTCATATTCATAAACGCCTGCAGGAGAAACCAAAACGGAGGTCATCATTGCAAGAGAACCAAAGGCAGAGCTTACCATATCGCTCATAACGTCGCCGTCATAGTTTTTGCATGCCCAGATGAAGCCACCCTTTGCTTTCATGACGCGCGCTACCGCATCGTCGATCAGGGTGTAGAAATATTCGATACCGAGCTCTTTGAACTTCTCCTGATATTCGTTTTCGTAGATTTCCTGGAAAATATCCTTAAAGGTATGGTCATATTTTTTGGAAATTGTATCCTTGGTCGCAAACCACAGATCCTGCTTCGTATCTACTGCGTAATTAAAGCAAGCGCGGGCAAAGCTCGTGATAGACTTATCCGTATTGTGCATGCCCTGTAAGACACCTGCACCGGTAAAATCGTGGATCAGCTCGCGGGTTTCTGTACCGTCCGCCGCCGTGAACACCAGTTCTGCCTTGCCGGGACCCTCTACGCGGATTTCGGTATTTTTGTATACATCACCGTAAGCGTGACGTGCCAGCGTGATGGGCTTTTCCCAGTTGCGGACGCAGGGACGGATGCCCTTTACCAGAATCGGTGCACGGAACACGGTGCCGTCCAGAATGGAGCGAATCGTGCCGTTGGGGCTCTTCCACATCTTCTTTAAATGATACTCTTCCATTCTCGCTGCGTTGGGTGTGATTGTTGCACATTTGACTGCAACGCCGTATTTTAAGGTTGCATTGGCGCTGTCAATCGTCACCTGATCATCTGTTTCGTTGCGATGCTCCAGACCGAGGTCATAATACTCTGTCTTCAAGTCAATATAAGGAAGCAGAAGCTCATCCTTGATCAGCTGCCAGAGGATTCTGGTCATTTCATCGCCATCCATCTCCACCAACGGCGTTGTCATCTGAATCTTAGCCATCGATTCTCTCCTTTTCATCATAGGCATCCAAAAGCCCGTTTTTAATCATATTATCATAAGCATTACGCATATGCAAGGCTGCCAGCTCCTGTGCGCGGTCGGCATCCTTCTGGCGGATCGCCTCCATGATCTGCTTGTGCTCAAGTACGGCTTCCAGCCCTCTTTCACTGCCGGAAAGGTTCTGCTTGCGCATTCTCCGCACATATTCATGGAAATCTCTTAGCTGATGCTCCAGCATTTTGCTCGAGCAGGCTTCATATAAAATATCGTGAAACTGATCGTCCAGCTCCGTCAGCTTCTGGGCATGTCCCTTGCTGGCGTGAAATTCTGACAGGTAAATATTTTCTTCCAGCGCATCCAGCTGTTTTTCTGTAATATACGCGGTTGCCCAACGGGCACAAAGCCCTTCCAGCAAAGAACGGATCGCATAAATATCCTCCACGTCCTTTCTGGTGATGCCGGTCACATATGCCCCCTTGTTCGGGATAATGCTGACCAGGCCTTCCAGTTCCAACTGGCGCAGCGCTTCCCGGACGGGCGTGCGGGAAACGCCCATCTCTTCGCTGATCGCCATTTCCCGCAGTTCCTCGTGTTCTTTATAATGTCCGCTTAAAATATCCTCCCGCAGCTGATGAAAAACCTTTCCCCTCAGCGAATATCGGTCGGAGCTTTCTTCTTTTTCGTATTGACTCATACCAATAAAATCCCCAGTTTCTTGCTGGCATCATCGATTACCTTCAACAGCTCTTCATCGGTCAGAACGGTAACACGGCCGCTTTCGTATTCGGCGTCCACCCATTTCTTGACCTCGTGAACCAGCTCGCAGTTTTTATCCAGCTTCTTTTCCTCCGGCAGATGGAAGTAAGTATTGATCCAGTGTGCGATTCCTGCAAGGCCGGAGGTGTTCGATACGGCGCACAGAACCGGACGGTTTAAAAACTTTTCTGTATCAAAAATGTTGTAAATCTCTTCGTTTTTCAGCAGACCGTCTGCATGGATACCCGCTCTTGTGACATTGAAGTTCTTACCGACAAACGGCGTCCTGGGCGGGATGTGGTAGCCGATTTCTTTTTCGTAGTATTCTGCCAGCTCGGTGATCACCCTGGTGTCCATGCCGTTTAACGTGCCGCGCAGCTGTGCATATTCAAATACCATCGCTTCCAGAGGCGTATTACCGGTACGCTCGCCGATACCGAACAGCGAGGTGTTGACACCGGAGCAGCCATACAGCCATGCCGTCGAGGAATTGACAACTGCCTTATAGAAATCGTTGTGTCCGTGCCATTCCAACAGCTCGTGGGGAACACCCGCGTGCGTGTGCAGCGCATAGATAATTCCCTGTACGCTTCTCGGGATAACGGCACCCGGATAGTTGACGCCGTAGCCCATCGTATCGCAGGCGCGGATTTTGATCGGAATCTGATATTCCTTCATCAGCTTCATCAGCTCCAGACAAAACGGAACAACATATCCGTAAATATCGGCCCGCGTGATATCCTCCAGATGGCATCTGGGACTGATTCCCTCTTCCAGGCACTCCTTGATGACGCTCAGGTAATGCTCCATTGCCTGTTTGCGGGTCATTTTCAATTTCATGAAAATGTGATAATCGGAGCAGCTGACCAGAATACCGGTTTCCTTCATGCCGATCTCTTTCACCAGCTTGAAGTCCTCCTTGCTCGCACGAATCCAACTGGTAATTTCGGGAAATTTATATCCTTTTTCCAGACATTTGTACACTGCATCCCGATCTTTTTTACTGTAAAGGAAAAATTCGCTGGCGCGGATCAGACCATTTTCTCCGCCCAGTCGGTGCAGATAGTCATAAATCGTTACAATCTGCTCGGTGGAATAAGGGGCGCGTGACTGCTGACCGTCACGGAACGTCGTATCGGTAATCCAGATGTCCTTTGGCATATCGTGCGGAACGGTACGGTCATTGAACGGAATCTTCGGAATTTCCGAATAAGGGAACATATTCCGGAAAACATTCGGCTTCTTCACGTCATCCAGAATGTACATATGCTCTTCGATCTCGAGCAGGTTCTTGTTCTCATTCATGGTGACCGGACGGTTAGTAAATGTATTGTTCATGATGCCTTCTCCTTCGTTTGCTCGCCGCTTTCTTCCAAGCAGTGTGTTCTGTAATTCAGGTATCATTGTATACAATCATCCAATTTTTGTCAATCCTTCTGAAACAAAAAATTTATCCCTTTAACGCTCTGCCTACATGAAGCATTCCCCAGCCCTGCATCCCCCAGTTTTCTCCCAGATCCTGCGCATGGTATAGCAACCGTTCCCGTACCTGTTCGTTTGTCAGATGCGGCTCCTTTTCCCACAAAAGTGCTGCTGCCGCGCTGACTGCCGGAACCGCCATTGAGGTCCCATTCTTTGCTGTATACGGATGATTTACCGAGCAGAAATGATTTTTCCGATACCAAGCATTACAGGAAACAATGCCGCTTCCCGGTGCCACCAAATCCGGTTTTTTCACTCTGCCGTTTGCAGGCCCTCTCCCGGAATAAGCGGCACAGGCATTTTTGTGTCCCGGGGTCTGCCTTCCGTCATGGCATCCGACCGATATGACGTGCGCCTGCAGCCCCATCGCAGAGACAGAATCCGGGGCAGGTCCGTTGTTTCCGGCAGCCACTGCGACGAACAGCCCTGCATTCCATGCTTTTGCAATCCAAGAAAGCAGCTCCTGCTCGAGCGCAGCTTCCCGGATCGAGCCGATCCCGACGGAAATATTCAAAATTCTCGTATGATAAATCCGGCGTGTGTCCAGCACATACCGGATGCCTTCTATCATGGCGGCAACGTTTCCGTCCCCACGTTCGTCCAGCACCTTGCATACTACCAGACGGCAGCCTGGCGCAATTCCGGCATACAGACCGTTGGAACATTTCCCGTTTCCACACAGGCAGCCTGCCACATGGGTTCCATGCCCGCTGTCGTCATACGGTTGCTTCTGTCCGCCGACAAAGTCTGCAAACCCTGCGATTCTCCCGGAAAGATCCGGATGCAGCGCGATCCCGGTGTCCAGCACCGCTGCCGTCACACCTTTTCCGGAAAGCCCGTTTACCTCTGCCGCGGTCGCGTGGACAACTCTCTTTACCCTGTTCAAGGCATACGCATCCTTTTTCTTTTAGGATATGGAAGGATGGGGGAAGAGGTGTGCTGCATTCTATGGAAGACAGTAAAAAAGCCGGCCTGCTCGCCGGGCTCCAGTGTACTCGCAAATGATAGGAAAAGTGTTTCAAAAATTTTTCTTCCACCGAGAAACCTGGACAAGCGTGCGGTCATATCTTAAACCATAACTATCCATTCGGAGGCTCATAACCATGAGTGATTTATCAGCTACCAACTGCGGATGCGGCAATACCTGTCAGAATGGCGGTCTTTTCGGCGGCAACAGTTGCTGCCTCATTCTGATTCTGCTGTTATGCTGCGGCAACAACGGACTCGGCGCAAACAACGGCTGTGGCTGTAACGACGGCTGCAACAACGGCTGTAATTCCCTGATCTGGATTCTGCTGCTTCTGGCTTGCTGCGGCAACGGCTGCAGCGGAATCGGCACGAATAACGGCTGCGGATGCAATAATGGCTGTGGATGCTGATTCCATAGGTATCTGAGCGCATCTGGCTCCCATCCCAAAGGGCATTGCTTCCTCCGGGGGTAATGCCCCTTCGCGATGCAAACGATTTTTCGAGTCCCACAGACGATCTCTGACAGACTGGCAAAAGCAATTCCTTGTTGTCCTATTCTATCTGACTGTTTCATAGAAATAGAATAAACACCGGAAGGAAGCTTTTTGATGAACGTCTGTGAAAACGAAGCTGTCATCGCCTTTGATACGCTCTATACCCAAAACCATATCCAGATTTTAAAAATCCTGCTGCCATATTTTGACCCATATGGTCAAAGCCATCTCGCGGTCTGGATCAAATATCTGGAGCTGCGCTACACCCTGGAATATGTTTCCAGGCATCCGTCCCCTCCATACAAAAATCAAACCTCCGGCACATCCTCACCGGACTTTGCCGTGTTGTTTGAGCAGATCAAAAACTTTTGTTCTCCCCGGGAAAAAGCACTGTTTGGAGAACTTCTCAACCTGCAGAAAAATCTCGAGCTGTTCGAGGAAATGAAAGGGATGATGCAGCTGTTCGAAACGTTGAGGGAAAGTGTGCCCGACGCAGATGCCGATACTGCGGCAGATGCAGACTGTTCCGGCACGAATCCGGATGCCGGTTATACTAAAGCAGCTGCAAGAGCAGGCAGCGAGACGGATACTGCCGCCGGGCAGGCAACGTCCGCTTTCGATTCTGCGTCAGCATCTTTGACAGAAACTACCACTTCTCCCGGCAATTTCGACCCGATGACATTTTTAAAGGGCATGCTCTCGCCTGAACAGCAGGAGATGTTCGAGGCATTTCGCGATGGGCTCTAAATGCCGCTTTTTCCAAAAAATATTTTCAAAACGGAGGGTTTTATGACCAGTCAACGAAACAGCAATACAAACACCATCCCGGAACCAAACTGGATGAAGGAAGAATGCGTCCAGAGCATTCCCAAAGAAAAGCTGCAATTTTTACAAAAACTCGTCTTTGAAAGCAGCTCGCTTTCACAAAAAGAACTGCTGCCGTTTCTGATGGCGCTGGCACAGAAAAGCTACGAAGCATCCATCAGTTTTTCCGACACAGAAATTTCTTCCATCCTCACGGCGATCCGCAAATATGCCACACCGGAGGAACAGCTGAAAATGAATCAGATCGTCCGCCTGATGGCAAAGAAAATGCCCGGAAAGAGGGAGTAAAGCTCCCGCCTTCCGGGCGTTTTCAAGAAACCTTCCGGGTGTTAAACTTTTCAGATATGGAAACCTTCTGTGATCCGTCAGTCCTCTGAGCTTTCTGCAGTTTCCGTTTCGCCAACCGCCTCGACATTCTCACCGTCTGCGTCCGCACTTTCTGTCTCGCCATCTGCGCTTTCCAGTGTCTGCACCGCAGCCGTTTCCTCTATAGCGTCAGTTGATGCCGTCTCGTCTGCAGAATCCGCTGTCTCCGTTTCAGTCTCCGTCTCGTCGATGAAGTCCTCCGGATCCTTATCGAAATCCGTCACGATATTGCTGGAAACGAGGTAAACATTGTCGTCGCCTTCCACTTTGATGTAATACTCAGAAAGCAGATCGCTCTTATTTCCGGCATAAATCACAACCTGTGTTCCATCGGAAAGGACTGCCGTGATCGTCCGGAAAGGCTCCTCCAGTCCGTACTGGGAAAGATCCTCCGGCGCTTCCACAACGGTTTCCGTCGTCGTGATGTTGGCGATTTCATTCAACAGCGTGTTAACTGTCGATTCCTTAATGGTTTCATCCGGCAGGCTGTTCTCCGTCCAGATGTCGTCTGTTTTCACCAGATGAACCTCGTGGTCGCCGGAAAGGATCAGCTCCGTCACATCATCCTTATTGAAGTTGGTAACGTCAACGGAAACGGTTTCTTCCTCCGTTTCAAACGTATGATTCCGGATGATAAAATATCCGCCGACGCAGACGATACATAATACAAGTAAAATCAAAATTTGAATTTTCTGCTTTTTCATTTATCTCTTTCTCCTTCTGATCCAGATGATAATACCGGCTGCCAGCAGACCGATAGGAAGGATGCCCATCAGGAGGATTCCATAGCGGACAGCAGATGCCGTAGGCACGGTCGCATAGGTGGACGCCATTGATTTGGTCGGGATGGAAATACTCTCGCTCTCTCCTGCCATCGTGCTGATCGCGTTGGTGAACAGCGTCAGGTTGTTATCCATCGTGTACTGGTTTGCCGACTCTGTGAACAGATAGGACGAGCTGTATAAAATCAGCTGTGCTTCTTCGCCGGAAGCAAGTGTTTTCACCGCTTTTACGCCGACAGTAAATGGTCCCTGCGCATCGTCCTCTGTTTTCTTAACGTCGGAGGACTGATTTAAATCGGTCTTGCTGTACGCCTTCTCCGAGGTTGTCAAAAGAGTGGTCAACGTAACGCCATCCTTCTCCTTCGTCAGAATCGGCTGGGCATACGGCATCATGATATAATCATAGCTCTTTCCGTAAACGCCGTTTGTCAGGCTGTCGGAGGAAACGTTCGGCAGCAGGTAAATCGGATTCTGATACATTCTCGCATTATCCTGCTCCACGATCAGACCGTCCCCGATGGAAAGTCCGAACTCGGAAAGCACCTTTGTCAGGTTCGGCATCTCCTCAGAGAAGCAATCGATATAAGAGGTGGAAATCAGAACCTTTCCGCCGTTGTTTAAGTATGCAATCAGCTTATCGGCATCCTCTGCATTTAAGTCGTTTGTAGGGGAAAGGATCAGGACACCATTTGCATCGTCCGGAACACTGTCTTCTGTCAAAAGTGTCAGCTCCGCAAGATCGACATTTTCCTTTTTCACGCCGTCCTCAAACGAGCTATCCAGGCTGGCTTCTCCGTGACCGTTTAATTCATAAACAACGGAGGTGGAATCGCTCGTCACATAGGCGATCGCGCTTGTCAGCTGTCCTTCTGCATCGTAGCCGCTGACAGAGCTGGAATAGTTGCTGTAGTCATAGTCATATTCGTAAATATTATTGTAATTGATTACCTTAAATCGCTGTGCGGATTCCACGATCATGGAGTTTACGGAAATGCTGTCGGTATAATCCTTATAAAAATCAGGGGAAACGACAGGATCCTTGTAAACCAGTTTGATGTGATCGGAAAGCTCTGCATAGCTTTTCAGCGTCTGCTGCAGCGTTTCATCCTGGCTGTTTTCCGAATTGATGACATAAATCGTCACATCCTCAGACAGATTTTTGACGAGATTTTTCGTCGTCTGTGTCAGCGTATATAGCTTCTGGCTTGTTACATCAATCTTCGTATAGCGATCCGGCAGGGCGGAAAATCCGAGGTTTAAGAACACCGCAATCGCTACGACAAGGGCGATCATACCACTGCTGTAAGCGCCGATCTGCAGCGTTTTTACCGAGACCTGATATCTTCTCTTCTGGATCGACTGAACCGTTAAGAATAAAAATACAATGATCAAAGTTACAAAATACAGGACGGATTTCAGATTCAGCGTTCCCTCCACCATAGCGTCGAGACGGTCAGTGAAGTTGTAAGCGTTTAAAATTTTTGTCAGCAGGTTGCCTGTTTGGGAAATCAGTCCGGTAATGGAGGACATCATGTAGCCGACAAATAAAAGGGCAAAGGAAAGCACCGCTGCGATGATCTGACTTTCTGTGATTGAGGAAATAAACAGGCCAATGGCAAGGCAGGTCAGACCAAACAGATAATAAGCCAGCAGCGCCGTATAGCTTTCGCCCATCGGAACGGTTCCGTAGCGGCTTAAAATCAGCGGGAACAGCGCCATCACCGCAACCGGAATGGTAAAGACGGTCGCCATCGCAAGGTATTTGCCCACTACGATTCCTCCGATCGAAACCGGAGAAGTCAAAATCAGCTGATCCGTTTTCTGCTTACGCTCCTCTGCCAGCATACGCATGGACAGAATCGGTGTCGATAACAGCAGCAAAAACAGGATACTGGAAAAGCTCTGTCCGACATTGCTGTAGCCGGACAGCAGATTGATTGCAAAAAAGTAAAGTCCGGCAAGACAGATATGTGCTGCAATAAACAGCCAGCCGGTTACCGTCGTAAAGAATGTTTTTAATTCTCTTTTATAAATCGCTGTCATTGTTTCGTCTCCTCCTCGGGCTTATCGGTCAGCTGCAGGAAGATATCCTCCAGCGATCCCGTCTTTTTCTCCATGCCAAGCAGGGGCATCCGATTCTCTGCCAGCTCATAAAACAGCGGCTCGCGGATATCGCAGTCCGCCTTCTCCGAAACCTGTGCGAGCACGGTTCCGTCTTCTGCTTCTGTCGTCGTAAAGCTTTCTACGCCGTCCAGATTTGACAAAAGCGTCTTTAACTGCGCTGCAGTTCCCTTTACGCAAAGCTCCAGCTCGCCTGCGCCCTTTAGCTTTGCCTGCAGTCCGTCCGGCGTATCGCTTGCAACCAGCTCACCCTTGGAAATAATCAGGATCTGGTCACACACTGCACTGACTTCGGACAGAATATGCGAGCTCAAAATAACTGTATGGTCTTTTTTGAGACTGCGGATCAGCTCACGCATCTCGATCATCTGTCTCGGATCCAGACCGACAGTCGGCTCATCCAGAATAATCGTCTCAGGATCGCCGAGCACTGCCTGTGCCAGACCGACTCTTTGTTTATAACCTTTGGAAAGGTTGTTAATCAGACGCTTCCGGACATCCTCCAACTGCGCGGTTTCGATCGCCTTTTCGATCTGCGCTGCTCTTTCCTTTCCCGGAATGCGCTTTAATTCTGCTGCAAATTTCAGATATTCCTCAACGGTCATCTCACTGTACAGCGGCGGAATTTCCGGCAGATAACCGATATGTTCCTTTGCCTTTTCCGGCTCTTTGACGATGTCAAAGCCGTCCACCTTTACGGTTCCGGCAGTCGGTGCCAGATATCCTGTAATCATATTCATGGTGGTCGATTTTCCGGCTCCGTTTGGTCCTAAGAATCCGTAGATCTGTCCTTCTTCAATCCGGACATTCAGATCCTTGACCGCATAGTGATCGCCATATTTTTTGACCAGATGCGAAATCTCAATCATAATGAGATCCTCCCTTTCAAATTTTACACTTTCTTAAGTTTATCGGAATTATGTGTTCATTTCAGGAGGATTCTGTGAGAAAAATGTGTTTAAAAAATGGAAAAATTGTGTTCTGCGGGATGTTGCTGCAGTGCAAGTCCAATCCCGCCCAGAGGTTTTTTCTTTCCCATAAAAGAATGTGCCTTGGCACATTCTCGCGCCGAGGCGCGGTTGCTTTAGCAACCATCTACCCCTGCGCCGAGTGCGCATCCTCGCGGAGCATTTTTATCGTATGGAAACGAAGTTTCCTATACGATAAAACAGAAATTCCCGATAGACATGAATCCTTTTCATCCACATCTGTCGGGAATTCTATTTTTAACACAACCGATCTGTGCAGCGCACATCTGTTATTTTTCAGCAGTGCCTGTCTGCTTCAGCAGGCAATCGTGGTCAGCCCTTCTGAACGATATTTACCAGACGTCCGGGAACATAGATTTCCTTGACGATCTGACCGGTCAGCTTGTCTGCTACTGCAGCTTTACCTGCTGCAATCGCATCCTCTTTGGAGATATCTGCAGCGATCTTAATGGTCGCACGAACCTTACCGTTTACCTGAACTGCGATTTCCACTTCAGACTCTACCGTCTTTGCTTCTTCATAAGTCGGCCAGCTGGTCTGATACAGACGTCCGCCATAGTTCATGATTTGCCACAGCTCCTCTGTCATATGGGGCGCTACAGGGTTTAACAGAATCAGCAGAGTTTTAAACTCATCTCTGGTTACCTTGCCAGCCTTGTAGAAATCATTGATCAGAGACATCATCGCAGCGATTGCAGTGTTATACTTTAAGGTCTCGAAGTCGGAAGAAACCTTCTTGATCGTCTGATGCATCCTGGTTTCCAGTTCCTTGGAATAGCCGGCTTCATCGGTTACAATCTCCTGCAGCTTCCAGACACGCTCCAGGAATCTTCTGCAGCCTTTTACGCCTTCATTGCTCCAGGCAGCGCTCAGTTCGAATGCGCCGATGAACATTTCATAGGTACGCAGGGTATCTGCGCCGAACTCGTTGACAATATCATCCGGGTTTACCACGTTGCCGCGGGACTTACTCATCTTCTCGCCGTTTTCTCCCAGGATCATGCCGTGAGAGGTTCTCTTCTGGTAAGGCTCCGGACAGGGAACAACCTTTTCGTCATACAGGAAACGATGCCAGAATCTGGAGTACAGAAGATGCAGGGTGGTATGCTCCATGCCGCCGTTGTACCAGTCAACCGGCATCCAGTATTTGAGAGCTTCCGGGCTTGCCAGTGCTTCCGTATTGTGGGGATCGGTATAACGCAGGAAGTACCAGGAAGAACCGGCCCACTGAGGCATGGTATCGGTTTCCCTCTCTGCAGGACCTCCGCAGCAGGGACAGGTTGTCTCTACCCAGCTTCTCATGGCAGCTAACGGAGATTCGCCGTTATCAGTGGGCATATAGCTTTCTACATCGGGCAGCTCCAGCGGAAGCTGATCTTCCGGAAGCGGCACATAGCCACACTTGTCACAGTGAACGATCGGGATCGGCTCGCCCCAGTAACGCTGTCTGGAAAATACCCAGTCACGCAGCTTGTAGTTCGTTTTCTGTGTGCCAATGTTTTCTTTTTCGAGATATTCGATGATCGCCTTTTTCGCTTCCGCTACTTCCATGCCGTTTAAGAAGCCGGAGTTTACCAGCTTTCCGGTTGCAACGTCTACAAAAGCAGCCTCGTTTACATCCACCGGACCTTCGGAGCTTTCTACAACCTGAATGATCGGCATGTTGAATTTCTTTGCGAACTCCCAGTCTCTTTCATCATGGGCAGGAACCGCCATGATTGCGCCGGTACCGTAGCTCATCAATACATAGTCGGAAACCCAGATGGGGATTTCTTTTCCGTTGACCGGATTGACTGCGGTCAGACCATCGATCTTTACACCGGTCTTTTCTTTTGCCAGCTCGGAACGCTCGAAGTCAGACTTTCTTGCAGCCTGCTCCTGATATGCTTTTACTTCGTCCAGGTTTTTGATCTCGGATGCAAACTTTTCAATATAAGGGTGCTCCGGGGAAATTACCATATAAGTTACACCGAACAGAGTATCCGGACGTGTCGTATAAATACGCAGCTTGTCTTCCTTGCCTGCGATCGGGAAATCCACCTCTGCACCGGTCGAACGGCCGATCCAGTTTTTCTGGGAAACCTTGACACGCTCGATGTAATCGACGTGATCCAGACCTTCCAGCAGCTTATCCGCATACTCAGTGATCTTTAACATCCACTGGCTCTTTACCTTACGGATAACTTCTGCGCCGCAGCGTTCGCAGTGGCCATTTACAACCTCTTCGTTTGCAAGTCCCACCTTACAGGAGGTACACCAGTTGATCGGCATCTCCGCTTTGTAAGCCAGTCCCGCTTTAAACAGCTTTAAGAAAATCCATTGAGTCCATTTGTAATATTCCGGATCGGTGGTGTTGATCTCTCTGTCCCAGTCAAAGGAATAGCCTAAGGAGTGCAGCTGCTCTTTGAAACGATGAACGTTATTTTTCGTTACGATCTTCGGATGGATGTGATTTTTGATCGCATAGTTCTCGGTCGGAAGTCCGAATGCGTCCCAGCCCATGGGATACAGTACGTTGTAGCCTTCCATTCTTCTCTTACGCGCAACGATATCCAGCGCCGTATACGGGCGGGGATGTCCAACGTGCAGCCCCTGTCCTGACGGATAAGGGAACTCTACCAGCGCATAATACTTCGGTTTGGAATAATCGTCGGATGCGGCAAACGCCTTTTCGTCATCCCAGATTTTCTGCCATTTCTGTTCGATTTCCTTGGGATTATAAACCCGTTCCATGTGTGTCCTCCTGACTTGATTCCGTAAAAAAACAGACCATCTCGCTCTTTCAAAAATAGAGACGAAACAGTCTGGCTCTTCGCGGTACCACTCTACTTCACAGGATCAAAAATGCCCTGTGCATCTTGTCGTGCGCATAACGGCGCCACCCGCTTTCTGCTACCTTCCATATGTCATACGGCTCTCACAAAAAGAACTCCAAGACCAGTTCAAAGAATCTTTCTGCTGTCTCGCACCGTCCGGCAGCTCTCTGGATAGAAACAATCCTTTTACTTCTTCTCTTCAACGTCTGTCAAAAGTCTTAAATTTCTGTATTATTGTATCGTTCGCCCTTTCTTTTGTCAAGCCCAAAGTCGGAAAGAAGACCGCCTGCCGTCAATCAGAATACAAAACTCAAAAAACGGCTCCCGGTAAACTCCCGAAAGCCGTTTTTGTGCAGATCGTACTGCGGCGGAATGGAAGATGTCGCTTGCGCGACTTGCCGCAGCCGGTGCAGGTACCTCGACACATTCTTTTTTATCGTATAGGAAACTTCGTTTCCATACGATAAAAATGCTCCGCGAGGATGCGCACTCGGCGCAGGGGTAGATGGTTGCTAAAGCAACCGCGCCTCGGCGCGAGAATGTGCCAAGGCACATCCTTTTTTATTCTTCGCTGCCTTCTGCAACCTTTGCTGCTCTCGCTGCGATTTCTTTTTCCTGTACGTCTGAGGGAGCCTGCTCATATCTTGCAAACTCATATTCGTATACGCCGCGTCCGCCGGTCATGGAGCGGAGATCTGTGCAGTAGCCATACAGATTGGAAGTCGGAACATCCGCTTCAATGATCTGCTTGCCGCCTGCAACGGGTGTCATGCCGAGCACTCTGCCGCGTCTCTTATTTAAATCGCCCATAACGTCGCCGGTATAGGAATCCGGAACGGTTACTTTCAGGGAAGAAATGGGCTCTAACAGAACCGGGCCCGCTTCCATGAAGCCCTTCTTAAACGCCTGGGATGCAGCCATCTTGAACGCCATTTCGGAGGAGTCAACCGGATGATAGGAACCATCATATAAAACAGCCTTTACACCGACAACCGGATATGCTGCCAGAGGACCTTTCTGAACGGCTTCTGCGATACCCTTTTCTACTGCCGGGAAGTAGTTTTTCGGAACTGCGCCGCCGACAACCTCCTGTTCGAATACATAAGGAGCTTCCAGATCGCCGGAGGGCTCAAAACGCATCTTAACGTGACCATACTGACCGTGTCCGCCGGACTGCTTCTTATATTTATATTCAACGTCGGATTTCTTGCGGATCGTCTCGCGGTAAGCAACCTTCGGTTTGGAAAGTTCAATCTTTACTTTATATTCGTTTTCCAGACGACTTGCAATCACTTCCAGATGCTGCTCACCCATGCCGTAAAGCAGAGTCTGACGGTTCTCGGAATCGTTGACTACGCGCAGCGTCTTATCTTCGTCTGTCAGCTTCTGCAGAGACTGGGAAATCTTATCGATATCCGCCTTGTTAACCGCTTTATAGCGCTTTGCAGTATAAGGCTTGGAATATTCGGTCTTCGCATAAGCAACCGGATTTGCCTTGGTGGAAAGCGTATCACCGGTCTTTGCGCCGGTCAGCTTTGCAAGTGCACCGAGGTCGCCGGCATGCAGCTCGCTCACTTCGATCGGTTTGTTGCCCTGCATCACATACAGCTTGCCGATCTTTGTCTCAACATCGCTGTCGCTGTTATACATCGTATCGTCCGTTTTGAGTACACCGGAGCAAACCTTAATCAGGGAATACTTACCGATGAAGGGATCTGAAATCGTCTTATAGATGTATGCGGATTTCGCTTTGGAGAAATCATAATCCGCCTGGAAAATGCCGTTTGTCTTTAAGCTGATGCCTGCGCATATCCTGTCTTCCGGGCTGGGAACGTATTTTACAATATCATCCAGCAGCGTGTAAACGCCCTGGCAGAGGGTGTTGGAGCCCATCGATACGGGAACGATCGAGCCATCAATAACGTTAGTACGCAGCGCTGCACGAATTTCGGATTCGGAGAAAGTCTCGCCGCCAAAATAGCGCTCCATGAACGCTTCGCTCGTTTCTGCAACCGCTTCCATCAGCGTCTCTCTGCAGATTTCAAGATTCGGTCTGTTGTAATCAGGGATCTCGCAGGGAACAACCTCCTTGCCCTGCCAGCGGTTACCGGTTTCGGATACGACGTTGACATAGCCTACGAAGTGCTCGTTTTCACGGATCGGGAGGTTGAACGGTGCGATCTTCTTACCGTATTTTTCTTTCAGATCTTCTACGATCTGACGATAGGAGGCGTTATCCACGTCCATGTTGGTAACATAGACAAAACGGGGCAGTTTATATTTTTCGCAGAGCTCCCATGCCTTCTCGGTGCCGACTTCAATGCCGGATTTGCCGTTAATTACGATGATGGCAGCGCCTGCAGCCTTTACCGCTTCTTCTACTTCGCCTACAAAGTCAAAATATCCGGGAGTATCCAAAATATTTATCTTCACGCCGTTCCATTCGATGGGAACAACGGAGGTATTAATCGAAATCTGTCTCTTCTGTTCTTCCTTGCCATAATCACTGACGGTATTGCCGTCTGTGACCTTACCCATTCTGGATGTAATGCCAGCCAGATAAGCCATTGCCTCAGTCAGACTGGTTTTGCCCGAACCGCCATGGCCTAACAGAACCACGTTACGGATCTTGTCAGTTGTGTAAATGTTCATCTTCATTCCTCCGTATGTTGCAAATTCTGGGTATTCTGTCAAAGATTTTTAGATGATTAAAATCATTCCCAATTTCCCCATGTGGATATTCTACTAAACTTTCATATTTTTAGCAAGCCTTTTCGTCATTTTGGACATGTTTTTCTTTGATTATCTGAAAATCTTTTCGCCAGTTCTCTAAAAGCTGGACTTTCCCGTGTATTCTTATATAATATTTATACAGAATACAATTGACTTTCACGCTTTAAAGTGCTATATTACAAGGAGATTTTTCGAAAAGAAGATACAGAATCAAAGATTTTTCACTCAAGGGAGGACTTTACTTATGATCATTGTAATGAAACCGAAGGCAGCGGATAAAAATATAAAGGCTGTCACACAGTATATTGAAGCAAATGGTCTGACCGCCCATCTGTCCCAGGGCGAACAGGTTACGATCATCGGCGTAGTCGGTGACAAATCCCGTCTTTCCACAGAAAATATTGCACTGCTTGAAGACGTGGACCGGATCGTTCCCGTCACGGAAAGCTATAAGCTCGCAAACCTGAAATTTCATCCGGAGCCGTCTGTCGTAAAGGTCGGCTGTACCTCTATCGGACCGAAAACCCGAACCATTATGGCAGGCCCCTGTGCGGTGGAATCTAACGACCAGCTGATGCTGATCGCCGAAGCAGTCAAGAAAAACGGCGCGACCATCCTGCGCGGCGGTGCATATAAGCCCCGTACCTCCCCCTACTCCTTTCAGGGTCTTGAAGAAGAGGGCTTAAAATACATGCAGGAGGCCGGAAAAGCCTTCGATCTGGCGACGATCTGCGAGGTTGTCAGCCTGGAAGCGATCGAAGCAGCGGTCAAATATGTCGATATGATCCAGATCGGTGCCCGCAATATGCAGAATTTCATCTTATTAAAAGAAGCCGGACGTTCCGGTCTTCCGGTTTTATTAAAGCGGGGTCTGTGCGCGACGATTGACGAATGGCTCAATGCCGCAGAATATATTATGGCGGAAGGCAACCCGAATGTGGTATTATGTGAAAGAGGTATCCGCACTTATGAAACTTCCACGAGAAATACATTGGATTTGAGCGCGGTTCCCGTCTTAAAGGAGCGGACACATCTGCCGGTTATTGTAGACCCGTCCCATGCGACAGGTGCTTACCGTTATGTGCCTCCGATGGCAAAAGCTGCCGTTGCCTGCGGCGCGGACGGTCTGATGATCGAGGTGCACAACAATCCTGCCTGCGCTCTTTCTGACGGTCCTCAGTCTTTGAATTTTGAAAAATTCGCCCGTCTTTCCAAAGAGCTCGATCCGTTCTGGAAGCTTGCGGGCAGAAATTAAGGAGTAAGTTACTGTCATGATTACCTGTGGTTTTGTCGGACTCGGCCTAATCGGCGGTTCCATCGCCAGGGCATTGAAGGCCAACCGGAAGGATATTGTCATCATCGCCTGCGACCCAAACGAAGAAACGTTGAAGCTCGCAACAGAACAGAAAATTGCGGATGAAGCCTATCCGGCTCCCTGCGACGCGTTTACCGCCTGCGATTATATTTTCCTGTGCGCGCCCGTTTCCCACAACGATGAGAACCTGTTAAAAATTTTATCCTACCGCAAAAAGGACTGTATCCTGACCGATGTCGGGAGCGTCAAGACGCCGATCAATTCGCTGATCCACTCACTGGGACTAACGGACTGCTTTATCGGCGGACATCCGATGGCGGGCAGCGAGCGAATCGGCTTTGCCAATTCCAAGGCGGGCCTTTTGGAAAACGCCTACTACATTCTCGCTCCCGCGCCGCAGGTTCCCGCTGCGAAAATCGCAGAATTTCAGGGGCTTGTCACCTCCATGGGAGCGATCCCGCTGCAGGTGGAAAGCCAGAAGCATGATTATGTGACCGCTGCTGTCAGCCACCTGCCTCATATCGTTGCTGCCGCCCTCGTCCATCTGGTACAGGATCATGACGATGCTCAGGGACTGATGAAATCCATCGCTGCAGGCGGGTTTAAGGATATCACGCGGATCGCCTCCTCTTCCCCTGTCATGTGGGAGCAGATCTGCATGACTAACACGGTCAATATTTCCAGACTGCTGCAGGATTATATCGACGCCCTTGGCGTCGTTCAAAAAGAGCTGCAGGAACACGATTCTGCCTCGCTCTATACCTTTTTTGACGGCGCACGCGCATACCGCGATTCCTTTATTGACGCCGGAAGCGGCCCGATCAAAAAGGATTACTCTATCCGTCTGGATATCCCGGATGAAGCAGGTTCTATCGCCGCTGTCTCCACGCTTTTGGCGCTGAACAACATCAGCATCAAAAATATCGGCATCGTCCATAATCGGGAAGCACAGGAAGGCGTCCTGCGAATTGAATTTTACGAAGAAGATTCGATTACAAAAGCGATTCAGCTGCTGAACAGACGCGGCTATGTAACGCATATCTGAAAAAATTGATAAACGGAAAGGATTTTAATGGTATGATGGAACTGACAGCCAGCAAAGCGCTGCGTGGCGAAGTGACCGTCCCCGGAGATAAATCGATCTCCCACCGCAGCGTGATGTTCGGAGCAATCGCACAGGGAACGACAGAGGTTACGAATTTTTTACAAGGAGCGGACTGCCTTTCAACAATCAGCTGCTTTCAAAAGCTCGGCATTGAAATTGAAAATACACCGGAGCGCATTTTAGTACACGGGAAAGGCTTACACGGGCTGTCTGCGCCCTCTGAGGTGTTGGATGCAGGCAATTCCGGCACGACAACCCGGCTGATTTCCGGCATTTTAAGTGGTCAGACCTTTGAAACAACGCTGACCGGGGACTCTTCCATTCAGAAGCGTCCGATGAAGCGCATTATGGAGCCGCTTTCTCTGATGGGTGCAAAAATCGAAAGCGTCTGTAAAAACGGCTGCGCGCCGCTTCACATCACCGGCAGCAGCCTGCACGGGATCACTTATTCCACGCCGGTCGCATCCGCACAGGTCAAATCCTCGATCCTGCTCGCCGGTCTTTATGCGGATGGTCAGACGAGCGTAACAGAGCCCGCCCTCAGCCGCAACCACACGGAGCTGATGCTTTCCGGTTTCGGCGCAGATATCTGCTCTGACGGACTGACTGCAACGATCACACCAGGAAACGAGCTGTATGCACAACAGATTTCTGTCCCCGGCGATATCTCTTCCGCAGCTTATTTTCTGGCAGCAGGTCTTTTGGTCCCTGGCTCTGAGCTTCTGATCCGCAATGTCGGCATCAATCCGACCCGCGCAGGAATCCTGACCGTGCTCCGCGCAATGGGTGGAAACCTGACTGTTTTAAACGAACGTGTCTGCGCAGGGGAACCGGTTGCTGATCTGCTCGTCTCTGCTTCTTCCCTGCATGGAACAACTATAGAGGGAAATCTGATCCCGGCACTGATCGATGAAATTCCTATGATTGCCGTAATGGCTGCATTTGCCAACGGACAGACTGTGATCCGTGACGCCGCTGAATTAAAGGTCAAGGAATCTGACCGTATTGCCACGGTGACTGCCGGGCTGCGCGCGATGGGCTGTGATATCACACCTACGGACGACGGTATGATAATCCGTGGAGGAAAAACACTTCACGGCGCAGAAATCGATTCCTATCTCGACCACCGCATTGCCATGAGCTTCGCGGTTGCCGCGCTGGCAGCCGATGGCGTTACTTCTATTAAAGATGCGGATTGTGTCAAAATCAGTTATCCCAACTTCTATGATGATCTGCTGGGTCTGGCGAAGTAAAAATTTCGCACCGGCATTGGCATGGTGACGGACCTTCCATAGACAAACAAAACCGGTCTGTGTTTCCTCTCATAAGGATTCCCAGTCCGGTTTTTGGTTGCAATCTCAAATTTTCGTAACTGTTCAGTATCCTTACAGTTACGCGTAAAAAACATCTGTGCCAGTCACTACTTCCTCTGTATCTGCCAAAGGCGCTGCTCGTCATACCCCCATCCAATCAGCTCTTTTACCTGTTCGTCTGCGGTTTCATCCGGATGGTAATAATGCAGCATATGGATGACGTTCTTTTCCCGTTCATTCGCCGGTTCATATCCAGTTAAAAGCTCTGCCACACGGTCTTTTAATTCAACCGGAGTTTCCCACTGCGGAACCTCCCTGCCCGCCAGCTTACAGAGCAGCCCGCAGGCATAGCCCATTTCATAATTTCCCGTCATCACGGAGGTTTCATGCTGCGATTTGATTATCACTGACATTCTTGCAAGATCAGGTACCATAACTTACTCTGCCGGGCATTCCCGGCTTCCTTTCTTTTTTCTGCGGTCTGTCAGGGCAAGCAGCGCGCCCGGGACCAATGGAATAATGTTGACCGCACACCGCAGCAGGATCATGGCTGCACCTGCTTCTGCCGCTCCTACGATCTTTGTGGAAAACATCAGAAAAACAAATTCCAGAGAACCCAGCCCTGCGGGCGTCGGAATTACACCCGCCAGCATCTGTGCCGCGGCTGTAATGCACACAATCTGCCAGAGGGAAACCGGAAGGTCTGCCGACAACACAAACCAGGGAACCAGATACCAGCAGGTCAGCTTTGCAAAATCGCACAGAAAAATACCTCCTGCCGTTCGCGGCGAATGCTTTAACAATCGGAGCGATTCCTCCTGCATGGAATCAATCTGCGCCTTCATTTTATCCCGTTTATCCTGCCATTTCCCATGGCATAGCCGTTCTGCAATCAAAAATCCCCAATTGGAAAACGGCGGGCATGCCGTTACCAGAAGCAGCACTGCGGTAATCAGCGCCGTCAAACCGATTCCCGCCGCCAGAAACGCCGTATAGCCGGAGACGCTTTCATCCTTCGCAAACAGCAGACAGAGAAAGCCAATCAGACCATACAGCGTAATCGATACTTTATGGAAAATATATTGCACCATGGACAGTCCTGCCCCGCGTGCAAGCGGAAGTCCGTCCCGGTTCATTTCATACATCTGTGCGACCCCGCCTCCGCTTCCAAGGGTCGTCGTCCGAAAAAAGCTGCACACAAACGAACATCTCACGCCCTGAATCCAGGAATAATGCTTTACAGACTGCCGCATCAAAAGCCAGATGATCGTTCCTTCCCAGACCAGATAGGTCAACGATAGCACAATAATTATAAAGATCGTCCAGTCAGGCAATTTGCGGATTTTTTCCGCCGCCTGCGCCAGAAAACCTCTTTCATACCAGCAGACAAAGAAAATCAATCCAAATACCAGGACATATTTCAGCCAGCTCTTCTTTTTTCCCTGTTTCAAGGCAAATTCAGCTCCTTTTATGCTTTCATCCCGTCTAGCATAACGCTGAACCCCCATTTTGTCACTGGACAATTTTTTCGCTTCGGGTAATAATTCCGTTTAAAACTCGATTCCCTTCCGCGCCGGAATCTGTTTCTGGTACGGATGACGCACCCCGTGGATTTCGCTCACATAGTCCGCCGCCTCCAAAAATACCGGATCAGGATTCCGTCCGGTCAGCACCAGCTCCAGCGTCGCCGGTTTTTTCAAAATAAAATCTTTTGCCGTTTCTTTGTCGAGCAGTCCATGCGCATACGCCGCCTGAAATTCGTCGAAAATCAGCACGTCGATTTCTCCGCTTTTTGCCATGGAAATCGCCTCCTGCAGCATCTGATTGTGACACACGGTGATCTCCTTTTTGTCCTGCTCCGTCATGGAAAAGGTAAATCCCCAGTTCTTGTCGCAGCGCACCAGGCTGATCTGCGGAATTTGCGCAAGAGACGCAAGCTCCCCTGTTTCTGTTCCCTTTAAAAACTGCACAATATGCACGCGTAGACCGCAGCCTGCCGCCCGTAGTGCAAGCCCCAGCGCCGCTGTCGTTTTTCCTTTTCCGTCGCCGCAGTAAATTTCCAGCAGTCCCTGCTGCAGATGCATCCGCGGTGACTTTGACTGCTGACCGGGAGTCTGCTGTTTTGTACCTTGTTCCATAACTGAAATTCCTCTTTATTTTCTCACGATTACTTCTTTTATTATATCACGAGCCCGCGCTGACGCGCTTTACCGCCTGCTGCGCAGGCTGCTCGTTCTCTAATGGCACAAGAAAAACAAATGCCGCCTTCGGCGTCGCTTGTTTTTCTTTTGTGCTCATTATATCTGGAACAGAGCGACATGACAATCGTTATCTATTTTCTAATCAGAAAAGACATGCTGTTCAGAAGCCCTTCGGAGCCACCATTAACAGACAGCTGTTTTATGTGAATGCTGCGCAATGCTCTTCCAGAACCGCGTGAAGTGCTGTCGCACTGCTGGTATGTACACGTGCTACCGGAATCTGATTCTTCTTCGCTTCCTGCGTCACGCTGATGACCATTTTGTGAGAAACTGTGCTGATGAACAAAATCAGCAAATCCGGGCAACCGATCTTCTTTTTTAAGGAACCGTTTTCCTTTGCAAAAACCTTCGCCTTACAGCCATGCTCCTTGCAGATATTTTCATACTGCGTTACCATTCTCTCATTTCCACCGATAATTACAACACTCATGCCGTTACCCCTTTATTTTCTGCACTGAAACGGTGCATTGGTTTTATTAGGTTAGTATTGACTAACTTAAGTTACATAATACCATGCCAGTTCATAAAATGCACGCTTTTTTTATTCGAGGGTGTAAAAATCCTGGGTAAAAAAGCCTGGCAAGCCATTCTTGCCATAAAACAGCTGACTCTACGTGTATTATTTCTGTTTCTTCCAATAAAAGACATTTATGAGGCATTCCTGCCGCTTTTGCGAAATCGTCAAAATGAATAGCAGACTGTAAAAAAAACATCTGCGCGTTCAGGAATTGTTTATATTTTTTTAGTTGATTTTAGTTT
>ERZ773146.91-NODE-91-length-54173-cov-6.068166_pt1 | contig 54173 bp, 69 predicted proteins | sample MGYA00580847_ERZ773146 | MGnify/ENA primary metagenome ERZ773146 (study PRJEB29015, sample SAMEA2737830) | human gut metagenome | biome: human gut; feature: human-associated habitat; material: faeces | place: China | collected 2012 ...
ATCGAACACAAAACAGATGCACCAGTGATAGAAAACGTTGAATTAGAACAGAAATGGAGGAGCAGAGCATGAAAATGCCAAGCGTTACAATCTCTTTCACGGAAGCGGCGACCGCAGCCGTGAAGAGAGGCGAAAGAGGGATCATTGCCATGATCCTGAAAGATATCGTACCGGCAGAAAATCCGGTTCGATGTGTGACAGAAGAAGATATTCCGGCAGAGCTGTCAGAAGCCGGAAAACAGCAGATCCGGCTGGCACTGAAAGGGTATGTGAATACACCAAACAGCGTGATCGTATATATGATCGGAAAGAGCGAAGAAAATTATGAAACAGCACTGAATTACCTGAAAACAGTCAGATTTGATTATCTGGTGGCACCGAGCGTTGAAACGGATGGACAGCTGTCTGCAGTTACGTCTTACGTTAAAAACGAGAGAAAAGCAAACAAACTGATCAAAGCAGTACTGCCGAATGCTACGGCAGACAGTGAAGGGATCATCAATTACGCAACGGAAACAGTATATGAAAACGACACGGAATACACGACGGAACAGTATTGTTCGAGAATTGCCGGTATTATCGCAGGAACACCGATCACGATTTCCTGTACTTACGCACCGCTTCCAGAATTAACAGACTGCACAAGACTGACATCAAAAGAAGCAGATGCGGCAGCAGAAGCCGGTAAACTGATTGTCTGGTGGGATGGCGAAAAGGTTAAGACAGGAAGAGGGATCAACAGCCTGACTACGCTGACAGATGAAAAAGGGGAACAGTTCCAGACAATCAAAATCGTAGAGACGATGGACATGATCACAAATGATATCCGTATGACAACGGAAGACAGTTATATCGGAAAATATGCCAATACATACGACAATAAGTGCCTTCTGGTGTCAGCCATCGGAAATTACTTCGAAAAACTCCAGAAGCAGGGTGTGCTTAACAGCTGGACACTGGAAATCAATGTGGAAGCAAACAGGGCATACCTGAAAGAAAAAGGAACCAATGTAGAAAAAATGACAGAAGACGAGATCAAGAAAGTAAATACAGGGAAAAACGTTTTCCTGAAAGCAAAACTGTCAATTTTGGATGCAATCGAAGATATTGATCTGCCGATTGCAATCTGAAAGAAAGGAGGCACAAGATGGGAAACAATGTGCAGCATGCACCGGAAAAGACCATTAACGGAACATTTGGGGAAGTGTGGATTGATGACTATTATGCAGCAGAAACCACAGGACTTGAAGCCAAAGTAACACTGGAGAAGACAGAAGTAAACCAGACAGGAAGTCTGGCAAAAGGCTACAAAGTAACCGGTATTGACTGTAAGGGAACTGTAAAAATGAATAAGGTCACTTCCTTCTTCATCAATCTGCTTTCCGAAAACATCAAAGCAGGAAAAACAACCACCTGTACGATCATTTCCAAGTTGGAAGATCCGGATGCATACGGAGCGGAACGTGTCAAACTGACGGGATGTACGTTTGATGAGCTTACACTGGCAAACTGGGAAGCAAAGAAACTGGGAGAAGAAAGCTACCCGTTCACATTTACAGGTTGGGAGCTTCTGGACACAATTACGGTAGAATAAAGGAGAAAACGATGAATCTTGTAGATAAACTGTTAAAAATGGATGCAAAAAAGGCAGAGGAACTGCAGACTGGCAGCGTGGAATCGAAAAGACTGGCAAAACTGCTGGGAGTGGATAAAGTAGAAGTCCAGATCAGAGAGATCAAATCACGAAGAGTCAATGATATCGTGGCTTATCAGATTGACCAGAAAGGTAAGTTTGATTATTCAAAAAGCTATGATGCAAAGCTGATGATGTGCGTGGAAGGAATCGTAGAACCGGATCTGAGAAACAAAGACCTTCAGGCACACTTTGAATGCAAAAGTGCGAAGGATCTTTGCGAAAAACTTTTTGGAATGGAGATTACAGAAATCAGTGATGCGATCAGTCTGTTATCCGGTGTCGATACCGAGGAAGACAATGAGGAAACAGTAAAAAACTGATTGAGACGAACGGGGAGGTACAGTGCATGTATCTCCTCTTTCGTTATCATCACATTATGCCCGGTGAGTATGAAAAGATGGGGTTCGGGGAGCGGACCGTAGTCAGAGCATTCATGCATTACCAAATCGAACAGATGAACGAGGAGGCAGAACGGATAAAAAGGGGAGCGTAAATGGCAAAAGTAATAGATATTACGCTGAAACTGATTGACAAGTGCAGTTCTCCACTCAAAGGCGTGCAAAAAGGTCTGACGGAGCATGCAAACCAGTGGACAAGAGCAGGAAGACAGATCCAGAGAGCAGGAAAGAATATTGAGAGAGTAGGGGCTTCCCTGACAAAAACTCTGACCGTTCCGATTGCCACGGCGGGAGCTGCCTGCATCAAAGTAGCCAGTGATTTTGAAGCTGGAATGAGTACAGTGCAGTCCATCTGCGGTGCATCAGGGGAAGATTTGGACAAGCTGTCTGAGAAGGCTAAGGAAATGGGTGCGAAAACCAAGTTTTCTGCAACAGAAGCCACGGATGCGTTCAAATACATGGGCATGGCAGGCTGGAATACACAGCAGATGCTGGATGGTATCGAAGGAGTTATGTATCTGGCAGGTGCTACCGGGGAAGACCTTGCATCTACATCGGATATTGTAACGGATGCCATCACAGCATTTGGACTGTCAGCACAGGACACGAATATGTTCGTGGATGTACTTGCCAAGACAGCAAACAGTGCAAACACAGATGTTGCAAAGCTGGGTGAATCGTTCAAATACGTTGCACCGATTGCCGGAGCAATGAACTATAACGTTCAGGATGTGTCGACTGCTCTTGGAATCATGGCAAACAGCGGAATTAAGGCATCATCTGCCGGAACATCTCTGCGGTCATGGATCTCACGCATGGCAGCACCGACCAAACAGGTCAAGACCGCATTGGATGAGCTGGGATTGTCTCTGACGGATGCAAACGGTGACACAAAAGATTTCGAAATACTGATGCGGGACACAAGGGCGGCATTTTCAGAATTGACAGATGCTGAAAAAGCACAATATGCGTCCATGCTTGCAGGAAAATCCGGAATGTCCGGACTTCTGGCGATTGTCAATGCATCAGAGAGCGATTTTGATAGTCTGTCACAGGCGATATACGATTCAGATGGTGCATGCAAACAGATGTATGACACAGCCAATGATAACCTGAATGGTCAGCTGACCATTCTGAAATCAACGGTGGAATCCATTGCAATCAGCCTGGGCGAACGAATGACACCATACGTCAAAAAAGCGACCGAGTGGTTGCAGAAGATGGCAGAGAAATTTAATTCACTGTCAGATGAACAGAAAGACCAGGTGGTTAAGATTGCCGGGATCGTGGCGGCAGCAGGTCCTGCATTACTGATATTTGGGAAAGTGGTTGGAACTATTGGAAAAGTAGTATCTGCATTTGGAAAAGTAGGAGAAGCAATCAAAAAAGCAGGAAGCCTGTTCAAATTAATTACATCACCGGCGGGTATTGCAATCATGGCGGTAGCTGCGATTGCTGTGGCAGCATTTCTGATCATCAAAAACTGGTCAAAGGTCAAGGTCTTTCTGGCAAACGTCAAAGACTGGTTTTCAAATGCATTTGAGAAAGCGAAGGATATTGTTGAAAAATTTAAAGAAAAGTTTGAACAGGTAAAAGAGGCTGTGCAGCCGATCACAAGTGCATTGTCAGAGGATTTCAAGCGGTGCGTGGATGCCGTGAAACCGGTACTGAAAAAGTTCGGCGAACTATTCCAGGCGATATTTGAAAGGGCACAGCAGAAGTTTGAACATTTCAAAGAAGTTGCCGGACCGATTGCATCTCAAATTGTTGGGGCGATCTCGGACATTGCCGAAACACTGGGACCGATATTTGAAAAAGGACTGGATCTGGCTGCTGAGAAAATCACGTCATTTGCAGCAAAGGCTACGGAAATATTTGAAAGCGTTATGGGTGTGATCGGAGGCGTTATTGATTTTGTCACAGGTGTATTTACTGGAAACTGGGAAAAGGCATGGCAGGGAGTGCAAGACATTTTCGGAAATATCTTTTCGGGACTTGTCGCATTGTTCAAACAGCCGATGAATGGCGTGATTTCTGTGATCAACTCAGCGATCAGCAGAATCAACAGCATCCATATTGATATACCTAAATGGGTGCCAGGTGTAGGAGGAAAGACTTTTGCTCCGACGATCGCAACCATTCCGACACTTGCAAAAGGTACACAGAACTGGAAAGGCGGTCTGGTACAGATCTCTGAACGAGGCGGAGAGATTGTGGATCTTCCGAAAGGTTCCAGGGTATATCCCCATGACGAATCTGTACAGAAAGCATATAAAGATGGAGCCAGAAGCGGAAAAGGAACGATACAGGTCAGCATATCCATACCAAAGCTTGCAGAACCCCACCATTATGAAATAGTGAGGTTTAGAGCGTAATAAAAAGCCGCTCCCCGTCCCAAGTACACTCCTGAATCACAGCGCGAGCAATCGCGTTTTTTTCTTTGTCGTCGAAGCCATCCAGGCCATGAATCAGCTTCGCGATTTCCGCAGCCGTGGCCTTGGCATCCTTCGCACTGGCAGCAGCCCGGTGGCTTTCCATCTCGGCCAGCGAGGTTTCGCGCTTCAGAGCACCCAGCTCAACGTCCAGGCGTTCCATTTCCGCGATGATATACTTTGATGCAGCGGAATCCTCGGCCAGAGCTAACGATGCAGCTAGGCGGCCGATCTTACGCTCACAGGCAGACACGCGAGCCTGCGCGGCCTTCAGATCAGGAACATCGGCCGGAGCTTCCGCTTTGACGAATTTCTGAATCAAGGCAGGATCCGCAGTGATGCCACGGAATAGCTCCAGGACTTTCTCATCCAGCAGATCGCATTTGATCTGCCCCATGTCGCAGGCGTCCACGCCCTGCCGCATTCGCTTCCTGCAGTAGTACCAGGAAGAACAGGTACCGTCGACCTTTTTCTTTCTGGAAACCTGCATCAGGTTTCCGCACTTGCACCGGAGCACGCCCTTCAGGAGAGGCACCGGCCACTTTGCATCCTTGATGCATTTATTCTGAGTAAACCGGGACTGCACCGCGAGCCATTTCTCGGCAGGCATGAAGGGTTTGTGCTTTCCAAGACACACGGTCCACTTCTCCGGCGGCTGCGCCTGGTGCTTTTTGTTTTTCTCCGTCGACCGGCCATAGATGATCACGCCGACGGATCCGTCCCACATTTCACGCGGGGAGCCAGGATCCATGATGCAGCCCTTCGCGGCATAGAAGTCGTACACTTCCGGAGTCGCCTCGACGCAATACGGCATGGTCAGCATTTTATGCAGCTGCGTGGTCGAGAAGAACTTCCCGCTCTGTGTCCGGATGCCTTGGTTTTTGAATCGCGTCTCCATCCCCTGCAAGCTGCAGTTATAAGCCAGGAAGGTATCAAAGATCTGCGTCACGTAGCGAGCCCCGTCCGGATCCACCTCAATGGAGCAGTGCTTCTTCCCATTCACAACAATATGCTTCCTGACGTAGCCAACCGGAGGATTACCGCCAGTCCAGTATCCCTTTTTAGCAAGGCCCAGCATATTATCCGTAACACGGGCCGCGATGGTTTCACGCTCCATCTGAGCGAAGACCACCGTGACATACATCATGGCGCGCCCGATCGGCGTCGTGGTGTCGATATTTTCCTTTATTGAGATGAACATCACGCCATGCTCCTCCAGGAGCGCATAGATATTCGCAAAGTCACGGACATCCCTGGAAAGACGATCCAGCTGATAGACTACCAGGACATCGCAGAAACCGCCCTTTATAAAAGACAGCATACGCTGCAGATCCGGCCGGGACGTATTCGCACCAGTGAAGTCTTCATCAGAGAACTGCTGCCAGGAATCCACCTGGCCGGAAAACTTCGACTCGCAGTATTCCCGGTTCATCCGGAACTGATTATCGATTGAATCTGATTTATCAGAAAATACGGATTTTCGTCCGTAGGAAAAGAACCTCATCGTCCCACCTCCCAAAAAAGAGTATAAAAAATAAACCCTTGCGGATTTACGGAAACGGCTGTAAAATAAGATTTGATGATTTACGTCAAATTATGCAGCTTCCGCAAGGAAGAACAGGTCGCCTGGTGTTCGCAGCACTGGGCGATTTTTTTATTTGCATTTCTTAATTAACGCACGCAATCCGGGGAGAGTCTCCACGAATTCATCCTCCAGATCTGAAACAGATAACCAGGAAGACAAAAGCAATTTGTGGTCAATTAAAAATTGAAGTATTGGCCGCGGCAGGCCCCGGTCTGGAAACAGCGGCTTCTCGTCAAGAGCGTGCTGGATCAGAGCTGACGCATCAGCGCGATACATTCCATCAAGCATAGGAACGTTTAATTTTCCCATAAGCTCAAGCTGAGCCTCAGTAACTTCTGGCATTTCCAACTCACAAGTAAACGGAGGGAGCAGACCAGTACGCGCCTCCACGTCAGAGATCGCCTCCCAGGAACCACAGAGAACACGTCTGGTGTTTTTTCTCCTGGTCCCTGGGTTTATTCCGGTAATCTTATACCGAAGAATGCGATCGTCAGGCAGTACGGATACGGATCGCCGCGGAACAATTCTATCAAAAAATCCCACGACTACGCCTCCTTTTTATTGGTTCCTCCGTTTCCACCATTCGAGAGAGATGATCCTGCCGCCGCTTTTTTCTGGAGCTCAAGCTGCTGCCGGTATGCCTCCACTTCCGCATCGATATCCAACTCCGAAGCAGAACCCGAAGGAAAAGCCTTCGCATTCGGATCCAGGTCTTCAAGAGCAGCCACGACATCAGTAATGAAGTCGATAATCGTCTCGCGTGAGCCAGCCTTCAGGTTTATGTATTTTTCAATCAGAACCTGGTCAGCATTGGAAAGATCGTACCTTTTAACCAGAGCCTCCAATTCATCGCTGGCATCCGGAGCAAACATCTCGCCGGTTCCATCACGGAGCCATTCTTCGTTCACACCGAACTCCCTACAGATAAGAGAGACCACAGAATCGATCGGTTCATTTCTTCCAGTTTCGTAATTAGCGATAGTATTTCTTTTTATTCCGATACGATCAGCAAACTCCTGCTGAGTTAAGTCAAGATCGCGCCGGATTTTTCTAATTCGGTCTTTCACGATTTCACCACCTTTCATGAATGATTATACAGCAAAAAAGTGCGTTCGTCAACAAAAAGTCACACAATCAACAAAAAATGCTTGACGATTGTGCGGATAGGACGTATAATAGTCCCAGAAGCACAAAAATAGAGCACCAAACGGAAGGAGGAAACACCATGGCAAAAGCTAAGAGATACACAGCCGAGCAGCTCAGCGACGCTGAGAAGATGGCAGCAACCCTCGCGAACGTTCCGGAGGAAAAGAGAACCCTCGTCATAATGATGACAAACTCATTCATGGCCGGAATGGAAGCACAGAAAGCCATTGACGATACAGCCAAAGCAGCAGCGCTGGCATAAACACACAACTGAATAAGAAGCAAGAGGAAGCATGACACCTCAATAAAAACTGTCTGGTCTGGCGGAGCCGATGCAATAAATCCGCTCGGCGGATAACCGGAGCCTGCGGCCAACCGTCGTAATTGGGAGAGATAGCGTGAGCCCAAGTAAAACAATGGCGGCTAGGAGGCAGATGAGAACACCAGGAGAGAGAACATCCGGAGCATGGACTGGTGGGTGCGCAATACACCCGGATGGCGGCGATGAAACAGACCGCACTGCAGGCAACAGCTATACGGCTACCCCACACAATACTCAGGGAGCAAACAGCGGACAGGTTCTTCTTCAACCATATGGAGAACCTGTCACAGACTGCCGGGCCCAGCCAAGCCTAGAGAGCAATATAAACAGCTCCGGAAGTCAACTACTAAATTAAAGAATTTATAAGAAGGAAGTGAGTAAGATGCAGAGGTATCAGACAGAGGATGAACACCGGAAAGCAATGAGAGCTAAGATCAATAAAACAATAAAGAGAGGAAAACGCCGGAAACGAATCATCCGAAGATTGAGGAAGGCAGTGCCAGGAATCTGCATCGGAGTACTTATCGCAGGCATGGGAGCCTGGTGCATAGCAGCTCCACTCCCGGATCCAGACGACTATGAGCCCTACCGATTCCAGGCAGAGAACGGTCAATGGTACACCCAGGAAGAATATGAACAGATGAGCCGAGAAAGAGATGCATACCATCAGCGGGAGCGTGAGGAAGCAGAGAAGGAAGCTCAGATGATCAGAGACTACCAGGAACAGTACCAGAAGGACCAGGAAGCAGAATGGAAGCTCTACCAGGAGCAAACGCGGACAGGGCTGATACATAGCATGGACTTTGATGCAAGCGACGCCTACCTGCTAGAGAAGATCGCAATGGCCGAAGCTGAATCAGAGGACACCGAAGGCAAGGCGCTGGTCATGCTGGTAGTTCTGAATCGAGTATGGGATGCAAGGTTTCCGGACACGATCGAAGAAGTGATCATGCAGGACGGAGCATTTACACCGGTGAGCAATGGCAGATATGACAAGGTGGAGCCGGATGTCGACTGCATGAAGGCAATGGAGCTGATCACAGTAGAGCACTGGGATGAAAGCCAAGGAGCCCTCTACTTTGAAAAGGCCAGCGACGAAAGCACCTGGCATAGCAGGAACCTGCAGAAGTTATTCACACACGGAGCGCACACCTTCTACACAGAGAAAGAGTGAGGACAATGGGAATCAGAATAGAAGTCAAGCTGACGGATGGGTACCAGCAGCGCTTCACAAGTGCGTGCCTGGCTCAGATCGGAAGCAGAAAAGAGGTGACGAAGATTGAAAATGGCAATGAAGGACGGAAAGATCATGCTGATCGAGGTGGACAATACACAGATGGCAATCATAAAGTCCTGGAACTCAATGAAGTACGACCGGCGCAAAAACATGATGATCGGAGACTGCAGCAAGGAACTGCTGGACAAGCTCTCCAAGATCGTGAGACTGCCACCGGCCATAGAAAGCTACAGGCAGCGATTGGATGAAACACAGCGAGCCGTAGATAAGATGCGAGTCGAGAAGGAACCGGAGGCCCTGGTCAAATACCCGGTGCAGGGCAGCCTTTACGAGCATCAGGTAAGAGCAGCCAACATGGCGCTCCTGACGTTCGGCCTCGCGGATCCGAAGGAGGTACTGAAATGAAAGACGCAAGCATGTCGCTCGGAATTTACTTAGAGATAAAGGATGCAGAGATATGTGGCGGGGATGGCTCAATTGGATGGGCGGCCACGATTGTGGATATATACTCATCTGATCGCCCCGGCATCATCTCAAGAACTGTTCAAGATTTCAAAAGGAAGATGGCTCAGTATTTTCATGTACCTCTTAGAAAAATAAAGCAAATATCAAGAGGAGAATACGAAGCATACGCAGACCGCGACTACCCGCACATGAGCACGAAGGGAGGCAGGAGACGATGATCATACAGTTAGAGATTCCGAAGGAATTCGCAAAAGACTACACAAACAATAGATTTGATGACTTCTTCAGAAGAGTCTACGCGGATATTGATAACGAAGGAATGTGCGGCAATTACGAAGGCGAAACAGCTCAGATGATGGCGCGCGCGTTCAAAGAATCGAGGTGCCTGGACTATGAGAAAACTCGTTGATGCACCCAGGAAGAAGAAGCAGTGGACCGAGAAAGAGGAAGCCTACCTGCAGGATAAATGGGGCACGGTCTCCATCAAAGGACTGTCCAAGGCTCTCGGCCGATCGGAGAACGCCATCATCGTAAGAGCGCAGCGGCTCGGATGCGGCGCACACCTGGAAAGCGACGTCCGGATCTCCCTGAACCAATTCATGCTCGCCCTTTACGGTGGAGCGCAAATGGGAGGCTACACCACCAACCGACTGATCCAGAACGGACTGCCAGTCAAATGGCACCGAGTAAAGAAGAACCGCTTCAGAGTGATCGACATCGAGGACTTCTGGAAGTGGGCCGAGAAGAATAAGAGTCTGCTGGACTTTTCGAGATTTGATAAGTACACGCTCGGAGCAGAGCCGGACTGGGTGGATGAAAAGCGCAAGGCGGACTTTAAAAAGCTGCAGCTTCATGGCCAACACAACGCAGCCTGGACAAAAGCAGAGGACGACAAGCTCCGGTACCTGCTGGAGAAGAACCGGTATACATACAGCGAGCTGGCGCAGGAGCTCAGACATTCAGAAGGAGCCATCAAGCGCCGGATCCTGGACCTTGGAATCGAGACTCGGCCAGTTCGGTGCCCCCCCCCCCGAAAATGGACAGAGGAAGAAGTGGAAACTTTGTGCAGCATGGTAGATGCAGGATACGACTTCACTTTGATCGCAGAAAAACTGAACCGCACAGCACTGGCCACACGCGGTAAATTCGAAAGACTGCAGAACCCGGAGTACAACAAGCGCTACAATCGCGGCCAGAACCGGGACTATGAATACCAGGGAATCAGAAGCATAAGCGGAAAAGGCATCCTGAAAGACAGAAAGCTGATGGATGACGTAGAGTTCCAGGAACTGCAGCCAGCAACAAATCAATGAAGGAGGAATGATAATGGCAGCCACCACGAATAAAGGCTTCGGCCTTTTATTTGAAATGGGATGCGGCAAGACCAGGACAGCAATCGCTATCGCAGGAGCCGCATACCAAAAAGGTGCGATCCAGAGAGTCCTGGTAATCGCACCAACGTCCGTCGTGTCGGTCTGGCCAAAAGAGATCGCAGAGGTCGCAGACTTCAAAGTGACCTGCAAGGCGCTCCTGGGAACGAAGCAACAGAGGATCCGAATGATTGAAGATCTGCAGGCGTTCCCGTTCAAAGCGCTCAAGGTCGCCGTGATCAACTACGAATCAACCTGGAGAGATGGACTGTTTGAGAAGCTCCAGGAGTACGACGCTGACCTGATTATATGCGATGAGAGCCAGCGAATCAAGACACACGACGCAGAGCAGAGCAAAGCAATACATAAGTTAGGAGACCAGGCGAGGTACAAGCTCATCCTCTCCGGAACACCGGTACAGAATGATGCAATCGACATATGGAGTCAGTACCGGTTCCTGGACGCTTCGATCTTCGGCCGGAACTTCTATCAATTCAGAAATCGGTACGCGATTATGGGAGGCTTCAACCGGAAGCAGATCGTCGGATACAAAGACCTGGACGGTCTGATCCGAAAAGAGCACTCGATCGCATTTAGAATCACGAAGGAAGAAGCAATCGACCTGCCGGAGCAGACGTTCATCAAGCGGAAGGTCCAGCTCGGCAAAAAGGAAAAAGACCTATACAACCAGATCAAACGAAGCAGCTATGCGGAACTATCCAACGGAGACAAGATCACGGCCACAACCGTACTGACAAGGCTCCTGAGACTGCAGCAGCTGGCCGGAGGATTCCTGGTCACAGACGACAGCGACAAGCCAGAGCTCGTCAACACAGCGAAGCTGGATGCGCTCCAGGATATCATCGAGGACTACGTACTAGGCGCAGGAAAGAAGCTGGTAATTTTCGCAAGGTTTATCCCGGAAGTAACCGCCATCATGAAAATGATAGATAAGACCTTCCAGAAGACAGGAAAGAAGCAGGTGGCCATCTATGGAGCGATTAAGAAAGAAGACCGCGGACCGATCATCAAACAGTTTCAGGAAGATCCGGACACCGTGATCATCGTCGGCCAGATCGACACCCTCGGCGTCGGAGTTACCCTGACAGCTGCAGATACATGCGTCTACTATTCGAAAAACTTTAACTACGCCACATACGAACAGAGCCTCTCCAGGATCCACCGAATCGGCCAGAGGAACACCTGCACATACATCGACCTGGAGACCGAAGGAACCGTGGATGAGATGATCGGCAAGGCACTGGCCAGAAAAGAAGACATGGCCAAGACGGTCGTGGATGACTGGCGCGCGTACTTTGAATAGGAGGTAGAGAGAAGATGAAACTGAATGACGTATACACAAAGCCACTGAAAGACGTCGTAGAGGAACTGAACCTCACGGACATGAAGGTTCACACAGACGATGATGGAGAAGTGAGATCCATAGAGCTGAAATATGAGCCGAACAATCGCTTCACGAAAGGAGCTCAGGCATGCTATTAAAAGAAATCGGCCGCAAGATAGCTCAGGCATTCAGATTAGCAAGGGCCGCGGACGAGAAGGTAGCGTCCAGCATAGCTGCGGCGCTGGATGCCAAGGCGGAGCAAATAAAGGAATACGAAAAGCGCTTCGAACCAGAACATCCGGAACCGGAACCATTACCAATGCAACAGGTGATTCAATCATTGGCGGCGTATGGATTTAGTACAGATGAAGCAGCATGCGCAATCGCGAAAGCCATGGCGCAGAAGCCTGAGCCGCTGCACAACTTAACAAACAACTGGCGCAAGATGCACGGACTGCCGATGCACCGAAAACCTGCAGCGTTCAGAAGAAGGAGGAAAACTAAATGAAAGATGAGACAGCGATAAACAGCTACGAATTAACGCTGACGCCAAACTATGTATCAGATTGGAATTTTAATGATGCTCTCAGGGAGTTGATACAGAACGGCACCGATCAGGAGGTGCTGGATCCAGATAACGAATTCCAGATCGACTACAGCCAAAAGGAAAAAGTGCTCCGGCTCAAGAACCGGAAGTCTGCTCTTAAAATAAATACCTTGCTTTTAGGAAGAAGCAGCAAGGCAAATAACGAGGACACGGTCGGACAGTTCGGAGAAGGCTATAAGATCGCCGCATTGGTTCTGAATAGACTAGGGAAGACCTTCACGATTTACAACAATGAAAAAAATGAGGTTTGGGAATCCCGATTCAAAAATTCAGAGAAATGGCTGGAAAAAATCCTCTGCTTTTACGTCAGCAAACGAAAAACGGATGACCACGGCTTATGCATCGAAGTAGGCAATGTCACGCAGGGAGAATTTAATGATTTATACAAGGTATGGCTCCACTTGGACGATTGCGACTACAGCAAAGCGGAAACGAAGTATGGAGAAATCATCTTGGACGAAGCATACGCCGGAGAAGTGTACGTCAACGGCTTATTCGTGGACTGCAATAGCGATCTGAAATACGGTTACAATTTTAAGCCAAAATACATACGCCTGGAGCGCGATAGAAAAACCTGCGACACATGGAATGTTGAAGACACAACATCGCTCATGATTGCAGAGGCAATGGTAAAGGGAGACATTCCGATGGAAAAAGTGCGGAAGATGGTCGAGGAAAGAGTCGACGACGTGTACCATTTCGAGTTCAACGCCTACAGAGACAACGTGAAAAAGGTTCAGGAAATGCTGATAGAGTCATTCGATACACAAAACCCGCAGCCATACTCTGTGCCGGTAGATTCGCAGGAGGATATAAGAAAAGTTAAGGCATACGGAGGGAATCCAGTAGTCGTTCCAGCAGGCGTGGCGAAGCTGCTTAAGGAAGAAAAAGACAAGCGCATCAAAGAGCTTACAGAAATCCCATGTGCCAACGCTATGACTTTGAAAGATAAATTCAATCGCTGGTACGACGTATACGCGGAAGACATCCGGGACGAAGCGCGAATGGAAATAAGAAATCTCATTGATGAACTGGAGTGATCAACATGGATAAAATCGTGATCTGCAAGCAGTGCGGTCGACCAGAATACTGGGGAGAGATGCGGTGGTTATCGGGAAAGTGCACCTGCAGAAATTGCTATCGAGCAAACTGGCAGGATGAGAATAAAGCACTGTATGAATGGGACGACCTGGATGGCCCACGTCCAACCATGGACGAATACGAGAAGCAGGAGAAGGAGGCAAGAGAATAATGGCAGAAGTTAAGATCTGGCCGCGAGGCCAAAACGAAACTGGAGGCATCCTGCTGATGCCGATGAAGAAAAACATCCCAAAAGGGCATCCGGAATGGAGCCTGGTAAAATGTCCGATCTGTGGACAGGAATGCTGGAGACCAATGTCAAGACAGGAGCTCCGGCAGAAGAAAATGCAAGCAGCCTGCACAGAGTGCGGACTCAAAATAGAAAGTAGGAGGAATCAACCATGAAACTCACTGAAATGCTCGGCCAGTACGAGGAACTTCTCGACAAGAAGGATCAGCTGGCCAAAGACACCAAGGACAACAATGCAGCCATCGATAAGCTGAAGGCAGAGATCGCAGAAATGATGATCGACGAAGATATCCCGTCCCAGGGATACGGCGACTACATCTACAGCCTCCAGGATAAGGTCAAATACTCCAAGCGTGGAGAAGCCTACCTGCAGGAACGCGGCCTGGACTTCTTCGAGGTACTCAGAGAACAGGGCCTCGGCGAACTCATCAAAGAAACCGTCAATGCAGGATCCCTGCAGAGTGCGATGAAAGAAATCGCCGAAGAAAACGACGGAGAGCTGCCGCCGGAGCTGGATGAGGTCGTAAGCAGCTACGAGATGACCGACATCGCCAGACGCAAATCAACCAACAAAGCACTCAAAAGAGCGAAAGGAGAATAAACCATGGAACAGTTAGAATTTGATTGTCGCCTCGAATCAGAGCGCGAGCTTGAGGAAAACGTAAACATCGCCCTGGAATTTGCATGCAAGCAGGTCAAGGAAACCAGCAAGTCGAAGGTATCGAACCGCCACGACGGATACGGTATCGCTTCAGAATTCTACGCAGGCATGAAGCTCGACCAGAAGAAGGTAGATGAGAGCATGAAAGACTTCCTGCGCATCCTTCCAACAGAGGATGATGCCAAGGCAGTCGAGGCAGCCAGCAGCCTGAAGAATGCAGCAACCGGCCTGGTACTCCAGGCGACTAAGCTCGCAGCGCAGGCAGACAGAATCATGCACGACTTATACGAAGAAGTCAGCAGCTACACCACACCGGTGGAAGATTATCTGGAGGGACAGTTCGAGGACGCGGAAGCGGATCCGGAAGCTGAAGCAGAGGAAGAACAGGAGGACGCTGAATAATGGCAGGGCTCACAGTTAACGAGGTAACACGCATCGAGGTATCCGATTCAGAAGGCAATGCAATGCACCAGGGCGACACAATCGTCCTGAGAATCGATACAGAGGACATCCTCTGCGTCTTTGAAGGCATCAAGAGTGGATACTTCATCACCAAGACATGCGACGACGGAATCGAGAACCGGTACCGTGTAAAGAGCATCAAAAAATCCAAAGTGGTAAAAGCAGCATCCCAGGATGCAGAGAATAAGGAGGAATAAGACATGGCAGCAGCAAAGAACGAACTCGCAACAATGGAGAGCTTCAAGATCGTAACCGGCATGGAGGCGATGGATGAGGATCTCAGAGCAGAGCTGGAAGATGAGCTCGGAGACCTGGACGATGATGGTGGCATTGACGCCAAGAGAATCAAAATCCCATCTGGCGGAGGAAAAGCCTTCGAGGTTGAGACGGATGATCCAGACGATCCGGAGGTAATGAAAGAAGTTAGTGGCGTGATCATTTTCACACACCGCATGAATGCCTACTGGTCACAGAAGCTCGGAGAAGCAGGAGATGATGGAGATACAAGTAAGATCCCGGACTGCAGTTCCATGGACGGAAAGCAGGGACTCAACAGAATTACTGGAGAAATCAGAACCTGCGACACCTGCCCGTATAACCAGTTCGGAACTGATAGCAAGGGAAAAGGCAAGGCGTGCAAAAATACTCGCCGCCTTTACATCATGATGGATGGGCGTCCGGACATTTATCTCCTGACAGTGCCGCCAACATCGATCAGGGATATCAATAAGGCTTTGAAAAAAATCATGGGACAGCAGCACATCCCATACAGCCACATGGTCGTGACTTTCAAGCTCACAACATCAGAGAACGGTGACGGTATCAAATTCAGCAAAGTCACCCTGGAAAAGAAGGGAGTGCTCCCGTCGGACGTTTACGCAAAGACTGCAGAGCTCCGCAAGGCAATGAAGCAGAGCTATGAGAGCGTAGCGATCACAACAGACGACTACAAGGAAGCAGCACCAATGGAAGCAACTCCGGAAGTCGGCCCTGACGGATTCATGCAGACAGGCGACATCCAGGACGGAGAGCTGCCATTTGACTAAACCACAAAGCAGGGCGGCAAACCAGTCGCCCTGCAGAATTGGAGGAACAGATGGTTAAAAATTTACAGGACTACCTAAAGACCGGTAGAGATCCGGCCTACTTAAAGAACGGAGACACCATCACAGAAGAACTGGCCAGAGAACTCATCTGTGCAGGAGATGAAGATGGATGCCTGGATGAAGAATTTGAGATCACGCAGAGCAGGATCGTCGAGGACATCATCGGAGGCGAGGGCGTCTACGAGACAATCTGGCGAGAAAGTCCGGACCATCCGTGGACATACGTCGGACTGTGCAAGGCAGGAATGGATAAGAACCTCGCGCCGATCCACGCCAAGATGACATACGTCTGCAGCAAATACAGAGCCAAAAACGAAGTGGAGATGCAGCAGCACATCATGGATGCGATGGAGGCGTGCAGAGCAGTGCATGAACGCGGAGACATCCCGGTAGCGCCGCACCTTTACTGGCCAAGATTCCTGGACGAAGGAAATCCGGAAGACAGAGACTACGGACTGCAGGCAGGAATGGAAGCTCTGAAGCGATGCGACCAGATGGTCGTAATCATCAGACAGGAAGGATCGGAAGATGAATGGATCAGTCAGGGAATGCAGGCTGAAATAACCGCTGCGGCAAAGATGGGAATCGAGCCACGGTTCATATACATAGGCAAAGAAAAGAGGTAACACCATGAACACGGCAGAAGTCGATCTCGACCGTTTGGTCGATTATGAAAGAGAATACAGAAGCGTCGTCAAAAGGGCGCAGGTTACCGGAGATCATATGATAGGACTCTGCCCGTTCCATGACGATTCAAAAAACAGCTTCTCAGTAGATCTGAAGACAGGAAGATGGCACTGCTTTAGCGAGGACATCGGCGGCAACTACGTGGACTTTGTGGCCAAGATGAATGGCGTCAGCACGAAGGACGCATACAAGCGAATCATGGAAGACTACCATGTGGAGATGCCGGAAAAAGAAAAACCTGCAGCATCCCGCCGGAGCTATTCAATGGAGCAGTACGCCTTCGAAAAAAGGCTCCCGGTGGAATTCCTCCGGGACACATGCCACATCAGCAACGACAAAGAAAGAAAAGACCAGACCACATACATGAAGATCCCGTACCTGAAGGAGGACGGAACCGAGGCAACCTACAGAAAGAGGTTTGCAGGTAAGGAATTCAGATGGAGATACGGAAGCAGCGGAAAGATATGCCTTTATGGCGAATGGAGGCTCCCACAGATGAGACAGAGCGGATACGCCTGCCTGGTCGAAGGAGAGTCCGACACGCAGAGCATGTGGTACATGGGAATCAGCACCCTCGGAGTACCGGGAGCCTCCATGTTCAAGTCGAACATGGGCGACCAGCTCCAGGACTTAAAGTTATACATCCACCAGGAACCGGACCAGGGTGGCGAAACGTTCATGCGGAAAGTCATCCAGGGACTCCGGGACGGTGGATTCATTGGCAAGGTTTACAAATTCAGCTGCAGCGCACTGGGCGGAATCAAGGATCCGAGTGACGTCTTCATCAAATTCGGAAAAGAGGAAGGCGCGGCCAAGATCCAGAAGCTCCTGGAGCGGGCAGAAGAAATAGACCTGGCAGAACCAGACGTAATACCGGAATCCATCAAAGGAGCACCGGTCAATCTCCGCCAGCCGGAAGGCTGGATCTATTCAGACAAAGGAATCAGCCACATCGATGAGAAGACATACGGACCGGTCATGGTCTGCAGAACACCGATCATCCTGACGCAGCGACTCCGAAGCCTGGAAACCGGTGAGGAAAAAATAGAGATCGCATTTAAGAGAGACGATGAGTGGCACAGAGCAATCTACCCACGATCAACGATCTTCACAGCCAGAGGTATCACAGTCCTGGCAGACCTTGGATGCACGGTAACATCAGAAAACGCAAAGCAAGTCGTCCGGTTTTTGTCTGCCCTGGAGGCAGAGAACATCGACATCATCACGAAAGCAGATGCAACGTCCAGCTTCGGATGGCAGCCAGGGAAGCGATTCATCCCAGGACACGACAAAGACATCGTTCTGGACATTGATCCATCACAGAAGGGAATGGCCGCGGCATACTGCCAGACCGGATCCTTTGATAAATGGAAAGACACCATGCAGCCGCACCGAGAACGCGACAAGTTCCGGTTCATACTGGCCGCAGCGTTCGCAGCTCCCCTGCTGCGGATCATTAAGCAAAGAATATTCTTCGTATACAACTGGGGATCCAGTAAAGGAGGAAAGACCGCCGGATTAAAAGCAGCACTGTCAGCTTGGGGAGATCCGGAACGACTCATGGTAAACTTTAACGCTACCCAGGTCGGCCTGGAGCGAACCGCTGCGTTTTACTGCGACCTGCCACTCGGCATCGATGAGAGACAGCTGGCCGGAAAGAATCAGGAAGGACTGGAGAAGACAATCTACATGATCGCATCCGGTACCGGAAAGATCAGAGGCGCAAAGGGCGGCGGTCTGCAGACGATGAGGCAATGGAGAACCGTAGCCATGGCAACCGGCGAGGAACCACTCTCCACAGATACATCACAGACAGGTGTCAGCACCCGTGTGCTGGAAATCTACGGCGGACCATTTGAGACAGAAGAACAGGCCAGCCTCATGCACCAGGAATCAACGCAGAACTTCGGATGGGCGGGCCCGGAATTCATCGAACACGTCCTGAAGATTTCAGAGAAAAGCATTTGCGATAAATACGATGAGATGCTGCGATACGTGATGAGCATAGCAAAGGGAAAGAGCGGGAGCCATGTGGCCGGAATCAGCGCGGTCGCCCTGGCCGATGCCATGATAGATACCTGGTTCTTTGATAGCCAGGATGCACCGGAGCCCGAAGCGGATCCGAAAAAGGAAGAAGGGAAAGACGATGAAAAACAGATAACAATCAACCAGGAGTCCTGGGACAGAGCCAAGAGGATGGCAGCGTCCATCCTTCAGGAACAGATCGCAGCAGCATCCGGAGACGTAAACGAAAACGCCGTGCAGTTCATCACCGACTGGGTAATCTCAAACAAGGCATACTTCGGAGAGAAAGCCATCGGAACATGCCTCGGTACCATGAGCGAGTCCGGAAACGTGGCGTACATCTTCCCATCAACACTGAACCAGGCGCTGACCAAAGCAGGGTACAGTCCAAGGAAGACACTCAAATACATGGCAGACAACGGATTGATCACGGTCAAGGATGGCGGCGAAAATTCCACCAAGAGATACTCCATCATGAAACGATTCGATGGAAGGGTATGCAGGTTTATAGAATTCAATATCGGGAAAGAGAGCCAGTCCGATGGAGATGACATCGAGGCCATGGCAGATGAAGCAGAAGAAAAATACCACCAGGAATCGATGACCGATAAGGACGGATTCATGAGCATACCGGAAGGCATGGAAGATGAGCTGCCATTTAAGTAGATCGCGCAAAATTTATCCCCAAAGCGTAACCACTCAAATTAGTGGTTACGCGAGTGGTTACGCGAGTGGTTACACCGAAATGCAGAGCTGGCGCGGGTTTTAGAGCTTTGTAACCACTGTAACCACTAAAAACCACTTATTTATTGTTTCGTGGGAAATTTTGCACACGATGCACGAAAAACGCGCAACACATGCAAAATTCTATAAAAACACGGTATGTATTTAAAAAAAGTGGTTACAGTGGTTACACCCAGCACAACCCACGTAAAATCAGGGCTCGCAGCGTAACCACTTCAAAAAACGCTTAGTGGTTACAGAAAGGAGTGGTTACAACGGAATTAGACCTAAAAAAACTGAACCAGGACATCGCAACCCTGCGTAAAAACAGGGAAAACGTGCCGCTGGAACTCCTGAAAACCAAATATAAAAAGCCTTATGCAAAATTGAAAGAGGAAATCCGTGCACAATTTGAGATTTACATGAAACACATCATCGTGCTCGGAATTTTGAAAATCGGTCCGGATCTAACCGGAGCGAAAGCCAAAAGCATGGTCGATCAGATTCAGAAAATCATCGATGAGGAAAAGGCAGCAGGGCACCAGAAGGAAGTCACGCGTGCAGTATTTGAAGAATTCAATCTGGCAAAAGCAGAGAACCTGGCCTGCGGATATTACACAGACCGAGTCAAGTATGAAGCATACGCACCATACTGGCTGGAGCACATCCACCAGGAACCGGACGGAAAAGTGACAAGCGACCTGCTGCCAGGCATGACATGGCACCCGGAAGCGGGCGTGTGGGTTTCCTTTTCAGAGCCATCGTTCACTTTGATGATGCCGCCCACCCAGGCAGGAATCGATGCGCAGCATAAGGAAGACACGGAGAGATTCAAAAAATATTTGAAAGAGGTGAGGCAGGAATGAGCTACCAGGGAAACAACCCGGAAGGATATCCGGATCCGACAGCCAACCAGGCAGTAGGAATCGTATCCAGGGAAGAAAAGGAAGCTGCGAAAGCAAAGAAGCGGGCAACCAGGGAGTATGACATCAGAGCAGCCATGAAAGCAATCAGAGCAATCGCCGGAGCATACGGACTGACGATCGAGAACAGAATCACATTCAAAGACAAAGAAACGGAGGAAATATTCAGATGACCAACAAGGAAAGATTTATCGAATTATTAAGAAGCACCAAGAGAGAAGGAATCGAGAAGCTCATCGACTTCCTGGAGAAGACCGACTTCTTCACAGCACCGGCATCAACCAGATTCCACTCCAGCTACGAAGGAGGACTGCTGCAGCATTCGCTCAATGTTTACGACTGCCTGGCTGGCCTTGGAACCACGACCGGAGATGTTCAGGAATTCCAGACTGCAGGCATGAGATTAGACTCCATCCCGCAGGAATCCATCATCATCGTGGCGCTGCTCCATGACCTCTGCAAGGTGAACTTTTACGCCACAGAGATGCGCTGGCGCAAGGATGCCAATAACAAGTGGGAGCAGTACCCGGTATACGCGGTCAACGACAGAAACCCATACGGCCACGGAGAAAAATCAGTCATGATGGCATCAGAGTTTATCCACCTGACCATGGAGGAACGATACGCAATCAGATGGCACATGGGAATGAGTGAAGCCAATATCATCCAGACATACTGCCAGGCCGCAGAGAAATACCCGCTGGTATTATTCACACACATGGCAGACCAGATGGCCACAAGCTACCTGGAGACCAACACCGGAAACAAGAAACCGGAAGACATCTACCTCGGAACGGAACCGGCAGCACAGGATCCGGAAGAATTCGCAGAGGCAGAGCCTATCTAACAGGAGGGCAGCCATGAACACAGAAAGAGACGACAGAGAGCAGATCGAGGCCATCAGAAAGATGATGGCCGAAAAGGAGGAAAAGAAGCGTGCTAGAGAAATACGAAAAGAACTTCGACGAAAACGAATTCATGCGTTCCTTCATGGAAAGAAAGCAGATAAGCACTAAGAAGCAGGCGCTGGCTGAGCTTCGGAAGCTGATCAAGAAGGAAGGATACTATCAGACGAAAATCAAGGAAGCTCTGAAGAAACGATATCCGGACGCCTTCGTGGCTAAGATCTCCCAGGGAGCATACAGCCAGGCAGGCATCCCGGACGTCATGTTAATAAAGGACGGTCACTACTTCGGATTTGAGGTCAAGCGTCCAGTCGTCGGAATCAGATCCAAACTGCAGGAACAGACAGCCAGGATGATCCAGGCCGCAGGCGGAACCGCAGCGTTCGTCTGCTGGCCAGAGGAAGCAATCAGAGAGGTGGAAGAATATGAAAAGAGCCAAAGATAAATACATGATCAACCGCACCAAATACAAAGACATTAAGAGATATGACCACAAGCAGATGGAGGACTTTCTGACAGACGTCTACAAGAACGGATACGCGGACGGGAAAGAATCCGTGCCCGGAGTGGAGCTTCAGGACGTGGAAAAAGCGCTGCAGGATGTCAAGGGCATCGGTCCGGTCGTGGGGAACAGAATCAAGGAGCGCCTGGCGGAACTTTTCAGAAAGGAGAGCAGCGATGAAGCTGGAATGTAGAAATTGCAAACTTTACAACGGAAACTGCGGTCACCACTTTGTAGACAGCATCAATAATCACATCGACTATGACTGCCCGGCCGAAGCTGTAACGGACAGATTCGGCGACTGCAGCTACTACGAAGAAAAGAGAAGCAAATATCAGGCACAGATAGATTTGATAAATAGTGGAGACGTCGGCTCACTAGACATGCGCCTGATCAAAGAAGCTCTCGCATTAGCAATGGAGGCAGAGAACAATGAACCAGGAACCACTCACCATTGAAGAACTGAAAACAATGGCCGGACTTCCGGTCTGGTGCCCGGACGAAGAAGCATACGGAATCGTGATGTGTGACAGCATAGGCCAATGGGCCGGAATCCCGTTCTTGCACGGAGTCTGGTACCACGAAGGAATAGGCGTGGAATTCAATCACAACATCATCGGACGAAAGCTGAAATGCTACAGAGTCATCGATGAGAAGGAGGCAAACAATGAGTAAAAGAGAACTGAAGAAGCAGCAGGAAAGAGCCAAGAAGTACGGATGCGACGGAAGATGCTACTGGGAGACAGGAATGTGCCCAAGCGTCGAGATCTGCGACGAAACCAGAGTCGGAGAAGCCATCGCAACGGCGATCGGGCTGATCACAGTCTTAGCAATGATAGCCGTGGTCCCAATCATCGTGATCGGCGGAGCGATCATGCTGATCTGGTCAATATTTGCAGTTTAAGAAGGAGGAAAGTAGATGGACGTCACAAGAATTCACGAATACACAGACATATACATGGAAGCGTACATGAGAGCGCTTAACAAGACGCACAACGCAGACCTGGCAGTCCAGGTAGCCATGGGCGTAACATTCGCAGTCACCAATACGCTGGAAGCACAGAAACCAAAGACAGAAGCGCAGCCGCAGGCACAAGGAATCAATCCTGCCGTACTCTTGGCGGCGATGTTTGCAAATGCAGCTAACCAGCAGCCCCGCGACGACACCGGAAACGAGAGCGACGACGATGAATAAGTCGGAAAAATACAGTGAAATCATTCTCCTGGGGCAGATGCTCCAGGAGAGAAAGATCGAGCATGAGCAGCACAACTTATACGACGGATATCAGATCATAGTCCCGCTGCCGGAACCAACGAAGGAAATATCCGTCATAGAGCACCAGTGCAGCTACGGAAGCATCATGAACTTATTGGAGATATGGGCCGATGGATCGATTCAAGGATACCTGTCGGCAAAGCAGACGCTAAGAATCATCGAGCGCGTAAAAGCCAGGGAATCTCCCCGGTAACAAGCTCGGAAATCAAAGAAAAAGGAGAGAAATGCGATGCAGGAAATCAATGAAGAATTGGAGAACGATAGATCAGTATTAGAATGGATGCTCGGCCAGTATGTCCGAGCGAAGCGCCGAAAAAAGCAGCTAGAGGTCCGGCTTCTTGAGATCAACGCTGAGCGTGACTCTCCGATCGGAGGGCAGGGATACGATCCACTGCCGAGAAGTGGAGGCAACAATGAAGGCGCAGCCGGAATCCTTATGAAGCTGGCCGACATTGAAGACAGGATCTACGAGCAGAAAGCCAAGGCCGATAAATCCATGGTCAACGTGGCAACGATCCTGAATTTTTTACCGGAGGAATCTATGGAGCGCGAGATCTGCGAGCTCCGCCACATCGATGGCCATGAATGGGGAGAGATTGCAGAGGGAATCCCGATGTCAAAAAGCCAGTGCCACAGAATCCACAAGGCCGCCATGTACGAGCTCCTGGAATTTAACTACGTGAAAGAACTCGTCACGGAGAACCGGGAATCGTATGAATATTACATCGAGAAAAAAGAGGAAGCCAGATACCGCCGCGAAAATCAGGCCAGGAAAAATGCCGGAAAATAAAACCCGGAAAAATATCCGGGAAATTTTCTCCGGAAAAATCTACGCGAAAAAAATCCAGCCTTTGAGGCCCGGAAAATCTGGCCGGAAATTTTAAGGCGAAAACAAAGCCCGAAAAAAGCCTGGAAATACATAGCCGAAAAACCAGGCGAAAATAAAGCACTTTTTCAGAGGCCCATATAAGGCCCGAAATACAAGGCCGCAAAATAGGCCCATATAGCAGGGGCTTATAAGAGGCCTATGCACAAGGCCCACGCACAAGCCCAGTCCACAGGGCAGGCATAGCAGGCCCACGCACCAGGGGAGCAGGGCAGAGCACAGCCCCACAGCACCAGGCCACAGGGACACAGGCAGGCCAGGAGGCAGGGCACACAGCAAGGTCAGGCTCACGCACACACCCAGCAGCCACGCTCGCAGCACGCACAGCACAGGGCAGCCAGGGCACCAAGGCAAGCAGCACACCTGCATCAGACGAAAGATGCGACACCATGCACCACTTGCATGTGGTATAGTAGTAGCATCGAGGCAGGCGGATGAGAGAGACAGACGCACCAAGGCATAGAGCGAACGTTCTGCAATCTAAACAAACAGAAGCAGCACCACATCGAAAGAGATCAGCACAAGAGCTGGTCTCTTTTGCTTTGTCAGTAATGCACAAATCGTAGGTACTACTTTTGTTTATTTTTTCCAGCGGGGCGAGGAAGGCCCGATGCTTTCCCGGATATGACCTCAATTTTTTTTCGCATTTCGTTACGCCCAGCCCGGTACATCAAGGAATTTATAACAGATTGGAGGCAGACCGGATGACAACAGAAATGAAAATGGAGACACGAAGCCTGGCCAGCTTGCGCCCGGCGGAATACAACCCAAGAGTCCAGCTGCAGCCAGCCGATCCAGAATATCAGAACATCAAGCGCAGCATTGAAACCTTCGGATACGTGGATCCGATCATCGTAAACCAGGACGGAACCATCATCGGAGGACATCAGCGCTACAACGTCATGAAGGACCTCGGATATACCGAAGCGCAGGTCGTCGTGGTCGATCTGGACAAGAATAATGAAAAGGCGCTCAATATTGCGCTGAACAAAATCACAGGAGAATGGGATGAGATCAAGCTGAAAGACCTGCTGCTCGACCTCGATCTCAATGATTACGATCTGACAGCGACCGGTTTCAGTTCCAAAGAGGTCGAAGACCTCGTGATCCGACTCGACAAGGACGTGGAAGCCGAAGATGACGACTTCGATGCCGACGCAGACTATGAATCCATCGAGGAGCCGGTCACCCAGCGCGGAGACATCTGGATCCTGGGAGACCACAGACTCATGTGCGGAGATTCCACCGACCTCGGCGACGTCAACACCCTGATGGGCGGCGAGGAAGCAGACCTCGTGATCACGGATCCGCCGTACAACGTCAACTACAAGGACGGATCCATCAAAAACGACAACATGGACGAGGGATCCTTTGAGGATTTCCTTCAGAATGCATTCCTGGCCATGTTCGAGAACATGAGACTAGGAGCCGCAGCGTACATATTCCACGCAGACAGTGAAGGCCTGGCATTTAGGCGCGCATTCAGAGATGCCGGATTCAAGTTGGCAGAGTGTCTGATATGGGAGAAGAACTCCTTCGTGCTCGGCCGCCAGGATTACCAATGGCGCCACGAACCAATCCTCTACGGATGGAAAGAAGGCGCTGCGCATTACTTCATCGACGACCGAAGCCAGGACACAATCCTCCTGGAGGATGAACTCGACCTGGAATCCATGAAAAAGGAAGACCTGATCACATACATCAATCAGATCATCGCCCAGTACAAAGACCAGACGACCGTCCTCTTTGAGAAGAAGCCGACAAAGAACGACGTGCATCCAACAATGAAGCCGGTAAACCTGGTCGGAAGACTGATGCGGAACTCCAGCAAGCCAGGATGGAACGTCCTCGATTTATTCGGAGGCAGCGGATCCACACTCATGGCAGCAGAGCAGATCGGCCGCCGGGCGTTTCTGATGGAGCTTGATGAGAAGTTCTGCGACGTAATCGTCCACCGATGGGAAGAATTCACAGGAAAGAAGGCTGTAAGAGCCGGGAAGCCGGAGGTGAGCCTATGATGAACCAATATGAAATCATGGCCGAAATTTTGCGGGGGGGGGTACGCTCAGATGAGTGATGGAGAAGTAAAAGGCAGCTTTTATCGGACAGAGATCATCGCGCAGCTTTTCGGAGTGACCGTCCGCCGCGTGCAGCAGCTCACCCAGGAAGGCATCATATCCACCACCAAGATCCTGGAAGATGGAAAGAGCGTCCGAAGATACGACCTCGTGCCTACGATCCAGGCATACGTCAAATACCTATCGGACAAGGCCTACGGAAAGCAGCACCGTACCGATAAGGAGATCGAGCTCAGGGAACAGAAGATGCAGGCCGACATCGCCCTGAAGGAGAGCCAAGGAGAACTGCATAGATTGAAGACCGAGATAGCAGCCGGTCAGTACATCAGCGTAGAAGAAGTAAAACTCGACTACGCTAAATTTTTTGTTGTATTTAAAAAATTCGCTATGAGCGTACCGGCCAGGGTAACCGGGATGCTTTCAGGACAGATGGAACCATCTGAACTGAGGCGATGCGAAAAGGAGATAGCCGCGGAAGTAAACAGACTGCTCGGAGCGTTTGTCATTGCCGGAATAGTGGGACCAGAGGATGTGAAGAAAGATGGCACCCTTAAAGAAGAAAAGAATACAGATTCGTAAATTTCCAGTCACACAATACCAGGCAGACGCACTCAAGCAGCTCTGCCCGCCTGAGAACATAACCGTTTCAGAGTGGGCAGAAAACTACAGAGTCCTAGACTCCAAGACATCCGCTCTCCCAGGACCATGGCGAAATGACAAGACGCCGTACCTGAAGGAGATCATGGATGAGCTCATCAATTACGACACGGAAAGAATTATCTTCGTAAAACCGACACAGGTCGGAGGAACCGAAGCCCTTCAGAATATGCTCGGATACGTTATCCAGCAGGATCCATCCCCGACCATGATCGTCTACCCAACAGACATCCTGGCCAAGAGTATCAGCGAGAACCGACTGGAACCAATGATCATGGCAACCAGGACGCTGAAATCGCTTTACAACAAAAACGAATCATCGCAGCTGGAGCTGCAATTTGATGGAATGTACCTGTCGCTGGCCGGATCCAACTCGCCATCGTCCCTGGCATCGAAGGCGATCAAGTACCTGTTCCTGGATGAGGTGGACAAATACCCAGGATCATCCAAGAAAGAGTCGGATCCAATCTCACTGGCGATAGAGAGAACCAAGACCTTCCGAAACAGGAAGATCTACATGACGTCAACACCAACTCTGGCTACCGGCCATATTTGGAAGGCACTCATGGATGCGGATATCGAAAAGCATTACTTCATACCGTGCCCGCACTGCGGATCCATGATAGAGCTCACGTTTCAGAATTTGAAGTTCCCGTCCGGGGACGACCTGAGCAACCAGGACAGAGCCGACATGGCGGTCTACCGGTGCCAGGAATGCGGCGGAGACATCACGGATCAGGATAAGGAACAGATGCTCCGGTACGGAGAGTGGAAGACCGTGCGTGAGAATTCAAAGTACAACCGCAAGGTAGGATTCTGGATCAACACACTTTATAGTCCGTTCGTCCGATTTTCAGAAATCGTGAAAGAATTCCTGGATAGCAAGGACGATCCGGACAAACTGCAGAACTTCACAAACTCATGGCTCGCAGAACCATGGGAAGACACCAAGCTGAAGACATCGGCTGACACCGTACTGGAACGCCAGACAGAGCGGCCGGAATTCACAGCACCAAGCTGGACGAAGTTCCTGACTGCGGGAGTGGACGTTCAGGAGACGTCACTCTACTGGACCATCCGAGCGTGGGGCAGCTACATCACGAGCCAGAACATCGCGCACGGCCAGGCGTTATCCTTCCAGGATATCGAGCAGATCATGAATACGCCGTACTTCACAGAAGACGGAGACCAGCTGATCGTGGCATTGTGCCTGATCGACTCTGGATACGACGCAGACAGCACGTATGACTTCTGCGCCCTGAATTCAGAATGGGCGCTGCCGGTCAAGGGCTCCAACAACCCGATGCTGTCACACTTCAAGCTATCGAAAATCAACAAGCAAGGAAGCCAGGCATACGGAATGAACCTGGTGCTGGTTGATGGCGACAAGTACAAGGACATGATCGCCGGTCGAATGAAGAAGCCGAACGGCCGCGGAAGTTGGATGGTCTTTGAAGGATGCGACAGAGAATACGCCGAGCAGGTAACTGCAGAGCACAAGGTCAATGTCAAATCCGGAAACAGAACCGTTCAGAGATGGGTACCAAAGCGCAGCCACATCGACAACCACTACCTGGATGCAGAGGTATATGCGCTGGCAGCAGCTGATATCTCCGGAGTCAGAACGCTACACCTGCAGGACGAAGCTGAAGCCAAAGCCAAGGCGGAGCGTCCGGAGGAAGCATACGCTCCGGAGGAAACATGGATCAAGCAAAACGAGAACTGGATATAGGAGGAACGACATGAGTGAAGAAAGCAAAGAGCTCGACGGTAACGTCAGCACCGCCGAGCTGCTCGGAGAAGTCAAAACAGCAATCCGAAAAATTCTGATCGGCGGCCAGTCTTACCAGATCGGTAGCCGTAAGCTGACAAGAGCCGACCTCTACCAGCTCAGGAAGCTGAAAGAGGAACTGGAGGCAGAGATAGCCGCAGAGGGCGACACCAGTCTCCTGGACAACACATACGTCGCCTTTTTCGATGGGAGGTGATGGACCAAATGAGCTGGCTAGATAACGTCGTCGCATGGATTAGCCCGGAAGCGGGAGCAAAGCGTGCGGCATGGCGTGCAACGTACAATGAGCTGCGTAACTATGACGCAGGCAACAACTCCAGACTGAATGCAGGATGGAGAGCGGCAAACTACTCCGCAGAAATGACGGACAGAACGTCCAGAGACACCATCAGAGCCAGAGCGCGAGACTTGGAAAGAAACTCCGACATCGCGAATTCAGTAATATCGGCATATAAGCGAAACGTCATCGGCGCAGGATATAACCTGCAGGCCAAGACGAAGAAAACAAAGCTGAATGCAGATATCGAGAAGCTCTGGAAAAAATGGTGCAAGGCAAGGAACTGCGACGTGACCGGAACGCAGACCTTGAACCAGATACTCCGAATGGCAGTGACCAGGAAGAAGGTGGATGGAGGAATTCTATTCGTGAAGGTTTACACCAACGACGGAATGATCCCGTTCAAGCTTCAGATGATCGAGGTTGATGAGCTCGACACTCTCCAGGTTGGAGAGACAGCCGGAGGAAACCGAATCGTCGGAGGTATTGAGTACAACAAGTACAACAAACCGGTCGCATATTGGATCAGGCAGTACGGCATCGATGGATTCTCCCTGGAACAGCCAAGAAGAATCGATGCAAACGATGTGATTTTTTATTACACGAAACGCCGCCCTTCTCAGATCAGAGAAATGTCCGATATGAGCCAGACAGCAACCAGAATCCGTGATACGAATGAATTCATGACTGCGGTATCCGTCAAGGAACGAATCGCAGCCTGCCTGTCTGTTTTCATAAAGAAGCAGCTGCCGACAGTCGGCATCGGAAGAAATGCAGCGACGGAAAACGTCGGAAAGCATGAGTACGATGGAAAGACGCTGACACCTGGAATGATCAAAGAGCTCAATGCCGGAGATGAAGTCCAGGTCGTAAATCCGACCGGCCAGGGAAGCGATGCTACATCCTTCACGAAGCTGCAGCAGCGTATGATCGGAGCCGGTCAGGGACTCTCATATGAGGCGACATCCCGCGACATGAGCGAGACCAACTACGCATCCGCAAGACAGGGAGCCATCGAGGATGAGATGACCTACCAGGAGGAGGAAGAAGCAATTCTGGCCATTCTCGATGAGATCTATGAGACATTCGTAATCAGCTGTTATCTGACAGGACTGATCAAGGTAAACGGAGACTTCTGGACAAAGAAGGATGACTACCTGGAGCACGGATGGATCAAGAGCCCTAAGAAGTGGATCGATCCACTGAAGGAATCCAGCGCAAACAAGACCGCGCTGAATACCGGCCAGAAGACGTACAAAGAGATCGCTGCCGAGAACGGCCGCGACTGGAAGCAGCAGATCGATGACAACCTGGAAGTAATCGAGTATGCGAAAAAGAAAGGCTATGACTTAGGAGGTGTGATATTCGATGGCAAACTCGGATCAGAAAAAGAAGAACAGAAGCCAGAGCCGCCAAAACCGGATGATCAAACCGGAGACGGCCAGGAGGAAGGAACCAACGATGATGACAAGGGCACACAGTCCGGAGACGGAAAAGAAGGCCAGTCAGCATCAGACGAAGGACAGGAATAGAGGCCTGAGAGAACTGAGAGGTTCAATCAGAGCACTCGAAGGAGATGGCAACGAGCGAACATTCGAGCTGAGCTTCTCATCTGAAGAACCATATACAAGATGGTTCGGACAGGAGATCCTCGACCATTCAGAAGGCTGCGTCGATCTGACCAGACTGAATGAGATCGGATGCGTGCTTTTCAACCATGACCGCGACGAAGTGATCGGCAAGATCACCAAAGCGTGGATAGATAACGGACGCGGAATGGCTACAATCGAATTTGATTCAGACGAAGCGTCCGAAGTGATCTACCAGAAAGTAAAAGGCGGAACCCTCAAAGGCGTATCCGTAGGATACCTGGTAGACGACTGGGAGGAAGTAATGCCAAACAAGACCTCGACGGATGGCAGATTCATGGGACCATGCTCGATCGCTAAGAAGTGGGCGCCTTACGAGATAAGCATCGTTAGTGTCCCAGCAGATCCAACCGTAGGTGTGGGAAGGGAAATGGAGGAAAAATCCGAACCCGGAACACAGGACATCCCACTCGATATCTATGAGCGGCAACTTCAAATAAACAAAAACCGAATGGAGGTAAAAGAAAATGACGATTGAACAGATGATCGCACGTCAGCAGGAATTATTAAACGCTGCCAGATCCGCAGGTCGCAACATGACACGCGAGGAAGCCGCAGAATTTGACTCCCTGCAGAGAAGCATCGACGCAGCTAGAGCAGCTGGTGCTGGCATCGCCCATGGCGGCCAGAGTTCCACTCCTGCTGCACCAGCAAACAACACACCGGAAGGCCAGAGACAGCAGACACCTGCTGCAGGCGAAGGTGGAAACGGTGGGCAGGATCCACAGAACGCACAGAGAGCCATCGAGGCAGAGAGACAGAGAATCCGCAGCATTGAGGACCTCTGTACAGAGTTCGGTCTTGATGCCAGATCTTACATCGACAACGGATCTACCGAGGAGCAGGTAAGAGCCGCAGTCCTTGAACACTTGAGAAGCCAGCACTCACCAGTAGCGACCGGCATCCAGGTAACAGATACACAGGAGGATAAGTTCAGACGCGCCGCTGCTGATTCCCTCCTCATGAGAAGCGGCATGACATTAGAGCGTCCGGAAGATGGAGCCAGAAGCCTCATGGGAATGTCAATCAGAGACCTCGCCATCGAGTGTCTGCAGAGAGACGGATCCAGCGAGAGCAACTTAAACCGCAGAAGCTCAGATGAGCTTTACACAATGATGGCCAGAGGTTTCTACAATCCAGAGGCATCCTTCCCGGCAATCCTCGATCAGACAATCGAGAAGGCATACAAGGAAGGATACCGCAAGGTAGCCGTGACCTTTGATAAGTTCACAAAGAAGGGATCTCTGAAGGACTTCAAGAAGCATGACAACTACTACGTAGCTGGACCAGTCGGCGAGTTCTACGAGGTACCGGAGAACGGAGAGCTCAAGCATGACATCTTCAAAGATGACAAGCTCCCTCAGAGACAGCTGAAGACTTACGGCCGCCAGTTCACTCTTTCCAGAAAGGCATTCATCGATGACGACATCGGTCTCGTGACAAGCCTCCCGGCGAGATATGCAGCCGCAGCAAGAAAGACCATCAACAAGCAGGTATACCAGATCCTGATCAACAACTCCAACATTTACGACGGAGCTGCGCTCTTTGGCAAAGAGCACAAGAACCTCCTCGCATCCGGTACCGGAGTAACACAGGAAGCAATGCAGACCATGATCATGGCGCTTGCAAACCAGAAGGATCAGTTCGGAGAGAGCATCATCATCAATCCGGCAACCATCGTCGTACCTTCAGGAATGAAGTTCGACATGTATACGCTCTTCTTCAGTCCGACAATTAACACAAGCGACAACACCCAGGCAGTGAACCCACTCTACCAGTACAGAGACAGCATCGAGGTAGTCGAGGATCCGACAATCAACGCATTGTGCGGCGGCCTTGGAAACGTGATGCCATGGTTCCTGATTGGCGATCCTGGAGACACAGACTTCATCGAGGTCGACTACCTGAACGGTCAGGAGATTCCGAACATCAGAAGAATGGAAGCTCCTGGACAGCTTGGATTTATCTGGGATATTTACCTCGACTGGGGTATCTCCGTAATGGACTACCGTGGAGCCGTAAAGAACCCAGGAATCAAGGTCGACACGAAGCTGAAGCTCGTCTAAGAGGAAGGAGGAATAAATCATGGCAACAGCAACATTCTGGCAGAGAGGCGAGACTATCGATCGCATCAATGACACAGCGAAAACCATCCCGGCCAATACCATCCAGGCTATCGGTAAGAGAATCGGAGTCGTAGCGATGGAAGCAGCACCGGGACAGAAGTACAGCGTAAACGTCGTAGGCGTTTACAGCTTCCCAAAGAAGGCAAGCGAGGCAATCACAGCCGGAGCAGATGTCTACTGGGACAACACAAACGGAGTGATCACCGCAACAGCCGAGTCCAACATCCTCGCAGGCTACGCTATCGCAGACGCAGCCGCAGCGGACGCGGTCGTATCAATTAAGATCAACGCCTAAATGAAGCTCGTGGCAGTTTATCCGATCTTATACGGAGCACGTCAGTATGAGGTCGGAGATGAGCTTCCTGATTCAGAGATGAAGCAGACCTGGCTGGATGCCGGAACCGCCACCCTGGTAGAGGATGAGCCAGAGGCACCGGCTCCAAGAGCGCAGATGCTGACTGCTCAGCCAGGACAGATCGGAATCAGCAATAGTGGCAACGAAGATGACCTCGCTGGAAGAATTCCAAAGAGCATCGAAAGAGCCACTGATCCGGTAAAGAAACCAACCCGGAGCCGAAAAAAATGAGTTTCAAAGACGTAATCGCGTCGGACGTGCACGACACATTCATGAACGCGGATGAGTTCTCGGACATGCATGATCTCAATGGAAAGATGATGCCGGTTCAGGTAGACTCCAACGAACAGATCGAGCGTGAAAAGAGATTCAACCAGCACATGGATGGAATTTATAAAAACCAAAAACTGATCTACGTAGCAGCCACCGACTATGGTCCAATGCCGAAACAGGGATCCCTGATCCAATTCGACAAGAAGCCATACAAGGTGGCTGATGCTATTTCAGAGGACGGTATCTATTCAATCACACTGGAGGCGAACAGAGCATGATCGAATACCAGGTAGACGAACAGATGCTGGAGGAAGTGCAGGCGAAGCTCGGAGAAATGAGCCGAAAAGCGCCAACGGTTATATCGCGGGCCCTGAATAAAGTAGCAGTCACAGCGAGAGTAGATCTCGCAAATAAAGCGCAGGCGACCTACACGGTAAAATCCGGAGGCTTTAAGAAGGACATGACGATCCGGAAAGCGTCCGCAGGAAGACTGGAAGCGGTGATCCATTCACAAGGCAAGCCGCTCTCAATCACTAAGTTTCACACGACTGCACCGAAGAAAACCGGAGCGAAAGCAAACATCATCAAAGGCAGCGGCCTGAAGCAGCTTATATATGGCAATATTAAAGCCTTTAAAGGACCAAACGGTCAGATCTATCAGAGACGAAGCACCGCCAGGCTGCCAATTAAGAAGCTGAGCTCCAACTCAATCCCGAAGATGATCGGCAACGAGGAAAAGGTATACGGAGTCGTGAAACCATCCATCGACCGGAACCTGCAGCATTACGTGGAGCAGCAAATAGAATTACTCACAAAGTAGGAGGAAGACAATGACACCATGGGACCTTCAGAAATCGCTAATTGCTGAAATCGAGGAACTCCTGGCGCAGATGCAGCTGAAAAATGTTGCAGGAGAGGACGTGTTCGGAGTAAAAGGCTACGAACAGAGACTGCCGGAGATCACAGACGATGAGGAAGACCAGTCGCAGTTCTTCCCTTACTTCATCGTGAGAATCGAAGAAGGCAACACACCGACGGACGATGAGCCATGGCTCGTCGGAACCACGGTATTATTCGGAATTTGTGACTACGGCAAAGAAACGAACGGACACAGAACCATCCTGGAGATGATCACAAAGATTACAAACCGGTTCCTGGAAAGACCACTCCTGGATAGCAAATTCAGAGCAAACCAGAACGTGAGCTTTGCGCTTCAGGACGAAGACACGTATCCGTTTTACTTCGGAGCCATAGATATCAAATTCTACGTACCAAAAATAGGAAGGAGCGATGACTGGTCATGAGCGAATCAGTAAAGGCGCCGGAGACAAAAGCACCGGCAAAAAAGACACAGGCAGTGACGGAGGCAAAGACTGAAGCAGTCCTCTACGTAGGACCAACAATCAGCGGAATCGCCATCACCGGCACAGTCTACACGACAATCCCGGAGGCAGCGAAAGCAGCCAAAGCGGATGCACCAATGATCCTGAACCTTTTCATTCCGATCAGAGAATACGGCGAGGCCGAGAGAATGATCAGAGAAAAGAGAGGATACGTATACAGCGCTTACACAGAAGCGCAGAAATTCAAACTTGAAAGAGGAGGTAAGAACTAATGAGCATCAGACATGGAGTTTATATCCAGGAAGAAGCTACAGCCGTTCAGGTACCAAAGACCGGCAACAGCTCCGTCCAGGTAGTCGTCGGAACAGCTCCGGTCAATATGGCCGAGAATCCAAGCGAAGCCGTGAACGTTCCAATTCTTGCGAATTCAGGAACTGAAGCCATGGCAGCACTCGGATATTCCGTAGACTTTAAGAGTTTCACACTTTGCCAGACGATGTTCGCAACATCAAACCTGTCCCAGGTTAGTCCGGTCGTTTACATCAACGTCCTGGATCCGGCAAAGCACAACAAGGAACTCGCAGAGGCAGAGTACCAGGTAAACCAGAAACAGGCAGTGATCGAGAAAGAAGGCGTCATCCTCGAAGGGCTCACCGTCAAGAATTCAACCGGCGATACAGAGCTCAAGGCCGGTGAGGATTACAGTGCTGCATTTGACAGCACAACTGGATTCCTCACAATCACAATGCTCGCAGGCGGAAAAGGCGCAGCAGCAACAGCCATCAAGGTAAGCGGAAAAGTCATCGATCCGTCCAAGGTTACGAAAGAGGACGTCATCGGAGCCGTGGATCCATCCACAGGAGCTGAGACAGGAGCGCAGGTCATTAGACAGGTATACCCAAGACTCGGCATCGTTCCGGGACTCATTCTCGCACCAGGCTGGTCACAGATTCCGGAGGTCGGTCTTGCACTTGCAGCCAAGGCGGCCAAGATCAATGGCGTATACAGCGCAATGGCACTTCTTGACCTTGATACAGCCAAGGCAAAGAAATACACAGACACCAAGAGCGTGAAAGAGGAATCCGGATACACAAGCCCATTCTGCTATCCGCTCTGGCCATGCGACAGAGTCGGCGAGTACATTCTCGCAAAATCTGCAGTGACAGGCGCCATGATCCAGTATATGGCATCAGATAACGAGGACGTACCGAACCAGTCACCGTCCAACCATTTACTCGGAGTCGGCGGCCAGTGCCTCGAAGATGGAACGGAAGTATATCTCGATCAGGATCAGGCGAACACGGTCAATGGCTACGGCGTAACCACAGCGATCAACCAGAACGGCTACCGCTTGTGGGGTAATTACACCGGAGCATACCCAGCGAGCTCAGACGCGAAAGACATCTGGTTTGCAGTCCGCCGCATGTTCAGCTGGCAGGGAAATAACTTCATTCAGACATACTTCGATGAGGTAGACGATCCGATGAACAACGTCCTGGTCCAGAGCGTAGTAGACAGCGAGAACATCCGCTGCAGCGCATACGCACCTAAATACTGGGCCGGAGCTTCCATCGAATACAAGTCAGATGACAATCCAAAGACTGCCATCCTGGCCGGAACGATGAAGTTCAGACAGCATATTGCACCGTACACACCAGCGCAGGAAATCGTGGACATCATCGACTACGATACAGACACGCTGGCAGCAGCAGTAGGAGGTAACTAATTATGGCAAGCATTATTCCTGAAGTATTAAACCACTTCAACATTTATAACGGCGCCAATGCCCTCGTCGGAGTATCCGGCGAGGTGGAGCTTCCGGAGCTTGAAGCCATCACGGATACCGTGGAAGGCACCGGAGTGCTCGGCGAGATCGAGGATCCGGTAACTGGACAGTTCTCCAGCGCCACAATCAAGATCCCATTCGCAGTTTTATACAGCGATATGTTCTCCATCGTAAACACCACAGAGCCGCCGCTCCTGACACTCAGAGGATCTATGCAGTGCACGGATCCAAAGACCGGAGCAACCGGATACTACCCGATCAGAGTCGTGGTACGAGGCAAAGCCAAGACAACCACACTCGGCAAGGTAGCCAAAGGAAAGAAGATGGAATCAGAGGTCGAGCTTGAGATTTTATACATCAAAGTAGAGATCAACAACGCCGTCGTTTTGGAGCTCGACAAACTGAACTTCGTATTCGTATTAAACGGAAAAGACATGCTGGCGCAGATCAGAAGCCAGTGCTAGATAACAGGAGGAACGCAAAATGAGTGAAAAAGTCACAGAAATCAACAAGCCAGAAGACAATGAGATGAAGCTCAAGCTCAGTAAAGAGTATGACTTCGAAGGACAGAAGATCGGCGAGATCGACCTCAGCGGGCTCGACAATTTGACTGCTGCAGATATGATCCAGGCCAACAAGGTCCTCACAAACAACGGAACCGTGTCGGTTCTTCCGGAGACAACTCTGGAATACGACCTCATCATCGCAGCCGGAGCTTTGAAGATGCCGATCGAGTTCTTTAAGCAGCTGAAGCCAAAGGACGCCATGGCGCTCAAGAACAGAGTGACGTCTTTTTTATTCGGCGAGGAATAAATCCTGCGGACTTCTCAGAGTTGCGGAAATGCTGTCTAACCCTGTCGCTGAACCTCAGCACAGGGTTAGATTATTTTTTGCAAATGAACATCTTTGACCTTATTGATTTATGCGCCGATTTGAAGGAGGTGACACCTAAGAAATGAGCGAATTCGAAGTAGCGATTAAGATCGCCGGAAAATTAGATAAATCGCTGCAGACGTCAGTCAGCAGCGCACAGAAGATGCTCGGCAGCCTTGGAAAAGGCGGACTGTCTTCTGCATTGACCGGTATCGGAAATGCAATGGAAAGTACCGGAAAAGCGCTCACCACAGGAGTCACGATGCCGGTAATTGCGCTCGGTGCCACATCCGTGAAGGAGTTCGGATCCGTAGATAAGTCCATGAAGCTCGTCCAGGCAACCATGGGATCAACAGACGCCCAGGCCAAACAGCTCGAATCAACAATGAAAAAAGCAGCGGCAAATTCCGTATTCGGAATGCAGGACGCAGCAGACGCAACGCTGAACTTCGCACGCCAGGGTTTCAATGCAAAGCAGGCAGGAGACATGCTGACGCCCGCGCTGAACCTGGCAGCAGGAACGGCGACGGATTTATCAGTCGTAACCGGCGGCCTCGGAAACGCCCTGAAGATGTTCGGCAAGGACTCAAACTACGCAGCGACAGCAGCAGATATCCTATCGACAGCCCAAGCGCAGGCCAACACGACTGTCACGGATTTATTCGACGCCATGGCAACAGCAGGACCGATCTGCAGCTCAGTCGGATGGTCAATGTCCGATCTGGCCGCAATTACTGATATCTTCGGCGATGCCGGAATCAGTGGTGCTGAAGGAGCCACGGCACTGAAAACAGGTCTGGCCAGATTAGCAAGTCCGGCCAAAGACGGAGCTACCTGGATTAAAAAACTAGGATTGGAGATATTCAATTCAGATGGATCCATGAAAAGCATGGTCGACGTGCAGAAGCAGCTGCATGATAGCTTTCAGGGCTTAACCAGCCAGGAACAGATGAGTGCGGCGGCCGCAATCTTCGGAAAGAACCAGATGGCCAAGTGGATGACACTGATCAATGCATCACCGGATCAGGTACAGAAATACGCAAGCTCGCTGGAAGGAGCGGCCGGAAGCTCGCAGAAGATGGCAGACGCACTCCTATCCGGAATGGGTGGATCCCTGGAAAAACTGAATTCATCCTTTGACGTTATGAAATATACGGTCGGAGGAATCTCCAGCGAAGTCCTGAAGCCTTTCGTGGATAATTTGACCGGGCTGATTGACAAATTCAACAACCTGGATCCGTCGATGCAGAAGAACATCGTGAAGTGGGTAGGCATTGCAGCCGCAGCGGGACCAGTTCTACTGATCGGCGGTCGACTGTTCAAAATGGCCGGATCCCTGGTGGGAACATTCGGCAAGGTTGGAAAAGCGATCGGAAGCATCGGAAAGAAAACTAAAGGCATGAACGCACCGCTCAAAGAGGGAAGCAGTGTAATGTCCGCAGCAGCCAAGAATGCGCTCGGATTCGGAATCGGATTCGCAGCCGCAGCCGCAGGCGTGTGGATATTAGTAAAAGCAGCCAAGGAACTCGCTGCAGCGGGACCAGGAGCGCAGATAGCGACCGTCCTGATGGCCGGAGGCATTATCGCATTGATGGCAGTAGCAGCACAGCTCGCACCGAAGCTGCAGGCAGGCACACAAGGTCTCCTGGCATTCGGAGGTGCAATCTTAATGGCCGGAGCCGGTATGAGTTTGATGGCAATGGCAGCAACACAGGTGGCAGCCGCAGGACCGATGGCATTTGCAAGCCTGGCACTCATGGAAGGCGGCATCATTGCACTATTGGCAGTAGCCGGAGCAATGGGACCACAGCTCGCCGGAGCATCTGCGGGACTTCTCGCATTTGGCGGAGCAGTTCTGATGGCAGCGGCCGGAATGAGCCTCATGGCGATGGCAGCAACACAGGTAGCGGCAGCCGGACCGATGGCAATCGCAGCACTCACAATCATGGAAGTAGGAATGATCGCAATGATGGCAGTAGCCGGAGCGCTCGGACCTGCACTCACAGCAGCATCAGTCGGACTGATTGCATTCGGAGCTTCTATCGTTCTGGCGGCAACAGGATGCCTGATCATGGTCCAGGCGGCGACGCAGATCGCAAGCGCAGGACCGGCAGCGCAGATCGCCCTCGCACTCTTAGCGGCGGGACTGATCGCATTCGGAGCAATAGCCGGAGCCTTGGCGCCAATACTCCTGGCAGGAGCTGCAGCGATCGCAGCACTGGGAGCAGCGCTCACATTAGTGGCAACAGCGGCCATGCTGGGAGCAGCAGCGCTGGCTATTATATCGGTATCGCTTCCGCTTTTATCAACATACGGAGCGACCGGAGCATCGGCAATCCTGACACTTAGCGGAGCACTAACAGCATTCGCAGCATCTGCAGCAGTATGTGGAGCCGGAGCATTAGTGGCAGCCGCAGGACTTCTCGCAATGGCAGCCGGAGCCTTGGCAGCCGGAGCGGGCGTTTTAATGGTTGGAGCTGGAGCCGTGGTACTCGCTGCAGCAATCGCAATGATCGCAGCCGGAGCAACAGCCAGCATGGCTTCATTTATGCTTTTAGCAACAATGGTCCGTTTATTCGGAACCGCAGCACTATCAGCAACAGCACCAATCCTGGCACTCACAGCGGCAATGCTGCCATTCGCGGCGGCCGCACTTGCAATGGCAGCCGGAGCAACGGCAGGAGGCGCAGCCCTTCTGATACTGGCAGCCGGAGCACTAGCCGCATCAGTCGGCATGGTACCACTTGCAGCAGCGCTAGCACTTGCAGCAGCATCGGTGGAAATCATCGGAGCCAGTGCAAAGGCTGCTGGATCGGCGCTTAAATCAATGGCCAAAGGTGCAACAGGAACCGCGGCCAAGATGGCAATCATAGCTGCAGGAGCCGCACCACTCGCGGCAGCCCTGGCACCACTCGCGGTCGCAGCGGCAGCAGCGGCAGCGGCAGTCCTGGCCTTAGCGGCAGGAAGTACAGCGGCGGCAGCTGCAATTATGCTTCTGGCAGCAGGAATCACAATGACAGCCGGAGCGCTGACACTTTGCAGCGCATCGATAACAGCATTCAAAGCAAGTGCGGCAGGAATCAACGCAGTGGCGACACCAACAGCTGCAGCATTCACAAGAATGGCAGTGGCAGTGGCACCGTTCACCGCAGCGATCATAGCGCTGGCCGGACCGATGATGGCAACATCAGCATCCATGGTCGTATTTGCAGGAGGCATCACAGTAGCGGCAGCTTCAGCAACCGCGCTGGCCCTATCCCTGCGGTCGACAATGGCGACACTGGGAACCCTTGGAGCACTGACCACGGTATCCATGAACATGGTAACAGTGGCGATTCGAAACTCCATGACGCAGTCGAACCAGGCGGTGGTAACCGGAATCACCGTAATGCGGACAACAACGCAGACCGGAATGACCACCATCGTGGCCGTGACCAGAAATGGCATGACCATGTTTGTGGTGGCAGTCAGAACCGGTGGAGCGCAGGCGGTAGCGTCCTGCAGAAGCACAAGCAGCCAGATGGTCGGAGCTTTCTCTGGTCTTTCAGGAAGCATGTACAGCGCCGGATCCTATGCGATGGCCGGACTTAGAAACGGCATCGCGGCCGGTGGAGCCGCAGCAATCGCCCAGGCACGAAGCATCGCTAACCAGGTAGCAGCAACCGTCAACAGCGCACTGAAAATTCACTCTCCATCAAGAGTTCTGGACCAGTCCGGACAGTTCGCAGGCCAAGGTCTCGCAGGCGGCATTCAGAAGACAGGAGCTCTCGTCCAGAAGGCAGCCAACGATTCACTGGTGCAGCCAGTCAAGGACGCAGGCTCAAAGACATTTGAGACGCCTACATTCGAGAACCGGTCGAGCGTGATCGGAGAGACAGTGAGCGCATTCACCGGAGAAAAAGCTGCAGCAAGCAGCAACAACAACCAGGCTGGCGGTCGGCAGTTCGTATTCAGTCCGACGTACCACTTCGAATCGGGAACACCGAAGAAAGAGGATGTTGTGGAGGCGAACCGTATGAGCCAGGAGGAATTTAAGAAAATGATGAAGCAGTACCTGCGGTCAGAAGGCCGCCGGTCATTCGCTTAGAAAGGAGGACATGAGTGGCCAACATTTACTACACGGAAGCCGGGGACACCTGGGACAAGATCGCATACGAACAGTATGGATCCGAGAAGTACATGGAGCAGCTGATCCTGGCTAACTGGGACAAGCTGGACGTCCTCGTGTTCTCCGAAGGGGAGGAAATTATCCTCCCTGAGCTCACCGATGAAGAACTGGACGACACGCCGGTATGGAGATCTGATTCAGACAAAGACGATGGCATACCGGCCGCGGACGATGAATCGGAGGTGGAGTGATGGCAGAGGCAAGACGCGCGGATCCTGATATCAGTTTCAATGGGAAAAGCGCAAAGAAATCGCTGGAAAAGATACTGGAGAAAGTGGAATACACCGATCCGGCATCCGGAAACAGCGACACCATATCCATCCAGGTTTACAACGTGGACATGAAATTCTTAAAAGGCTGGCTGCCGAAGAAGGGAGACCGAATCACAGCCAGCCTCTCCTTTCAGAACTGGAAAGCGGAAGGTGCGAACAAAAAGCTATCCTGCGGTGATTTCCTGCTGGATGAGATGAAGATGGCCGGAGGACCACTCACAGCAACGCTGGGAGGAATCTCCATGCCGACGAATTCAGCAATCAAGTCCACAACCAGGACGAAGACCTGGAAGGACGTCACCACCAAGCAGATCGCCCAGGAGGTAGCAAAGAGATACGGCCTGAAGCTCGTATACGACGGACCGGTCTACAAAATCAAATCCATAGAGCAGACAGACAAAAGCGACAGCGCGTTTTTATACGATTTATGCAAGGACTACGGTCTCGGCATGAAGATATACAAGAACAAAATTGTGATTTATGGAAAAAGCAAGTACGAGAAAAAGAAAGCCAGCAAGACCATATCCCGTGCGGACTTCATCGATGACGACTGGGAATACGAAGACACGCTGGAAGGCACCTACACAGGAGCCAGAACCTCGTACAAAAAAGGAAAAGATAACAAAGAGATCAGCATATACATCGGTCTGGTTTCGGAAAAAGTAAAGAACGCCCGCACGCTGAAAATTAGTGAGCAGAGCGACAGCGAGAACGACGCAAGGGTGAAAGCCGCGGCCAAGGTCAACCTGGAAAATGAAAGCGCGACAACACTCAGCGGAACGATCTACGCAAGGCCTGAAATCGTGGCCGGAATCTGCGTAAACGTGAAAGATCTCGGAAAAGCAGACGGAAAATACTTCATCGACGAAGTAAAGACCACGGTAACAGACAGCGGAACCACACAAAGCATTCAGATGCATAAATGCCAGAAGCAACTGAGCGGCGATCCACCGCCAGCACCGAAGAAGGCAGCAGCGCCAGCCAAGAAGGGATACAAGGTCGGTGACATTGTAAACTACCACGGCGGCACACATTACTACAGCTCGTACCCAGGAGCCAAAGGATACAAAGCGAGAGCCGGAAAAGCGAAGATCACAAAGGATCCTAACTGCAAAGGAAACGGACACGCACATCCATGGCATCTGATCCATACAGACAGCACATCGAACGTCTACGGATGGGTTGACGAGGGAACATTCGATTAAAAAGGAGGAACACATGGCAGACAGAACCATCAGAATCGGGAAGGTCTCGTCCGTGGATTACGGAAGCGGTATGATCAAGGTCGTATACCCTGATCTGGACAATTCCGTGACCGACGACCTCCCATATTTAACTTTCAACGATGAATACAAGATGCCGAAGGTCGGAGCCAGCGTGCTGGTCGTTCACCTTTCCAATGGTGCTGCAGCAGGAATCGTCTGCGGCACTTACTGGAACGACGCGCACAAGCCACCGGTCAGCGGAAAGAACGTCTACCGGAAAGACCTGGCACAGGCAATCGGTGAAGCCTTCCTGCAATATGGCAGCGGCTGCCTCACGATCCACGCACCGTCGATCACCCTGGCCACGAGTTCCGGAAGCATCACGGTGGGCGAGATCATTAAACATATCAAAGGATAGGAGGACTGCAGATGGCAACATACAAAGTCACAGCCAAAAGCGGACTGCGTGTCAGAAGCAGTCCGAACGGAAGAATTCTGACAGCGATGCCATACGGAACGACGGTCACCGGCGACGGAAAGAAGCAATCCGGCTGGTACCATGTTAAGTACAAAGGAACATGGGGCTGGTCGTATGGCCAGTACCTGAAGACGGTCGCGGAAAAGAAAAAGACCGTGGCCAGCATTGCGGCCAAAAAGAAGCCGAAAAAGAATACCAAAAAAAAGACCAATACCAAGAAGAAAACTGACGCCAAGAAAAAGGCGGATGAGGAAAAGCGCAGAGCCAAAGCCAATGGCAAGCTCGGATGCTGGGGAAGCTCCCTGATCTTTGAGGTCAGCAGCAATAAGATGCTCCCGGCCAAAGATATCAAGGTGACGCAGGACGGACGATGGGCAAAGCACAACATCATCCAGAAGGTGCCGCGTTCGGAATTCTCCGGACCGGACACCAGAGGTGTGACGCTAACGCTCACCCTTTCTGCGGAGCACGGAGTGAAGCCAAGAAGCATGATCGACATGCTGGAGAAGGCGGTCAGAACTGGCCAAGTGGAATACCTGGTGATCGGAGGCAAGATCATCGGAGGCCACAAGATGTACATCAGCGGCGTATCGGAGGCCTGGAAGACGATCTACAACAAAGGCGAGCTCGTCAAGGCCAATGTGGACGTCACGTTTGTGGAATATGCATAGGAGGGAATCGCAGTGGCTTATTTAAGAATCAATGAAATCAAGAGCACGGATAACTCCATCGATTCAGATGAAATCGAAATGGCAAACGACATCATCGAGGCGCTCCTGATTACAAGAAAAGTGACGATACCAGGGAGCCGGGCATTCGGACTCTCGCACGTATTCGTCGACATGCCAGCACCGGACGCGGTCAACATGATCACCGTGGAGCTCGCAGAGGCAATGGATGAATACATCCCAACGCTGGAGCTCCAGGACGTCAGCGCAACAACCGACACGGACGGAACGCTGGCGCTGGATATTCGCATAGGAAGGAGGTAGAAAGACGATGGCAATCGAACAGATCGAGAAGCTCCCGGACGTGAGCTTCATAGATGACGACATCAACCTGGAAGGTATCCAGAAGCAGATGGTCCAGGATTACAAGGACAAGTACCATGAGGAAACAGAGGAAGACGTCACGCTGGAAAGAGGCGAACCGATCTCCCTGATTTTATACGCCTGCTCCGTGCAGATATACCAGATGTACATGTTCGTCGATCGTGCAGGAAAGCAGAATCTCCTGAAATATGCATACGGAGAGTTCCTGGACAACCTGGCCGCCTTGAAGGGAATCGAGAGGACTGCTGCCAAACCGGCAACGGTAACGATCCGGTTCACGCTTTCAGAGGCACAGCCAGGAGCGACAGCAATCCCGGCCGGAACCAGAGTCACCGACGGAACGGTCTACTTTGCGACGGATGAGTACGCAGAGATCAAGGCAGGAGAAACCACGGTCGACGTGGCCTGCACTTCCATCGAGACCGGAGAAGCTCTGAACGGAATCACAGAAGGATCCATTCAGACACTGGTGGATCCAATTCCCTACGTGGAAAGCGTGACCAACACGACAGAGACGGACGGAGGCGCTGATCAGGAGAGCGATGAATCCCTGAAGGACAGAATTTACATCGCACCGTCCCGCTATTCAACAGCAGGAACCGAGGAAGCATATATCTACTGGGCAAAGACTTACAACAGCACTATCGCAGACGTCAAGGTTTCAAGTGACAACCCAGGCGAGGTAGATATCGTATTCCTGATGGATGACGGAATCCCAAGCCAGGAGATGATCACAGGGCTGACGAAGTACATCACGAAGCCGAACATCCGGCCGCTGACTGACAAGGTCGTCGTGAAGGCACCAACAGCGGTGAATTACAGCATCAGCCTGACCTATTATATCAATTCTTCAGATTCAGGATCCGTGGAAACAATCCAGAGCAAGGTCGCCAAGGCAGTGGATGACTTCGTAACCTGGCAGCAGTCCAAGATCGGCCGAGACATCAACAGCTCGGAGCTGATCAAGAGAGTGACTGCAGCAGGAGCCAAGAGGGTAGAGCTCAAGAGTCCGGTCTTTCAGAAGATCGGCGGCACTTCCATCGCGTACTGCACAAGCAAGAACGTGACATACGGAGGTGTTGAGGATGATTGATATTAGAAACGGAGAGCTCGCAGACCTCTGGCCGGATGAGACAAGTCCGGAATTTAAGAGCATAAGCTACGCGCTGCACATGGCAATTATTAGAATGCTGGAAAAAGCTGCAGGCGTAGGCAGCTCCTGTGACATCGACCACCTGGCAGAATCCACGCTGGACTACCTGGCCGTGGAAACGCGAGCCATGTACTACGACCAGGGCGCGGACATCGAGACAAAGCGCTCAATCATAAAGAACACGCTCAAGTGGTACACACAAGCCGGAACAGTCAAAGCAACAGAGGAACTGATCGCCTCGGTATTCGGAGGCGATGCGAGACTGATCGAGTGGTTCGATTTTACCGAGCCGCCGATCGAAGCTAATACATTCGATGTGGAAACAGAGGCGCTGATGACAAAAGACATCATCAACGAGCTGACCTCGGTCATTAAAAAGGTCAAGAATTCAAAGTCCCACATCCGAAGGGTGACCGTGCTGCGAGAACTCCACTCAGCAGCAACCATGGCCACCTGCATCACAGCAATAAATGAATGCACCGTGAGCAATCACGAGATATCAGATACAGATGCAACCGAAGGAATGAACGTGGCAGCAGTCGCCGCACCGGTTACAGAGACCTACGCTCTGAATACCACAGCAGGAGACGTCCAGGCTACGGCCGGAGCATTTATCGCAAGCGCAACCGGCACCGAAGGAAGCACATACGTCCTGAATGATAATCAGGGAGCCACGGAGGCATCCGGCACCATCGATGTCGGGCCAGCCAATGCATCAGAGGAAAGCACCCACGCACTGAATGCGGAAACCGGCAAAGCAGACCTCTCACAAAGCGAAAGAGCAGCTATGAGAGCAAACATCGACTACCAGACAACAACAGTCATAAAGGAGGAATAAATCAATGCTTATTTGGAATCCAAGTAAACTGACCACAAAAGGAAAAGCGCTCCTGGCAAAAGCCCAGGCGGGCAGATGCACAATCAAGATCACGAAGGCACAGACCGGATCCGGCCAGTACAGCTCCGGAGAGGCAACAGACACCAGAACGTCACTCAAGACACCGGTGCAGACGCTGCCGATCCACAGCAAAGAGATCCAGAACGGAAGTACACTCGTTCTGAAGGTAGCGATCACGAATAAGACCAGCGACACGGACGTCCTGAAATCAGGATACGAAATCCGCGAGTTTGGTATTTTTGCACAGGATCCGGACGATGGCGAAATCTTATACAGCATCGCAACCGCAAGCACCAGCGACTACATGCCCGCATACAATGGCGTGATCCCGTCCGTCATTTCCATGAGTTACTACCTGGAGGTAGCCAACGCATCAAGCGTCACAATCGTGACCGCAGGAGGCCTGGCGCTTCAGAGCGACCTGGAAGCACTGGCAGACAGAGTAACCATCATCGAGCAGGCGGCCGTGAAGAAATACGGAGCCAGAAAGAAAGTCGCCCAGCAGAGCTGCGGCGCAGAGAGCTGGGAAAGACTCGGTGGAGCTGTCGGCCTTACAGCCAAGGCAGCAGTCGGAACCGGAGACGTCCAGAACGACTTCATGAAGTCGGTATATCCATACAACGCCTGCAGACCGTGCAACCTTTCAGAAGACAGAAAAGTCACTGCATACCTGGGAGACGCCAACTTCTCCTGGACCGGAGATAACGGAGACGTCATGCTGGAAATGCCGCTCTGCTATACATCTCGCTACTTTGAGACGGATAGCGACGGAGTAGAGTGGGAATACCGCTGGGTATCATCTGCACCAGTGGATGGCCTGCACGTCAACCCTGCATTTACAGACGGAAGCAGCATCAGCGACAAGATCTACATCCCGATCTTCAATGGATCCGCAGGAAAAGATGTGGCCACAGGAGCCAAGGACGTCATCCGTTCGATTGCCGGAGCGACACCGCTCACAGAGGTAACCAGGGCAACCTTCAGAACCCGCAGCCGCAACAAAGGCGAGGGCTGGCAGCTTGACGACGTATGGAACATGTTCCTGCTCGACCATTTATTTATAATCATGTTCGCAGGAACCCAGGCGCAGAGAATCCTCGGATCCGGACGTACTGAATTCAGAGAGAGTGGAGACGACAAGGCTCTGAAAGCAAAGAAGGCAACCAACTGCATTACGATCGCGAGCGACAGAGCTGCGCAGTTCTTCGTAGGCCAGCAGATCGCCATCGGAACAGCACTCTGGAATCATTCAGTATTATGGGGAAGAACGATCACAGCATTCAAGGCGTCAACAGAGGTGGAAGCAGCGACAGAAATCTACTTCGACGGAGATCCGGTGGATATCGCAGTCGGAAATGTAATCTGGTCATGCGTTCAGAAGACCGGCGAGACAACCGCAATGAAATGCCCGAACGGATGCCTGGAAAATCCCGAAGGGCCTACCGGAGCCAAACTCTCCGGAAGACGTGCGGTCCGTTTCTTATGGATTGAGGACTGGTTCGGTAACATGTGGCAGTTCCGTGACGGAGTCAACATCAAGAACCGCCAGCACTACTGCTGCAATAAGCGTGCGAGCTACGCAGACGACACATACACCGGAGACTACCAGAAGCTCGGCTACGCATGCCCGACAAGCGACGGATACATCAAAAAGATGGGATTCGACAGTCTGCATCCGGAATACGAGCTGCCGGTCGAGGTAGGTGGTGGAGCCGACGCATACATCGGCGATTACTACTACCAGAGCGAAGGCGGAACGCTGGTGATCTCTGGCGGTAACGTGAACAACGGTACGAATGCCGGGCCTTTCTACCGGAACTGTAACAACGGTACGGGTAATACGAACTGGAACATCGGCGGTCGCCCACTTTGTTAGATTCTCGATTTTTACGACATTATCCTAAATATTTGAATAGATAATGCCGCAGGTGCGCTTCCTTACCCCTTGGTAAAAATAGGCCGCGAATGGCGCTGGTTAGTACGCCAGGAATGGAGCTGGAAAGTCAGCGAGGCTAACAAAGAGAGTCTGAAAGGAGATAGCCATTCATGGAAGATACACAAAAGCAAGACAAGCTACCACCAATCAAATACACGAAGCGAGTCGGCCACTTATTCGAACACGTCCGAGACCTCGACAACCTGAAGGAAGCGATCAAGGACGCGGCGAGACATAAGCGGAAGCGCAAAGAAGTCCAGAAGGTCCTGGAGGACATCGATGGACACGCGCTGGAGCTGCAGAGGATGCTGGATGAGGAAACCTTCATACCGGCCAAGTACACAATGCGACGAATCAACGATGGCATTCAGAAGAAGACCAGAGACATCGCAATCCCGCGATTCTGGCCAGATCAGTGCGTACATCACGCATTTGTTCGCATTTTCAAACAGATCGTTCTGCATAGCGCCTATCCGTTCAGCTGCGGATGCGTGCCTGGAAAAGGAACGCACGGAGCAAAGACCGCGATCGAGAAGTGGATCAGGAAGGATCCGAAGCATACCAAGTACGTCCTGAAGCTGGACGTCCGAAAATGCTATCCAACCATGAACCACGAAGAACTCCGGAAGAAGCTGCAACGCAGGATAAAAGATAAGAAGTTCCTGCGCCTGGCAGACCGGATCATCGCGAGCTTTCAACAACCGATGGCCACGCACGAAAGACTGCTGCCGGAGACCGATGCGGTAGGCATCCCGGTCGGGCTCTTTACCTCGCCATGGTTCTGCAACTTTTTCTTTCAGGACATCGACCACAAGGTCGCCGAGAAAACCGGAGCCGCGCACAACGTGAGATACGTGGATGACATGGTCTTGTTTGATTCAAGCAAACGACGACTGCACAAAGCTCTCGAATTCATCGAAGCCGAAGTAAAAGCCACGAAGCAGACCGTCAAGGACAACTGGCAGGTCTTTATATTGAGCAAGCGCCCGCTTGACTTCTTAGGTTTCAAGTTCCATCCGAACAAGACAACCATCAGGAAGTCGATCATGCTAAGGATCAGCCGGAAAGCCAGGACGATCGCCAGAGCCGCATACACATCCATCCGGAACGCGCACGCCATGGTTTCATACATCGGATATATCGTGAATTCAGACAGCCAGCGCTTCTACGAGAAGTGGGTGCGGCCGTTTGTTAATATTAAGCATCTGAAAGGAGTAATCGCTGATGAAGACAGAAAGCAACATCAGGCCTGCGTCGCAGTTTGAAATTGAGGCGCTCCCGCCAATCGAAGGAAGATCCTGCACCGTCATTTTATATGACAATATCCAGGGACCATTCACACGCCAGGCTTCAGGAGAAGACCAGGAGCCACAGGAATACTTCACGTTTGACCGCTACACAGTAGACACGATCTACAGAGAAGGCCTCGCTGCAGCAGTCGCAGCAGACACAGAGACCTGGATCCAGAATGCCAAGGAGGCGGAAGCATCCGGAGAACAGCCGTCAGAGCTGGAAATCCTGACAAAGACCGTCACAAAGCAGCAGGCACAGATCGAGTCGATCAACCAGAGCGTCGACGACATCACGCTCGCGATTCTTGGAGGTGAGTAAAATGTATGAAAGACTGAAAAGATTATACCAGGAAGGACGTGCGTCCGAAGCAATGCTGAAGAACGCAGTCAAGAGAGGATGGATCACAGATGAAGAAATGCAGGAGATCATCGCCTCAAAGAAAGAGCCAGAGATTCCAGTGTCTACACCGGAATCCAGATAACACCTGCAGAAGGACATACGAGCCATGCACGAAAAGCTGTCGGTACTTCGGTACCTGCGGCGAGTGCGTGGCTTATTTTATCCCGGCAGGCCAGCAGCCATGCAGAAGCTGCAGCAAATTAAATGCAGGAGGGAGGTAGGAACCAATGGACATGACAACAATCGTCGTGGCCGCCAGCATTCCGTCCGCGTTCACAGGCTTCTGTTTCTGGCTCATCGAGCAGAGTATCAAGAAGCGTGCGGACAAGGAAAAAGAGGAACGCGAGGAACGCCAGCGCCAGCTGGACGAACGCGAACGGATCAGAGAGAAGAATGAGCTCTGCATCATCAACAGCGTGAACGCAGCCATAGCGCTCGGAGAGGCCACAGCCAGAGCCGTGCAGAGAATCCCGGATGCACACTGCAACGGAGACATGCACGCAGCCCTGGACTACGCTCAGAAGGTCAAACACGAACAAAAGAACTTTCTGAACGAGCAAGCACTAAAACATATCATCGAGGAAGGAGAACAAGCATCATGAAAAACATCAACTGGAAAAGAAAACTGACAAGCAGAAAACTCTGGACAGCAGTGGCATCATTCGTATCAATGATGATCGTAGCCACAGGAGGCGCAGAGAACACAGCCACACAGGTAACGGCACTCATCATGGCCGGAGCATCCGTCGTGGCATACATCATCGGAGAAGGACTCACCGACTCCGCAAACATTGGATCCGACGATTCAGAGGAATAAGAAGCACAAAGCACCCAGGGCGGCCACCAGGCTGCCCTTTTTTATTTAGGAGGTATGCAAAGATGGCAATCACAGAGAAACAGCAGAGATTCATCGAGGAGATCGCGAAGAACGTACAGAAGTATGCCTACGTTCATGGCATCCTCGTGCATAGCCCAATCATCGCCCAGGCGATCCTGGAATCCGGATGGGGAGAGAGCAAGCTGGCATCCAAGTATCATAACTACTTCGGACTGAAATGCGGATCCAAATGGACCGGCAAGAGTGTCAACCTCACCACCCAGGAGGAATACCAGCCAGGAACCCTGACGACCATCAAGGATAACTTCAGGGTTTACGACAGCATGGAGGAAGGCGTCAAGGGATACTTTGAATTTATCCAGCTGCAGAGGTATCAGAATCTGCGAGGAATCACAGATCCGAAGGAATACCTGCAGACAATCAAAAACGACGGATATGCCACATCGAGCACATACGTCGAAAACAACTATCAACTGATCACTCAGTACAAACTCACTGAATACGACAAGGAAGGAGCAGAAATGAGCAAGATAGAAAAAGCAGTACAACAGATGGAAGCATGGGCCAGAGATGACTCACACGGATACGACCAGGCATACAGATGGGGACAGCATGGAGACTTTGACTGCTCCGCAGCAGTGATCCAGGCGTGCGAGAACGCAGGAATCCCGGTCAAGAGCAAAGGCGCAACCTACACCGGCAACATGCTCGCGGTATTCAAAAAATGCGGATTCGTTGACGTTACCAGCAAGGTAAACCGCTCGACCGGCGCAGGACTTCTCCGTGGAGACGTCCTCCTGAACACTTCACACCACACCGCAATGTACTGCGGCAACGGCAAAGAGGTAGAGGCAAGCATCAACGAAAAAGGAACCGCAACAGGCGGCAAACCTGGCGACCAGACAGGTAAAGAGTTCCTGATCAGAAGCTACCGCAACTATCCATGGTCCAACGTCCTCAGATACGCTGCAGAGTCCCAGGCTTCCGGATCCGGAAAGAAAGACGTCACCACAGTAGCCAAGGAAGTGCTGGCAGGCGCATGGGGCAATGGCGATGAGCGAAAGAACAGATTAACTGCTGCCGGTTACGATTACGCAGCAGTGCAGGCAGAGGTCAATCGCCTCGCAAGCGGAGCCTCGACTCCAAAAAAGAGCACGACGGAAATCGCAAAAGAAGTCCTCGCAGGCAAATGGGGAAACGGCGATGATCGCAAGAAGAAGCTCCAGGCAGCAGGATATAACTATGCAGCAGTGCAGGCGGAAGTCAATCGCCTGGCCAAAGGTGGAAGCTCCACAAAGAAAAGCGTGACTGCCGTGGCCAAAGAAGTCCTCGCAGGTAAGTGGGGAAATGGAGATGCCAGAAAGAAGAAGCTGCAGGCGGCTGGTTACAACTACAATGCAGTTCAGAAGGAAGTCAACAGACTCATGAGATAAGATGATCCCGACATCAATGTCGGAAACATAGACAGAAGCCAGGGAGGTCAAGCCTCTCTGGCTTCTTTTTTGATGGCCTCAGCATCGGCCAGGAAGAATATATCCCACACGTCCTGCGGGGAGAGTTGATACCGGACCGCGATCCGGACTATGTGCTTGCGCTGGAATGGCTGCCGCCCGTTCCAAATCGTCGAGAAATTGGATGCAGTCATACCCAGGAAGACCGCAAGCGCCTTATTTGTATCGCCATGATCATCCATGGCCTGTTTCAATTTTTCTTTGTCAAACATTTTGATTCATTCCTTTCTGAAAGGATTACCGTGGAGCGCTTCGATTAAGCTGCGCGGGGAAGCTGCAGAAAACCCAGGAAAAAATTATACAATCATAGGCGACGCCTTTCTGGCCGGTGGCCGGGTGTAAGGTTTACGAGGACGTCCAGCGGGGCTGCCAGACCTTCAGGCTTTCACATTAAAAACCAGGGAAACTTGTTGAACATCAATCCACGGTATCCGTCGCGCTTCTTCCTGCAGGGCTTCGGACCTGCCATCGGCGGTTTAATACCGGAGGCCTAAGCCTCCTCGCGATAAATTTCTTCGAAATCTTCAACAACGATCGTCCGCTCGGTTCCACCAAGAACCAGCTTGATCTGAACATAATCGCCATCATCGTCGCAGGATACCGTGATGCTTTCACGGTTGGACTCCAGGACTTCAAATCCGTAATGCTTCAGATCCTGGAACAGATCCTCCATGCTGCCATACCAATCATTCATAATTCCACAAAGTAAAGATTGTTCATACATAGCCAAGACCTCCTATCTCACTAAGCCGCGAATATAATTCTTGTTTTTAACGCTTGCGAGAAGCCGTTCGTATTCAGCAACCGGAAGAAGAATCACGGTGCTATCTTTTACCACCCAGCCCTGCAGGTTAAACTTTTCAATCATGTTCCATACGTCAATTATATTTCTCAACTGCTTCATACCAAGACCTCCGATTCATTTATTGCTTTCCTTTAGGTTGTCTGTATATTAGCTCTGATGCCGGTACTATTCAAGTTATTTATAACCGTAATTTGCACAAAGATCTCGGCCGGTTTTTGGTGGTAATTATGACATTTCAACCAGAAATTCATTCGCAAGAGCGCGCACATATTCAACGCTCGCTGAACGATCAACGATCACCTCTTCCGGACCGAGATATTGATACAAAATATCGCAGTCCGGACACCAGAGAAGCGGCACACGACGATTACCGCACACTGTCGCAAACTCAAGATCATGCCTGCAGTGCTTGCACTGCAGGAGCGTTTTAATTTTACAAGCCACGCTGAATCACCTCCTTTATTTTACATTCACTTTTTTATATTGCGGGCGGAGGCCATGAGTCTGGGGGCTATGACTGTTCATGGCGGTTATGCGGACCGGGTGCTTGCCATGGCCTCCAGTCATTTTGCTACGGCAGAAAAAGAGTTCCGTTTTCCACTGGCTTATGGAAGCCAGAGACCATTTTCCGCTACATGGACAGTGACTGGATGCGGGGCTGTGGTGATCGAAAAAGCAGTGCAGGGCAATGATAAGGTAAAAATCCGCGGTCTTACCACTGGCCGGGTTATCGACCTGGGGGTCCGGGATTCCATGAATATGGGAGCAGCCATGGCTCCTGCAGCAGCATTGACCGTATTACAGAATTTTGAGGATCTGAATGTGGATGAAACATTCTATGACAGAATTATTACAGGAGATCTTGGG